>Ga0210406_10004964_pt1 | contig 14063 bp, 10 predicted proteins | sample IncBWC30MmetaG_FD_155454 | JGI IMG/M metagenome (GOLD analysis project Ga0210406, IMG submission 155454) | Forest soil microbial communities from Barre Woods Harvard Forest LTER site, Petersham, Massachusetts, United States - Inc-BW-C-30-M | ecosystem: Environmental > Terrestrial > Soil >... | reverse complement strand
GGTGGGCACCGAATTCCGGCGAGCCTGGTACTTGTTGGTGCTGGACCGCTGGTTCACCGCCTTTGGCTGAGGCGCCGCGAATCCTGTTCGTCCCGGTCTCCGGCGCATTCGGCATGGGCGAATACGCGCGCAGCTTGAGCATTGCGCAGGCCGCGCGACGGCAGTGGCCGCAGGCGCATATCCATTTTATCTTGAGCCGTCAGGCGCCTTACGCCACCACGGTGCCGTTTCCGGCGACACTGCTGGATTCATCGCCTACTTTTCATACCGCGGCCGTCAGCGAGTCGATCCAAGCGTTCAAGCCCAACATCGTGATCTTCGACAACGCCGGCCGCACGGCGCAGCTGCGCGCAGGACATAGGGCCGGCGCGCGCATTGTGTTCATCAGTTCCCGCTCCCGGCAAAGACGCAAGGCGTTTCGATGGCGTTGGATGCGGCTGATCGATGAGCACTGGATCGCCTATCCGCAATTCATCGCGGGCGGCTTGGGTTTTTTCGAGCGATTCAAGCTCAACCGTCTCAAGAGACCCGTCGTACGCTATCTCGATGTGATTTTATCGCGAGCCCGGCCCGGCGGGGATTCTATCCTGGCGCGCGAGGGCTTGAGTCTCGAGAGCTATGTACTGGTCGTGCCCGGCGGGGGCACCGGCCATCCTGGCGCCGGCGATGCGAGCGCGAAGTTCCTGGCGGCGGCACACGCGCTGGCGGACAGCGGCCCGACGGTGTTCGTGGGTCCTGGCGCGCCCCGCGGGCCGCTGCATGGTTTCAACGCGCTGCCGCAAGCGGATCTCGCGGCGTTGATGGGCGGCGCCCGGCTCGTCATTACCAACGGCGGTTCGACGCTGTTGCAGGCGATTGCCTGTGGCCGCGCCTGCATCGGCGTTCCGATTGCGCAAGATCAGCCTCAGCGCATACAACGTTGCGTTGAGGCCGGTGTGGCGCGCGCCGCCGAGCTCGATGCGGTGAACATGGTGCAGGCGGCCGGCGAATTGCTGCGCGATGAGTCCGCACGCGCCGCCCTGGCGCGGCGGGCATCCGATCTTCGGTTGGCCGACGGCATCGATGTCGCGCTCGCGGCGCTGAATCAGCTGATGAAAACGGTGTAAGGCCAAGCATGTCGAATATCGTCTTGCTGGGATATGGACTGGATCAACCCTCGTTTCGGCACCGCATGCGCAGCTTGGTGGAGCCCCTGCAAGAGGCCGGCTGGGAGGTGCGTGCCGAGCAATTCCCCAGCGGGCGTTATGGCCTACGTACCTGGGAGCGGCGCGAGCTGCTTCGTTGGGCGCACGTTACGGTGCTGCATCAGATCAAACTCAGTTCGATCGAGGCGCGTCTGTTTGCCGCTTACAGCCGGCGGCGCATATTCGATGTGGATGATGCCATCTATGTGCGCAAGCCGCGGCGGCTCGGGGATGCGCCTGACGAATCCGCGTGGCGCAAGCAAAAATTTGCGGCCACCTGCCGCTGGGTGGATGCCGTCGCCGCGGGCAACGACGTGCTCGCCGCCGTCGCGCGCGCCTCCGCACGGGAAATCGCGGTGTTGCCCACCTCCATCGATACGGCGTGCTACCTACCCACCACCGCAGGACCCGACGATCCTCCCACGATCGCCTGGATAGGCAGCCCCGAAAATCTGATTTACTTGGAAATGATCCGGCCTGCCCTGACGCGCCTGACCAAGCGGCACCCCACCCTGAAGCTGCGCGTGATCTGCTCCGAGTTTCCCGATTGGAGCGACGTGACGATTGAGCGGGTGCCCTGGAGTTCCGCCACCGAGGCGCAATCGTTGGCCGGTGCACACATCGGCGTCATGCCCCTCACCGATGATGCCTGGTCGCGCGGCAAGTGCGCGTTCAAACTGCTGCAGTACATGGCCGCCTCGCTGCCCTGCGTCGCTTCTCCCGTGGGCGCGAACAAGGAAGCCGTGCTCGACGGGATCAATGGTTTTCACGCCACCGATGTCGATGAGTGGGAACGTAGTTTGGAACGCTTGATTCTGTCTGCGGATTTGCGCGCAAGCTTCGGCGCAAGCGGTCGCGCGCACGTGGAGCAGCGCTATTCGCTGCGCAGCTACCGCGCGAATTATCTTGCGCTGCTGACGCGGCTGTCCGCGCCGGGCAGCACGTGAGTCCTTCGCCGGGATGGCATCCCTTGGTGGTGCACTTTCCGCTCGCGCTGGTCTTGATTGCGACGCCGCTGTTGCTCGCGGCGCGACTGGTGCGCAGTGACGCCATCGCCTCGACCACCGCCGTGGTGGGGACCTGGAATCTGTGTCTGGGCGCCGCCGCCGCACTGTTTGCCCTGGCGACGGGCTTGAGCGCCGTGCTCGACCTGGACGTCAATGCCGCCGCGCGCCAGGCGATTTCATTGCACATGAAGTGGGCGATGTTTTCTACTTTGGCACTGGTGCTGCTGGCGGTCTGGCGCGGCGCCGGTACCGCGTCGGCGTCGCGGCCGTCCTGGGTCTTTCTCATCGTGCTCTTGGCTGCGGCCGCAGCGCTGGCGGTGACCGGCTATCGCGGCGGCGAGAACGTGTATGAATTCGGTGTGGGCGTCAAGAACGCCGTGCGGTCAGGGGTTGTGATGGCGATCACATTTAGTCGCCGCGAAGCGTGCCGGGCATCACGAACGAGCGGGCGAATGCCGCGCTATGGTGCGAAGTGACGACTTCAAGGAGTTCATATGGCAGCGCGCAACATGCAGTGGATGATTGGAATCTTGGCATCCACCTTGGCCGGCTGCGCCACTGCTCCCAGCGGTGTCGTACCCGCGGGCCAAGATGCCTATCACGTGAGCGTATTCGGCGCCCGCTACGAAACTCAGGCAGACACGAATCTCAAAGCGCTGCGAGTCGCCGGGGAATACTGCGACAAGATGGCCAAGCACGTCATGTTTCGCCAGTCTGCTGAAACGAGCGAACACGCTTGGTCGCCGAAGCAGGAAGACTTGACGTTCGTCTGCATGGATGCCAAGGACTCTGCGTACATGCGCGCCGCGGTGGAGCACAATCCGCCGGTTGTTGCGCAGCAGTAGCAGCGCCTCGGTCGGACGGAAGTTCCAGTGCTACGGCGCGCCGGCGCTGACACCGCGGCCCACGTTGATGCCGCGTCAATACTGACACGCGCCGATTGATCAGTGTCCCGCAGTACTCCGATACCGCTCAAACCATTCAATGATCGCGGTGCTCTGTTCCGCCAGTTGCGACGGGCGCATCAGCACGTGCGCCGCGCCCGGAATCTCATACAGCTCGGTCGGCACTCGCCGCATCTGCAGCGCGTGGTAGTACTGCTCCGCCTCTCCCACGGTGGTACGTAGATCGCTCAAACCCACGACCACCATGGTGGGCGTCGTGACGTTTCCCACCAAGGAAAGTGGTGAGAGCTTCCAATAGGTCTGCTGATCCTCCCAAGGCATTTTCTTGAACCAGTAACGGGCACCGAATGCGGACATGTCGGTGGTCAGCAACCAGCTGGTCCAGTTGATGACCGGCCTCTGGGTGACTGCCGCTCGAAAGCGATGCGTGTTGCCCACGATCCACGACGTCAACACACCGCCGCCCGAGGATCCGGTCACGAACAGGTTGTCAGCATCCGCGCCGCCCCTTTGGATCGCGGCATCCACGATGCTCATGAGATCATCGTAGTCGTGGCTCGGATAGTTATTGTAAATCGTGTTCGCGAACTCCTCGCCGTAAGAGGTCGAACCGCGCGGATTCCCGTACACCACGATGTAGCCCGCCGCCGCATAGAGCTGATAATCCGCCGAGAATGTCGGGCCGTAGCTCGCGTACGGGCCGCCGTGAATTTCGAGAATGAGGGGATATTTTTTGGCGGGATCGAAGTTTGGCGGCAGCAATTCCCACGCATCGATGGAACGCCCATCTGTCGATGACTTCACCGGCAGTGCCGACAGCTTGCCGATACTCACCTCGGTCAGGAGTTCGGAATTCAAATCCGTGAGACGCTGAGTCTTGCCGTCACGCGCCAGATACACCTCCGGCAAATGATCGGCTCCTCCGCCCGTGTAGGCCACTGCGCCTTTCCTTGACACCGTGAATGCGCCGCCCGAGTACGGCAACTGCGTCGCTGCGCCTATACCCGCCAGATCGGATGCCACTGCCTCGACACGGCCCGTCAGCCCCAGCCGCGCCACCTTGGTGATGCCTTGATCGACATACTCGACGTACAGGCTATGTCCATCGGCTGCCCACGCGAGGTCCGTCAACGAGCGATCCAATGACTCGCCGATGACGCGCTGATTCTTGCCGTCCGCGTCCATCACGTTGAGCCGGGAGTTCTGATTTCCGACATGCTTATCCTGATAACCCAGATACGCCACGAGCTTTCCGTCCGGCGACACCGTAGGTGCATGGTATGGACCGATGTCGTGCGACAGTTGCAGCAGGCTGCCGTCCGCCACGTTCAATCGATAAATACTCAAGGTCATGGCCGTATGCCGAGCCCAATCCTGCGGCTCGCGCTTCCAATCCTCAGTGCGATTTCCCGCAAAGAAAATCGACTTGCCGTCCGCAGACCAGGCCAGCGGCCCCGCATCACTGAAATGTCCCGATGTCAGTTGTCGCGGGGCGCCGCTGCCATCCACGGATAGCACGTACACATGCCTGAACCCCGGTTTGTCCAATCCTTGCCCGTCGGCCCGGAAATTCATCGAATCGATCACCACCGGCTCATCACCCCATTTAGCCCCCGGCGGCTTTTTCAGCGGCTTGCCGATCGTCGGCGCCGCTTCCGGCGCGAGCATCACGAACGCAATCTGCTTGCCGTCCGGCGACCAGGTGATGTCGCTCGGCGCCTCGACCAGATTGGTGATGCTCGCTGTCTCACCGCGCATCCAATGAATCACAATCTGCGTGCGCCCATCTGTGCCCGTCGACAGGTACGCAATCCGCGACCCATCCGGCGACCAACGTGGCGATGTGTGGGAGCCCGGTCCGGTGGCCAGCGGCGTCTGTGCCCCGGTTGCCGCATCGATGAGCCAAAGCGACTGCACCAGTCGATCGGTCATGATGTCGTTCGCGGTCCTTGCGTAGGCGATTTGAGTCCCGTCGCTGCGAATCTGTGGGTCTGTGGCCCACTGCATACGGAACAAGTCCTTTGGCTCCAGGGCGCGCGGCGCAGCTTGCGCGACCGCAGAAATCAACGCAGCGGTTAGAGCGACACTGATCAAACGGCGCATGAATTTGGCCTCGAGTTAAATAGAATGGTGGTGTTCATGTTGAATCGACGATTCGCTATTTATTTATAGTGGTAGTCGACCTGAACGCCACTGGTGCGCGGCTGCTGGCTGATGCTCGCGAAAGGCGTCTGCGAGGCCAGGGGCACGCCCCGATTGTTGCCCACGTTGTCGGAGTAGAGCATCACGCGCCAATGCGACGGGGCTATGAACGTGAAGCTGGTGCGGGCGGTCGTGATGGAGTTGCTCTCCACGACCACGGGCGGCAACCCGGAACCGCTCGACACCGACGTCGTGGTCTGCAGCGAGGTGTAGCGCGCAGTGGCCGCCACCTCTCCGCGCCATCCGGTCGAGCCGAATGGGAAGTCGTACGATGCCAGGGCGCCGGCGGTGTATGCGGGCGAGTCGTCGATGCGGGATCCGCTCGGGAACAGCAGCTGCCCGCTGGAGAGTACCGTCGAGTCCTCGCTCAGGCCGTTCCAGCTGAAGTTGAGGCCGAGCTGCAGCCCTTGGATGGGCCGGTAGGTGACCGCGAAATCCACGCCGACGCCGCTCGCCGACTGGCCGTTCACGCTCGCGACGATGTAGGCAGTGCTGCCCGGCACCGGTATGCCCAGAGTCTGCTGGATGTCCTTCCACTTCATGTAGTACAGGGCCAGATCGAAGGTCAATTTATTGTCGAACAGGTTGCCCTTGCCGCCGATCTCATAGTTGGTGAGCTTGTCGGGTTTGACAGGTATGAAGTCCGGCGCCACCAACTGCACCAGTTCGCTCTGCGGGAAGCCGCTGCGGAAGCCCTGCGAGTAGCTGGCGTACATGGTGTAGTCGTGGCTCGGGAACCAGCTGAGCACAACCCGCGGCGTCAAGGCATGGAAAGTCGAGTCCGTGCGCAGCAGCGGCGTGCCCGGCGGCTCGCCGAATAGCACCAGCTGATTCAGGCCGACGTCGTCATGAAAGTAGCGGGCGCCCACCGCCAGCTCGAACTGATTGTCGAGGAAGCGGCGTCCGAGTTCACCGAAAATCGCCGTCGATCGCGAGGTATCGGCCTGCGAGACCGGCGCGGGTATCAGGTTGCCCAAGGTCTGGTAAGTGCTGTCTTTCGCGTCGCGATAGAACGCGCCGGCTGACCAGCGCCACGGACCATCGAGTTTGGAGTTGAGGTTGAGCTCTTCGCTGAACACTCTCGACGTCTGGTTGGTGGTGAGCGGCGGTGTAGCGACGCCCGGCGCCACGTCCAAAGAACCATTGTTGTCGAAAGTGAAAAAGCTGGTCGCGCTCGATACCGTGAACCACGGCGCCTGGTAATCAACCTTCGCATCGTAGGCGCTGAAGCGCGACGTAATGGGCTGGTCCTTGGTCGAGGCCGTGAAGTCGTTGGTACCTTCGGGCGGCGCGCCGAAATTCGCCTCCTCGTGCGTCGCTCCGAGCTTGATGCTCAGATCGTCGATGGGCTGAGCATTGATCTTGAGGCGTATATTCTTCAGATCGCCGTCGTTGATGTTGTTCTTGATCGGGCTGTTGATCCAGCCGCTGTCGTGCTCCTGGCCGACGACCAGGCGCGCCGCGAGCTTGCCGTCGATGATCGGCATGTTGACGGCCGCGTCTTCGCGCCAGTTTCCCCCGCCGCTGTCCGTGGAGGACACGCTGGCGCGCGCCTTGAAATCGAACTCGTTCAGGTCGGCATCGTTGGTCAGCACGCGCACCACGCCGTTCAAGGCGCTGGCGCCGTACAGGGTACCCTGCGGCCCGCGCAGCACCTCGATGCGGTTGAGATCATAGGAGTTGGCATCCGGCTGAACTGCGGATCGCACCAGACCAAACGGCACGGAATCGAGGTAGTAACCGATGGGGCTCGGCCCTGCGAACAGAGAGCCCGCGGCGGTGACGCCGCGAATGGTCAGGCGCGTCTCACCGCCTTGGCCGGTGACGTTGACGGCAACGCCAGGGACCAAGCTGAGGGCGTCCGACACGCTTTGAATGCTGGACTTGTCCAGTTCGGCGCCGCCCATCACGGACAGCGAGATCGGCACGTCCTGGATGCGCTGCTCGCGCTTCTGTGCGGTGACGACGATCTCGTCGAGCGCGGGAGCTTCGGATGCCGCGTCTGCCGCGGATGCAGCTGCGGCGAGCGCAGGAAAAGATGAGAGCAGAAGCGCGGCGGCAGGCAGCAACGCGACACCGGATCGAAGCAAGGCTGAATTCATTTTCATCCCTTTCATTTGCAAGCTGAGGCGGGAAGCATGTAGGACGGTCTGAAAGTACATCTGCGTCGAGCGCAGAGTCAATTTCGCGACAGCCGTGTCCGAGCGGGATTTTTGCAGGCGCGGAGTCGCATCCGAGGTGCTGCACAAAAAATGAGCACATCCGTAAAACACTGTAAATGAAGCCAATTTATGGCCACCCCGCGGATGCGGGGTCGCCGGCCGTTTATCTCACGGCAACCCCGGTTTGCATGTTTGCGACTCGCACATGCAAAAATCGCATTTACCCAAAAAAGCCGCTGCATTAGTGTCGAGGGCTGACAAGATCGTTCCTGCGCCGCGTGCGTGCGACGTTTTCCACTGAATATAAATATCGCGTGTGGCAGCATGATGAATACGAGCGTATCGATTCTGCGGCAGTTGGTTTCGTTCGACACCACGTCCCGCAATTCCAATCTTCAACTGATCGAGTGGGTGGCGGATCTTCTCAATTCGCGCGGTGCGCGCGTCGAACTCATCTTTAACGCCACCAGAGACAAGGCCAATCTACTCGCGAGCATCGGACCGGAGCGGGCAGGGGGCGTGGTGTTGTCCGGCCATACGGACGTGGTGCCGGTCGACGGCCAGGATTGGAGCAGCGACCCGTTCGCACTGGTGGAACGGGACGGTCGGCTGTTTGGGCGCGGCAGCTCGGACATGAAAGGGTTCATAGCCAGCAGCCTGGCCGCGCTCGAGAATTGGAAGGGCATGAAGCTGCTGCGGCCGCTACACTTTGCCTTTTCCTACGACGAAGAGATCGGTTGTTTCGGCGCACACTCGTTGGTGGATCGCATCATTGGCAGCATACCTACGCCCGCCTTCGCCATCATCGGCGAACCCACGGATATGAGAATCGGCGTGGCCCACAATGGCGTGACCGGTTCGCACACGAGTTTTCGCGGGGTCGCCGCGCATGCCAGCGATCCGTCGCGCGGGGTGAATGCCATCGACGCGGCGGCAGCGTTCGTGCGGTTCCTGGGAGACGTCGCCAAGCTACCGCAAATCGCCGACAACGGCTGCACGCTGAACGTGGGGCGAATCGGGGGCGGTGCGGCAACCAACATCGTTGCGGAGCGCTGCAGCGTGCGCTGGGAATATCGCACGACCCGCAAGCAGGACGCGGCCGTGATACAAAAGACCATTGATGATTATCTCGAGGGCGACGCTTTTGAAGATCTCGACGTCGAGAACGATATTGAAATGGACGTGCCGCAGTTCTCCAGCCACCTCGGCGAGGAGTCGATGCGGGTGTTGACAGGATTCGGCGCCAAGCTGCCGGTGACCACGATCCCGTTCGGCAGCGAAGCGGGTATATTTGAGCGCAGCCGCATTCCCTCAGTGGTATGCGGCCCGGGTTCCATTGATCAGGCGCACAGGCCGGATGAGTGGATAGCCAGCGCGGCGCTCGACGAGGCGGATCGATTCATGTCAAAAGTGGGCGAGTGGGCGTCGCAGACCGAGCCTGATTGAACCCGATCGATTCATCCCATGGCAAGGGCAAACCGCGCCGCGTGCTGCTATCCGTGGTGGTCGGCAGCATGCTGGAATGGTACGACTTCGCGGTTTATGGGTTTCTCGCCTCGGTCATCGCCAAGGTCATGTTCCCCGCCGACGATCCTACAGCCTCGTTGCTGCTGTCCGTCGGCGCGTTCGGCGTCGGATTCCTGACCAGACCGGTCGGCGCTTTGGTCTTCGGCGTGCTGGCGGACCGCAAGGGCCGAAAACTCGCATTGCTGCTGACCTTCGGCCTGATGGGTGCCGCCACGTTCGCCATCGGTCTGATTCCACCCTTCGCCGCCATCGGCATCGCCGCGCCGCTCCTCGTGGTGCTTGCGCGACTACTGCAGGGGCTCGCGGCCGGCGGTGCGATCGGCGGCGCGACCGCGATGCTGACGGAGCATGCGCCACCCGGCCGGACCGGTTTTTTTGCAAGCTGGCAGGCGGCCAGCCAAGCGGGCGCGCTGTTGTTGGGAGCCTTGGCGGCAGCAACCGTCTCGGCGCTCGTGTCGCCCGAGCAATTGAACTCCTGGGGTTGGCGCGTGCCATTCTTCGCCAGTGCGGTGATCGTTCCGCTGGGACTGTATATCCGCAGGCGCGTCGACGACCCGGAGGCGTTCGTACGCCAGCGCGCCGCCTCGTCGCCGGTGATGCTCTTGTGGCGGACACATAGAGCCGCCGTCGCGCGAGGGTTCGGCATCACCATCATCTGGACAGTCTCGACGTACTTCTTTTTTGTCTACGTGCCCTTGTATGCGCACACCGTGCTCAAGCTTCCCATGAGCACCACGCTGTTTACCAACAGCCTGGCGCTCGCGTTGATGCTGGGCGTCGCGCCCGTGGCCGGCCACCTATCGGACCGCTTGGGGCGTTATCATCCGATGATTGCGGCGGCGGTGGCGATCGTGCTCCTCATCCGGCCCGGCTTCGGCTTCCTGTTGAACCATCCGCATGCCTCTGCTCTCGCAGCGTTTCAGGCAGTATCAGCCGTACTCGCCGCGCTGTTCATCGGTCCGGCGCCGGCCGCGATCGCCGAGCTGTTTCCGATCAGCGTTCGTTCCTCGGGCATGGGCCTTGCCTATAATTTCTCGGTCACCGTGTTCGGCGGGTTCGCGCCACTCATCGCCACCAGCTTGATCGCGCGCACGGGAAATCCGCTTTCGCCGACCTGGTATGTGATGTTTTCCTGCGGGCTGAGCTTGCTGGCGCTTCTGCTCACGCTCCGAACCAATTCACGCGGTCCTTGGTGAATCGTTCGCGGAGAAATTTGTGCAGTATCTTGATTCGATGCGATTTGTTGGGTATCGGACGCGAGACCAGCCAGAGATTCAGGTGGCAGCCCGTCGGCAGCGCCAGTGCGATGAGGTCGGGCGCCGCGCGCTTATAGAAATTCGGCAGAAGGCCGATGCCCATTCCGTTACGTATCGCCGCCAAATAGACGGATGCCGAGTCCACCCGCAATTGAATCCTCTGGACAGGTAGCACGCTCTTGGTCCACCACGCGAGGTCGGCGCAGACGCGGTACGGCACGTAGTCCACGAAGTGATGCTGGCCCAGGTTCTTGAGGTCGCGCGGGCGGCCGAATCTCTCGTCATAGGACTTGGAGATGAACAGCGAGTGTTCGACTTTTACGATTTTGGAGGCGACCAGGCGTGGGTTCTTGGGCCGCTCGATGAACACAGCAAGGTCGGCCTCGAGAGAAAACAGGTCGAGTCCCTCGCGATCGGTCACCAGGTCAATATTCACGCCGGGGTGCATGCGGCAGAAGTCCGCGAGGACCGGCACCAGCCAAAGGTAACCGACGCCCTCCGTGGCAAAGACGCGCACGGTTCCCGACAGCCGCGAATCGAAGGCAAGCAGACTGGATTCGATGTCGTTGGCCGCCTCTTCCATCAGGACAGCCTTGTCGTAGAGAATCTTTCCGGCGGCCGTCAGCCGCATGCCGGTCGGGTGGCGCTCGAAGATTTTCGTACCAAGATAGGCCTCGAAGCGTGCGACGCGCCGCCCCACCGTCGACTGGTTGGTCTCCAATGCGATCGCGGCAGAATGAAAGCTGCCGAGCTTCGCCGTGGCGATGACGTATTGGATGTCGCTCCAGTTGTTGAGGCGGGATTTCACCCGAGCGCACCCACCAGGAGCAACGATCCCCACAGATATCGGTACCATCCTCGCAGCGTTTGCCGAATTGTCATTCTCGGCGATGCTAGAGCGTCCAGCACGGGGAGTCGAGCCCGCGGCCGGAACGCGAGGCGCTCAGGCCTTGGGCGCGACCAGCAATTGAACCCAGTACAGTCCGCGTTTGGCGGAATGACCCGGCGCAAAAGCGATTCCCATCTCAGCGAATCTAGGGTCCATGATGTTTTCGCAGTGACCGGGACTATCCAGCCAGCCTTGCACCACTTCATCGGCTGATTTCGGCCCGTAGGCAATATTTTCACCCACCAACTTTTCCTGATAGCCGACGGCACGCACGCGATCCGCCGGCGAGTGACCCGTCCGATCCTCATGCTCAAAATAGTTATGCCGTGCCATGTCGGTCGCGTGCCCAAACGCGACACCCGCCAAGGTGTCGGACAATTTCACCGGCGGCGCAGGCGCAAACGTCCGCTCGCCGCAGCGTGCGCCGCGCGCGCGAACTTCGTTGACCAATTGCAGTGCGCGCGTCGCCAGGATCGGCGCTTGTGATACAGCCGGCGTTACATTCGCGGATGCCAGTACGAGCCAAGTGTTCAAGCCGCGTTGATATACGCCGACGTCGCGCATCGCTTGGTTGGCCACGGTGCGGCAGCCCGCCTGCTTGAGCAGCTGGATGGTCGCAGATGCAGGTCCCGTGATGTGCAATCCGGCTGCCGTATGCACTTGATAGCCGCTGCGTTCGGCCGCGTCCGTGAGCGAGCGCCCGGCGGCCCACTGTTCGGCCGCTTTATCCAATGAAGCCAGATGTTGAAGCGGCCGAGCGGGCGGTAAAACCCCGCCGCATCCGCCTTCGCGCAGCAACTGCATCGCGGATACTGAAACCGGCTCAGCAGCCCGCGACGTCCGCGCCGCCGCGAGTCCGCTGAGTACGGCTAGGAGACATAAGAGCGGTCTTTGAGATAAACGGTTCATACCCAATACAACGCGAGCGTCGCATATTGGATGACCGCCGGCACCGGAACCGGATCACAGAACTCGCGCTCACGGAAGCTTTTGTACGTCCCCGTCTGAGTCTTCGACCCAGTACAGAATCATCGCCGTATTGGGAAAATGCAGTTCCCAGCGGCCGCTGTCGAGCATGCCGGCTGAGCCGCCGGTATCGCGCGCCTTCTTGATGTTGGCCTCGAGATGTCCCATCGCTATCTCCCGTGAATCGCAATCGGTCTTGCGGGGCGGGCGGGAGCTGCAGACGCTGAAATGGAGAGCTTCGGTGGCCATGGTGAGTCCCTCGGTGGATATTGGACCTGGAAGCCGACTTCGCCGCCTGAGTATAGCGCCTACTGCTGCGCAACACGCCAGGGTGACCGGTCCTGCCAGCCTTTCAATGCTTTGCTGGCCCAATCGGTTGTCTTGTCGGTATGACACAGATTGCAGGCATTGGGGATCTTCAGTGAGTCACTCTCGGCAGGGGTAATGAATTTGAAGGTATGCGCTCTGACGTTGACGTCTGCGATGGTTTGCTCGATCTTCGGCATGTGGCAGGCAACGCACTCGCTGCCCGCACTGCCCGGCGCGTGATGGGTGTGCGCTTCCAGGGTTGGTGCATGAGGCCCATTCTGAGTGTTGGGCCCGTGACAGGTCGAGCAGATCTCCTTGACCGGTTTGATCAACATCGCGTCGTTGGCGGATCCGTGAGCATCGTGGCAGCTAAAGCAGGTGACGCCGCGGGTGTACATGAGGCTCTGCACGAAATCATTGCCCTGCATGCGATTCTTGTGCGCCGTGCCGTCCGGAAAGTGTGTAAACGACAGTTCACCGAGTTTGTGGTCCTCGAGCTTCCAGAAGTCAGCGAGCTTCCCGCCCATATGAAAGCCGACCGGCCAATCGTAGTATTTGCCTTTGATCGGATTGCTGAGCGGTTGACCCTGTGAATGGCACTGAATGCAGGTATCACTGGCTTGCACGTAACCGAGCTTCGCCGGATTAATGATATTGGGTTTGCCTTGATGCTCGACGTGATCGCTGCCGGGTCCATGGCATCGCTCGCAACCCACGTTCCACTCCGTGACCTTTTTGGTGTCGATGTCGTAGTTCACCGAGTGGCAACCGTCGCACAGCGGGCCGGTTGGCCGCTGCATATTGTCCGGAGGATAGAGCGGCGCCCACCAATCGGCGCCGTTTTTGACGAAGTACGGTCGCCACAACTTGTGAGTGACGTCCCATTGCGCCGGGAAAACAAAATAGTCATCGCCAACCTTTTTGAAGTAGCGCTGCTTCCATTTGCTGCCGTACGTGAGCGCGATTTCGTCTTTCGTGAATGTCAGCAGCGGGTCAGGCTTGGAGAGATCCGGAATGATGGCCGGCGGATGGGCGTGCGGATCCTGTACGACATTCGCCATCAGGGTTTTCGTCCAGCGCCCGTAGATTTCGGCATGACAGTCCTTGCAAGCGGCCGATCCGACGTAGTGCGCGGTGGCGCTCGGCAGTTGCGCGGCTGCCGTCTGCGGGGACAGCGCTACGACCGTCGGCAGGTGGCGCAGATACGCGCTCAGCTGCCAGAGTTTTCGATCGGGCAGCGTCCACGCCGGCATGCCGGTGTGCCGGATCCCGTTCTTGAGGTGGTAGAACAATTCCCCGTCGGTCATCCGCTGCACATCGGCACTGCGTAAATCCGGCGGCCGGGGATATTGGCCGCTGCCGATCTCGGTTTTGCCGCCGCCGTCGTAGGCATGGCAGATCTCGCATTTCTGGGTATACACGGCATGACCCGCTTCGACTTCGGCGCTGTTCGCTGCCACATCCAAAGGATTCTTCATCGCCCTCGCATCGGCCGGCACGGTGTAGTGCAACAGCCACTGAGCGACCTTCGCCTCGAGCATCGGCGCATCTTCCCGGGCACTGGATCCCTCCCAAAGCACCAGCGAGACCAAGCCAATGATTAGAACGGCGATGACTGCGGTCGTCGTTGCTGCGATTTTCAATGCGCGCTTGGAG
>Ga0210406_10004963_pt1 | contig 14064 bp, 19 predicted proteins | sample IncBWC30MmetaG_FD_155454 | JGI IMG/M metagenome (GOLD analysis project Ga0210406, IMG submission 155454) | Forest soil microbial communities from Barre Woods Harvard Forest LTER site, Petersham, Massachusetts, United States - Inc-BW-C-30-M | ecosystem: Environmental > Terrestrial > Soil >... | reverse complement strand
ACGTATCTCGAGGTCGCGACCAACGAAAATACCTCCCTGCAGGCGCAGATCTCGAATGTCACCATTCAGCAGCGCCGCATGAACGCGAGCGTGCTGTTGGTGAAAGCCCTGGGCGGCGGGTGGCAGAGAGGAGAGGCAAAGCAAGCCGGCGGACCTGGCGAAGCACACTACCCTCTCGCCGCGGCAGCGAACTGATGCAATTCCTGATTCGCCCTCTGATTTTATTTTCGCTTCTGCTTTCCGGTTCCTCTCTACTGCTCTCCGGTTCCTCTGTCTATGCGCAGGCATCCGCGGCTCCTCTCGAGCTTGTCGTGCTCGGCTCAGGGGGCCCCGGAGCGACCGGGCGAGCGGCGTCGAGCTACCTCGTGCTCATCGCCGGAATTCCGCGGATACTGGTCGATGCAGGTCCAGGCGCCTTTGCCCGGCTCGGTGAAGCCAAGCTGTCCCTGGCAAATGTGGACATCGTTTTACTCACTCACCTGCATATCGATCATGCGGGCGAACTGCCAGGCCTGTTCAAGGCACGCGCCGTGTCGAGTTCAGAGCCCATTGTGTTCAAAGTGTGGGGTCCTGATGGTTCGAAGGAGCGCAATCACGGCGCGAAATTTCCGTCCACCAGTAGATTTATTCAGTTGTTGTTCGGGCCGGCCGGCGCATTCGCTTATTTGAGTGATTTTTCTGCACCCATGACCCTTCAGCCGCACGACATCTCCGCTCAAGTCGGCGCCACGACCGTACCACAGGCGATCTTCAGTGAAGATGGCTTGAGCATTACGGCAATCGCGGGACATCATCGCGACGCGCCGGCGGTAATCTACCGAATAGACTATGCGGGAAGAAGCGTTACGTTCTCGGGCGACATCGATGCGCAAGGGCTCCCGAACTTGCGCAGCATCGCGAAGAAAAGCGACTTGCTGGTGTTCAATAGCGTTGTGCTCGATCCGCCCAATTCCCCTCCGGTGCTCTACACCTTGCATACGCCGCCGCACGCCATCGGCGAGCTTGCCAGGGAGGCCGGCGTACACAGGCTCTTGTTGAGCCACCTGTCGCCCGCCACTGAAGAGATGCACGACGCCGTGTTGAAATCCATCCGCGAGAACTACGCCGGCCCGGTCACCATGGCCGACGACGGAATGCGTCTGCAACCCTAGCGGCGTCGCCCTCAAAGTCACCCTAGACTGCTTGAGCGCGGCTTCGGCGATTGCGCGAGAAGGGCTGCTCCGAGGCAGCTACATCGGGGGTGCCTTCACCGCCCGCCTGCCGCATCAAGTCGCGGCCCAGCCGTGTCAGCCCCGATCCTCCGGGTGTGGCGCCGGAATAATCTGCCTGCAAGTGGCCGTGGTCGATGACAGCGGTTACGATGAGCGCCAGGCTCATCTGCCGAGCGCGGAGTATCATGGTATTCATGGACGCTACGGTATATCCACCGACCATAAATTTGCTGCTGCAAATTAGCGCTCACAGTGTAAAAACCGTGTCGAAGTCGTTCGGCGTCGCGATGTCTGACGGCGGGCCTAGAATCGCCACCGCACGATTCATCCGGCACGGCGATCCCGTCACGGACCGGTCACGGAGTCGTCACGCCAACGTCGCGCGGCTGTCAACGACGCGGCGTACTCTGGCCTCACCATCAACGGGGAGTTCCTGACATGGACATCGAAACCCGATTGCGCAAACTCGAATCTCGCTATCGCGCCGCCTTGAGCGCGGCGGTCGCGGCGAAGGCACACTATCTCGCGCTCGCCGGCGAACCGAGCGCCACGCCCGCCGCCGTCGAGCGGGCCAACGCACTCTGGAAGCAGCTCGAGTCACGAAAGCGAACCATCGCTGCGCAGATGGGTGAGCTCGAAGCGCTCGACGACGTCAACGCCTCTTAGGAAACGCAGCGGGCGGCAGCGCTCGCCTAAAGCCGCCTTGAAGCGGCATTACCGGACCCGACCTGCCACACCAATCAAGCGGGTTATAATGTCCCGTGATCGTTCATCTCATCGACGGTACCTACGAGCTTTTCCGCCACTTCTATGGTCTGCGCCGCTTCACCAAGGACAAGGATCGGCCGTTCGGCGCCGTCGTGGGTGTGCTCAACACCGCGCTGCAGATGATCGAGGAAGGCGCGACGCACCTCGGCGTTGCGACGGACCACGTCATCGAATCCTTCCGTAACCAGCTTTGGAGCGGGTACAAGACGGGTGAGGGGATTGAACCTGCCCTCCTCGCACAGTTCCACCCACTGGAAGAAGCCCTTGCCGACTTAGGTGTTGCCGTTTGGCCGATGATCGAGCTCGAGGCTGACGATGCGCTGGCCTCGGCGGCGGCCTTGGCCTCCAAGGACTCTCGCGTGCAGAAAGTGTGCATTTGGACGCCGGACAAGGATCTTGCACAATGTGTACACGGAGATTTTATCGTGCAAGTAGATCGAAAGAGCAAGGCCATTCGGAACGCCGACGGCGTTCAAGCCAAGTTTGGGGTGGCTCCCGCCCTGATCCCAGACTATCTCGCGCTCGTCGGTGATAGTGCTGACGGCTATCCCGGTATCGCCGGTATAGGACCGAAAGGCGCAGCGAGCCTGATCTCACGCTACGGGAGGATCGAGGACTTTCCGGCGGAGGCCCTTGGGGAGCGCCGCGATCTCGCACTGTTATTCAAAAAGCTGGCGACGCTTGGAACCGATGCACCGCTCTTTGCGGACGTCGATGAATTAGAGTGGCATGGGCCTACCGAGAAATTCTCAGCGTGCGCCGCACGGATCGGGGACCCTCGACTCCTTGCCCGTGCCGACAAGGCTTTTGCGACGCGCCGGTAATTCGCCGGAATGCGGATGGAGTCCTTCATCACATCCCTCGCGGGCGTGCGAGTTCCCAGAATCATCTATGGAACGGCCTGGAAGAAGACCGATACCCAGCGGCTGGTTCAAATTGCCGTCCAACGGGGATTTCGCGGCATCGATACGGCATGCCAGCCCAAGCACTACCATGAAGCCGGCGTGGGCGCCGGCATTGCAGCCGGCCTGAACTCGGGGCTCTCCCGCCGCGACATCTATCTTCAGACGAAGTTCACACAGGTTGCCGGGCAAGACCCGCGCCAGATCCCGTATGACCCGGCGGCATCCCCGGCGGAGCAGGTCGCACAGTCTTTCGCCGCCTCACTGCGGAATCTCCAGACCGACTATTTGGATTGCCTCATCCTGCATTCGCCGCTGCCGACGGCCCAGCGCACTTTGGCCGTGTGGCGCGCAATGGAATCCCTCGTCGACGCCGGCGGAGTCCGTCAGCTGGGAGTCAGCAACTGCTACAGCCTCGCCGAGATCGAGCATCTCTGGCGTCATTCACGGATCAAGCCGGCCGTGGTGCAGAATCGGTTCTACGCAGAGACCGGGTACGATCGCGAGATACGTGCGTTCTGCAGCCGACAGCAAATCGTCTACCAGAGCTTTTGGACGCTGACCGCCAATCCCCAGGTCCTCGCTGACGCTGCCATTACCGCGTTGGCGTCGGCATACAAACGCACCCCGCCGCAGATCCTGTTTCGCTATTTGACACAGATCAGCGTCGTACCCTTGATCGGAACGCGGTCCGAAACGCATATGCGCGAAGACCTATCTATCTTCGAATTCGAACTTAACGCAACAGAGCGCCGCGCGGTCGACGAGATATTCGCTCCTCGGGGTTCTTTGATCGGCGATTGACGGCGGCGGCAGGCGGCGGTTCAATTCTTCACGGGCGCTTTGGTCACACCCGCCTTCGCCGCACGCAGCAGCGCCCGCGAATACAGAACGTGAAAGCCCAGGAGCAGCCGGAACGTTCCACTGAGCGACATGGCACCGGCCCGATCGTTGCGTGCGGCGGCAACGGCCGATCCAAACTGCAGTCGAGTTCTGCCGCCGTTCAGCGGCGCGACCCGAAACCACGAGCGTGTGCGCTCATAGCGATCACACATCAGCAGCTGCGTCGCCGTCCGCTTTCCCACGTACCACACTGCAAAAGAAGCGGCCGATCCATCCGCGAGCGAGCGCGCATCGGAATCGCTCGACGGTGTGCCGATGCAGGCACGGAGCAGCAGCCGCTCGATTCGAAACACGGGCGATGTATAGAAGGCGAATACGAAATCCGCCAGACTCACCGCCCGATCAACGGTGACCGAAAAGCAATCGCCGTACTTCCCCCAGCGCTCGGGGCGCAAACCCCCACGGTACGTCTTGAGCAACGCATCATCGGCCACGGGTTCTCGGGTTACACCCACACCATCTTCTCCGACGACAAGGCCTCCTCCCCGTCCCACCGATACGCCACCAGCGGACCATCCTTCGCGACACTGTAATCCAGGCACGCAAATCGAGGCGAAATCACTTCCGGCTTGCCCGTAAACCAATAGTGCCCGAACAGTACAGGCGGCCCCGAATAGGGATGCGCCTTCCACTCCTCCGGCATCGGCGCATCGGGAATCATCGCCATATCTCCGGGCGGTCCAATCGCCGCTTTGCGGTACGTCGATAAATCGTCTTGCCACCAGCGAACGCGGACCTCATGCCGCACCTTGCCGCCGCTATCTTGAAATGAAATGCCGGGCGGCAATGCCACCTCCGGGCCCTTGCACACCACTTCGATCGCCTCGTACACCGGATGTCCCTTGCGACTCCCCAATAAAATCGCCTCGTCGCTCAAGGTTTGGTTTGGACCCAGGAGCGGGCCGAGCAGATTCATCGATTCCTGATGCCAACACGCGTGCACGATGCGCAAGCCCGGAAGATCCAGCCACAGCGGCAATGTCTTGAACCAATCCGTGATCTCCTTCTGCCGCGGCGTTCCTTCGACTACATCCAAAAAAGCCTGATGCTGCTCTCGATTCCCCGGCTTGTGATGATCCCGCAGAAATTTCCCCGGATGCTCCGGGTCCGGAGTCACCCACGCGATGGCATTGAATTCATGATTGCCCAGAATGGACTGGGCCGTCCCCGCCGCGGTCATCGCCCGAATCAGTTGGACGGTCTCCATCTGCTTCGGTCCCCGGTCGATCAAGTCGCCGACAAAGATGGCGGTGCGGCTGGGGTGACGCCACACACCGTCGGCAGCGGAATAGCCCAGATGCTCGAAGAGAGAAACCAGTTTGTCGTACTGGCCGTGTACGTCGCCGATGACGTCAAAGCTCATTTATCATTGCTCGTTTCTGCGCCATTCGGGTGCCAAAAAAGACCAAGACTATCCCCCAGTTAACCACGGACCCGCAATATATGCTGCAAGAAGCAGTCCTATTCCGCCACCCATTAAAGCAAAACTACCTGTGTCAGATAGAATTGTTACCGTCCTGTTACCTGCCCAGGTTCGGAGGTGCGCATGGCCGATCGAATTCTCGTCCTTTACGGGTCCTACCGCTCCGATCGAATGGGTATCCGGCTCGCCAATTTTATCGTGGCAGGAATGAGTGCACGAGGCGAGTCCGCCGAGCTCGTCGATGCGAAGGTCGTCGGCCTCCCTATGCTTGACCGAATGTACAAGGAATACCCGAGGGGCTCGGCGCCACCTGCAATGGAAGCTCTGGTCGGCAAGATCCGAGCCGCTGACGCCTTCATCTTTGTCGTTGGAGAGTACAACTGGGGGATGCAGCCCGGCTTGAAGAACCTCACCGACCATTTTCTCGAGGAGTGGTTTTGGCGCCCCGCCGCGATCGCCAGCTACTCGGCCGGCCGACTATCGGGCGTCCGGTCCGGCGCCATGTGGCACGGAACCCTTTCCGAGATGGGTATGGTGGTGATTTCCAGCACGCTTGCCGTCGGGCCCATCTCTCACACGCTGAGTGCCGGCGGCGAGCCCATCGGTGAAGTTGGGCAAGGACTTGAAAAAGCATTTTCCCGATTCGCCGACGATCTCGCTTGGTGGACTGAGGCCGCCAAAAATCAGCGCGCCCGCAAGGTGCCCCCCTACTAAGGACGCTTGCCGAATCCCAGATATTTGCGGTATTGCTCCGTGGCGCCGGCGGCGAACTCGCGTGCTTCCAGTTCATAGCGATTGTCCCAGTATCCCCGCCGCACCGATTCCACCACGTAGCGCCAACGCGTCAATCGCGCCGTGCGCCACTGGCGCAGCACGTGAAAATACTCATGCAGGAGCAATTCGTGATCCGCAACGAATGCGGCCCCGCTCATCGCGAGCAGAATGCGGTTGGGGCGCGTGGTCGCGCACATGCCTCGGTGCAGCCGCGCGTAGCGCGAGTGCTCGATCACGATCACCCCTCCCACTGGTTCGGCGAACACCTGCTGAAGCGCCGCAGTCACCGGCGCCGGAAGCACGTATCGGCGTCCGAATAGCGCGCCGTGCGGCTCGGTAGTTTTTACCGCTTGGCCCTTCGAGTCGCTGGTCACGCTGCAACTCCCTCAAAATTGTCGCACCGAAGATGCCGCCCGGCGCATGGGACCGGCACCCGCCGCACTTGAGTTTCGGTGCATACTATCGGGGTGGCATCTTCCATTCCACAATCCGTGACGATTTCGGTCAACGAGCAGATCCGCGTGTCCGGGCTGATGCAGCGGCCGGCCTCGGCAAAGACATGTCTTGTGCTTGCCCATGGAGCCGGAGCCGGCATGGAGCATCCCTTCATGGCCGCTTTGGCCCATGACCTCGCGGCGATCGGCATCGCTACATTGCGCTTCCAGTTTCCCTACATCGAGATTCGAGGCAAGAGGCCGGATCCCCCCGCGCTCTGCCACGCCACGATACGCGCCGCGGTTGCAGCAGCACACGAGCTCGAACCCTCACTCCCTTTGTTCGCCGGGGGCAAATCCTTCGGCGGCCGCATGACTTCGCAAGCGCAGGCGGAGATACCGCTTCCGCACGTAGGCGGTCTGGTCTTCTTTGGATTTCCGCTGCATCCAGCCAAGCAACCGTCAATCGATAGAGGCGCTCACCTCTCCCGAGTGAAGATACCCATGCTGTTTCTCCAGGGCACGCGCGACACATTGGCCGAACTTCCGCTCATCGAACCGCTCGTCGAGCGACTCGGCAAGCTCGCCACTTTGACGTTGCTCGAGGCCGCGGATCATTCGTTTCATGTGCCGGCCCGTTCCGGCCGAACGGATGCGCAAGTCAGGAGCGAAATGCTCGGGTCACTGGCGACCTGGGCCGACGCGGTCATGACGCGGTCATAGAGGGTCGCCGTGATTCTTAGGCTCGCTGACGTCGGTACGCTCTACTTTTATGGCTATGCGCCCAATTCAACCGCGAACTCCCGCTCGCGTAGCCAATGCGACAGAACACTCGCAGCGCTTCGAAGCGACAAAGAATTCTGCTTCGACTTCGCCAAGGTCATGGCCCCCGAGTAGACCGAGATGATAAATGCGGCGGCGTCTGTCCGCTTTGCCCGATCGAGTCGAGCACCCCCTCGAGTCCCGGCGATGCGTTCGACCAGCGCCGACTGCCATTCGACAAATACCGCATCGATGGCGCTGCGAAAATTGGGGTCGGACAGAACGAGTTCGAGAGCCAAGTTGTTGAGCGGACAGCCCGCGACACGACTCCGAGCATCCACCGCACTGACGATCTCAGCAAACACGCCGGTAATCCCTTTGGCGAGCGACGGCGCTGCACGAATCGGATCGATCCACGTTCGCCGAACGGCTGGTGCGACCCGATCCGCAATGACTGCGAGCGCCAGTGATTTCTTGGTGGGAAAGTGGTGGTGCAATGCGCCGCCGGACACGCCTGTCGCCTGCATCAGATCCTTCATCGACGTCGCGTGGTAACCGCGCTCCTGGAATAGATCGGCGGCCGCGTCCAGTACGCGGGTTCGCAACCCTTCAGGGTCGTTTTGGCGAGTGCGGTTCGGCGTCGGTTTCATGCGTTACAGCTCTGTCGATCTGTCCTAAGGCTTGACAAATCATCGATCTCCGAGCCAAAGTATCGCATAAAACCGGACGACCGGTCTGTTATTTCTCGCGGGAGTCAACGCATTGATAGACACAATCCGATGGTGCTACCTCGGCGCTTTCGTCGCGTTGCGCGGCTGGCGGCTCGCCTTCGGCATCCTTCCCGCGGTAATCGCGATGCCTGCGACCGTCGTTGAAGCGAATAACGGCAACGCCGAGGCCTCGTGCTGCAATATCCTGGAGCTTCGCCAGTACACCCTTCATCCCGGGCGTCAGGATCTGTTCGTTGATCTCTTTGATCGGGTCTTCGCGGACCCGCTGGACGCCACCGGGATGACCGTGGTCGGTCAGTTTCGAGATCTCGATCGCCCGGACCGTTTTGTCTGGATGCGGGGCTTCCAGACCATGGCCGCCCGAGCCCGGGAATTAGCGGCCTTCTACGACAGCGATCTATGGCACGCCCACCGGAGCGAGGCGAATGCTTCGATTGCTGACTCCGACAATGTGCTTCTGCTCGAACCTGCGTCGCCGTCATTGCGATTCAAGGACGTGCCGCCTCGCTCTCCTGAGGCGGATACGACTGCGGGTGGCGGCCTCATCGTGGTGACGCTCTACGACACCAAACCGGAGGCTCTGGCGGCATTTACTTTGCTCTTTGAACGCTCGCTCCGTGCCCGTCTGGAGGCGGCGGGAGGCACGACTTTAGCGGCGTACATGACCTCGACGCAGCCGAATAACTTTCCGCGGCTCCCGATCCGCGTGGGCGAGCATATTTACGTCTGGGTCGCGCGATTCAAAGATACCCAGGCCTATGCCGCCTACCAAAAGCGCCTTGAGGCGGACCGACGGTGGAGTCATACACTGTGGCCTGCGGCCCGTGATCAACTCAGCCGGGAACCCGAGGTCCTTCGCCTGACGCCGACGCCGCGGTCACGCTTGCGCGGGTAATCGCAATCGGACCGGCCGAAGCCCTTCAATGCCCAACCGCCTGCAGACTTTGACGTTGTACTCCGGACCGCTCAGCATGTACGGGGCGAAGGCGCACATTGCGGCGCTCGAGAAGGGGCTCGAGGTCAACCTGGTGATGGTCCCGTTTACCGACGATCATCGATACGAGCCGAGGCACCCCGAGGTGTTGCGTATCAACCCCAAGCGCCAGGTCCCGGTGCTGACGCACGGTGCGGTGGAGATTTTTGATTCCACTCAGATCTTCGAGTACTTCGAACACATCCAGCCGCACCCTCCCCTGTGGCCCGCGGAGCCGGCGGCGCGCGCCCAGGCTCGCCTGCTCGAGCTCAAATCCGATGAAGTGTTCTTCCCGCAGGTCATCCGCCTGATGGGTCTCGAGGGTCGACTCCAGGGGCCGCCCGCGCAGGAGGCCATCGGGCAGTTGCACCGCTACTACGGCGAGATGGAGGCGCTTCTCACCGAGCGCGATTACCTCTGCGGCGAGTACACCTATGCCGACATCGCCTTCTTCATGGCTCAACTATTCGCGGCCCGGAAGGGTGCCCCCATGACAGGTGCGACGCCTCGCCTGCTGGATTGGCGTCGCCGTGTAGCGGCGCGCCCGGCCGTGCAGCCAACCCTTGTGCTGATGACTCAAACATTGACGCGCCACGGGTTGCCGGTACCGCAATTCATGAGAGACGCGCTGGCCGTTGCAATCTGACCGAGGTCCCCACGGTGGCAATTCGAATCGTTCGTCTAGGTACCGACCGCCTTCCCGCGGAAGGTCTCCGTCTTGGCACGGTGAGACGCCCTCCTCGAGGCATTCGGAAGACGGAGTATGCCTCGAAGAACTATTACGATGTCTGGCTGCCGTTGCTGGCGCCGAGCCCGGCATCGGTCAAGGAGGCGCTGACAGCTCGATCAGAACGGGACTGGAATCGCTTCGTGAAAAAGTACCGGAAGGAAATGACAGCAACCGATGAGAGCGCTCTGCTGGATACTCTCGCGGCTCTGTCCCACCACGCCGACTTCTCGGTTGGCTGCTATTGTGCCGATGAATCGCATTGCCACCGCTCGGTGCTGCGCGAGCTCCTCCTCGAGCGCGGCGCGCTGGTGAAGTAGCCGATTTAAGCTAGGCCGGCGAACGCAAACAGATCGTTCATGCTGCGCGCTTCTCCGGCCGGCAAGATACCCAGTCGCTCCACAGGGTCGCCGGCGCGATTCAGCCAAAACGTCCGATAGCCGAACCACGCCGCACAACAGGCATCCCAGCCGTTCGACGAAACGAAGACAAGCCGTGCCGCGGGACGATCGAACGCGTCGACGCCGAGCTGATAGACCTCCGGCGCAGTCTTGAACTTATGCACCTTGTCAGCGCTCAGCACATGTGTGAACACACCCGACATGCCGGCGGCGGAAATGGCGCTCGCCAACATCTCCGGACTGCCGTTCGACAGTATCGCGAGCGGCATTCCGTGCGCGCGAAGCCGCTCGAGCGCGGGGAGTACCTCAGGATATGCAGGCAGCCGATCATACTGCCCCAGCAGGCGCTGACATTTGTCCTCGGAAAGATCCAGCCGCAACCGCGCACAGGCATGGAGCAGTGCATCCCTAGTAACGGTCTTGAAGTCGACGTACTTATCGCACAGAGTGCGCAGCCTCGAGTATTCAAGCTGCTTCTCCCGCCACAAGACCGCAAGGGCGGCGCCGTGCTTCGGAAACAATTCCTCGGCGAGGAGCCCAAGCGAATAAACGTCGAACAGCGTCCCATAGGCATCGAAGAGAATGCCGCTCGGGCGTTGGCCGGGTGTGTCGCCGTCCACGGCGGAAGGGTTGTCGTACAGTGAAATCTCCCTGAGCTCGCCGCCCGCGCGTGGACGCCGGCATACCCGGCAAGGACTGCTTCTTGCCGAGACTACTTCCGGCCGAGATTCTCCGCGGCAAATTCCCAATTGGCGAGCTTGTCGAGCACGGCGTTCACGTGATCGGCGCGCCGATTCTGGTAGTCAAGATAGTAGGCATGCTCCCATACGTCAATCGTCAGCAGAACCCGCACCCCTTGAGTCAGGGGAGTATTCGCATTGCCGGTCTTCACGACCTTGAGTTTTTCACCGTCCTGAATCAGCCAGGCCCAGCCGCTGCCAAATTGCCCCACCGCTGCCGTCGACAATTCCTTCTTGCATGCCTCGACGCTGCCAAAGGAAGATTCCATGAGCCGTTTCAACGCCGCCGGCGGCTCGCCGCCGCCCTTGGGCTTCAGGCTTCGCCAGTAGAACGTGTGATTCCAGGCCTGCGCCGCGTTGTTGAAAATGGCGACGTGGTCGGATTGCCCCGCCGCAGCCTTGATGATCTGCTCGAGCGGCATGTCCGCGAACTCGGTACCCGCGATGAGCTTGTTCAGGGTGTCGACATAGGTCTTGTGATGCTTGCCGTAGTGGAAACCGAGCAAATTCGCGGAAATGACGGGCTGCAGCGCGTTCTGGTCGTAAGGCAATGCCGGCAGTGTGATGGGTGGAGATGAAACGGTCGTCGAATTCATTGAGGCTCCTGTTGCGGGTGTGGGTGGGGGTGACTGAATCCCACATTACGGAGGGGCGCTCCTGCCTGCCATCGGCTCCCATTACCTGGAGACGTAGGCATCCGCTGACGGGCGCCACGAGCGTCGACGCTCTTGCTATTCGCCTGGTTTCATGAGTGCAGGACTGCGCGGATGGAACTACGAATAAATCTTGCCGCCGGCAATATCCATCGTTGCACCGGTGATCCAGCCTGAAGCATTCGACAATAAAAAGAGCGCGGCACCGGTCACGTCGTCCGGATTGCCGAGCCGCCCGAGCGGAAATGTAGCGGCCAATTCATCCCGCACCGCCTGAGGTGCTGCGGCGAGCTTGCCGGTGACGATTGCCGAAGGCGCCAGGCAATTCACTCGCACCCCAGTGGGCGCGAGCTCCGCGGCAAGATGCCGGGTCAGCGTGATGATGGCGCCCTTGGCCGCGGCATAGGCCGCCGATGATTTCGCGGGCTGGCGTGCGGCGGCCGAAGACATCGTGACCACCGCGCCGCGGCGGTGCGCGCACATGGCAGGCAAGAAATCTCGCAATACCAGAAACGTGGTCGAGAGATTGGACTCGATTACCGCGTTCCAGCGGCTCATTGGTGTTTCGAGTGTGGGTGCCGGCTCGCCGCTGCCGCCGGCAAAAACCGCCAATAACTCCGGAGGCCCGAAGGCTTGCTCCGATGCCCGCCGCAGGCGCTCGACATCGTGCTCTTTGCTGCAGTCCGCCGCAACACCGATAGCCGTCCCACCGTCGACGCGTATGGCGTCGACCGTACGCCCGACACCATCGGGATCTCGCGCGCAGACGACGACACGTGCACCGTGCCTCGCGAGATCCACGCAAAGCGCGGCCCCCAGTCCGCGCGAGCCGCCGGTGACGATCGCACTCTTGCCGCGAAGGTCGGAGTACATCACCCGACCGCCGCAGCGTACCGGAACACCGCCATTGCCAGGACTGCAACCGCCAACAGAGCGGCGGCCACGCGCGCACTCATCACCGTACGAGTTCGCAGCTGGGATAGCCTCTGAATCATCTCCTGGGAAAGCGCCGCGCCGTCGCGGCCTGCGTGCAGTCGCGCGACTTCGATCCCGGCAGGCCGGCCGATCAGCAAACCGACCGCGAGCGACAATAGGGCGGCCGTCGCTCCGGACTTGAGCACGAGTCCACTGAGAGAGTTATCGTGCGGATGCAATACTGCGAATAAGAAGACGCCGGATAGTACCGTCAACACGGCGGAAATCCCGCCGAGCGCCCCGGCGCGTCGCGCCACGGTACCCAGCCGCGGACTCGGGATGTCCGAACCCTTCGGCACCATAATAGGAGCAATAACCATCGCCAGAACGAACGCGGCCCCCGCCCACGTAACGCCAGACATGACATGTATCGCACGAGCCAGCACAATGAACGCGATTTCGGACATGACGACATCCTATGAAATTATATTGTATATACATAGTGTATATTGAATAATATGCCTGTCAAGAGCATCTCGCGGCCCTATCGCAGCCCTCAACGCGCCGCGGCGGCTGAAGAAACGCGCGCGCGCCTCGTTGCGGCCGCCTGCACATTGCTCGGCGGTGGAAAGGATTCGCCGGCATTTTCCCTCGATGCCGTGGCCCGCCAAGCCGGCGTCACCCGCTTGACGGTCTACAATCAGTTTCAATCGAAGCGAGGATTGCTCGAAGCCGTATTCGACGATCTGGCGCGGCGGGGCGGCCTCTCTGAATTGCCGCTGGTCTTTTCGGAAAGCGATCCGGACAAAGCAATGCGCCGTTTCGTGACGGTGTTTTGCCGCTTCTGGGCGGCGCACGCCGGGATGCTTCCGAAATTCAGTGCAGTGACGAAGCTCGACGACGACGTCGCCGCCAGCCTGCTCTCGCGGACCGAACGCCGGCGTCACGCATTGACGGTGCTGGTCAGCCGGTTCACCGTGGCTCACGAGAGTAAAATCCCCGATTTGATCGATTTACTTTTCGCGCTGACCGGATTCGACATGTTTTCAGCATTATCGGTACGGAATCGCAGCGCAGAATCCGTCGAAGCCCTGGTGCAGGATCTGGTGGAACAGACCATGAAGCGCTTTCGCGCAGTCCGCTCCACCAAAGCCCGCGGCAGATCCGCCAAGCGTACCCGCGTATCTGCCTCATGAAGGTTGGTGCGCGCGCATCCGTGCACGCGGCTTTCTCGAATTGACGCCCTGACGATCGCCTCTATGCTGCCGGGCGTCGCAGGCATTATCCGGGTGCCGGTGCAGTGATGAAGTGAGACACCGCGCAGCCTGGAATTGATTATGTCAGATCATCTGCTTGAAATACCGGCCAGTGGTCGACGATCTTCCCTCCGCGCACGGCCAGAAGATCGCCGAATTCCAACAGCACCGACTCACTGATCATCGGCCGCAGGAACACCTGATCGTCCACCCCCAGGCCGACCGCCGGCGACCCGTTGACGATTTCTTGGTTCGCGCTATGCCCGTAAGTCTCGTTGAACTGCAGACCCTTCGGCGACTCGTATTCCGCCCGCCACCAGCCGCCATAGACGAAGAAAGTCCCGCGTTGATTGGGGTCCCACCAGGAGAAGATCTTCGACTTGTCGTCGAGCGCCGGAATGCGGATCGGCCCGGTGGCTTTGATGACCGGCGTGGCGATGAATGCCGCGGGCACGTGCTCGGCCAGCGTTTCCAAATCGTAGTGGGTCGGT
>Ga0210406_10004962_pt1 | contig 14065 bp, 20 predicted proteins | sample IncBWC30MmetaG_FD_155454 | JGI IMG/M metagenome (GOLD analysis project Ga0210406, IMG submission 155454) | Forest soil microbial communities from Barre Woods Harvard Forest LTER site, Petersham, Massachusetts, United States - Inc-BW-C-30-M | ecosystem: Environmental > Terrestrial > Soil >... | reverse complement strand
ATGCCACTCCGCGTCCGATAATCGAATCAGCACATCCAGAAATGCGGGCGTAAGGCCGAAGCGAAGGGCGACGTACAAACCACATTCGACATTGGCCGCGTTTTTCTGACAATACGCTTCCTCAAGAGCCCCCAGTGCCAATCCGGTCGCGTCTGCCCGCGCTATCCCGACTTCCCGGAGAAACTCTTTTTCCGAAATTCGGTGGAGCGTCATGTCGAGAATCAACTGTTGTTGCGGCGTTTGCATCAGGGTGAATCGTATCACCGAAGTACCGGCCTCAGGAGTTCTCTGAATCCACGGCACTATTGTCGGGCAGTTGGCGTAAGAATGTGCCGCGAAAGGCGCTGGCCTTCAGCGGGTGCAACTCCCGCCCGGGAACTGGTTCGCCCGGTAGCGGAGGCTGCCATATCCAGCTTCGATCTTCTGACGAGGCGGCGCTCTTTCATAATGCGTTGACCCCTTACCCTGAGTTTTGTGACGCCTGTTTTTGCCAGTTTCGATGGATAATGAAGAGTTCCACCACGGAATTGCGTTCCGGGAGCAATAAAAACGCACATGGCATTCGAAAAGCTATCAGCCAAAGATCAGGAAATCGTGCTCCGTTGCATGAGAGCGACTGTGGCCCACGTCGAGGACTGGGAGAAGCACTCGCGCTTAGGATTGGGGTCTGGCGAACTCAAGGTCATTATCGACCAGTGGCCTGCGATTGACGATGCCGACGAGAGCGGAAACGGTTTCCTCGCAATCAACAACTGCTTAAACGAAGTCTGTCATGGGTTTCGCATCGAACCCAACGAATGGAGCAATTGGTTCGATACGTCAGAGGTGGAGATAAAATCCACCTATAAAAGATGACAGCTAGTCGCGGCCCAGTATCAATTTACGGTGTACAGTACAGGCATGAACGCGCACGAATCGGCTTTTGTTGAGTCTTTCATATCGAAAGGACGACGGGAACGGGCGTTGGAACTGCTCGCCAGTTCCAAGAACCGTCACAAATTCACCAGCAAATTTGATCATCATGGGCGGGACTACTTTATTCCTGAATGCATCCGCTCGATTGAACCGCGACGCCAGCACCCGCCGAATATCACGGACATACTCCGAGCGATGGGCGCACCCGACACCTGCCATGTCATTGGTGGTGAGCACGACGGCAAGGACATGGAATTGCTCGCTGCTCTAAAGCAAATCGTGGGCTACTGCACAGGGACCGTGCTTTCATGCATTCCGGGGAAGTTGGCCTACTTCGAGGGCGAGATTCGAGAACGGTTCCTGCTCGTTCGGACGTAAGGGGAATTTGAGAGTGCGGTAGCGGCCCCAATTGCCGGGTACCCACCCTCCCCAGACCCGGACGGTCGCTGATCGGCGCATCCGGTTCTTATCTGAGAAAGGCGTTTGCAGGGCTTCCTGACGCGATTCTATTTTGGCGGCTTTCGAGAGCAGGAGTTTTTCGACAGCAACGCCTGATTGCAATGGTAATCTTGTCCCCCGCTTGTGGTTGCCCTAGCATGAGTGCATGCCCGGATTCGGACGCTCTGGACGCCCCGGCAAGTCGTTAGCAGTTGTGGTGGGGATCGTAATTTTGCTCATTGTGGTTTGCGTCGTTGTGGCGCGGCTTTCGACGAGCTTTAGCGACCGTTACGAATCGTTCTACCCATCGCTTGCGGATGCAGAGAGAGACGGAGCAATCACTCGCGGTTGGATACCAGACGATCTTCTGCCCAGCAGTTCTCGTGCGATCCACGAACTTCACGATCTTTCGCCTTCGCGGGAATGGTGTGCCTTCGAGTTTGCAACTGACGACTCGCAAAGGCTTCGCGAGAACCTCAAGAGCCTCGACGTACTGCCGCCTTCGGTCCGCAATGTCCGAAATCCCAGCGTGTCATGGTGGCCCAGCGCACTCAAGGGCAAACTGGATATAGCGATCATTCGGAGTGACGGCTTCGACCTGTACCAGATCGAGAGGCCCGCTAACAGCGTCATGACAGATGTCTTGCTCTTTGCGGTCGATTGGTCGAAAGGGCGGGGATTCTTCTATCGCACGTCAAAAGAGAACGGATAGAGCCGGAGTTTTCGTCAGTTGACGTAACAGTGCGCCGTGAAAAGGCGCTGGCCTTCAGCGGCTGCAACTCCCGCCCGACCGGAAACCGGATCGCTCCACTCCGGCAATCGAAGTCGGGTGTTTCCCAGTAACGAAAAGCACAGTTTTATTGGGGATTTCCCCGCGACCAGCCGGGCGGCACCAGTTCCTTTGCCGGGGGTTTTGAGTGCCTGACTTCGACAGTTACTAACGGCTGCTCTCCTTTTGCCGTCCTAGAAGTACACTCGATGTCATCTTTCCCGATCATTGACCTCTATGATGAAACTCCTCCAGAACTCATTCGCGCTTGCAGGCGTATTGTTGGCGTTGTTCTCTCCCCAACTCGGAACCGCGCAACAGATTACGGTTAAGCTCCTTGATGGCCGCAGCGGACGGACCTTAAAGAATCAGATCGTGGATATTTGCCTTGCCGAGAAGACCTTCGGTATGCCCACCCAAACCGTGCGGACTAACACTGAAGGAATCGCGTTTGTTCCAATCCCTGCTCAACAGACCTTTTTTGTGATTGCGGGCGAGTCGCTTGTGGATTGCCGAATGCGTGTGAGATACGGCAAAGCCGCGATGGACGACGCCAATAGCTATAAGGAGGAGGTATACCGATTCGCGGACGTGCTGGCTCACGGCGCAGTGGGAGCCAACAAATGCGGAAAAGCGACTGCGCAGCCCCTCCCCGGCCAACTCGTGCTCTTTGCACGCCCCCCGCATTGGTGGGAAAAAGTGATGTGGGAATAGTTGACGAAAAAGTGCGCCGAGGAAGGCGCTGGACATCGGCGGGTGCAACTCCCTCCCCGGCAACTGGTTCGCTCCACCCGATGGGCAATCGAAGTCGGTTGTTTCTCTGTAACGAAAAGCACAGCTTTCTGGGGGATTTCCCCTGCGAGCAGCCGGGCGGCACCAGTTCCTTTGCCGAGGGGTGGGCGGTAAGGGCCTGGTTTCAACAGGTAACCGTGAGATTGCGTTAATATCCTGTGCCATGGACGCCTTTCCTGACTTCATGAAGCATCCCGCCAACAGAATCGCCCGCTCCAATCAGGCCACGCCCGGAGTTGAGGGTTACGTGTTCGATGGAGCCAATGGAAGCCAAATGGCATTCTGGACTTGCAGTGAAACCGCGACCTCCGTGGAACATGTCCATGACTATGACGAATACATGGTCGTTGTGCAGGGCTGTTATACGTTGGTGATTCACGGAGAACGCATTGCGGTGAAGACAGGCGAGGAATACTTAATCCCGTGCGGTGTGATGCACAGTGGTGAGGTTGCGTCTGGAACCAGAACGATCCACGCATTCGGAGGCCATCGGGCTGACCGGGAGCTTTTCTGAGCGCTATCGCCATTTGCCTCTTGTAGGCTGTATCTTGAAGCACCAGTCGAGGGAGTTGAGTGGCCACTATAGTAGGCTCGCTGATAGGTCTGGCTCTGGCGGTGTTCGGGTTAGCCGCGATGCGGGACCCGATGCGCCTCAACCTCAACCCTTTCTCTCCCAGCGCGAAGGGCTATTACCAGCGCATGGTGCTCGACACCGCGATGCGGATTCAGCTTCGCGTATTGGGAGTTTTAGTGTGCTTATTCGGAAGCAGCATTTCCACCGCTTCGGTCGGTTCAGCACTGAGAGTGCGTTCGTTGAATACCGTGTCCGAAGGACTCTGGGTTCTCATGGGGTTGACTTTCTTTGCGGCTTGGGGCGTAGGACTGATCCTCGCAATTCGCCAGCTTATCAAGGGAGAATTATTTAAATGGTGGCGGATGTGGAAGGTGAGCGCAGACCTTGGACCGATTGATGCCTTCCCGCCCGTTACGCCAAAGATGCAAAGGGAAGCGCGGTTCTTCACGATTGCCCTATTATCCCTTGCACTGATTTCAGTGATTGCATCCCTATTCCATAGGTTGGCGTAACAGTGCCCCGTGAAAGCCGCTGGGCTTCAGCGGGGGCAACTCCCGCCCCCAAACTGGGGCGCTCCACCCGGCAGAGGAGGCCTGTAAAACAACAGCTACGCACAGGAGCATAATAATAAAACGGGGGACGTATCCGCACAGGTTGACATATGGTTAATCAATTCCCGTTCGACATCGTCGCCGGCTTCTATTGTGCATCCTGCGATTGTGTGCGCGACGTCAGTACGACCGTATATGCGCGAGAGCCTGAGCCTCATGGTTCCGAACTTTTCACCCTGAGTAGTCAACAGGAACATAAGTGCCCGGTTTGTGGCAGCAATGTAGCTTCAGAAGCTCAATGCGCGATTCGACCTGCCGGAGAGGTCGCGACGTGGCCATCAGAATTGCCGTGGCGCTGGAACCGTAGCGACACGCCACGAAAACCGCCAAGGCAGACCGCGAAGGAACTGTTGTGCCGATTGGCGTCTGGGACGGCTGAGACTTACGAAAGCTACCGCAGCCTCTATGAAATCTGGCGCGTCCACAATTCATCAGTACAAGAGTTGCGGCCTCTTTTCAGCATTCCCGGCATCGAGCCCGATGGAGACCTATCAATAACGGAAGACTTCAGGCGACAAGTACAGTCGTCTGCCACAGCCATATTGGCGAATCTGCAAGATTGAATCCGTGCCGCTGCTATCGGTTGATGAAACATCCCATTGCCTCGGACTCAGTTCTCGACGTTTTTAGCGGTTCTCGGCATTCGTCCAGCAGAGTCTTCATCCCTGCCTGCAACTCTGTGAAGAACAGCCTCGTTTGTCGAGGATTTCCCCGCGAGCATCGACGAGCGATCTATTTGTTTCGACCATCCCGCTGAAGTAGTATTCCGAGCAATGCCGATACACGACCTCACGGTAGCGTACCAGACGAAGACCGACGAGGAACTCCTACAGTTGGCTGGGAATCCAGAACAGTTGACGCCCGAGGCTCACGCCGCTCTAAAAAGTGAATTGGCGAAGCGCCGAATCGACAGCACCGCACACTTGAACGTTCAGGAAGCAAACGACCAAAGCAAACTTGGGCAACACGGGGTAAGCGGGACGCTGCTTCTCCGCGAATCGGAATCGGTCGGCGAATTTGTATCGGAGGTTCTCCGCGTTTATCACGCCCACTTCTGGCTTTTCGTCAGGCTCATTGCCCCGGCTGTCGTAGTGGGTTACTTCGCAGTCGTCATGGGTCGGAACGAGGGAGGCGAGATTGCACGCCGCCTTCCCCGAGGTTTTGGATTTGCCGGGCACAGAACCGAGATTCTCGAGATTTGGTTTGCAAACTTTATCGGATTTCTTGTCAGTTGGATGGCCTTTTCTTTTTCGTTTGGTGCTATTTGCTCAGCGGTAGGGCAGACTTCAAAGGGAGTTGTCCCGTCGCCATCCGATTGTTTTGCAGAAGTTCGCGAGCGAATTGGTTCGTTCCTTCGCCTGTCCGCGCTGCTCCTCGTCTTGGCCCTTGTGGCGGTAGCAGTGGCTAACTTGCTGGGAATCACCTTCTTTTGGATATTGCATCAGCGTCGCATGCATTTCAGCATTTTCACGACCAAGTCAGTCTCATTCTTGTGCGTGGGCTTAGCCTTACTCGTTTTATCTCGGTTTGGGCTGGCGCTACCAGCCCTCATTTTGGGCAATTGCAGAGTCGGTCAAGCAATGTTCCGCAGCGATGAACTAACCGAAGGAAAGTGGCTCACGCTTGCAATCCTTCTGGCAAAGTCGCTGATTGGAGGCTACATTGCCGGGATGCTTCCATTTTGGCTGGCGGGTTGGATTTGGGCGTATGTTCGAGTGCCTTGGCAGTTTCTTACTGTCGCGTCGATTGCCGCAGTGACCGTAGTTGAGCCATTCATGTTCGTCGGCTTCGCCTTACTATACGTAAGAACGGCGGTGCTATCCTCTGCTTCGAGCAAGGGACTCGCCAGCCAATTGGCCTAATAGTGCGCCGTGAAAGGCGTTGGACTTCAACGAGCGCAACTCGACTGCCGTCCAGTCTGCTCCGGACTCCTGCTCGACGGGGCTCGCGATAAATGGGCAATTCTTGGTCGTTTCCGCGGTGTATTCTGGGTCGGGAATATCCTCATTTGGGTGACTCTGACTGAAACGAGGGAACCGATGAAGCTACTGTCAATTTTGTTCTTCGCCGGAGGGGGTGTCTTCCTGATATTGACGGTGAGGCAGGTGCTTGCACGAGGTTGGGGTCCGTTGGATGTGACCGTGCTCGACGTTTACTTTGTTGTTCTGCCGCGTTACTTGCGGTTGATCTCGGCTGCCTTGCTCATCGTAGGGTGTGTTTCGGTTTTTGCACCGCATCTCTGACTGGTTGTCGAAAAAGTGTGCCGTGAAAAGGTGCTCGACTTCGGCGGCGGGCAAAACGGGAAATCGCCTGATAGCGACATCCGTCGTGCGATACTTCTTCCCAAGATGCTCACAACGGCGGTAGTCGAAGACAACAAAGCTTCTTGGCTTCGTGTACTCATTTCGTGGACGAATTTCCAGACAACGAAAGTTGGCCATCGTGGAAAGCCTGTGATCGAGGCTTGTATTAAGGCTGGGCTGGATCAGTATTTTCGGGCTGGTCAGTCGATGCAGCACATAATCTTCGCAAGGTCTTTGGCGCAGCAAGTGAATCCCACACAGGATTAGACACCAAGTCGCAAGCAATGAAGGAAAAAAGCCAACTGGCGAAAACGTGCGCCGGGAAAGGCGCTGGACTTCTGCGGGTACAACTCCCGCCCGCAAACTGGTTTGCTCCACCCGATGGAATCGAAGACGGTTGCTTCTCGGCAACGAAAGGTACCAGTTCGTAGGGGATTTCTCTGCGAGGAGCCGGGCGGTACCAGTTCCTTTGCCGGGGTTTTGAGCGCCTTGTTGTCGTCAGTTGCAAGAGATGCGCTATGCTGGCGAGTTTGGTGGTGCGGATCAACGCTATGAAACAAGCCATCGTAATCAGAACCGATCTTCAGATGAGCATGGGAAAGTTAACTGTTCAGGCTTGTCACGCCAGCGTGGCTGCGGTGCTCTGTGCCGAAGCCGATGTGTTGAGGCGTTGGGGCGCTGATGGGCAAACCAAAATTGCTCTGGCAGTTGATTCGTTACGCGAGCTAGAGACTTTGAAAACGCAGTGCGAGGCTATGGAGATTATCCACGCATTGATCGCCGACGCCGGACGCACTGAGTTGGCGGTGGGCACAGTCACCGCGCTTGCCATCGGCCCAGCGGAAGACAAGGCAGTTGACCGGATCACTGGCGCTATTCCACTTTTGAAGTAGTGGGCGATAAAGTGCGCCGTGAAAGCCGCTGGACTTCATGGGGTGAAACTCCCGCTCGGGAACTGGATCGCTCCGCCCGTCAATAATGCAGAGGTTCGGGTTGAACCAGTTCTAGGCGTTTTTAGCGAATCGTTTGAAATGCACGTCGACACTTCCTGTGCAGATTGCCCGGATGGGTTGAAGTGGAATCGCCAGTTCTCAGCGGTTATACTCGGGCGTTGTCAGAAACAACCGGGCACCGACTGGAACAATCTCGTGCAATCGGGTCTAACAATGTTCAGGCAAACCCTGCTATTTCTTCTGTTCCTCTCACCCATCCCATTAGCTGCGCAGCAGACCGCCCCATCTCCCAATCCTTGTGACGAACAACCGCCAAGCCAGCGCCAGATGGATGCCTGCGCGAGATTCCAGTACAGACAAGCCGATGCGCGATTGAACAAGGTCTATCAGAAGGCGATGGAGTACATGACAAACGACCAGTCACGGGCAGAAAAAAATAACGACCAACATCAGGTGCAGTATGAAAAGGCTACCGTCGAAAACCTCAAACAGGCTGAACGAGCGTGGCTTAGTTAGCTACAGCGACATCCAATGCAAAGCGGCGGGCCAGCAGTATGAAGGCGGCAGCATAAGACCGATGATTGAATCGCAGTGCTTGGCGGCTTTGACCGAGCACCGCATCGCAGACCTCAAGAGCGTCTATGAAGATGGGGACCGGAAGCTGGATTGACCGGATTTCCGATACCTGTCGTTAAATTACACTCATCGAGATTTCTGGTCTCATTCCCTAATCCATCCTAGAACCCATTCAATGGCGGAGCGGTCACTTTCAGGCAACTGTGAGACACAGCCCTTTAGCGCCTGAATCAGGGGCTCATCGAGATATGCGAGGCGGGGAGGCTCACCACTAACAGTTAGTGTCCAAGCCCGTCAATTCGGAATCTGGTCGAATAGGCAGATCAAAACCCAAGGCTTGGTGCGTCACTCGACGACTCGACGATACCTAGCAGGCGACCCCGTTACATATCGGTCAGCGTTGGGCGGAAGTCCAACGATGGTTGAGAAAGAGCGACGCGAGGGCTCAGAAGATTGGCGCGAGACCAGTTGGCAAGAACTACACCATTCCTGCGGAAATCACTCACTTGATACCAGTTGTTTGTAGTTCATTCCGGAGTACATCTGGAGCGCGGACGCATGGCATTATCTCACTCCGACCATTCCCAGAACTTGTACGGTTCCGGAGCTTGTGAAGTTTCTGCGGGAGGAAGCAGGTTGTGATGATCTTCAGCGGAAACCATATGCGGTGCCCATAGCCGGACGCAGTTAAGTTTTACGAGAAGTACGGGGCAACCGACGTGAAGCTTTGTTATTCTAAAATTCGATGTGGCAGTCATCATTGAGGATGGGCTGATCGACATTCTCTAACTAACGACATTGATGAGACAAATCGGTTCTACTCTCTCCTTGCTGCTTTCTGTGTGTTGCTTCCGTGGGTCTGCCTTGTGCGAGAACAGCCCGAGGGCGTACCTATCTTCGTCCGGCAACGACAATTCGGTAACTCGGATTAAATAGCTTCCCTGCGCTGACTCGCACTTTGGGTTGCCTTCGACCCAACTCTTCTCTCCTACGCTACACTGGCAACGATGACCCGCGCCGATCAACTCATCGCCGCCGTGCAGCAGTCGGGGTTTCCGCACCTCGACAGCCTTATTCAACTGTTTGTTGGCGGCAGCGAATTGCATGGAGCCAAGGTGAAAGACACGGACGATCTCGATATCTACGGCGTTTATCTGGAGCCGCCCGAACTCGTGCTGGGGCTGGACAAGCAAGACTTTTACGTCTGGAGCACGGCAGGCAACGAGCGCCGGAACGGCCCGGACGATGTGGACGTGTGCCTGTACTCCTTGCGCAAGTGGGCGGGGCTGGCGGCAAAGGGCAACCCGACTGCTTTGCACTTTCTGTTCTCCCCGGACTATTCGCCGAAGCCGGAACCTTGGGAAGGAATTCTGAGAAACCGGGAAGTGTTCCTCTCGCGGCAAGCGGCTCTTCAGTTCCGTGGCTTCGCAGATGCTCAAGTACGCCGATTGCAAGGAATCGGAACTGGCAAGAAGGGGCAGAGGCACGAGTTGATCGGAGTCCACGGGTACGACATAAAGGCTGCCATGCACGTGATTCGACTGCTCAACGAGGGCATCGAGTTGATGCGCTCCGGCACCATCACACTGCCCCGTCCCGAAAAGGAATTGCTGATCACCATTCGCACCGGGAATTACGGTTCCCTTGAGCGCGTGCTGAGCCTTGCGAATACTTTGTTCAGCGAACTCGAAGATGCCGAAGCGAAGAGCGGATTGCCGGAGAAGGTGAACAGACCCAGAATCTTGGAACTCGTGAGCGACACGTATCTGAGATTTTGGAACAACTCTCCGGCAATGCTGGTGCCACGCCAGCGATGACAACTGTGACCATGCGGAACTCCTTGCGTGTCGCTTGTGCCCAGAACATTTTTAGATGTGTTAGATGTGTCGGAACCGGGCGATTGCGCTCACGATCCCGGTCGGTGGGCACGATGACGATGTTTCAAGAATAGCCGGAAGCTGTGCGCCGCACTCTGGGCTGATTCATTTCGCATCCGTGCCTTAGAATTGTGGATCGCCTCCCGGACATAACCGGAAAGACGTACTTGATGAATGCGCTGAATATTATCGAGGAACGCGGATTTGGAGTTCTCCCGGAGGTCCTCCTGCCGCACGAAACGCGGCGGCTGATTGATGACCTCGATCAATCGCCGCTGAAGCGCAGCAAGGCCGGCGTGCGCCACGCGCTGAGACACCCTTCCGTTGCCGCTCTGGCTCGGGAGCCGCGCTTGCTCAACATAGCGCGAGAGGTTCTTGGTGCAGGGGCGTTACCATTCCGCGCAACGTTGTTTGGCAAGTCGCCCCAAGCCAACTGGCTTGTCGTGTGGCATCAGGATACTGCCCTGCCGCTTCGGAATCGCCACGACACGCCGAGTTGGGGACCGTGGTCGGTAAAGGACGGCGTGGAATATGCGCACACCCCAGCGAGTGTGCTTCGCCAAGTCTTGGCACTTCGCATTCATCTCGACGACTCCACTGCCCACAATGGACCTTTGAGGGTCTTGCCGGGGACGCATACAGAGGGCGTCTTGAGTGATGATGCTATTCATGCGTTTGCGCACAAGTAGAGCCCACTGACTGTTTAGTCCCGCAAGGTGGAGTGCTAGCTAGCGATGAGACCGCTTCTCATTCACGCTTCGTCCAAGTCTCAGTCGGACGCGCTCAGGCGCGTCCTGCACATCGAATACTCTGCGTCCATGACAGTAGGAAAAGGTCTCGAACTTGCAGTCGCTTGAGATTCCATCAAAGTTGACAGTCCGCAGGCGTTTACGTGCGTCGTGAAAGGCGCTGGTTAAGGAGGATCGCCCAACTCGATTGCACATCGGAGCGGCCGTGGCAGCAGCCAGAACGTGATCATCCAAGAGATGAGCGATATCACCTTCCATGCGGCGCAGCGCGAGTCTCAATGAGCAGAGATTTAACGCCCAATCACCTTCCTGTTGCGACCAAGAGCGCAAATCTGGGTCTACCCGACAACGGAATCTGGGATGCTGCTACACTCAAGGGCTCAGTCGTCCCGCTCGTTGCATGGAATTATTCGGTATTGCTTTCTCGATTCCGGTTGCGTTTGTGGCCAGTATGCTCTATTGCCTGTTGCTGGCGCGGGTGATCGCAAAATACGAACAACCGAGTCGCTGGCTCCGCTTAACTTCCTGCTTGGTGCTGGCGTCATTTGCTGGTGAGCTTGCGCTTCTGGTTTCGCTGGGTTCCGTGCGTAGTCGGAGCTTGCTTGGGCCCGGCTTCTATGTTGCCCATGTGATCCTCTTCTTCCTCGGCCCTCCAGCCTTAGCCAATCTCCTTGTTCTTCGGGCAAAGAATGGATTTTTTGCCAAGTGGTACGTGGCAGGTGCACTCTGCACCGTGTTCGCTTTCTTCTTGGTCTTATTGCAGTACACCGTGTCAGAGTCGCTATACGGAATCGACGGAGACAACGGCCCCTATAGTGAAGGTCGTCATCCACGATCCTGCCGTTCAGCTAAGACTCTCCTCGACGGGCTGACAGTTGCAATAACAGGGGCTCACAGTGCGCCCCGAAAGCCGCTGGCAACAGGATCACTCCACCCGATGGCAATGGGAACGGCCGGGGCAGAACTTGGCTCAGTGGCATCGAAGCACACCCGTGCTGCTCTTCACTGGGGGCGGGCATCGGGCGGAACTCGGATTCGATCCGATCTGCCGATGCCTAGTTCCTTGCGAACCTCTAGAAGGTTGCTATCGAGTTTTGCAAAGAAATCGATGTACTCGTCGTGGCTGAAGAATGCGTTCACATAGTCCGCGTGAGTCAAAATGTAGCCACCCCAACCGTTCAACATGGCGATTTGCAGGAAGGATGCGAGGTCTTCCGGTTCGTGCTCCAGAAACAGGTGACCCGGCGCTTCATGAAGCAGCCGCAAGTCTCCGTAGCTGTGACGCAGTTTGTAGAACAAGTGCCAGTTCTCGCTGCTCGGCCAGACACTCCATTCGGTGATCCAGAGCAACGTCGGCATTCGGAAGGTCAACGAACTTGCGATCCAGTGGGCCATGCTAAAAATCCGGTGAGGCTCTGTCGGGTAACCGATCCGCTCGACTTGGATGTCGGGCACAGCGTCCGGCTTCGTTCGTTCTCGCCCGCGAAGCCATTCCTCGCATTCCTCTTTTGTGCAGAACCGCAATTGCGCTCTCCGCCCCGTGCCCGACCGCCACTTTTGCATTCAATGACACGCCGACGTGGCAATGGGATTACTTACACTTGCACCACAAGAAAACCTTGCCTTCCAAATCCACACCTTGATAGCCATCAAAATTGAGACACAGCTTAGTTTCCTTATATTGCGAGAATCGGAACCAAAATGACTTTATTCGTTTGCCATCGGAAGTGAGCACAACGAGATGGCGCTCATCAAGATTCAGATTCTCAATCCTGACTACGTGTTTGTGCGGCCACAAAATGGGCTCCCGTTTGTCGATTCTCACTGTTAGCGTTGACGGATTGTACTCACCGCCCGGAGAGATTCTTGTGGGCGGGTCCGGAGAATTCGGCAGAACACAAACAGTTCCAGATTCCTGCTGACTGCCGCTTGAAGATTTGCTCCTGTCTGATTGTTCCTCATGAGCCGCAGCCACAACCGAGAACAACGTCAGAAGGATTGCAATCCGAGTGGTTCCCATGGATGGAACTATATGGCAGCGTAGGCCAGAATTCCACTGTTGACCAAACTGGAGGATTTCGCGAAGGTGTTCGGCAAGCAGTCCAGCTTCGGGCTGTACAGCCGCTTTCTGCTCTCCTACCACACAGAAAAGTGGGACTACGAAACGTGGACTCCTCCGGGGGAAGCCTATGATGATTCGCCCGTGGACTTGAAGGACATGCTGGCTAGAGTACCTGCTGCAGCATGCACCCGAGTGACAGCATAGAACCGGGAGCCAAAGCTCTGGCGGACGCTTGGCGACCCATAGGCAAGGCTGCTGACCCCAGCGGGCGCTTGTACTACAACCTTATGAAAGTAGCCCTCCTGACCGCCAGCGCCAGCAATGAAGCTGTGCTGAGCGTCCGGTGCATGGCGTGCGCCATCAAGTTCATGGAGTGGCAGATCGCATTGAGAGAATACTTCAATCCCGGTGAAGCCAACACCGAGAATGCAGCCTTCGACGAGAAAATGCTGAACCACTTCGCCAAAGTGACCATGAGGCAGGTGAAGGCTGGCACGGGAGTGGAGTTGAATTGGCAGCGTATAGTCCATGACCAGAAGTGGGGGAAGAATGACGGTGGGTGGCTGGTATTCAGCACCATCCAGAACTTCCTCAAGATCGGCGAATTGATCGCGGTGCCTGAGTACGATGAGAAGGGTGAGGAGAAAAAGATCGACACCCGGTTCGGGACGCTACCCTATGAGGTTAGATTACCCCATGAATAAGCTGGGGAAAAAACTTGGGGATTGGGGAGATTGTTTCGTTCCCCACCCGCTCCAGACTCTGAATGGGGAATTCCCCACGCCCCGTTTTTCCCCAAGAGGAATTCGCCGTCAACGTTTTATGGCTCCAAGGCACGGCGGCGTGAACAATTTTCAACCTGTTTCCGCGCACCTCAGTATCAAATATCATGAGCAACCAACCAACTAATTTCGAGATACCCAAACCGAATTGTGAATGGTCGGCGATTGACGCCATGCAGGTCGGAACCAGCTTGTCGTTCCACGCTGATCTTTACGGCAGACTTCACGACGCAGTGACCTATCGCGCACGGAGAGACAAGAAGCGATTTACGAGGAGACAGCGCGGGGAGACCATCATTGTGTGGCGTCTTGCCTAAGCAGGTCGGGCCACAATTTGCTGAGGTGCTGAGGTGCTGGAGGGGGCGATCCTGAGCAGTATTCCTGCCGTCGCAAACTGCGGAAAGAGGGCGGCAAATTGGACGCGAATCTGTTGCCGGATTGACGTTGCTGGTGACTCCGTCCTATTCTTCCGCTTATGAATCGCCGTAAATGGATAACATTATCCGCTGGATGCTTCGCCGAGTTAGTTTGCGAGCACGTTGAGGCTTCTTCATTGAGTAGCATGCTCGATGTTTCGGTGCGCGATGCTACGGATGCGTTCGATCACATCCTGCTGGGCGCACCCGACCTCGATGTCGGCATCCGCTGGGTTGAGGAACGCACG
>Ga0210406_10004960_pt1 | contig 14068 bp, 13 predicted proteins | sample IncBWC30MmetaG_FD_155454 | JGI IMG/M metagenome (GOLD analysis project Ga0210406, IMG submission 155454) | Forest soil microbial communities from Barre Woods Harvard Forest LTER site, Petersham, Massachusetts, United States - Inc-BW-C-30-M | ecosystem: Environmental > Terrestrial > Soil >... | reverse complement strand
TGGGTGGCTATCGGCGCACGCTGACGGTGGCGTTGCGTCATCCGCGCTCGGTGATGCTGGTTCTGGCGGCCGTGCTCGGCCTGAACTTCTATCTCTATGCCGCCGTTCCCAAGGGGTTTGTGCCGCAACAGGATACCGGATTGCTGATCGGGTCGATCCAGGCCGATCAAAGCATCTCGTTTCAATTGATGCAGCAAAAGCTGACGCAGCTCGTCGACATCGTCGGTAAAAATCCCGCGATCAGTACCGCTGTCGGCTTCACCGGCGGTGGTCCGGGCCCCGGCGGCGGCTCAACCAATTCCGGTACGGTGTTCGTTTCCCTGAAGCCGCTGCGCGACCGCGGGCTTACCGCCGAGGAGGTGATCAACTCGCTGCGCAGGGAACTTACCGCGGTGCCCGGCGCTACGCTGTTCCTGCAGGCGGTGGGGGATCTCGGCGGCGGCGGACGCTCGAGCAACGCGCAGTATCAGTACACGCTGCAGGGACCGACGTTCGAAGATCTCGATCAATGGACGCCGAAGATCGTGGCCGCGCTTCAGTCCATGTCTGATCTCGCCGATGTCAGCAGCGATCAGCAGGACAAAGGCCTGCAGGCCAATGTGGTGATCGACCGCGATACCGCCTCGCGTCTCGGACTTTCGGTCGGCCAGATCGACAACACGCTGTACGACGCGTTTGGGCAACGGCAGGTCTCGACCGTCTATGTTGCACGCAACCAGTACCACGTGATCATGGAGGTGGCGCCAGCGTACTGGCAGGACCCGCAGACGCTGAAGGATGTCTACGTCAGCACCTCGGGCGGACCGGCCACCGGTTCGCAAACCACCAACGCGCTGATCGGGACCGTGTCATCGACGCAGGCCACCTCGGCCAATTCGGTCGCGGCCAGCGCGGTGCGCAATCTCGCGACCAACTCGATTGGCGCCACCGGGAAAACGGCATCGTCGACCGGCACGGCGGTCAGCACCAGCCAGGAGACGATGATTCCGCTGTCCAGCATCGCCCGCTTCGGACAGGACCGGACGTCGCTGATCGTCAACCATCAGGACGGCCTGGTCGCCAACACCATCTCGTTCAATCTTCCGACCGGCGTGTCGCTCTCTACAGCAGTGACGGCGATCGAAACCACCATGGAGCGGATCGGTGTTCCCGCTGCTATCAAGGGCTCGTTCCAGGGCGTCGCCAAGATCTTTCAGGAATCGATCCGCAGTGAACCGTTTCTCGTGCTCGCGGCGCTGGCGACGATCTATATCTCGCTCGGCATGCTCTATGAGAGTTTTGTTCATCCGCTGACGATCCTGTCGACGTTGCCTTCCGCTGGCGTCGGGGCCGTGTTGGCGCTGATGCTGTTTCGCACCCAATTCGATCTGATCGGAATGATCGGGGTGATCCTGCTGGTCGGCATCGTCAAGAAGAACGCCATTCTGATGATCGACTTCGCGCTCGACGCCGAGCGCGCGCGAGATCTGTCACCGGCGGATGCGATTTATGAAGCCTGCCTACTGCGCTTCCGGCCGATCATGATGACCACCATGGCGTCGTTGCTCGGTGCGGTGCCGCTGGTGATCGGGATGGGTGAGGGCAGCGAGTTTCGCCGCCCGCTCGGCATCACCATCATCGGCGGACTGGTGCTGAGCCAGATACTGACGCTCTACACCACACCGGTGGTCTATCTCTATCTCGATCGCTTCCGGCTTTGGAGCCGGCGGGTACGGCGTCGTGGTTGATCGTCGGGTCCGCCAATCGATACGCCCTTGCAACGCAGGTGAGGCGTTCGACGCTCTGCTACCGGCGATGCCAGACTTCGCTTACACTTCCCAACACAAGCTGCGCGCACCCGCGCTGAGGAGAGGCTGACATGACCGAGATCCATCACGTCGATGTCCCCGGCTACCCGGCGCCGCATTCGCATGCCGTCGTCGCCAACGGTTTTATCTTCGTTTCAGGGCAGATCCCGGTGAGGCCGGGCGGCGGTTCGACCGAGATCGTCGGCACAACGATGCAGGAGCAGACACGTCAGGCCCTGACCAACGTCAAGACCATCCTGGAGGCCGCTGCCAGCTCGCTCGACCGTATCGTGAAGGTCACCGTGCTGCTCGCCAGACCCGATCTCTACAAGGAGATGAACGAGGCGTATGCGGAATTCTTTCCGGGCGCGAAGCCGGCGCGGGCGATGGTCCGCTTCGGCGCGGACATTCCCGGCGTGCTGGTGGCCGTCGAGGCCGTTGCGTGCGTGTAAAAGCGGGCTCGATCAACCTCGCCCGCGATAGGGCGCGACGCCCTGATCTGGAATCCACATGCCTTTCGGCAGTCGGCCGGTCTGCCAGAACACGTCGATCGGGATGCCGCCGCGCGGGTACCAGTAGCCGCCGATCCGCAGCCATTTCGGTTTGATCTCGCCGGCGATCCGCTTGCCGATCATGACCGTGCAGTCCTCGTGAAACGCGCCGTGGTTGCGGAAACTCGCGACATAAAGTTTCAGCGATTTCGACTCCAGCAGCCACGGCCCCGGCACATAATCGATCACCAGGTGCGCGAAGTCCGGCTGTCCGGTGACCGGGCATAGCGAGGTGAATTCCGGCGCCGTGAACCGCACCACGTAATTGCTGTCCTTCTGCGGATTGGGCACCCGGTCGAGCTTTGCCTGCTCGGGCGTTTGAGGCCATTCGACCGCGCGGCCGAGTTGCAATTCCGGTGATTTTGCTGATTTGCGTGGTGTTTTGGACATCGTGTTCTCCGCTGCCGCGGTATTAGCCAATTGTAATACCAACGTCACGCGGCGAGGCGGCCTTTTCGGCCGCCGAGCCTTGCTGTAAAGCAGCGCCGACCACCCCATTTAAGGCAATTTCCAAAGAGGCACCCATGACCGCCATCGTCGACATCATCGGCCGCGAAATTCTTGACAGCCGTGGCAATCCCACCATCGAGGTCGACGTGGTGCTGGAAGACGGCTCATTGGGCCGCGCCGCGGTGCCGTCGGGCGCCTCGACCGGCGCCCATGAGGCGGTGGAACTGCGCGACGGCGACAAGACGCGCTATCTCGGCAGGGGCGTCCAGAAGGCGGTCGCGGCCGTCAACGGCGAGATCTTCGAGGCGCTGGCCGACATGGCGATCGAGGAGCAGGTGCAGATCGACCAGGTCATGATCGATCTCGACGGCACCCCCAACAAGAGCCGGCTCGGCGCCAACGCCATTTTGGGCGTGTCGCTGGCGGTCGCCAAGGCGGCGGCGGAATCCTTCGATATGCCGCTCTATCGCTATGTCGGCGGCACGTCGGCGCGGACCCTGCCGGTGCCGATGATGAACATCATCAATGGCGGCGTGCACGCCGACAACCCGATCGACTTCCAGGAATTCATGATCCTGCCGGTCGGCGCCAGCAGTTTTGCCGAGGCGCTGCGCTGCGGCTCGGAGATTTTCCACACGCTGCGCGGCGAATTGAAGAAGGCCGGCCACAACACCAATGTCGGCGACGAAGGCGGCTTTGCGCCGAACCTGCCGTCGGCGGACGCAGCCCTGGAGTTCGTGATGGCCGCGATCGGCAAGGCCGGTTACAAGGCCGGCGCTGACGTCATGCTGGGACTGGACTGCGCGTCCACTGAATTCTTCAAGGACGGCAAATATGTCTATGGCGGCGAGAACAAGACCCGCTCGCGCTCCGAGCAGGCGAAGTATCTGGCCGACCTTGTCGCGCGCTATCCGATCGTCTCCATCGAGGACGGCATGTCCGAGGATGACATGGATGGCTGGAAAGAACTGACCGATCTGGTCGGCAGCAAGTGCCAGCTGGTCGGCGACGACCTGTTCGTCACCAACGTGATCCGGCTCGCCGACGGCATCAAGAACGGTCGCGCCAACTCCATCCTGGTCAAGGTCAACCAGATCGGCACGCTCACGGAGACGCTGAGCGCGATCGAGATGGCGTACAAGGCGGGCTACACCGCCGTGATGTCGCACCGCTCGGGTGAAACCGAGGATTCCACCATCGCCGATCTCGCGGTCGCGACCAATTGCGGGCAGATCAAGACCGGCTCGCTGGCGCGCTCGGACCGCACCGCGAAATACAACCAGTTGCTGCGGATCGAGCAGGAACTGGGCGCTCAGGCGAAATACGCCGGCAGGGCTGCGCTGAAAGCACTGGCATAGGCGGGAGATCCCATCGACTATCAGAGCTTACGCTGCCCAAAAACAATAAAAGCCGGAGGATAAGAGCAATGCCGCAACCGATGCTGTTTTCTCCACTCGAACTGCGCGGCGTGCGCCTCAAGAACCGCGTCGTGGTGGCGCCGATGCATCAATATTCGGCGGTCGAGGGCTTTACGACCGACTGGCATCTGGTCAACGCCGGCAAATATGCCCAGGGCGGCGCCGGGCTCGTCATCATGGAATCGACCAAGGTGGCGCGTAACGGCTGCGGCACGGTCGGCGACACCGGGCTTTGGAACGACAATTTCATTCCGGGGCTGGCGCGCTGCGCCGCCTTCATCAAGGCGCACGGCGCGGTCGCGGGCCTCCAGCTCGGTCATTCCGGCCGCAAGGCGCGGCTGTCGCGGCCGTGGGAAGGCGGCAAGCCGTTGCGCGGCGATGAGCCCGAAATCTTCGACTGGGACGGCTGGGAGCTAGTGGCGCCGAGCGCGGTGCCACATTCCGAGCGCTCGCCGACCCCGCGCGCGCTATCACATAACGAGGTGCGTGATCTCGCGGTCAAATGGGGTGAGGCGGCGGCGCGCGCGGCCACCGCCGGCTTCGATGTCATGGAGATCCACGGCGCCCACGGCTATTTGATCCATCAATTCCTGTCGCCGGTCGCCAATGTCAGGACCGATGAATATGGCGGCTCCGAACTCAACCGGATGCGGTTTGCGGTCGAGGTCGCCGAATGCGTGCGCGCGGCGTGGCCCGCCGACAAGCCGCTGTTCATGCGGCTGTCCTGCGAGGACGACGCCGGCTGGGGACCAGATGAGAGTGTCCGGCTCGCCAAGCTGCTGAAAACGAAGGGCGTCGATGTGATCGATTGCTCATCCGGCGGCACGCTGGGGCACTCGCCGATGGACAGCGTGCGCGCCCGGAAATACGGCTACCAGGTTCCTTACGCGGAGCGGATCCGGAAAGAAGCCGATCTCAGGACCATGGCGGTTGGGCACATCGTGCATGCCGATCAGGCCGAAGCGATCCTGCAGGAGGGGCGTGCCGACCTGACCGCGCTGGCGCGCGAGATCATGTATAATCCGAACTGGCCGATGGATGCCGCGCAGAAGCTCGGCGCCGATCCCGACTTTCATCTGGTGCCGCCGCCTTATTCCTATTGGCTCGGCAAACGCGCCAAGTCCGCCTTCGAAGGCAAACCGTCGACCTGGGTGACCGGAATCTCGGATCCCGCCGCCACCAAAACCTGACGACGATATCCGGCAACAACAAAGGTCGATCGCGACCGCACGAGGGAGAGACACCGTGAGTTCTGAAAACCATAAAACCGGGCTTCAATTGCGATCGCTGCTCAAGAAGAGCGGCGAACTTGAGGTGTCGCTGGCCAATGTCCCGACGCCGGAGCCGAAGGATGACGAGATCGTGGTCCGTATCGAGGCGACCCCGATCAATCCATCCGATCTGGGCCTGCTGTTCGGTCCGGCCGATATGGCCGCGGCCAAGTTTTCCGGCACTCAGGAATCTCCTGTCGTGACGGCCCAAATGCCTGCCGCGGCGTTGAAAGGCATGGCGGCACGGCTCGATGAATCGATGCCAGTCGGCAACGAAGGCGCCGGCGTGGTGGTTCAAGCTGGAGCGTCCGAGGCCGCGCAGGCGCTGATGGGCAAGACGGTGTCGATGATCGGCGGCGCGATGTACGCGCAGTACCGCGTGGTGAGGGCCAAGGATGTCATGGCGCTGCCGGAGGGCACCACGGCTGCCGACGGCGCGTCGTGGTTCGTCAACCCGCTGACCTCGCTCGGCATGACCGAGACCATGCGGCGCGAAGGCCACAAGGCGCTGGTACACACCGCGGCCGCTTCGAATCTCGGTCAGATGCTCAACAAGATCTGCCTGAAGGACGGTATCGGCCTCGTCAACATCGTGCGCAGTCAGGAGCAGGCGGCGATCCTGCACAAGATCGGCGCCAAGCATGTCGTCGATTCATCCGCGGCAAGTTTCACGGACGATCTGACCAATGCGCTGGTGGAGACCGGTGCCACCATCGCCTTCGACGCCATCGGCGGCGGCAAGCTCGCGGGGCAAATCCTCACCGGCATGGAGATTGCGATCAACAAGACCGCAAAAGAGTACAGCCGCTACGGATCGAACGTGCACAAGCAGGTCTATATCTATGGCAGCCTCGACACCCGCGCCGTCGAATTGAACCGCGCCTTCGGCATGGCCTGGGGCGTCGGCGGCTGGTTGCTGTTTCCGTTCTTGCAGAAGATCGGACGGGCCGACGCCGAAAAGCTGCGCCAGCGCGTGGTCGCGGAGCTCAAGACCACCTTTGCCAGCCATTACACAAAGGTCGTCTCGCTGCAGGAAGCGCTGCAGCCTTCCAACATCGCGATCTACAACAAGCGCTCCACCGGCGAGAAATTCCTGATCAATCCGAACAAGGGCGCTTGAAGTTCGCAACATCGAATGCGTTTTATTCCCCGCCGCTTTATTCCACCCAAGTATTAGACGGAGCGGTGCGGGGCCGTCTTGCGTTCCGTCCGCAACGGGGAGACATTCGCGCCGAAAAATCGCGTTCGAAAAACTTGAAACTCAAAGTAGGGGCAATACGCCATGACTGATCTCGATCGCCGCCAACTTCTCGCTGGCGCCGCTGTAGCCGGCGCCGCCGGTGCCCTGACATCGTTGGGGACGACCGCACGCGCCTCAGAGCCGCCTGCCGGCGCCCAGGCCCCTGGTTTCTATCGCTACAAGGTCGGCGCTTACGAATGCACCTCGATCAATGACGGCGCGCGTTCGTTCCCGCTGCCCGATACGTTCGTGACCAATGTCCCGAAGCCCGAGGCGCTCGCGGCGGCGGAAGCGGCCTACATGCCGAAGGGCATGGTGACGGTGCCGTTCAATCCGCAACTGATCAACACCGGCAGCAAGCTGATCCTGATCGATACCGGCAATGGCGTCGCCAATCTCGAGCCGACCAAGGGCGCGGTCGGCCGCACGCTGCAAAATCTCGCCGCGGCCGGCGTCGACGCCAAGAAGATCGATGTCGTGCTGCTGTCACATCTGCATCCCGACCACACCAACGGCATCCGCGCGCTCGACGGCTCGATGGCGTTCCCCAACGCCGAGATTATGGTGCCGTCGGTCGATTGGGCGTTCTGGACCAGCGACGAGAATGCGGCCAAGGCGCAATCCAACGAGATGATGAAGAATTATTTCGCCAATGTGAAAAAGACCTTTGCCGGCATCGAGTCCAAGGTGACGAAATACGACTGGGGCAAGGAAGTGGCGCCGGGCATCACGTCGATCGAGACCCCGGGTCACACGCCCGGACACACCTCGTTTGCGATCGCATCGGGCAATTCGAAAATTCTGATCCAGTCCGATGTCACCAATATTCCCGAGTTCTTCCTGCGCAATCCGGACTGGCATGTCGCCTACGACACCGACGGAGATCTGGCGCAGAAAACCCGTCACAAATTCTACGACATGGCGGCGGCCGAGAAGGCGACGGTGGTGGGCTTCCATTTCACCTTCCCCTGCATCGGTCACGTCGAAAAGGACGGCGCGAAATACCGGCTGATACCGTCTGCCTGGAATCCGTTGATCTGACCGCAGCACCGTACTAACGGAGCGGGCCGCCGGGCAGGGCGGGCCCGCTCCGGCGGTGGATCGCCGGCGTGAACGCTGCGTTTCCAAAATTGCCCGGTTCATGCACTTGCATGTTTTGGTCGATGCGGTTTATGTCGTTGGGTTCAGCGCCCCAGTCTCAGCTCCAAGGAAATCCCATGGCCACCCATAACATTGTCGTCATCGTCGGCAGCCTTCGCAAAGAGAGTTTTTCGCTCAAGATCGCCAACACCTTGGCCAAGCTGGCGCCGGCCAACCTGAAGCTCGACGTCGTCACCCCGCACGGCATTTCGTTTTTCAATCAGGATCTGGAAGCCGCCCCTCCGGCCGATTGGCTGGCGTTCCGGGAGAAGATCCAGAAATCCGACGGCGTCATCTTCGTGACACCCGAATATAACCGCTCGATCCCGGGCGTGCTGAAGAACGCCATCGACGTGGCGTCGCGCCCCTATGGCAAGAGTTCGTTCATGGGCAAGCCGGTCGGCATCGTCAGCAACTCGCCGGGACCGCTCGGTGGCGTCAACGCTGCCAAGAATTTGCAGAACGTCCTGCCGGGCATCTCCGGCCCGATCCTCGGCCAGCCGGAGATCTATCTGAATGCCGTCGGCGACGGGTTCGATGACAAGGGCGCATGTACCAAGGAATCGCTGCAGGCGGTGTTGAAGCAGTATATCGACGCCTATGCGGCGTTCGTGGAACGGCATCACCGATAGATGAGGACAGCCCGCCCGCTGGGTTGGTCGCCGGGCGGGCCAGTCGCTTAGGATTCCATTAACCGGACCGTCGCATTGTCCGGTTTATGGTCTCTCGCAACCGACTCAAATCCGTGCTTACCGGGCTCGCCCTCTATGCAATGGCGGCGGCGATGATCGGCTATTTCGGCGTCAACGCCTATACCGGCAAATATGGGCTGAATGCGCAGCAGGAGCTGGATCAGGAAATCATCGCCCTGACCTCCGAACTGGCACGGCTGAAGCGTGAGCGTGCCGAGGGTGAACAACGCGTTTCGCTGCTGCGATCCGACCGAGTCGATCCCGATATGCTCGACGAACGCGCGCGCTATCAGCTCGACTACGTCAACCCGCATGATCTGGTCAGGCTCAATCCGGCCCCGACCAATCCGAACTAATCGTCAAATTTCAAAACCCGGCGAAATCGATTTCGAAAGTTTCGCGGCGTTGCAGTGCGGCATAGCGAAGCCTTGGCAAGCTCACGCAATCCTTTCATGGCGGTTTGAGTTGAGCTAGAGAGGGCTATTCGCTCTCTCATCCGGAATTGCCATGGCCGCACCGAAAAAAACCGCCGCAAAGGAAGCAGGGCAGGAGAAGGAACACGACTCCCCGCCGGAATTCACCAGAGAGCAGGAACTGGCCGCGTTACGCGACATGTTGCTGATCCGGCGTTTCGAGGAGAAGGCCGGCCAGCTCTACGGCATGGGTGCGATTGGGGGCTTCTGCCATCTCTACATCGGTCAGGAAGCGGTCGTCGTCGGCATGCAGATGTCGCTGAAGCAAGGCGACCAGGTCATAACTGGATACCGCGACCACGGACACATGCTGGCCTGCGGCATGGACGCCAAAGGCGTGATGGCCGAACTGACCGGCCGCCGCGGCGGATACTCCCACGGCAAGGGAGGCTCCATGCACATGTTCAGCAAGGAGAAGAATTTTTACGGCGGCCACGGCATCGTCGGCGCCCAGGTCTCGCTCGGCACCGGCCTTGCGTTCGCCAACCGCTATCGCGGCAATGATCTCGTCAGCCTGGCCTATTTCGGCGACGGCGCCTCCAATCAGGGCCAAGTCTACGAAGAGCTTAACATGGCGGAGCTGTGGAAGCTGCCGGTGATCTACGTCATCGAGAACAACCGCTATGCCATGGGCACCTCGGTGACCCGGTCGTCTGCGCAAACCGATTTTTCCAGACGCGGCATTTCCTTCAACATCCCGGGCAAGCAGGTCGACGGCATGGATGTCCGCGCGGTGAAGGCCGCCGGCGATGAGGCGGTGGCGTGGTGCCGCGCCGGTAAGGGGCCCTATATTCTGGAGATGCAGACCTACCGCTATCGCGGCCATTCGATGTCGGACCCGGCCAAGTACCGCACCCGCGAGGAAGTCGAAAAGGTCCGCCACGACCAGGACCCGATCGAGCAGGTTCGCGAGCGGTTGCTGGCCGCCAAGGTCAGCGAGCAGGATTTGAAGGCGATCGACGCCGAGGTCCGTGAGATCGTCAACGCGGCGGCGGATTTCGCCCAGCACGATCCCGAGCCCGACGCATCCGAGCTTTACACCGACATCTACCGCTGAGCAGGCGCAAGTTTAATTCGGAGTTCCCATGCCAATTCAAGTGCTGATGCCTGCGCTGTCGCCCACCATGGAAAAGGGCAACCTCGCCAAATGGCTGAAGAAAGAAGGCGAGACCATCAAATCAGGCGACGTGATCGCCGAGATCGAAACCGACAAGGCGACGATGGAAGTCGAAGCGACCGATGAGGGCACGCTCGGCAAGATCCTGATCCCCGAAGGCACCGCTGACGTCGCGGTCAACACACCGATCGCTACCATTCTTGCCGATGGCGAGAGCGCGGCCGATCTCGGCAAGGCCGCGGCGGCGCAGCCCAAGCCGGAGAAGGCCGCCGAGGCTGCACCGCCTGCCGCGGAAGCGAAGTCAGCGCCGGCCGAAGCCAAGCCCGCGCCGGAAGCCAAACCGGTGGCACCGAAGGCTGCTGCCGAGCCCGATCCGGAAGTGCCTGAAGGCACCGAGATGGTGACCATGACCATCCGCGACGCGCTGCGCGACGCGATGGCCGAGGAGATGCGGCGCGACTCCGATGTCTTCCTGATGGGCGAAGAGGTGGCCGAATATCAGGGCGCCTACAAAGTCAGCCAAGGCCTGCTGCAGGAATTCGGCGCGCGGCGTGTGATCGATACGCCGATCACCGAGCACGGCTTTGCCGGCATCGGGGTTGGTGCTGCGATGTCCGGCCTGAAGCCGATCGTCGAATTCATGACCTTCAACTTCGCCATGCAGGCGATGGACCAGATCATCAACTCGGCCGCCAAGACGCTGTACATGTCGGGTGGACAAATGGGCTGCTCGATCGTGTTCCGCGGCCCGAACGGCGCCGCCGCCCGCGTTGCGGCCCAGCACAGCCAGGACTATTCGGCCTGGTATTCGCAGATTCCGGGATTGAAGGTGGTCGCGCCGTACTCGGCCGCCGACTACAAGGGCCTGCTGAAATCAGCGATCCGCGATCCCAATCCGGTGATCTTCCTCGAGAACGAAATTCTGTACGGCCATACGGGCGAAGTGCCGAAGCTCGACGATTACGTGATCCCGATCGGCAAGGCGCGCGTGGTGCGCACCGGCGGTCATGTCACGATCATCTCCTGGTCGAACGGAATGTCCTACGCGCTGCACGCCGCCGACGAACTGGCCAAGGAAGGCATCGAGGCCGAAGTGATCGATTTGCGCACGCTGCGTCCGATGGACACAGATACCCTGGTCGCTTCCGTGAAGAAGACCGGCCGCGCCGTCACGGTGGAAGAGGGCTGGCAGCAAAATGGCGTCGGCGCCGAAATAGCGGCGCGGCTAATGGAGCACGCGTTCGATTATCTCGATGCGCCGGTGGCGCGAGTATCGGGCAAGGACGTGCCGATGCCCTATGCGGCCAATCTCGAAAAGCTGGCATTGCCCACGGTGGCCGAGGTGGTCGAGGCCGCCAAAGCCGTTTGCTACAGGTGATCGATGGCTGGTCCCAGGGAGCAGCCATTACCTCCAGACGTGATCGGTCGCGACGATGCCACCGAAGTGCTGCGGGCGTTTGTCGTCGATGGCGGATTGTCGATCGCGTTCACGCGCGCGTTCGAGGAGCCGGACATGTGGGGCCTGCTTCTGGTCGATATCGCGCGCCATGCCGCTCGCGCCTATGCGCGCGAGAGCGGCTACACCGAGGACGAGGCGCTGAGCCGCATCGTCAACATGTTCGAAGCTGAAATCGCGCGGCCGACCGACGCCGGCACCACCACGCCACGGTCGCAACAAGGTCACTGACAATGCCAATCAATATTCTCATGCCTGCGCTGTCGCCCACGATGGAAAAGGGCAATCTGGCCAAGTGGCTCAAGAAAGAGGGCGACAAGGTCAAGTCGGGCGACGTGATCGCCGAGATCGAGACCGACAAGGCAACGATGGAAGTCGAGGCGGTCGACGAGGGCACGATAGCCAAAATCGTGGTGCCCGAGGGTACTCAGGATGTCCCGGTCAATGACATCATCGCGGTGCTGGCCGGCGACGGCGAGGACGTGAAAGCGGCAGGCTCAGGCGCTGCACCGGCGCCCAAGCCGGCGGAAGCACCCGCCTCGAAAGCTGCCGCGGCAACGGCGCCTGCCGCAGCACCCGCTGCGAAGGCACCTGCGCCCGCTGCGGCGCCAGCGCCGGCTCCCGCACCGAAAGCCGCTGCACCGGCGGCACAAGGCAACGGCCACGACCGCACGTTCTCGTCCCCGCTGGCCCGGCGTCTCGCCAAGGAAGCCGGCATTGAGCTCGCGCGTATCAACGGCTCCGGCCCGCACGGCCGCATCATCGCCCGCGACGTCGAGGAGGCGAAATCCGGCAAGGGCCTGAAGGCTCCGGCCGCAGCGCCCGCCGCCGGGCCGGCGATCGCGCCGTCGATGTCGGACAAGCAGATCCTGGCGCTGTTCGAGCCCGGCAGTTACGAGATCGTGCCGCATGATGGCATGCGTCGCACCATCGCTCAGCGCCTGACCGCATCGGTGCAGACCGTTCCGCATTTCTACCTGACGATGGACTGCGATATCGGCAAGCTGTTGGCGGCGCGCGAGGAGATCAACGCCTCGGCGCCAAAGGACAAGGAAAAGAAGCCGGTCTACAAATTGTCGGTCAACGACTTCGTCATCAAGGCGATGGCGATCGCGCTGCAGCGCATTCCCAACTGCAATGTGAGCTGGACCGAATCTGGCATGCTCAAGCATAAGCATTCCGACATCGGTGTCGCGGTGGCGATGCCGGGCGGCCTGATCACGCCGATCATCCGCAACGCCGAGACCAAGTCGCTGTCGACCATTTCGGCCGAAATGAAGGATTTCGCGGCGCGGGCGCGGGCCCGCAAGCTGAAGCCCGAGGAATATCAGGGCGGCACCACCGCGATTTCCAATCTCGGCATGTACGGCATCAAGGATTTTACCGCGGTGATCAACCCGCCGCACGCCACCATCCTGGCGGTGGGCACCAGCGAGGAGCGCGCGGTGGTGCGGGGCGGCAGAATCGAGGCCGCGCACATCATGAGCGTGACGCTGTCCTGCGATCACCGTGCGGTCGATGGCGCGCTCGGCGCCGAACTGATCGGTGCGTTCAAGATGCTGATCGAAAACCCCGTCATGATGATGGTGTAGGCCGTATTCGTTCACAGGTCACAAGGGCGATCATGCGATCAGCGGGAGTCTTCATCCTGGCTTTTGTCGCCTCGGCCATCGCCGGTCTCGTGGTCTATGCCGCGGCGTCGTTTCTGCCGGATTGGGGTGATCCCGCCGGCCGCGGTCTCGGCGAGGCCTTTCGCGGGCTGTTGACGCTGGGCTATGTGGTGCTGGGGGCTATTCTCTATGGCGTCGCGGTGTGGCGGCGCGATCGCCAACGCCGCCTCAAGCGCGTGCTGTATGTGCTGTTTCTGGTGCCGTTTTTGATCGTCGCGCTCGGCGTGCTCGATAACGGGATCCACGCCATCAACTGGCTGCACGAGAGCGTCGGCATGGTGCAGATGTTCACGCCGCTGTGGACCGTCGCGCTGGTACAATGGCTGATCCTGCATATATATTTCTCGCGGCCGACCGTGTTTGCGAAAGCCGCTTCCAGATGAAATCCGAAACCCTGACATCGACGCCGACGCCGCACGATGCGCGCGTGAGCTAACGGGAGCCTGCCATGGCCGATACGTCCTTCGATATCATCATCATCGGCTCCGGCCCCGGCGGCTACGTCGCCGCGATCCGCGCGGCACAGCTTGGTTTCAAGACCGCGATCATCGAGAAATCCTATCTCGGCGGCATCTGCCTCAACTGGGGCTGCATCCCGACCAAGGCGCTGCTGCGCTCGGCGGAAATCTATCACTACATGCAGAACGCCAAGGACTACGGCTTGTCGGCCGACAATGTCAGCTTCGACCCTGGTGCGGTGGTCAAGCGCTCGCGCGGCGTCTCCAAGCGCCTCAACGACGGCGTCGGCTTTCTGATGAAAAAGAACAAGGTCACCGTGATCTGGGGCGAAGCCACCATCGATG
>Ga0210406_10004958_pt1 | contig 14069 bp, 9 predicted proteins | sample IncBWC30MmetaG_FD_155454 | JGI IMG/M metagenome (GOLD analysis project Ga0210406, IMG submission 155454) | Forest soil microbial communities from Barre Woods Harvard Forest LTER site, Petersham, Massachusetts, United States - Inc-BW-C-30-M | ecosystem: Environmental > Terrestrial > Soil >... | reverse complement strand
CTTTCCCTGAGTGGCCATGACCGCAACTTAGCACTGTCGCCAGAAACGGCGCAATCATGCTTTGGTATGAGTGGAGTAATACTGCCCCCTGATCGCGGAACTAATTGAGAAAGCGGCAATTAAGAGGCGCAGTTAAAAGGAACGACTAGCAATTGCCAAACGCGAGCGCCCGGAGGACGTCATTCGTGGGCCTCGGCTTTCGTGGGGAGAGTGAAATGAAAACTTGCCCCGCGCGGAGAGTTGTCGGCAGCCCACAAGCGGCCACCATGAGATTCAACGATGGAGCGGCTGATCCGCAGCCCCATACCGGTGCCCTGATCCTTCGTGGTAAAGAATGCATTAAAGATCTGGTCCGCCTGCTGCGGGGGCAGTCCCACGCCGGTATCGCTGACCGACAGCATAACTTGCTCGTTCTCCGCGCGCTGCGATTTGATGGCGAGATTCCTCGTCCCATCTACCTCCTTCATTGCGTCGATGCTGTTGACGATGAGGTTCATCAACACTTGCTGCAACTGCACGCGATCTCCCATAATCTGGGGAATATCCGCGGCTAGGTCCGTTCGGACAGATATCGAGTATCGGGTTGCCTGGTTGCGCAACAGGACGATCATCTCGCGGATCACTTCATTTACATCCACCAACTCCCGTTGCGGAGAGCCCTTCTTGAAGAGCAAGCGGATGCGGTCGATGATTTCCGCCGCGCGCGTTGCGTCTTTCACGACTCTCAACGAAGCCTCGCGCGCCTCTTCCAGATCCGGCTGGTCGCGCGTGAGCCAGCGCAAACAGGTATTGGCGTCGGTGACGGCGGCGGCAATCGGCTGTTTCACTTCGTGTGCCAGGGAAGCAGTCAGTTCTCCCAGTGTGGTCACCCGGCTGATGTGCGCGAGATCCGCCTGCGCCTGGCGCAAAGCTCCTTCAGCGCGATTACGGGATTCCTCACCGCGCCGCTTTATCTCCATCAACCCGGCGATCAGCAACGCCGCGGCAATGAAGACTGCGAAGCGCAAGAGGGTCGCGGGCTCGTGAGCTGGCGGAGATGTCCTCCACAGGAAGAAATAGTCGAATGCGATGGCGGAGAGAGCAACAGAGAACAGCCCCGGCCCCAAACCTCCGAAGAGGCTGCTCACCGTGACCGCGAGTAGGAAGCACGACGAGGGAGCATCGATAGGCCAAGCCACCGCCAGCGCGACTCCGCAGCAAATGGCCGCCAGGCCGTAGCCCCGAATTGTGGAGAGGACTCTCATCCGCGACGGCCCGGCGGAAGATCGAGCTTTGCCGCCATTCTGACCAATTCCGCCAGTGATTCAGCCTGCATCTTCCGCATCACGTGCCCGCGCTGGATTTTCACCGTGACTTCGCTGGTCCCAAGATCAAATGCGATTTGTTTATTGAGCATGCCCAAAACCACCAGGCCCATGACCTCGCGCTCGCGTGCGGTCAGCGAGTCGTAGCGTTTTCGCAGTCCGGCCAGCTTGCTCTGCGCTTCACGCGCCGCCCGGTCACGATCCAAAGCCTGGTGGATCGCATCCAGCAAGTCCTGGTCCCGGAAGGGTTTGGTCAGAAATTCTACCGCGCCGGATTTCATGGCCTTCACCGACATCGGAATATCTCCATGACCGGTAATAAAGATGATAGGAATCCGGACTCCTGCTTCCGCCAACTCGTGCTGAAAGTCCAGACCGTTGACTCCAGGAAGTCGTACGTCCAGAACCAGGCAACTTGGCCCCTCCGGTCGCTTGCTATTCAAGAACTCATGCGTCGCCCCGAAGGTCTCGGATCGCAAGCCCACGGACTTCAGCAAGCCTTGGATGGAGGCACGCACCAAGTCATCGTCATCAATGACGAACACCGTGGAGGAGTCTACGGGCGTCATTCATGCTCCTCGACTTTGGTGGGTAAGGTAAGGTGAAAGCTAGCGCCACGCGGAGAATTGTCGGCGGCCCACAAGCGGCCGCCATGCGATTCAACGATGGAGCGGCTGATCCGAAGTCCCATGCCGGTGCCGTGAGCCTTCGTGGAAAAGAAGGCATTGAAGATCTGGTCCGCTTGCTGCGAGGGCAGCCCAACGCCGGTATCGCTAACCGACACCATTACCTGCTCGCTCTCCGCACTCCGCGAGTTGATGGTAAGCTCGCGCGCACCATCCACATCTTTCATCGCATCGATGCTGTTCATGATGAGGTTCATCATGACCTGCTGCAATTGCACACGGTCTCCCATTATCTGGGGAAGCGCCTCCGCCAGCTGCGTCCGTACTGTGATGGATTGTCGCGATATCTCGTTGCGCAGCAGGATGATCATCTCCCGAATAAGTTCGTTTACGTCGACCAACTCCCGTTGCGCAACGCCCTTCTTGAATACCATGCGGACTCGGGCGATGATTTCCGCCGCACGGGTTGCGTCTTTGACGACTCTCGCCGCAGCTTCACGAGCTTCCTCCAGATCGGGTTGATCGCGCGCGAGCCAGCGCAAGCAGGTATTGGCGTCGGTGACGGCGGCAGCAATCGGTTGATTTACCTCGTGCGCCAGGGATGCAGTCAGCTCTCCCATGGTGGTCACACGGCTGGCGTGTGCGAGATCCGTCTGCGCCTGCCGCAGCGCTTCTTCGGCATGCTTGCGTTCGGTGACGTCCGTCGAGCTCCCCACGAATTGCACCAAGTCTCCCGACGCGTTCAAGACAGGATGCCCGACGGTGTGGATGTGTTTAACAGAGCCGTCTGGAAGAAGGATTCGGAATTCCGCTTTGTATTCCGACTTTTCAGCTATCGCTTGATCGATTGCCCCTTGCCACTTGGCTCGATCCTCCGGATGAGTGCGCCGCCGGCGTTCTTCAAAAGTCGGCGGGCCATTTTCTGGATCGAAGCCATAAATGCGGTACCACTCCTCGGACAGGTGCAAGGCGTCGCCTCCCGCTACCCGCCAGGCCCAACTCCCTGTGTGCGTGAGTCTCTGCGCCTCCGCCAAGTACGCCTCGCTTCGCTGCAGTTTCTCTTCTTGCAGTTCCAAGATCTGGGCAGCGAATCGCCTATCCACCGAGGACGTCAGCAGAACCAGTCCGAGGACGATGAACGTCGCGGCGGCAATTCCGGCGGTGCCAAGTGCGGAGATGCTTACGGCGTGAGACAGGTCCGCTGGCATGCCGGAGGGCGTGAAACTGGCGGCGGCCATGCCGGTGTAATGCATGACGGGGATGGCAGCACCCATCACGACGGCGCCGGCTAACTTTTCCCAGCCGATCCCCGTTTTCTCATCTCGGAAGTGAAAGGTAATCCATAGCGCGGCGAGAGAAATCAGAACTGCGAACGCGACGGAGAGGACGACGAGAAAGGAATTAAACCGGCATATAGCCGGTAAACGCATGGCGGCCATGCCGATGTAATGCATGCTCGCAATGCCCGCACCCATCAGGACGCTTCCGGCGACCGCTTCGGCCCCACCCATTTTCTGGCTGCTCACCACGTACAGCGCAATGACCGATGCGAGAATGGCCGCAAACAGGGACAGCAGAACGGTCGGCCAATGGTAGGCCACGGGAATCGGCAGAACGAACGCCAGCATCCCGATGTAGTGCATGGACCAAATGCCAGTCCCCATCGCACTGGCGCCACCCAGCAGCCAAACCGTGCGAGTCCAACCGCTCGCGGCCGTTACGCGACCTGCGAGATCCAGAGCGGCGTACGACGCAAACATGGCGATCAACACCGAAAGCGCCACGAGCGCGTAATTGTACGAGCCAATCAAGTTCACGGCAGCCATTTGACGTGTTCTCAGTGAACTGCTGACCGGAGAACATCATAGCGCAGTAGCCTCAGCCCGACGCGTCTTGCTGGTCGTCTCTCCGATCTCAGCGGCAAGCTTCAGCCCTGACACCTACTTTTCCGGTCGCGGACTGGGAAGCTTGTAGTCGTCGGTCAACGTCTTCAAGAAGGCGACAAGATCATCCTCTTCCTGATCTGTGAGCTTAAGGTTGCCAAGTTGTTTCTTGTTAAGGTTCCTCGGATCTTCGGACGGCGGCCAGCACGTGACCTTTTCGCCAGGGTCTCCTGCCTCGCACCGCGGCAGCACGTCGCGGGTGTTGTAAAAGTGAACTACCTCTTTAAGGCTCTTGAAGTAGCCATTGTGCATGTAGGCCTTCACGAAGTCGGGCGAAGGACGCATGTCGACGTTGCGCAGTGTCGGTACCTGGAACTTGGCGTCGAATTTAGGTGCGAGCCCGACCCATCCCGAATCGGGATTCAGTTGGCCGCTATCGCTCTGCAGCGTGCGCAGAAAAGATCCGACACCGGTGTCGTCGTAAGCTTGTCCCGCCGGATTAGCCCGATAGCCGTGCCCGTCGGACGCATCTTCATAGTAATACTGCAGCGCTGAGTTCCTCGGTACGCCGAGATTGCTGGCCGTGAAGTCGGTGAACAGCGGTTCTTCACCTGGTCCACCGTCGCGGTGACACTGGTTACATCCTGCCTTACCCCGGAACAGCGCATTCCCGTTTGCTTCCTGTGGCGTTAACTTTTCCTTTCCCGCCTGCACATAGTCATACTTCGAAGTGAAAGGACTGACTTCCGGCGAAGCTTCATAAGAGGCAGCCGCCAGTCCGAAGCCGTCATACACGTGGTCGGCACGCTGCCGGTCTGCCATGCTGAGATGGACCGGGTGTTGATCATCATTTGAGGGTGGACCAGGAGTTGCGCAAACCTTCTCGACGTCTACAGGCCATTGAATGGCAAACGAATCCGCGCCCCAGACCTCTTCAAATAGCTTTCGATAGGGAGCCTTCGAAAGCCGGTACGCGAGACATGCCGGGTCAGGCAGACCCATTTCTACGGGGTTGGTCGGAGGACCCTGAGCTTGTTCGGCGCTGGGACTCTGCAAGCGGTAGCCACTGGCGCGCATGTCCCAAAAATTTCCGCCCACGAAGTCGCCTTGAAGGGCATTGTAATGAAGCACAGGTGCGAGCGTCGCATACATGTAACTCTGCGGCTTTCTCTGGCTGAATCGCGTTCTGACGGATCCCGGATATGACACCGTACTGAGGTTCAGGGATTGAATCGGTCCAGTGAACCCTGTCTCCGGCGTATGGCAGAAACTGCATGCTTCATTCTGGTTGACGGAGAGATGCTTATCGAAAAGCATCAGTTTCCCCAGGGTATGGATCTGTCCCTGAGGATCAAGAGTGGTCTGGTTCATCTGGCGGAGCGTGTCGGCCTCAATGCGGTCGATGTCAGCGACGACCCTGGCAACATCCTGGTCGAACCCCGGTGGCATCTGACCGCTAAGGTCATGAGTCGCTACGCCGGCTGGACCATGTCCCTGAGATTCGCTGCCGGCCACCAGTAGCAGCGGGCCAAACACGAGAAGCCCAACCAACAATAGGAGAAACGTTCGATCGCGCATTTTACGCTACAGTCTCGACAAAGAAGTCTTCGATCTGGTTCACTTCCTCATCGCTGAGGCGCAGCTCGCCAGCGCGCATGACTCCCTCTGCCTGCTTGGCATTGCGGGCCCCGACGATGGCTCCGGTTACGGCAGGATGATGCAGCGTCCAGGCAATTGCCACTTCGCCGACAGAACGATTGTGGCGTTTGGCTATCGTCCGCAAGAGCGCGACCAACGCCAGATTGAAAGAGAGATTTGGTTCCGTAAAGTCAGGATGCCCCCTGCGCCAATCGTCCTTGGGCAACTCGGCAGTGCGCTCGCGGGTCATTGCGCCGGTCAGGAGACCGGAAGCCATCGGGGAATAAACGATGACGCCAATGTCTTCGCCTTGGCAGTAGGGCAGAATCTCATTTTCAATCTCGCGATGCACCAGTGAATACGGGGGCTGCAGAGAAGTTACCGGAGCGATGGCTTGGGCGCGGCGCAATTGCTGTACATTGAAATTGGAAACCCCAATCCAGCGCACCTTGCCTTCGCGCTTCAGGTCGACAAGCGTGGACCAGCCTTCCTCCAGTTCATCTGAGTCCGGATCGGGCGGCCAGTGAATCTGGTAGAGGTCGATCACATCGATGGAGAGACGGCGAAGGCTGTTCTCGATTTCTTCACGGATCGACTCAGCGCTCAGGACTTTGTGCACCTCACCGTTGAAACCCCAGCGCAGGCCGCACTTGGTAAAGACGTAGGGCCTCGAACCGCGCCATTCCTTCAGCGCGCGGGCGACAACTTGCTCAGAGTGTCCGAGTCCGTAAACGGCGGCAGTGTCGATCCAGTTGACGCCGAGTTCGAGCGAGCGGTGAATGGCGGCAATGGAGTCGTTGTCGTCCTGCGATCCCCAGGCGAACTGCCAGCCCGACCCGCCAATGGCCCAGGCTCCGTAACCTACGGGAGTGATGTGCAGGTCGGAATTTCCAAGCTTGCGTGTTTGCATTTCTGTCTCCTTTTAAAACTTCCTTCTCTCATGCGAGAAATGCATTTGCGTTTCCAAACAACATGCAGCCCGGGACAAACGCATTAGATCGTTCCAGTTCACAGCTTTATGTGTATGGCGATGAGACTTCTGCGGGCATTGGGCGACGGTTGAAATCCGCTTTCTGTCGAAATGCGGACGTTGTGTCGAGGGTATGACTCTTGTCCGAGGTTCATGAGGCCTCTCCAGGTAAGTCAACCCGCTGAAAATACGCGGTTAATTCCCATGGCGGTTGATTGGAGAGCGGCGTGCCCTTTGCTGTCGTACCAGGAGATAACACTCAATGGAAACGACAGGGACATTCATCGGAAGAGAACCGGGCCTCGAAGTCCGCAGCGGCGAAAAGGAAAATCGCGAAATGCAGGAAGTTCTCGCACGTTGTCTGCCGTCGTTTTATAGAAAGGCCTATCGGCACCTGGGCAATGCAGCCGACGCGGAGGATGCGGTTCAGGATGCGCTCCTGTCCGCTTACAAGCACCTCGACCAATTCAGGGGGCAGTCGCAAATGTCGACGTGGTTGACCGCTATTGTCATCAATTGCGCGCGCATGCGTTTGCGCAAACGGCCACGCCAGACCGACCTGTCGCTTGATGAGCGATTCGGGCAGGACCAGGAATATTCGCTGTCAGAACGATTGGCGCACAGCGGACCAAGTCCTGAAGATGAGTGTCGGAAGGCGGAACTTGATAGTCGCCTGATGCAGTTCGCGGCACAACTTTCGCCTCCGTTACGCAAGGCATTCCAGTTGCGTGAGTTGGATGGCCTCACTACGAGCGAAGCAGCGCAAGTTCTAGGTGTCCCCGACGGAACAGTGAAGGCTCGGGTCTCACGGGCCCGCGCGAAGCTCAGACGACTGATGTGCCGGACGCTCGATGTACAGCCTCGTTCGGCATCAAGATGAGCAGCAGTGGCCTAACAAACCACGGACGGTGAACTGGCGTCCGTTGGTAATTGACGAAAATTGACGAACCAGAAAGAAATTCTATGTGGATCGTTCGACTCGCATTACGGCGGCCCTACACATTCGTGGTGATGTCGATCCTCATCCTGATCATGGGGGGGCTCGCGATTCTTCGTACCCCAACCGACATTTTTCCGAACATCGACATTCCCGTCGTCAGCATCATCTGGAACTATAACGGTCTCGTCCCCCAGGAGATGAGCGACAGGATCGTCACCACTACAGAGCGGAATCTTACTACCACCGTCGACAACATCGAGCACATCGAATCACAATCACTCTACGGAATTGCGGTCGTTAAAGTGTTCCTGCAGCCGAGCGCGAGCCTTCAACAGGGCATTGCTCAGATTACCGCCGTTTCTCAAACCCAACTCAGGCAACTACCTGCTGGATCGACGCCGCCTCTCATTCTTGCTTATAGCGCATCAAGTGTGCCGGTCCTCCAGTTGGCCCTCTCCGGACAAAATCTGTCGGAGCAGCAACTCAACGATTATGGTTTGAATTTCATTCGTACCCAGATCATCACCGTCCCCGGGGTCTCGGTGCCTTATCCCTACGGCGGCAAGCAACGCCAAGTGCAAGTGGATCTGAATACTACAGCGTTGCAGTCGAAGGGCCTGTCCGCGCTGGATGTCGTCAATGCAATCAGCGTGCAGAACCTGATCCTGCCCACGGGAACGTCCAAGATTGGCTCCAAAGAATACGACGTCTCCATTCCCAACGCAGCGCCCCAGACGATTGCGGACCTGAACCGAATCCCAATCAAGACGATCGGCAGCACCACCATCTACGTCAAGGATGTCGCCTGGGTCCGCGATGGCTTTCCGCCGCAGACCAACATCGTGCGCGTTAACGGCCAGCGCTCAGTATTGCTGACGATCCAAAAGGCGGGGAACGCATCAACGCTGAACGTGATCTCTGGCATCAAGGCCCTTCTGCCGCAAATTAAGACGACGCTTCCTCCGCAGCTGCAGATCGCTCCCCTGAATGATCAGTCGATTTTTGTTCGGGGCGCGATCAGTGGAGTGGTCAGGGAAACACTGATTGCCGCGTGCCTGACCTCTTTCATGATTCTTACGTTTCTTGGTAGCTGGCGCAGCACCGTAATCATCGCGACCTCAATCCCGCTGGCGATTCTTACCTCCATCATTGCGCTTAGTGCGATCGGACAGACGATCAACATCATGACGCTCGGCGGACTCGCCCTCGCCGTCGGTATCCTCGTGGACGACGCCACAGTCGAGGTCGAGAATATCAATCGGAACCGGGAGGCCGAACCAGAGAAGGACATGGACGAGGTCGTCCTGGACAGCGCCTCTCAGATCGCGACGCCCGCATTCGTGTCCACACTTTCGATCTGCATTGTGTTTGCTCCCATGTTCCTTTTGTCCGGCGTCGCGCGGTATCTGTTCGTGCCCCTCGCGGAAGCAGTGGTTTTTGCCATGTTGGCTTCTTACTTCCTCTCGCGAACCATCGTCCCCACCATGGCCAAGTACTTGTTACGGGGAGAGGAGAAGGAAGCCGGAGATGCCCCCAGCCGCAACCCGCTGGTACGGCTGCAGAAACGTTTTGAGGAAACCTTCGAAAGCTTTCGTCAGAGCTATCACAGAATGTTGGAGAGCTGTCTCCGTCACCGGCGGGTCTTCCTGATTGCGTTCTTTGCCAGCTGTCTCGCTTCTCTGGTAATTCTGATTCCTTGGTTGGGACGAGATTTCTTTCCCAGCGTTGACGCCGGCAGTTTCAAGCTTCATATGCGGGCCCCCACCGGAATGCGCATTGAGGAAACCGCCAACCTTTGCGATCAGGTGGAGCGGTCGATTCGAGCGCAGATTCCGGCGAGCGAAGTCCAGAACGTCATTGACAACATTGGCCTGCCCTATAGCGGTATCAATCTCTCCTACAGTAATTCCGCGCCGGTGGGCAGCTCGGATGCCGACATTATGGTGAGTCTGTCCGCCAAGCACCATCCCACAGACAACTACATTCACCAGCTTCGTCTGACTCTCCCGAAACTGTTTCCGGGCGTTTCGTTCGCTTTCTTGCCCGCCGACATGGTCGGGCAGATTCTCAATTTTGGATTGCCCGCCCCCATTGACGTTCAAGTAGTCGGAAACGACCTGGAAGGCAACCGGAACTACGCGGATCTTGTGCTGGCGAAAATGAGATATGTCCCAGGAACGGCCGATCTCAGGATCCAGCAACCTTTCGATCAGCCGTATCTCCGCCTGCGAGTCGAACGCACGAAAGCTGAACAACTAGGTTTCACCGCTCACGACATCGCGCAAAATCTGCTGGTGTCATTGAGCGGCAGCTTCCAGACATCGCCCACATTCTGGCTGGATCCAAAAAACCATGTCAGCTATACCATCGCGACTCAAACGCCGCAGTACCGTACAGATTCGTTGCAGGATTTAGAGAACATCCCGATCACCGGAACTAACCCGAGCGCTCCTCCATCGATCATGGCCAGTCTCGTATCGACCCAGCGCGGAGTGGGAATGGCTGTGGTTTCCGATTACAACGTTTCCCCGGTGATTGACATCTTCGGCGCTGTCACGGGGCGCGATCTCGGGGGCGTGGCCGGCGATATCAACAAAATTCTTGATGCCACCCGCCAACAATTGCCGCGCGGTTCCCGAGTCGTTATTCGTGGGCAGGTTCAGACGATGCGAGCCTCCTACGTCGGCCTGCTGAGCGGACTGGCCTTCTCGATCGTGCTCGTATACCTGCTCATCGTGGTCAATTTTCAGTCGTGGCTGGATCCTTTCATCATGATTTCCGCGCTGCCCGCGGCCCTCGCCGGGATTGCCTGGTTCTTGTTCATAACGCACACGACTCTGAGCGTACCCGCACTCATGGGAGCCATTATGTGCATGGGCGTGGCTACCTCAAACAGCATCCTGGTCGTAAGCTTTGCTACTGAAAAAATGGCGGAAGGAAAAGATTCCCTCAGCGCCGCGCTGGAGGCAGGATTCACGCGCTTTCGCCCCGTCCTGATGACAGCGTTGGCGATGATTATCGGCATGGTGCCCATGGCTCTCGGACTGGGAGACGGCGGTGAGCAAAATGCTCCCCTCGGCCGGGCGGTCATCGGTGGACTGATTTTCGCGACGGTTTCGACGCTGTTCTTCGTCCCAGCGTTTTTCAGCGTCCTGCAGGGTTCACGCCGGCATCCGGCCGAACCAGCACAGGAGCACTAGACAACAAGACCGATGGAGTCAATTATGTTGCCTCAAAATCAAACTCAGAGTGAAGATACCAGACGAATCGATGGGCACCCGCCCCCAATGATTGAAGTGGAAGTCTGGGAGCCTTCGCGTTCGCGCAAACACTGGCTTGTCCTGGCGATCGCGCTGATCGCGGTTGCCACCCTCCTGGTATGGGGAATCTGGTCACGTGTCAGCGCCAGCACAACGCTGCGCGCGGAGACGATGCAAGCTGCTGTGCCGGCAGTGTCAGTCGTGTCGCCAAAGCAAACTGCTCCCGCCCAGGAGATCATCCTCCCAGGAAATGTCCAACCCTTCATCACCTCACCGATTTATGCCCGCACCAATGGTTATCTGAGAAAGTGGTACGTCGATATCGGCGCGCACGTCAAACAAGGACAGCTGCTGGCAGTGATCGAGACTCCGGAAGTCGACCAGCAACTGGAGCAATCGCTCAGCAACCTTAATACCGCAAAGGCCAATCTCGCGCTCGCCGAGATTACAAAGAACCGCTATCAGGGATTGCTGAAGACCAACGCCGTTTCTCAGCAGGACGCCGATAATGCCGCAGGCACCTACAACGCCAACAAGGCAATTGTTGAGGCCAATCAGGCGAACGTTAAGCAACTCCAGGCGCTGCAGTCGTTCGAGAAGATCTACGCTCCATTCGATGGAATTGTCACCGCCCGAAACACCGATATTGGCGACCTTATTAATTCCGGCAGCAACAGCGCTGCGAAAACCGATTTGTTTCACATTGCTCAACCTGGAAAGTTGAGGGTTTACGTTAACGTCCCGGAGGAATACTCGCAGGGAATCAAACCCGGCATGACAGCCGACCTTAGTCTCGCTGAGTTTCCGGGCCGCAAGTTTCAGGGAAAACTGGTGCGCACTTCCGAAGACATCAATCTCACGACCCGCACTTTGCTGATCGAAATCGATGTGGACAACCCTTCGGGCACGCTGCTGACGGGCTCTTATGCGGAGGTCCACCTGGCGGTCCCGACGCAGGCTTCCACCTTCCTGCTTCCCACCAACGCGCTGTTATTCCGGTCGGAAGGCTTGCGTGTCGCCATTGTGAAAGACGGGAAAGTCGTGCTCACGGCCGTAACCCCGGGACACGATTTCGGGAATCAGATCGAGATCGTCGCCGGCCTCAAGGCGGACGATCAGGTCATTATCAACCCTCCCGACTCGATCGTTTCCGGACAGCAAGTCCAAATTGTTCAAGCAACATTGCCGGGAGATGTAAAGTGAACCGCCCTCGAAAAATAGCGCCTCGGCTGGCAGCGCTGCTTGCCCTGGCAGTGTTCCCCTTTACCGGATGCGTGGTCGGCCCGAAGTACCACGTTCCGGTGGCGGAGGCTCCTCCCGCCTATAAAGAGGTAGGGAACTGGAAGCCCGCCCAACCAAATGACGAGAACCTCGGCGGCGAGTGGTGGAAGATTTTTCAAGACCCACAGCTTGACGAGCTGGAACTTCAAGTCAATGTATCGAACCAGAATCTGAAGGCAGCAGAGGCGCAATATCAACAGGCGCGCGCCGCTCTTCGCTACAATCGGGCGGACTATTATCCGACCCTGACAGCCGGGCTATCAGCGACTCGGACCGGAGTATCAGCTCACCGCCCTCCTCCTAGCTCCATCTTTGACGGCATCACCTACAACGACTTTGTTCTGCCATTCACCTTTTCCTACCAGGCTGACGTCTGGGGACGAATTCGAAAAACGGTGGAGTCTTATCGCGAACAAGCGCAAGCCAGTGCGGCGGATCTGGCCACCGTCAATCTGAGCATGCACGCCGATCTCGCCGTTGATTACTTTCAGGCACGCAGCCTGGACGCCGAGGAACAACTCCTCAACTCTACCGTTAAGCAGTACGAGCAAGCTCTGGAGTTGAATCAGAGCCGTTTCGACGGCGGGATCGCGTCTGAAGTGGAAGTTGAGCAGGCGAAGACTCAGCTGCAAACTACCCGCGCAGCGGCGATTGACGTGGGCGTGTTGCGAGCCCAGTACGAACACGCGGTTGCAATTCTTATCGGGAAACCTCCCGCCGAGTTCAGCCTTCCCCCGCTGCCCCTCAGCGCACCGCCTCCGCGCGTTCCTGTCGGCATGCCCTCGGACCTTCTGGAAAGACGCCCGGATATCGCGGCAGCGGAGAGAAGAGTAGCGGCCGCCAACGCCCAGATCGGAGTTGCGAAATCGGCCTACTATCCACTCGTCAACCTCACCGGTTCGGGAGGATTTGAAAGCTCCACCATCACCACCCTGCTCACTGGACCGAGCGGCCTATGGTCTGTGGGACTGTCGGCCGTGGGCACCATCTTCGACGGGGGAAGACGGCGTTCCCTCAACGACCAGGCGCGTGCCGCATATGACTTTCAGGTCGCCGCCTATCGCGAGAGCGTGCTGACGGGATTCCAACAGGTGGAAGACAATCTGGCGGCCGTGAGAATTCTGGAAAATGAAGCCCAAGTCCAGGACGAAGCAGTCGTGGCAGCACAGCGATCGCTCGATCTTTCCATCACTCGCTATAAAGGCGGAGTCACGAGCTACCTGGAAGTGACCACCGCGCAAACTGCCGCGCTCACGAATGAGGTCACGCAGGTCAATATCCTGGGACGCCGCATGGCGAGCACGGTATTGCTGATTCAGGCCCTCGGCGGCGGATGGGATCGATCTAGTCTGCCGGAGCGACCCGAATGCTGTGGCAAGCTCGCGAGTAATACTCCTAATTGACAACGGATACATCTTAGACCGGGGCCTGACTCCCATAGAACTCGTGTAGACGCGGCTTGCCCCGTCTCAGACTGCTCAACAACTCCGGTTCATTTTTTCCGCAGCCTCTGAAACGCGTGCTCCTCCCGAAACCACTTTTGCAGGCGATTTGTGCGGCGCGCTGCGCAGGATATGAATCGATTCGCGCTATGATCTGTAGGGAATTACGCTCCGCCTGTTTGCTTGCCGACCTTCGCCCCAGCCCGATGGATACGATTGCTGGTGAAGTCGCTGGGCCCGGGCGTTATCACCGGCGCCGCCGACGATGATCCATCTGGCATAGCCACATATTCTGTTGCGGGCGCGCAGCTTGGAACCAAACTTCTCTGGACCGCACTCCTGACGTGGCCGCTGATGGCCGCGGTTCAAATGATGTGTGCCCGAATCGGTATGGTGACAGGGCAGGGCTTGGCCGGGAATTTCAAGCAGCGATTTCCAGGTTGGCTGCTACGCGTCTTCATCGCCGCCCTGCTTGCGGCCAACACGATTAACATCGCGGCGGACCTGGCCGGCATGGCGGATGCAGCTGAAATGCTGTCCGGGATCAAGTCGTACTGGTTTGTTGTAGTTTTCGCACTTTTGATTTCGTGGGCAACGATTCGGCTCCGTTATCACCAGATAGCGAACGTGCTCAAATGGCTGGTGTTGGTGCTCTTCGCATACCCCATTACGGCATTTGTAGTTGGCGCGGATTGGGGCCGAGTGGCGCGCGATACTCTCGTACC
>Ga0210406_10004956_pt1 | contig 14073 bp, 10 predicted proteins | sample IncBWC30MmetaG_FD_155454 | JGI IMG/M metagenome (GOLD analysis project Ga0210406, IMG submission 155454) | Forest soil microbial communities from Barre Woods Harvard Forest LTER site, Petersham, Massachusetts, United States - Inc-BW-C-30-M | ecosystem: Environmental > Terrestrial > Soil >... | reverse complement strand
TGCATCAGTCATTCGAACGCGTTCGCGGCCGCGGCACTTCGGCACGGCAGCTCTCCTGAGCGCGCAAGTTGGAGTCTATTCAGCAACGCAGCTTGGCAGCGTGGCCCGAATAGCTTCTATGGGCGGATGCATCTGCCCGACCCGCGCAATGATCCCACGGGGCGATGGGACGAGATATCGGTGTCGCCCCGGGCGCGGGAAATCAATGCGCCCACTCTGATTCAAGTCGACGATCAAGAGTATCTGAGCGCGCTGCCCCTTTGGAGCGCCATGCATGAAGAGGGCAAGGCGATAGAAATGCACGTGTTCCCCGGGGACACGCATATGTTCATGCAGCCCGCACATATGCTGGTCAATTTCGAGCGTCAGCTGGACTGGTTTAGATTTTGGCTGAAGCATGAGGAAGACACGGCACCGTCCAAACGCGGCCAATACGATCGCTGGAATCGGTTGCGAGAATTGACCCGCAATTCACCACCGCAACCTTGACACAAGCTCGCCCTGTCCGGCGGGTGGTACGGCTCGATGGCGACGTGGGGACGATGGTGTCCATGGGGCCCAAGCAGATCAGCGCACCCTTCCCCATTTATCGAGTGGTGAGGTTGCAGCGCACCAAATAACCGGATTCTTCATAAGGTTCCATCGAAATCGATGTCCGGATTCCCTGCGCTCGTTCATCGTATCGTCGAGGGAGGCTCTGTCCTAAAGGCTCAAGTGTCGGCGCAATCTCGAAAAGACATCGTGGCATGGGTGGGAAGTCATGTGTTGCCGCATGAAGCGGCGGTACGCGCGTGGCTGAGGCGTTGGACCGGGCGCGCCCAAGACATCGACGATGTGATCCAGGAGGCCTACAGCCGCTTAGCCTCACTGGACAGCGTCGCGCACATAGGCAGCGGCCGGGCGTACCTTTTTCAAACCAGTCGCAACATCGTTCTTGAACAGGTGCGGCGATCCAAGATTATCCGCATCGACAATGTGACGGATATCGGCGCCTTGAGCATCGTAGATGAGGCGCCACCGCTCGATCGAGTGGTCGCGGGAGCTCGTGAGCTGCAGCGGGTCGAGCAGTTGATTGATCAGCTGCCGCTCAAATGTCGGCGGGTGTTTGTCTTGAGACGAATTCACGGCGTATCCCAACGTGAGATCGCGGGAATGTTCGGGATCTCCGAAAGCGCAGTGGAAAAACTCGCGATGCGCGGACTGAAGTTGATCTTGAAGGCAATGGAAGGCGACAACACGGCAAAGGAATTAGAGGAAGATATCGATGAGCACTCAAGAGACCGCACGCGAAGTCGCTGATCAAGCGGCCGAGTGGGCGACACGGATCGATGCCGGGGCGATAGATCCCCACACGAACCAGTCACTGCAACGCTGGCTGGAGGAGGACTCCCGGCACCGGGGCGCGCTCCTGCGCGCGGAAGCCGCCTTGAGCTTCCTAGATCGCGGCCGGGCGCTGGCAGGCGTGGTGCCGAAGCCGGCGCGCCGGCCAATCTGGATTCGTCGCAAGCTCCTGTTCGCAGGCCTTGGCCTGGCAGCCGGGATCGCAGGAGTGGCGATTCTCATGACGGCACCGCATCGCTACGACACCCGTGTTGGCGAAATCCGGCAAGTGCCGCTGTCGGACGGCTCGATCGTCGCCATCAACACACAAAGCGCAGTCGAAGTGGCTATGCATCCGGACGTAAGAGAAGTCACGCTCACCCGCGGTGAAGCGTGGTTCAAGGTGGCGCATGACAAGAAGAGACCCTTTATCGTCAGTGCCGGCCGTATCCGAGTGCGCGCAGTCGGCACCGCCTTTTCGGTACGACGCCACGATGATGGTGTTGACGTACAGGTCACAGAGGGTGTTGTCGAGACGTGGACGGTTGGTGAGGAAGCCCGGCGCGTGCGCGTTGCGGCGGGCTCGAAGGCGTATGTTGCCGAGTACGAGGCGCCGAAAGCCATTCAGGCCTCTGCGGACATCGAGCGCTCGCTCGCGTGGCGGGAAGGGCAGATCGCCCTCGAAGGCGAAACGCTGGACGAGGCGGTGGCTCAGTTCAACCGCTATAACGCCCGCAAACTCGTCATCAGCGATTCCCTTCTGGCGGAGGAAAAGCTCGTGGGGCAATTTCGTGCCACGGAACCCATGACCTTTGCCGAGGCAGTTGCGACGACTCTCGGAGCGTCAGTCACGCAAGAAGGTGACACCATCCGGCTCTCCCGAGCAGCGCGCCACTAAATATTTGTCGAGACACCGTACGGAAATTCACGCCCCGTTCATCGTTCCTTCATACGGACGCATTGCACGTACCGTTTAGGGGAATCAAAATGATGGGTCACTACTGTCGCTGGGCAGCCAGCACGTTCATGCTTGTTGTTCTATTGGCGCTCGCAGGTATCCAGCCGGCGCATTCTCAGACGAAAGATTTTGACGTCCCAGCCCAGTCCGCGACGACCGGGATTCCGGAATTCGCTCGCCAGGCGGGGATTCAGATTCTCGTCTCAGAACCGCTGGTTCGCGGAAAGCGAGTCGCTGCCGTAACGGGTTCCTACTTGGTTGAACAAGCCTTGGCGATCCTCCTAAAGGGCACCGGCCTCACGGCGACCACGAAAGATGCGGTGACGTTCACCATCGCGGCAACGGCGCCACCCACAACGAGTGGCGGAACGAGCACCAGTGGGCCAATGAAGGCGAGCGCTGGAGAATCCGGTTCAGATAGGGATTTGACAAAGGCGGAGGAGCTTCAAGAACTCGTCGTCACAGGGACGCACATTCGCGGAGCCGCTCCTGCGGGCTCCTCAGTAACCACCTATACGCGTGACGACATCGACAAGTCCGGTGCAGCGACAGTGGACCAGTTCGCCCGGCAGATGGTCGAGAATTTCTCCGCCATCGACTCTGTTGCGAACGCAAATTCCAACGCCGGTCTGGGGCGCTTCAATGGCGGCGCTGTGAATAACCAGTTTGGAGGCGCGGCGTTCGATCTGCATGGACTCGGGCCCTCGGGTACGCTGACGCTTCTCAACGGCCATCGCCTGGCGGCGGCGGGTCTTGACGGCTCCCTGACCGACGTGTCGCAGATTCCATTGAGCGCTGTCGATCGAATTGAAGTACTGGCTGACGGCGCATCCGCAATCTATGGCGCTGATGCGGTGGCTGGCGTTGTGGACATCATTACACGCAAGGATTTCGACGGTGCCGAGACCGGTGCGCGCTACGGCGGCGCGACTGGCGGCGGAGCGATCGAGTTCACCGGTTCGCAGCTCCTCGGCAGATCGTGGAGCAGTGGGAATGTCCTGCTGAACTACGAATACGACAAACAGAATGGCCTCGATGCCTCGCAAAGAAGTTATATCCCCGATCTGGGCGGCCCGTTTTCGATCATCCCCCGGAATCGACGCAACAGCGTCTTTCTGGACGGCAGACAAAGCGTGGGAGCTGACACGACTATTTCGGGTAACGTGATGTACAGCGATCGCGACACCTTCTCCATGGTCACCTCCAAAGGCCCGGGCTTTTTCGAAAGCTCGATTGCTGATGGACGTGCCAAGCAATCGGTCGCTACGCTGACGATAGATCGCGCATTGCTCCACGAGTGGCATGCGGATGTCACGGGTAACTATTCCAGGGTTCAGCAGATCTCCGACAATCCACTAACGGCGGTATTCGGCTCATCCACCTTCAGCGCTTTTCAGAGCTTGAGTGCCGATACCGATGTTTGGGCGCTGGATATCCTTGCCGACGGGCCGCTCTTTTCGCTGCCAGGGGGGCAGGCGAAGGCAGCGTTCGGCGCGAGTTTCAGAGCGGAGAAATTCGCTTCCGACGTGTTTAACATTGTCGCGGGCAATACCCTACCTTCCAACGCCGACGCCCTGCAGCGGCACGTCAAGAGCACCTTCGGAGAAGTCTTCGTTCCCGTCATCGGCAGTTCCAATGCCATCGCGGGGGCCAGACGCCTAGAGCTTTCTTTGGCGGTTCGCTCCGATAGCTACTCCGATTTTGGCTCGACCGTCAACCCGAAGCTCGGCCTGCTGTGGGAGCCGGTTCTGGGTCTGGGTGTCAGGGGAACGTATGGCACTTCGTTTCGCGCACCGCTTTTGAGTCAACTCGACTCACCGGTGCAGTCTCAGGCGGATTTTTTCCCGGATTCGACCGCAGCCACCGGCCTCACCGACACACTGGCCCTATCCGGGGGCAACCGTAACCTTCGTCCGGAGAAATCGAGATCGTTCACCGTCGGATTCGACGTCAAGCCCGCGGCACTGCCGGAATCTAAGTTGACGGCGACCTATTTCCATATCACTTACAACGATCGGATATCGACCCCGCCCGTAGGCAGCGGTTACTCAATTCTCACCGATCCGGCGGTGGCGCCATTCGTCGAGCACAATCCCCCTCTCGCCGCAGTGCAGGCCTATTTCAATAGCCCGGGCTTCCAAGGGGACTTTGCCGGGCTGGGTCCGGCTGGGGTCAAGGCGATCTTCGACAGTCGCTATGCCAACATCGCGGCGACCAAAGAGTCCGGGGTCGATGTCACGGCATCTTACGGCGTGCCAACGAATTACGGTCATTTCAGGTTTTCCGTGGCGGTCGATCGACTCTTTGTGAACGACTTTCAGGATTCCTCTGCGGCGCCTTACTTCGCGCTGCTGAATACCTTCGGAGCGCCGACCGAGTGGAAAGTGCACAGCAATGTCGGGTGGCAACTCGCAGGTTTCACCGCGACGGTTACGGTGAACTACGTAAATGGGTATCAAAATTCACTTATCACTCCACAGCAGAGAATCGCTTCCTGGACGACGGGTGATCTATACCTCGGTTACAACACGGGACGAGTCGCGTCCGTCCGTCTCTTGGAGAACCTGACGGTCGCCCTTAGCGTGCAAAACGTGACGAACCAGGCGCCTCCGTACGCTCAGGTCGCTCCCAACATACCCGGCGAGAATTTCATTCCCTTCGACCCCACTAATGCATCGCCCGTCGGACGTCTGATTGCGCTGCAGTTGAAGAAGAGTTGGTGACATTCAACGTACGGGCAGAAAGCGTCCCTGCTAGTCCTCGCTATTGCACTGAAATGGAGAGCTCCTTTGTTTAAGCGAATCGCTTTGCTAGCTTGCGGGCCGATCAGCCTGCTGTCCGTACAGTCGGCCAGCGCAATAGAGGCGGCGGCACCGGGGCAGGATAGAATACACTGGGAGTCCGTACCTACCGGCAGCCGCCCGATAACGATCGACGATATCGTCAGTCAACGGAATGTGCGGAGTCCGCGGCTTTCTCCGGACGGCTCCAGGATGGCCTACGTGGTGAGCCAGGCATTTCGGGACTGCAACTGCCACCGCTACGCCTTGTATCTGGCGGACGTCGCAGGCAAAAGCGCTCCAGCGAAACTGATCGAGCGGGATCTCATATCGGATATCCAGTGGCTGCCTGACGGTCTGTCGATCTCTTTTTTCTCGGTCGGCGAGAAATCGGCGGATTTGATGCGGATCGATCTGGCGACTCGAGCGACAGTCAGGGTGCTGAAGTCCGAAAACGAAGATACCTCGCAGGCGGGCTTTTTCCGTCGGCCCATTGGCGATTACCGCTGGTCGCATGACGGAAGACTCATCGCATTCGTGGAGTCAGAGACAGCGGCGCCCGCCGTGCGTGACGAGATGATGCGCAGGGGCTTCCTGTACGACGATACGCTGATGTGGAGTCTCGATCTGAGCAACAAGGACTGGGACAGGTATCGGGGATCGGTCGCGCTTAAGATATATTCGGTGCAAAGCAAGGAGACGAGAGTACTGTGGCGTACGCCGCAGGTTTTTCGGCCCAATATCGGCAACCTGGCCTGGTCGCCGGACGATCGCAACATCGCGGTCGTGACCACGACTCTGGCCGCCGGCATCTACCAGGATGTCGCAACGATTGACGCGGCAACGGGTGAATTTCACTCGCTGGATCATTCGCCCACCAACAAAGGCGGGCCTTCCTGGTCGCCTGATGGCCGCAGTCTCGTTTATATATCCAGTCCGGGTTTTCGCGCGGCAACGGTGCAGCTATACGATTTCCGGGCGGCGCGAGGCCGTCAGATCGCCGGTGGGCTGAGCGCGTCTTCATCCGGGGCCGGGATTGCCTGGGACGACAGCGGCCAAACGCTCTACTTTTCCGCACGGGGCATCATGGGCGACCATGTGGCGAACAGGGGAATCTATGCGATCTCGCTCAGTGGCGGACCGGCTGCGAGGATTTCGCCCCTTGCGCTGAAGATGAACGACTGCGACATGCCCCGTCAGTACACGATTGCCTGCATCGTACAGTCGCCGTCTCAGTCTCCTAAACCCGGAACGATCGACATGCGCACACATACGGTGGCGACGGTCACGGATGTGAATCCTGAATTTCAGGGAATCAAGCTGGCGCCCGTTTCCGAACTGCATTGGAAAAACAGCTTCGGCGCGGAAACCAACGGTTATCTTGTCGTGCCGTCAACGCAGGCGCGCCGCCTGCCTCTGGTGATCATGGCATACGGATTCGATGGTGACTTCGTCACGCATGCGAGCATGATCGACACCAACTACCCAGCGCAGATTCTGGCGCAATCCGGGATGGCGGTACTCTTATTCAATGATCCGGGCATTCAGGCTTTGAGGGACTTCCACGATACGGCTCTGAGCTATGGACGGAGCCCGCTTGCAAGCATTCGCAGCATTGTGAATAGTCTTGCTCGCGAAGGAGTGATCGATCCCGCGCGCATAGGCTATGCGGGCCATAGTTTCGGCGGGTTTCTGGTGGAGTACGCCCTGGAGCACTCCAATCTGATTCAGGCGGCGGAACTGCACAATGGCGGCACCAACGTTGATCCCAATGTTTACACGACAATCGGCAACATCCAGTGGCGCGAGGCCATGAATGTCGGAATGGGCGGTCCGCCTTGGGGAGCGTCTTTGAAGAATTACGTCAAGCTGTCGGCGGTAATGAATGCCGACAAGATAACAGCGCCGGTGCTCATGGAATATGACGATACTGAAGCACTCGAAGCGTTCGACATGTTCGGTGCGTTGCGACAGGCCGACGTCGCCGTAGAGTCTTATGTTTATCCGGGCGATACTCATGTGTTCGATCAGCCCGATCACGTGTACTGGTCGATGCAGAGGAACGTCGATTGGTTCCGGTTCTGGCTGCAGAATTACGAGGACCCGGATTCGGCCAAACGGGAGCAATATCTGCGCTGGCGGGAATTGCGTCATGCGCAGTGCCAAAGATCTCGCTCTGCGGCAAGCCTCTATTGCGAATCAGAGCGGTGATCGCAGAATAATGGATTGCTCGGTGCGTGGGGCATTTGGGTGCAGTGACTCTGCTTGCGACCGAACCCTTCGATTCGACCTCTACTCGTTGGGTACATGTTTTTTGTAGCGCAAGTGTCTTATTCGGTGCGGAAATCGCTGGTTCGTGCGTCTTACTATATGAGTCGCTTGACTGTGCGGCGTACTGACTTCTATCTATGCCGCCGCGCCGAGGACTCTCAAGCGTTTTCAAGCGCTTAGGCGAAAAGGCGCTGGTGTTGGCGGATTAGAAGTGCGCATCAGGCGACTGCAGTCGGACCCGCGATAGGACCTCCCTTCTTATCGCGGGTCCCTTTACCTACGCGACACCCAAAACAAAAGAGTGCAACCAGGCATGGAAGCTGAAGTATCTCGTCAGTTAGTCGAAGACCTGCTTACCTCTTTCTTAAATAACGCACTAGGCCTCGAGCTGCACGTTAGCATCGACAAGTTTGAGCGCTTACCTCTAAGCCACCGCGAACGACTGCAAGCGATCGCGGTGGAACCGATTGTCTGGGTGGCTTGGCAGACGGGCTTGGGCGTCGTCGCCGCCACGGGCCGCTACGATCGCGACCAATCGTTGCGCTTAGGCGCACACGTGATGCTCATCGAATGGTGGATCCCACCCGACACCCACCACAGCAGCTGGTGGCGCGCAAACCCCAAACGCCCCACGGAATGGACCGCCGGCCGCAGCCATCCCCCGATTTCAACTTCGCCAAATAAAAATCGTGGCTGCGAGATTTAGCGAGCTCGTTTGAGGGCTGCGTGGTGCGCTTCCGCACGACGTCGCCGATCCCGCGCTAGGCCCACCGAAACGACCTCACGGAGTTCATGAGGTTCGCGGAGATCCGCGCTTTGGCGCGAGCTTGCCTGTTGCAGATTTCCTAACCGGACTCGCCCGGCGGCGGATTGGTCGCCAGCCCGGCGAACTTCACCAAGTCCATCAAGCTCTCCGGCTTCACGGGTTTCAGCAGATAGTCATATACGTTCAAATCGTTGAAAAAGCGTTTATCCATCACGAACGACGTAAGCATCGCGACTACGATGTGCATCGTGGCGCTGTCTTGCCGCAATCGTTGCAGGAACTCGATGCCGCCGACCCGCGGCATTTTCAGGTCCAGCAGAATAAGTTTTGGCAGTGCCTGGTCGCGGTCAGCGAACCTCGCCTTGCGGAATATGAAGTCAAGCGCTTCAACTCCATCGGAGAGGCGCAATATTTTTTGGGTCACGCCGACTCCGCGTAACGCGCGCACGGTCAGTTCGGCATCCGAAAGATTGTCTTCAACCAGGAGGATTTCGACCTTGTCCCATTTGTCCAAGGTCGGTCCCGGCGGCCCGAATCGCGAGCTTTTCGGCATTCAAGCCTTTGCGCCGCGAAGCTGCCACAACAAGAACGCGTACGTGTCCGCAGCTTCCCGGTCCTGCTGCGCGCGAGTGGAACCGATGCCGTGACCGGCGTCGAAATCCACGCGCAGCAAGATGGGTTTGCCGGAGTTGCTGGCGGCCTGCAGGCGCGCGGTCATTTTGCCCAAGTGGAAGGGTGCGACGCGCGGGTCGGTGACGCCGGTAGTGAGCAGCACGGCGGGGTAGGGCGTGCCGTCCTTCACCGACTGATAGCTGTCGATCATTTTCAGTGCCTTGTAGCCGGCGGGATCGGCGATGGCGCCCCATTCGGGTTCTTCGCCGTAGCCGTCTTGCTCGACCACATAGCGCAGGGGATTGGACCAGCCGACGCCGTCGATCACGGCGGCGAACAGGTCCGGCCGCTCGGTCATGGCTCGTCCGACCGTGATGCCGCCGGCGGAGCGGCCGCCGATGGCGAGGTGCTTGGATGACGTGTACTTCTTGGCGATGAGTTCGTCGCACACGGCGATGAGATCGCGCCAGGTGTTGGGCTTGTTGGCGAGCTGCCCGGCTTTGTGCCATTCGCGGCCATACTCGCCGCCGCCGCGGACGTTGGCGTAACCGACGATGGCGCCTGCATCAACCAATGCGAGCGTGCGTCCCGCAAAAGTCGGTGTGTAGGCAGACGCGCCGTACGAGCCATAGGCGGAGATCCAGGTGGGGTTGGTGCCATCCTGTTTCATGCCTTTGCGGTAAATCAGCGTATACGGAATCTTGACGCCATCCTTCGCGGTGGCGAAGAAGCGCTTGGCTTCATAGGCGCTGACGTCGATCGCGGGTTTGGGCGTTATGCCCGTGTCGGCGAGATGACCGGCGACGTCCACGGACCAGATGCCCGCCGGCGTGAGCCAGCCTTGGAACGAAACCAGCGCGCCGTCGTCGCTCGGAACCGCGTAGATGGAGCCGATGGTGCCGTCGAAGGGCAGTGCGATGTCGACGACTTTGCCGTCGTGGCCCAGGCGCTGCAGCCGGCTGATGCCGCCGTCCATGATTTTCAAGTAAATGCCGTCGCGCGCGCGCACCGTGCCTTCGATGACGAGCGTCGGGTGTTGAGGCACGGCGACGGTGCCGTTGGCGATGCTGGGTGCTGCCGCGGAAGTTTTGACGATGCGGCCGCGCGGCGAACCTTTGTTGACGAGCAAGTACAAGTCGCCGCCGTCGAGTTCGAGATCGGTGACTTCGTCGTCGAAGCCCGCGAAGGAAACCCATTTGGCCTTGCCCGCGACCGCCTCGGCGAGCGGCGCGATGAACCAGCGGCCCTCGGGTCGCACGTCTGAGAGATTGAGTATCGCGTAGCGCGAACCCAGGGAGGTGACGATGGTCGGGCTCTGGATCTTGTCGTACTCCACCCCCGCGACCAATCCGCGCTTCATCAGAATCGGATCGGAGTTAGGGTCGGTGCCCAATTTGTGGAAGCGGGCCTGCGCGTCCAGGTAGCGCTCGGGCGTGGCGACGGCGCCGGTCAGTTGCGTGTAGAAGAACCCGCTGGCGTCGTCGAGCCACTGAGGGTTGGCGCCTTCGGTGTTGGGAATGGTCTCGGGCAAGTCCTTGCCGTCGGCGACGGTGAGAACGTGCAACAGGGAATCTTCGCTGCCGTCCTTCGACAGGCCGTACACCACGTACTTGCCGTCGGGTGAGGCGCGCCACCAGTCGAGCGACATGTGGCTTTTGGCGCTGCTCATGGCGGTGGGATCGACGAGCACGTGGTCGGCACCGCTCGCTCCGCGCACGAACAGCTTGAAGTTGTCGGCTCCCAGCGGCCGCTGCTGGATGAAGGTCAGACCGCCGGCACGCTGCACGCGCGAGGTCGCCACGGTTTCGCCGGAGAGTTGCTCGATGCGCTTGAGCAGGGCCGCGCGGCCGGGCAGGCCATCGATGATGGCGCGAGTGTGCTCGTTCTGCCCTTTCAGGAACGGCAGCCAGTCGGGATCCTTGCTGTTCTCCATCCAGCGATAGGGATCGCTCACGGTTTCGCCGAAGTAAGTGTCCTTCACGACTTCCACGCGCGCGACCGGCGCCGGAGGCAACAAGACCTTCGCAGCGGTGGTGGTGGCCAACAGTTTCAGCGGCAGCAGCGACAGCGATAAAGCACCGGTGGAGCCTAAGAGAAAGGAGCGGCGGTCCAAATCCATATTCATGTTGTACGACTCTCTATTTACAGCCATTTGCCGGGGCGATTGTGACCGGTCGCCGGCCCGGTTGCAAAGCAGAGAACATTGGAGTTTGCGGGTACGGTGTATGTATAAATATTGGATTTGGGGTCACCCACCGTCGCCTTGGCGGACGGCCCGTTTCTGTGTAAGCTTATGTGTAGGAGGTGACACATGGCGACAAACCTGTCCTTGGATCCGAAGCTGATCGAGCAAGCGGTAAAAGTCGGGGGGGAGCGCACCAAGAAGGCCGCGGTAACCCGGGCGCTGGAGGAGTACATTGCGCGGCGCAAGCAGAAGCATTTTTTGGATCTGATGGGCAAGCTCGAATGGGACCCGTCATTCGACCACAAGGTTGAGCGGTCGCGGTGACGCTGCTCGTGGATACCAGCGTTTGGTCGCTGGCATTCCGTCGCGACACTGAATCGCTCACTCCGGAGGTCGCGGTGTTGCAAGCGGCCTTGAGCGGTGGCGAATCGATCGTCACGACCGGACTGATACTCCAGGAATTGCTGCAGGGATTCTCAGGTGCGCGCGCGCACAAGGAGCTTGTGCAGCGCTTCGCCGCACTGCCGCTAATCGTTCCTGATCGGCGTGACTACATCGACGCTGCGAACTTGGGCAATCTGTGTCGGCGGTCCGGCGTCCAACTCGGGACGATTGACGCACTGCTGGCGCAGCTTTGCATTCGGCACGAGCTGACGATGCTGACAACCGACGGTGATTTTTTGCTGGCGGCTGAGTACTGCGCGCTCAAGGTGTGGAAGCCACTGCCCTAACTCGCATGCCTCCCCTCAAGGCCGTGCCGCCAGGATTTCGTCGAGGCGGGCCGGTTCAGCGCTGTCGCGCTCGAGGTGCGGATAACGCAGTCCGTCGTGATAGTCCAGGTTCGCGACCAGATATCGATCGCCGATCTTGACGATCAGCTCGATCGGCGCGGGCTTGCCGTGCGCAGCGCGGATGGCGTCTTTGAGTACATCGGCGTCGTAGGCAATGCCGTTGATGGCGAGAATTTGCGCGCCTTCGGTGAGCTTGGCCTTGAACGCTGGACTGTCCCAGATGACCTGCGACAGTGTGCCGTCCTTGCCGCTGTCCTTGCCGTCGATCTCGATGCCGATGGAGTTGAGCAGGTCGATGCGCTTGCGTTGATCCTCGGTCGTGGCTTGATAGTCGCTCGGCTTGTCGGTGTACACGAGCTTGTAGCCGCCGCGATGAAAGCCCTCCAAAGGCACGGGTTTGCCGATCGCGTCCAGGCGCTGGCGCAAGAAGGCGGACCAGTCATTGGGCTCGACGGCATTCAGTGCTTTCACGATGTCGTCAAAGGTGTAGGTGACGACGTTGAAGCTGCCGTCATTGATGCCGAAGAAGGCGCGGGCAAAATCATCCAGCGAGCGGGCGCCTTTGGAGTGTTCGCGTATCCAGGTGTCGGCGTCGAGCCAGATCAGCGCGGATTCCGAGTAGTAGTCCTCGAAGCGTTGCCAGTCGAGCCAGGACTGCGGCCGCCGCGGGTTGATGATTTCATCGTTGGTCGTGTCCTGCAGCGGACGCCATTGGCGGCCTTTTTGAACTTCGTAATGCGCCGCGGTGATGGCGAACTGATCGAGGGCCTGCTGGCGTGTGCGCAACCCGGAACGTGCAGCGAGCACCTGACCCCAGTACTCGGTTTGTCCTTCATAGACCCAGAGCAGGCTGTCCTGCATGGGCACGCTATAGTTCGGAGTCCAGAGATCCGCGGGGCGGCGGAATTTGCCGTTCCACGAATGCGTGAACTCGTGCGGCAGCAAGTCCCTGGCGAAGGCTTCCTTGTCCCACTTGGTGAAGGACTCCGGATCGGTGCCGTCCTCGCTCGATTGATGATGCTCGAGCCCGTTCTGTTGAATCTGATCGCTCAACGAGTACAAGAAATCGTAGTGGTTGTAGTGATGCGAGCCGTAGAGCTTGTAGGCCTGCCGTACCAAGTTGCGGTATGCCTCGAGGTATTCGGGCTTCATGACCAGGAACTCGGGCCGGTCGGCAAACAGGTCCATGCGCACGGGGACCGCTGCGCCCGGATCGAGATCGAGCTTGGCGGCGTACCGGCCCGCGTACAGCGGACTGTCGATGAGCGTTTCCAGTGTGGTGCGCTTGAAGTGCGTCTGCGCTCGGTCGGTCGAGGCGGTTTCGAGGGCCGAGCCAAACTGCCAATCGGCGGGCAACTGCAGCTGTACCTCAGCCGGGATTTGCCGCGTGAAGTAGCCGGCGGGGTAAAACACCAGTTCGTTCCATTCGATCAGCATCAGGTCGCGGCTCATTTCCAGTGCGCCGACCTTGGGACTGGTGGGCGAGAGATAGTCGAAGTCGATGTCGATTGCGTGCGTGCCGGCCTTCAAGTTCAGGCGAAACGCGAAGACGTCGACCGGGTCGCGCTTCCAGGCAACAGGCGCGCCGTTGGCGGTGATTCGGATACCGGCGATTCGATCGAGCGTACCTTCCGGCGCGTGAGTGCCGGGCAGCCACTTTGGATACAGCAGCACGGTGTCGGGGCCGACGCCGCTCAGGGTTTCATGAACGCGCACGATGCGATGGCCGGTGTCGCTGGCGTCGACCTTGAGCTGAATCTCACCGCCGTAGGCACGATCCTTGGGCGCGGTGATGGGCGTGATGGGTGGGGTGGCGCTCGGGCCGGCGGTCTCGGGGGCGGCGGCCTGGACGGCGGCTGCAAGGGCAGCACTGAAGACGGTGCAAAGGGCGATTTTGACGGCAACTGTTCGCATGAGATCCTCTTTCTAATTAGCGCGTGCATCATAGCAAAGAGGAGTTCGCCTAAAGCGCATGCCTGAACTACCGGATATTTCTGCGTATTTGAGCGCGCTTGACGAGCGGATCGTGGGCCAACCGCTGGAGCGCGTGCGTATTGGCAGTCCGTTTTTGCTGCGCACGGCGTCGCCGCCCATATCGGAGGCGGAGGCCCATCAGGTCACGGAATTGCGCAGGATCGGCAAACGTGTGGTCATCGGCCTCGACAATGATTTGTGGTTGGTGCTGCATCTGATGATTGCCGGACGCCTACACTGGCGCACCAAGGGCGTGACGCTCAAGGGCCGCAACAATTTGGCGGCCTTCGATTTCCCCAATGGCTCCTTGGTTCTCACCGAGGCGGGCACCAAACGGCGTGCGTCGCTGCATGTCGTGAAGGGCGAAGAGGCCCTCGGGTCCTTGGATCCCGGCGGCATCGAGGTATTCGACTGCG
>Ga0210406_10004955_pt1 | contig 14074 bp, 12 predicted proteins | sample IncBWC30MmetaG_FD_155454 | JGI IMG/M metagenome (GOLD analysis project Ga0210406, IMG submission 155454) | Forest soil microbial communities from Barre Woods Harvard Forest LTER site, Petersham, Massachusetts, United States - Inc-BW-C-30-M | ecosystem: Environmental > Terrestrial > Soil >... | reverse complement strand
GGGGATTACGCCGGCGAACATACAACGCGCCAACGCCCTTGGGCCCATAGAACTTGTGGCCGGAAATGGCCAGCAGATCAATGTTGTCCTTCTGCACGTCAATCGGAATTTTGCCCGCGGCCTGCACGCCGTCCGAAGCGAAAATGATGCCGTGCTCCTTGGCAATCTTCCCAATTTCCTGCATCGGGTTAACGATGCCAATTTCGTTGTTGGCATACATGATCGCAATCAAGATGGTGGTCGGCCGGATCGCTTTACGCACATCCTCGGGATCCACGCGGCCATCCTTGTGAACCGGCAGATACGTCACTTCAAAACCGTGCTTCTCCAGGTTCTTGCAGGTGTCCAGCACAGCCTTGTGCTCGATCGCCTGGGTGATGATGTGGTTGCCCTTTTCGCGGTACATTTCCGCGACGCCCTTGATCATCAGGTTGTCGGATTCCGTCGCGCCGCTGGTGAAAATGATTTCCTTTGCCGTGGCGCCAATGAGCGAAGCCACTTGCTGGCGCGCGTTTTCCACCGCTTCTTCGCCGGCCCAGCCGAACGAGTGGTTGCGGCTCGCGGCATTCCCGAATTTCTCGGTGAAAAAAGGCAGCATCGCCTCCAGCACCCGCGGGTCCATCGGGGTGGTGGCGTGATTGTCCATGTAAATCGGCAGCTTGACGGCCATTTCCGTGTTCTCCTCTAACTCTCGGACTTCCCGCTCAGCGGCTTGCCGCCAGTTGGTCCATCCCTTTCAATTCCACAAGCGTCGGTTCGTGCTTGTCTTCGCTCAACTGCGCGATGCTCACCGTGCTCAAAACACCCAAAATACTCTCATTGACCCGCTGCAATGGTTCTTTGATGGAGCAACGGTCGGTTGCGTCACAATTTCCGTGACTCGTCACGCAAGAAGTAATCAGCACCGGCCCATCAATCGCTGTAATCACTTCCAAGGCGCTGATCTTCGACGGCTCTTTTGCCAGCAGATAACCCCCGCTGGAGCCATGCTTGGCCACCACCAGTGTCTGCCGGGCCAGCTTCTGCAGCACCTTGGCCATAAGCATGGAGGAAATCCCATACTCCTCGGCAATCTCACTGGCGCTGCAAGCATGCTTCTCGCGGTGGTTGGCCAGATGCTTCATGGCGATCAGGCCGTAATCCGCCTTCTTCGATAATTTGAACATCGGGCGTCCCCAACGCAGTGATACGGAGCGAGACCAATTACGACTGAACCAGTCGCATATTCACTATACGGCCTTAACCCGCTCTTTGTCAATCCCACATCAGGAGACAAATCCGAGACAAATCTTTACTTATCCGCTACTTAGACTACGACCAGTTTAGTCTTAGATAGAGCCTTTTCCACTTAACTGCCCCCTTTCGCTCTTGAACGGCGGTAATTTCGTCCTGAACGGTGCCAATTCCCGCCACATTCCGGGGTATTCTGAAAGGTGGACGAAACTCTGGAGGCTCACGAAGCGACATGGGGGCAATTCGAAGGGTAGGGGGACTTGCTTGGATACTTCTTATATATGCTTTGCTATTAGTTATTGGGCCAGACATTTCGATGGCGCAGGAACCGGCGGCAAAACGCCCGGTGACTCCAAAAACCTTTTCGAAGGTCGGTAAGAAAACCACACCGGACACCTTCACACTAGTCGGGGCGGGAGATATCGTGGCGTGTTCGAGCATGGCCGGCGCCGAAGCCACCGCCAAGCTGATTGATGCCATTCCCGGGACAGTTTTTGCCGCGGGCGACCTAGCTTATGAAGACGGCACCTATGAAGAGTTCCAGAAATGCTATGGCCCTACGTGGGGCCGCTTCAAGACCCGGACTCGCCCCACTCCGGGGAACCACGAGTACAACGGTTCCCCAGCCACCGGCTATTTTCGCTATTGGGATGGACAGGCCGGTGATCCCGGAAAAGGCTATTACAGCTTCGATCTGGGCACGTGGCACATTGTGGTGCTCAATACCAATTGCGGCTCGAAGGAGTTGGGCGGTTGCGCGGAAGGTTCGGCGGAAGAAACTTGGCTGAAGCAAGACCTAACCTCGCATCCGAGCGCTTGCACGCTCGCCTACGGACATCACGCCCTCTTCAGCAGCGGACTCTTCCCAAAGCACGCGGAGCATCCCGAGCTGCGCGCCTTCTGGCAGGATTTGTACGACGCGCACGCCGATTTGTTCCTTGCAGCACATGAACACTCCTACGAACGATTCGCCCAGCAAAATCCGGAAGGCAATCCCGACCCCGAAAATGGTATCCGCGAAATCGTCGTCGGCACAGGGGGGCGCAGCCACACGCCGCTCGGATACGCAAAACCCAACAGCGAAGTCCGCGATGACAAAACGTACGGTGTCTTGAAACTGACGCTCTCGCCAGGAAAATATCGCTGGGAATTCATCCCCATACCCGGAAAAACCTTCCACGATTCAGGTGAAGGCGTTTGCCACGTGCAGCCGGCAAGTGCTGCAAATCGCTAAGTTTCACAAATTCGTTTAGGGCCGTGCCCGTTAGCGCCGCCATCTTGGCGGCAAGCCTGTTGGCCGGCAGGATTGCGACACTACCAATTCATTGCGCGCAAACACCGCCGGTGGAAGCTGCTTCAACCAATTTTTGAAAAGCCGGGAGCTCGGGGATTGTCAGTTGAGACTTGTGCGCTTGCTGTTCCAGTGAGTTTAGGGAATCGATCTGTATTTTCTTTTGATCGGCAGAAAGCGGCGCGCCCTTTTGGATGGCATCAAGCGCATCCACCGCAATTTTCGCAGTCTGCGAAAGTGCGCCGGTCGCCGGGGCCGCCTCCTTCACCAAATGAGAATGCTGAGCAAGAGGTTGCAAACGGTCTTCAATAGAAGCCCATCCTTCAAGTTCCCCGCGAATCTGCGCAGCACCGACTGGGTCCTTGCAGCCTGAGCCAATGAATTGATCCACCAGGAGCGAAAACCGCCGAGACACATCGCTCTCCGGGTAAACCGCGTCAACCAAGCGGTTCAAGGGCGTAAGGCTGGTCGGCGGGGTGTCTGCGCTTGCCTCGCGCGAGTAATCCTTCTGGTGCTCCAGTGCCTGGGCCAGCTCGCGCAGCGCATCGAACTCTGCGGGCGACCATGAACCCGCAATGCGCTGCAGCATTGCGCGCTGAAACGACTGGTGCGTCAGCCCCAGCCATTCGAGGCGCGCGGACTCGGTTTCCATCCGCGCGTACATGGAAGCCACATCGTTCGTGCCTTCTGGCGACCACAGCCGCTCGGCAATCGCGGCGTTGCGAGGCCAGATGCGTGAATCGATGTTTTCAGCGGTTACGTACTCGGACCAGATGCAGGATTCGCCGCCAAGAATCAGTTGCTTCTGCTCCGGCGTCAGCGCGGACGCCGGGCCGCCCAACGGATCCATCGCGTAGTGGCGCGCGGCGCTCCAGCCAAGGTCCAGGTAGTACCCGTTCGAAAGGATGCCGCGATACCCCATCTTAGCGGCGGAGGCCAGCGAGTCCACGCCGCGCCACGATTGAATCACAATTGTTTTCGGCACGCCCGGAACCAGCACTTCATCCCATCCCACCGGCGTCTTCTTGTGCTTCGTAACCATTTCCTGCACTCGGCCGCTGAAGTAGGCCTGCAGCTCCGCGTTGTTCTTGATGTGGTGTGATTTGATGAACGCCTGGATTTTCGGATTGGCGTCCCACTCCTTGCCGTTTACTTCGTCGCCGCCGACATGAAAAAACTGGTCCGGAAAAAGCCTGGCCATTTCGCCGATGAACTCGTTCAGGAATTTGTAGGTTTTTTCGTCCGTGGGATCCATTGCCGGATCGAAGACGCCCCATTTACGCTCAATCGCATACGGGCCGCCACCGCTGGCAAGTTCGGGATATCCGGCAAACCAAGCCGTGCTATGGCCGGGCATGTCGAACTCCGGCACCAGGCGGATGCCTCGGTCGCGTGCATATTCGACGATGTCGCGAATCTCGTCCTGCGTATAGAAAAGGCCATCGGAACCTTGCTCATGCAATTTGGGAAATTTCCGGCTTTCCACGCGGAATCCCTGATTTTCGGAAAGGTGCCAGTGAAAGACATTCATCTTCACGGCTTCCATCCCGTCCAGATTGCGTTTTATGACTTCTAGCGGAATGAAATGCCGGCCGGAATCAATCATCAGTCCACGCCACGGAAAGCGCGGCCGATCTTCGATGTGCAGGGCCGGAACGCTGAAACCGTCCAGCGTGATGGCAATCAACTGAAGAAACGTTTGCAAGCCGCGAAGAGTGCCGAGCGGATTGGCGGCGTGCAGTTTCACCCCGGTGGAAGTCACATCCAGAATGTAGGACTCGTCTTCACCAAGTTCCTGAACGGCTTTGCTCTCGTGGCCGGTGGTGATTTCGAGCGTAGCTGGCCCACCGCTCTTGCCTGCGTGGAGAATGACAATCCCGGTTTGCCGCTGAATTTCCCGCTCCAGGCGCAGACCGGCACGCTCAAGGCGCGGCTCACGGTATCCCGCAAACGCCAGGCGGAAACTCGCATCAATTTTCAGGGAGCCATCGGCACGTTCCACCTTCGCCGGTAGCGGCATGATGTTCAACGGTGCATTCGATTGCGCGTTTACCATGCAGGCTCCCGTCGCCGCCAGGAAAAGTGGCGGCAGAATGCGTCGTACCCCTGGCCTCACCCGGTTCATCGGCGATTCCCCCTTGCAAGTTTAAATCGGTTCAACGCTACAATATGAACACATGCGACGCAGTAAGGGTGTCACAACTCGTGCGCGAGGACAATTCCCTTTCCGGAATTTCCCTCTTGCGGCAACCGCGGCGCAAGTTCATTCTGGTTTTCCCGAACGATTGGGTTAGAATGTGCCGCGGTAGCGCGTGCCACCTTCATGAAAACTTCGATTGCAATTTATCCCGGCTCTTTCGATCCCGTCACCAACGGACATCTCGACCTGATCGGGCGCGGCGAGAAAATGTTCGACCACCTCATCGTCGCGGTCCTGAAAAACATGGAAAAAGAGCCGCTCTTCACGGTCCCCGAGCGCGTGGAAATGTTGCGCGAAGTCACCAAACAATGGCCGGCCGTGGAAGTGGACGTCTTTCAGGGCCTGCTGGTAGATTACGCGCGCAAACGCGACGCCGCCGTAATCCTGCGGGGCATCCGCGCTATCTCCGACTACGAGTACGAATTGCAAATGGCGCTGATGAACCGGAAACTCGAGCCGCGCCTCGAAACCGTGTTCATGCTCCCGGGCGAATCCTACAGTTATTTGAGCGCGAAACTCGTCCGCGAAATCGCGCAGCTTGGCGGCCCGCTCACCGGTCTGGTTCCTCCGCTGGTCGAGCAAAAGATCCGGGCGAAGCTTGCCCTCACCACCCCCTAAGCCCGCCTCTTCTGCCAGCCAGCGGTTCCCGATTGAATTTCCGCCACTTTTCCTGAAAACTAGTTAGTTACAGCTACGCTCCAGGGAGAGCACGTGCAACTAACCAACCGCATCAACCGCATTCAGGTTTCGGCAACCGCCGCGGTCATCAACGCCGCGGAACAATTGAAAGCCAAAGGCATCGACATCGCCGACTTCGGCCCCGGCGAGCCGGACTTCCCCACGCCCGACCACATCAAGAAAGCCGCGATCAGGGCCATCGAAGAAAACCGCACCAAGTACACACCGACCGGCGGCATCATGCCGCTGCGCGAAGCGATAACCGCGTGGCACAAGCGCGAACTCGGCTCCGACTACACCGCGAAAGAGTGCATCGTCACGGTGGGCGGAAAGCATTCCATCTTCAACGCCATCAGCGTGCTCATCCAAAACGGCGACGAAGTAATTCTGCCCGCGCCCTATTGGGTCAGCTTTCCCGACATCATCAAGTACGCCGGCGGAACGCCGGTGGTCGTACAGACGCGCCCGGAAGACGGATTCAGCGCCAAGGCCGCCGACATTGAGAAGGCCATCACGCCAAAAACAAGAATGGTGATCATCAACTCGCCCAGCAATCCTTCGGGCGGCGTAGTCGACGGGCCGGAATTTGAAAAAATCTTGGCGGTCTGCAAGAAACGCAACATCTGGGTGATGGGCGACGAGTGCTATTCTCACTTCGTTTACGAACCACATAAGCCTTTTTCCATCGCCAGCGCGAAAGATAGCAAGGCCAACGTCATCATCATCGGCAGTGTTTCGAAAACGTTTGCGATGACCGGTTGGCGCATCGGTTATACGCTGGCGCCGGAAGAGCTCATCCAGGCCATGATCAAAGTGCAAAGCCAGTCCACCTCGAACCCGACTTCAATCGCGCAGTACGCCGCGCTCGAAGCGATGCGCGGCTCGATGGACACCGTGCCGCCGATGCTCGCCGAATATGCGAAGCGCCGGAAGCGCATCGTGGAAGGATTGCGCGCGATTCCCGGCGTCACCTGCGAATGGCCGGGCGGCGCATTTTACGCGTTCCCGAATGTCTCGGCGCATCTGGGCGAAGGCAAGAACGCCGCGGCGAAAAACTGCACGGAGCTTTCGAAGCTGCTGCTCGAAAAAGCGCACGTCGCGTTGGTTGCGGGCGAAGCGTTCGGCGCTCCGGGATTCCTTCGCCTTTCGTATGCGACTTCGATCGAGCGCATCGAGGAAGGGCTCCGGCGTCTGGAAAAATTCTTTTCCCGCGCGGAGGCTGCTTCCTAGACCGTGATGCAACCTGTTCTCTCGCGCCTTCAGCCGTTTTTCAGCCCGCGGATCTGGGGCCAGCGCTCGCTCGCTCCGTGGTATCCCGACAAAATAAATCTGAAAGAGCCCCTCGGGGAGGCGTGGCTCACTGCATTTGAATCGCGTGTGGTCAACGGTCCGTTTGCGGGAAAAACGCTGCGTGATGGTTGGCACGCCATGCCTGCGGAATGGCGCGGCGTGCGGCATGCCTCCCTCACAGAGTTTCCCGTCCTCATCAAGTTTATTTTTCCCAACGACAAATTATCCATTCAGGTGCATCCCAACGATGCCTACGCCGCCAAGTACGAGCAGAACGCCGGGGGCCGCGGGAAAACAGAAATGTGGCACATGGTTTGCTCGCAGCGCGGCGCGGAAATCATGTTCGGGTTGCTGCCGGGCGTGAACAAGGAGGATTTTTTGCGGGCACTGGCGGCGGGCACAGTGGAGAATCTGCTGGTGCACCTCCCGGTGCAGACCGGTGACACATTCTTCGTGCCCGCGGGAACGCAACACGCCATCGGGCCGGGGATGGTCATCTGCGAAATCCAGGAATATTCGGACCTGACCTATCGCGCTTATGATTATGGCCGCGTGGACTCCTCCGGCAAGCCGCGCGAGCTGCACATCGAGAAAGCGCTGGAAGTGACGAACTTCGGCGGGGGACGCGGTGGCAAAATCGAGCCTCTCGCCTTACATTCTCCAGATGCCAAGAAGTATCTCCTGGCTGCTTGTGAATTTTTTGCCACGGAGCGCTGGGATTGCAATCGGACCACGCCGGTCGAGAGCGATCCCCAGGAGTTTCAATTGTTCGTGATTCTCGAAGGCACGGGTGCGTTTTATGATGCAGAGCATGCATTCCAGTATCATCCCGGAGAGGCATGGTTTCTGCCGGCGAATTTGCCGACGATCTTGCTGCAGCCGGATGGCGCAAGTTCAGTGCTGCGCGTGACCGTTCCGGACACCCAGGCGCTGTGGCGGCAATTGCGCAACCAGGGATTTGAAGACCAGGCGATCTCGCGCGTTGTGATAGGTGCCCAGTGAAAAAGGAAAAAGCGCTGGCAACCCACGCTGTCATTCTTGCCGGAGGGCGCGGCACTCGCTTCTGGCCGCGCAGCCGTACGCGCACGCCCAAGCAGCTTTTGAATATTGTGGGCGAAGGTTCGATGGTGCAACAGACCGTGGCGCGTCTGGCGCCGCTGGTTCTCGCGCAACGCATCTGGACGGTGACAAACGCCGAACAGGTCTCTGCGCTGGCAAAACAGTTGCCCGCGGTTGCTCGAAAACATTTGCTGACCGAGCCGATCGGGAGAAACACCGCCGCGGCAATCGCATTGGCGGCGATTCATGTGCGCCACGTAGCCGACGGCGACGCGCTGCTCGCCGTGCTTCCTGCGGACCATTACATCGCCAAGCCGGCGCGTTATCGCGAAATCATGCGCGCCGCCTTGGACGAGGCGCGGAAACCGGGGCGCATGGTGGTGCTGGGAATTCCGCCGACGCGGCCCGAGACCGGCTACGGTTATATCGAGCGGCAGGGAGAATCCATCACCTCGCACGGAGCGCCGATTTTCGCCGTGCGGTGTTTCAAGGAAAAGCCGGAGCTTGCTGTAGCGAAGGAATACGTGGCCTCCGGAAATTTCCACTGGAACGCGGGAATGTTTTTCTGGCGCGTGTCCACATTTATGGACGCATTGAAGGAATTCCTGCCAAAGACGCACGCGCTCATTGAAGAGCTTGCACGGCACATCGGAAAACGGAGTTACACGGCAAAACTAAAGCGCATTTATCCGCAACTCGAAAACATCTCCGTGGACTACGCCATCCTGGAACGCACCACGCAGCACACCGGCGCGCCGCGCGTCTTTGTGATTCCCGCGGAAATGGGCTGGAGCGATATCGGCTCCTGGGCCGCGGTTCACGAACTGCTCGCCAAGCATCCCGCCGAAAATATCTTTGCTGGCCCTGGTCACACGCTCGATGCCGAAGGCAATTTCCTCTGGAGCCCCGGCAAATACATCGCCGCGATCGGCGTCAACGGCCTGGTGGTTGTCGAAACTCCCGACGCCCTGCTGATCTGCCCTCGCGACCGCGCCCAGGACGTCGGCAAAATCGTCAAAGCCCTCGAAGACCGCAACCAAAAGAAACTCCTGTAATCACGAATTCTCGGCCAAACTGAGGGTCCTTGAGTAAGAAAAATCACCACCCGGAATTTATTGGTCCAGCTATTTGGCTGACCAGGAGTTGTAGCCCCGGTCTTCAGGGTTGGCCTCCTAGTACTTGAATGGATCGTAGAGCTAAGTGCCCTGTTTTCTTAGAGGAGCGCTTTGGAGATCCCAGGTTCTCCGCCCTTCCTTCCGAGCGGTGGGCAAAATAGCGCACTCGCACTCAGCGTGGAAAATTTTCATGTTGACGAGAACCCTTCGGTGGCTCACCTTAGCCCTATTGCCGCGCCACAAATTTGTGTATCAAGCCGGCAAATAATCGCATCAAAAGTATCCGAGGTGTTTGGGAAGTTAAGCAATGCTGAAAGTCGAACCTACAGGAAACCGCCCATTCCTTGTTTTTAGGAATTTGACTTGGCTAAGTCTTTGTTTCCTGCTTTGCAGCTCTGCTGCTACCGCTCAGTCTCAGCAAGCCCCGATCGTGCAAGATGACAACAATGGTGCACTCCGCTTGCCGGGAGATCAGGCTCCAGCCGGTGTGCCCCAGTCCGACCGCCAACCGTCGGGAAGCATCAGCGGAAGAATAATTGATCAATCTGGAGCCAGCATTGGCGGCGCCCGGCTAAAACTTACTCGTGAAGATCAATCTCCGGTTCAAGAAATACTGACCGACAACGATGGGCAGTTCTCTTTTTCCAATATCGCTCCCGGGCCTTTCCAGCTCACCATTTCGTCCGAAGGTCTCGCGTCGCAAGAAATTCCAGGAACCGTGCATCCTGGGGAGCCCTACCTTATCCCACTGGTGATGCTGGTTGTTGCCACCCAAGTGACGGAGGTGCGGGTCGCGCTGACGCGGGAGGAACTCGCGGACGTGCAGATCCGTGAAGAAGAAAAGCAGCGCGTGTTCGGCATCATTCCGAACTTCTTTGTCACCTACGATCACAATGCTGTCCCTCTCACCGCCAAGCAAAAATTCCGGCTGGCCTGGAAGTCGTCATCGGATCCGGTGACGTTTCTGGGGGTTGGCGTCCTGGCCGGAGTTGATCAGGCGGGGGACCGCTGGAGTGGCTACGGACAAGGCGCGCAAGGGTATGCCAAACGCTACGGCGCATCCTATGCTGACGTTTTTTCGGGCACGTACATCGGAGGCGCCATATTGCCATCGCTTCTGAGGCAGGATCCGCGTTATTTTTACAAAGGGACCGGCGGCAAGCGATCGCGGCTTCTCTATGCGATCGGCAGCTCGTTTATTTGTAAGGGCGACAATGGACGGTGGCAGCCGAATTACTCAAATGTGGGCGGAAATCTCGCCGCCGGGGCCATTTCCAATCTCTACTATCCGGCGAGAGATCGCCGCGGAGCGAGCCTGGTGTTCTCAACGGCGCTGACCAGGCTTGCTGAAACGACCATGGCCAACATCTTTCAAGAGTTTTTTGTTCCTAGGTGGACTCCGAATCGCTCTACTCGCGCTACCTCCCAGCCCTAGAGCACGCGCAGTCTGGTAGTTGTAGAAACGCCCGAAGCCCTGCTGATTTGCCCTTCTGCCTTGACTTTGCTTTCGCTCGGAGTATTGTTAGGGCGTTCTGTCGAGCCTACTCTTCGCGCGGCTGAACGAACTCTGACTGAACCGGCGGCGGTTCCATATCCCGAAGAGCGGATCCCGTTACACCCAAAATCCAGCTCAGCCTAAGGAGGCCCCGTCATGTCCGCGACCCCTAGCCCAATCTCAGAATTGAATCTCGAAACAACAAAAAACCCGGAGGAAACGATCGTTCGTTGCACTGGGAAAATTACATCGGGCAGCTCTGCCCTGCTTCAAACGACAGTCCGAAGTTTGATTCCAGAGACCAAATCCATCGTGCTTGATTTGACCAACGTGAGCTATATGGACAGCTCTGGCCTTGGTGCGATCGCCGGCCTGTACTTCTCTGCTAAAAGACAAAATTGCAAACTGAAACTCGTCAATCTGAACCAACGCTTGCAGGAGTTGTTCCGATTGACGAAATTGGCATCAGTGTTCGAGGGCCACGAAGATTTCCTTGGATATACTCCGGATTAGCACTTTGCTTCCGGGAGGTATTACCTCCCCTGTGTCAATCCAACCATTCTATTTTTCATCTAAGAGTGACGATCACTTTTTGCATTTTTCTACTCGCCGCCCGATTTAGCAGCAACAGGTGAACGCGACTGACTGGCAAGCGGTGATGGAACGGAATCGCCCAGCCGCTGATTAAAGCTGCGCTCATCACTTTTCTTTACCCGTGCCTAACCCTGCAATCTTTGGTGCATCGCCCTCCTCGCGTATACTCACTTACAATGACTTCGATTCAATTTGGCACTGACGGATGGCGCGGCATCATCGCCGAGGATTTTACGTTTGCGAACGCGCGCACCGTGGCCGCCGCGATTGCGCGTTACGTGGTACGCGGCGAGGACTCGCGCAAGAGCGTCCTGGTCGGTTACGATCACCGCTTTGCTTCGGACCGAATCGCCGCCGCAGTAGCCGAGGTCATCAGCGCGACCGGAACGCCGGTCTTCTTGGCAGATAATCCGTGTCCCACTCCCACGATTTCCTTGCTCGTGCGCCAGCGGCAGGCCGCCGGGGGACTGGTCATCACCGCGAGCCACAATCCGTATTCGTGGAACGGCATCAAGTACAAAGCCAGCTACGGCAGCAGCGCGTTGCCTTCCATCGTCGCGCAGATTGAGAAAGAGCTCGAAAGCGTGCTTGCGAACGGCGTCCCTCCACTGCCGCCGCGCAAGGAACTGATTCGCCCGCTGGAGCCGCGCGCGCCATACCTCGACACCATTGAAAAACTGATCGACTGGCGGCTCCTGCGCGATGCCAAGTTCCGTTTCGTCGTTGATCCCATGCACGGCTCAGCCGCGGGCCTGCTGCACGAACTCTTTCAGCGTAACGGCGTCGTTTGCGACGAAATTCGCGGCACGCGCGATCCCCGATTCGGCGGCGTGCATCCCGAGCCCATCGAGCCGCACATCGAAGCACTTCGGAAAGCGGTGCGCGCCGGTAAATACGACGCGGGCTTTGCTGCCGACGGCGACGGCGACCGCATCGGTGCCATCGACCGCGACGGTTCCTTCGTCAATCCACACCAGATTTTCGCCCTGATGGTGTGGCACCTGGCCGGCACGCGCAAACTGCCCGGCGACATCGCCAAGACTTTTTCCGTAACGAAACTCATCGACAAACTTGCTGCTAAATTCAATCGCAAGCTGTATGAAGTGCCCATCGGATTCAAATACATCTGCGAACTGATGCTGCAGCAGGACATCCTGATTGGCGGCGAAGAAAGCGGCGGCATCGGCACCAGCCTCTATCTGCCGGAGCGCGACGCCTCGGTTTCCGCGCTGTTCCTGGCGGAATTGATGGCGTGGCACGGCAAATCGCTCGGCGAGCTGCTGGCTGCGCTGCACACGGAATTTGGCGAATTCCATTATGGTCGCATTGACCTGGACGTGAAGCGCGGGCAAAAAGAAAAGGCCATCGCCTATTTCACGAATGAAAAAACCAAGCGCGTCAACAATTGGGACGTCACGCGCCGTGAAGACATGGACGGTATCAAGCTGTATCTCGGTGATACCGGCTGGGTGATGGTGCGCGCGTCGGGCACCGAAAATCTTTTACGCATTTATTCGGAGACTCCGCGGCCTGAGACGACGAAGCACGTTTTACGGGCGACAGTTGCGGCGGTCAATGCCCTTTAGGGAGCACTCAATGGAAACCGTGAACTTGAAAGACAAATTCGGTAAATTCCAGGATTACTGCAATCCGCGTGTGATCGGCGAAGTAAACGACTGCCAGGTAAAGGCCGTGAAACTGAAAGGCGAATTCATCTGGCACCATCACGACAACGAGGACGAACTTTTCCTGGTGGTGAAGGGCACGCTGCGCATGAAATTTCGCGACCACGAAGCGGTCGTGCGCGAAGGCGAATTTGTGATCGTGCCCCGCGGCGTCGAGCATCTCCCCGTGGCCGACGAAGAAGTGCACATCGTCTTGATCGAACCGCGAACGACATTGAACACAGGAAACATCCAGAACGAAAGGACAGTCAGCCAGCTCGAGCGGATTTGAAATTTTCCACTCGGCAGCTCGAAAGACAGGACTCAGCCATGCAACATCGCTTCTACACGCTCGATGTCTTCACCACCACGCGATTCCAGGGCAACCCCCTTGCGGTGATTACCGACGGTGACGGCCTTTCCGATGATCAAATGCTCGCCATAGCCCGCGAAATGAATCTTTCCGAAACGGTCTTCGTGCAGAAGCCGACCGACGACCGCGCGCTGGCTCGCCTGCGCATTTTTACGACCAAGGAAGAGCTAAAGCTCGCGGGGCATCCGGTGATCGGCACGTGGTTCCTGCTGGCTGAACTCGGCGTGGTGCCCGCGCAAGAGGGTGGCGTCCACGTTTTACAGCAGACCGGCGCGGGAGTTTTGCCGGTGGAGATTCGCTTCAAGGACGGCCGCCCGCAGCGTGTCACCATGACGCAAAAAGAAGCCTCGTTCAAACCGTCCAAGATCAACAAGAAAAAACTGGCGGAATCGCTCGGGCTGTCGCCGAAAGATCTCGATCCAAAGCTCGAGCCGGAATTCGTTTCCACGGGAATTTTCAACCTGATGGTGCCGTTGCGGAATCGCCAGGCGCTCGGGAAAATCCAGCTCCACATGGTGGAACTTGCCCGGCTCTTCGGCAAACAGGGCGCCCTGGCATATTGTTTCGCGCTCGGCGGCAATTCCTCGGCCTACGCCCGCGGCATGATGCCGTGGGAATTGTATGAAGACGCGGCAACAGGCTCGGCGGCCGGCTCGCTCGGCGCATATCTGGTGAAGCACGGGAAATTCGGCGCGGGCCACACACTGCACATCGCGCAGGGCGTCGAGATGGGCCGCCCCAGCGAAATCGAAGTCGAAGTCTCGCAAAACGGTAAAAAGCTCACCCCGCGCGTAAGCGGCGCCGCCGTCAAGGTATTCGAAGGCACCATCCGCACTTAGTCCAGATTTCTCTAATCCGCGGCCTTCTCGCTACCGCCCGGACTGTCCGCAATCCAGAAACTACGAATCTTTCTGGCGGTAAGTTCCGGGTTCCCAGTAATCCTCTCAGAATTGGCGCCAGTTGCGATGATCGCTTCCTACAAGCCGACTTCTCGTTACCTATCGCATGTCCCGATCTGGATTACTTCCGATTTGCCGACAACTCAGTGCTCTTTGTTGGCGCTACTAATTTGATTCCGCCCG
>Ga0210406_10004954_pt1 | contig 14077 bp, 15 predicted proteins | sample IncBWC30MmetaG_FD_155454 | JGI IMG/M metagenome (GOLD analysis project Ga0210406, IMG submission 155454) | Forest soil microbial communities from Barre Woods Harvard Forest LTER site, Petersham, Massachusetts, United States - Inc-BW-C-30-M | ecosystem: Environmental > Terrestrial > Soil >... | reverse complement strand
CGAAGGACGAGGCCCGGAAATAGGCAGCGTGGCCTCATGGTTCTCCTGGCGATGCGAAGCATCGTCCGGAGACGGCGCATGCGCGCCTCCTCACCATGAGGGTTTAATGACGCGCAGTAGGACTAATCCGCCCTCCCAATCATCACCGCGCCAGCGACGCCACGCACTCGATCTCGATCAGCATCTTTGGATCGGGCAGCGCTTGCACCACGCAGGTGGTTCGCGCGGGGTAGGGCTGTGGTCCGAACGCTCCCGCATACAGGGCGTTCATGGGCGCGACGTCGGCGGCGCGCGTCAAGAGCACGTTGACCTTGACCAGATCGCGGAAGGTTGCGCCGGCCTCATCAAGCACGCGCTTGATGTTTTTCACGACAAAGCCGAACTGCGCCTCGAAGGTCTCCGGCAGCGCGCCCTTGTCGTCGAAGCCGGGAATGCCCGAGACGAACAGCAAGTCGCCAACCCGCGCCGCAAACGAGAGCGGCGGGGCTTTGATGCCGGCCGGCGGAGGAAAGTGTTTGATGGGTGCCATGGGTCACCTCTTTGTTTGGGCGGGAGAGTTTAGCGCAAGGGCGACGCAGCCCGGGAAAATAATACGCAGGGCGCGCGCGGGATGGGGATTTCAGCCGATCGTTTTCGACGCGCGAAAAATATAGCGATTGCTGCTGAAGAAGTACCGGCCGGCTTCGTTCAACCGGGCGAACTCGTCGTACCATTGCTTGGGATCTTCGGCGGGAAGCTCATTCTTGCGGCCGACGAAATCGCGCATCAGGGCGGAGAGACCCTTGCTGTAGGTGTCATCGTGCCATTGCAGATTGAGAATGGGGAAGACGCTCGCGCCATCGAGTTGAAAACCTGCGTGGACCAGGCGGTTCGGAAGCGACCGGGGCAAGCGCGGATGCGCACAATGCGACTCCCAGGACTTCATCATCGCAGCCATCCGCTCCGGCTTCTCGGAATGCCACACGACGGCATCCCAATCCGTTGCTACAAATACAGCCCGGCCGCCCGGCCTTAGAACGCGGAACGCTTCGGCAAGGACGCGATCGATGTCGGGAACGTATTCCGCGACCTGGGTGCAAACGACGACATCGAACGCAACGTCGGGCTGAGCAATCTCGGTGGCATCGCCGACCGCGTATGAAAGGAAGTCCGGCGGATCGCGCGACCGGCAGAGCGCGATCAGATCGCCCGAAATATCGATGCCGGTGACGCAGCCGTTAACGCCGACGGCGGCGGCCATGCTTTCGCACAGAAAGCCCGGGCCGCAACCGATATCCAGCACACGCTCGCCTCCCGAGAGCGCGAGCAGCTTCAAGGTCTCCGAACGCTGCGCGACCACATCCGTGGTGAGGTAGACTTTTTCCAGCTGCCGTGCGGCGTCTTCGGTGAATGTCAGTCCGCTCATCATGGCCTCAAGGACTGGGTGCGGCAGAGCTTAGCGCAAAGCCGCGGGAGTAGCTATAATCGCAGCAAGCGCGAATCGGTCCGCGCGCAAGACCCGCACCCATCCAGGGAGAAAGCGTTGCCATGAACATCTCATCCGCCATCCGTGTCGCGCTCGTCGCGCTCGCCACTTTCGCCGGCGCCACGTGGTCCTCTGCCTCCCACGCCGACGAGGGCTTTGTGTCGCTCGTGATCTACAAAGCGGGATGGATCATCGGCGGCTCGGGCGGCAGCGGCGTGCTGAATTTTCACGGGCGGACCTACGCGCTCTCCACCGGCGGGTTGGACTATGGCCTCGTGTTCGGCGGATCGAAGACGGTGCTGCACGGCCGGGTCAGCAACATCTACCGGCCTTCCGATGTCGCCGGCGTCTATGGCGCAGCGGGCGCGGGCCTTGCCGTCGGCGGCGGCGCCCGCGCCATCGTGCTGACCAACCAGAAGGGCGCGGTGCTGGAATTGTCCGGCCGCCAGGTCGGGCTGATGGCGAACGCGGATTTGAGCGGGCTCGCGATCACGATGAGGTAGCTGACTGAGTCGAGGGGCGGCTTTCTTAACGTCATTGCGAGCCAACGGGTCGCGCGAATGCGCGCCCGATGACAGGCTCCGCGAAGCAATCCATCTCACCGCTTACTGAGAAATGGATTGCTTCCGCCTACGCGCAAGCGCGCTTCGGTGGACTCCAAGCCCGCCATAGCTCGCATAGCGAGCGACGGCGGGTCGTCGCTTTCGCTCCTCGCAATGACGAGCTGGGGCATATGATTCAATTGTCAAACAGGGCGTGTTCGCAAACACGACTTCGCGATCTCGCGGCTGACCTTGCCCGAGTTTTGCTGTCAAATCCCGCTCTCTGAAGTTCAGAGGGCGCAGGGAAGCCGGGTGCCCAATGCACCCGCAGCCTCGCGTGCGAAAGTAAGTAAAGCACACGAGCGTAGTCACTACAGGTTCACCGGTTACACCCGGACTTCCCTGCGCAATGGTTTTAACGGCCTATAGCGCGCTCTCCCCGGTGTCCGGGCTTTCTAGCCACCGTCGCCTGCGCTTCTTATCGCAGACTTGATCCTAGCGTCGCGAGATCAGGACCACACGCCTTAGCCGTCCGCATCAGCGCCGTTCGTTATCGGCGCATCCGCGTCCACCGCATCCCGTCCCGCGTTCGTGACGATCGCGAGCCGCCCCTCTGTGTGGGACGGGATGGCAACGGATATACACTGATTTGGGTCTTCGAAAAAACAGAAATATTTTTGCAAAGGGGGCTGGACAGACTTTTGGTGATTTGCCCGTCGGGTTATTTTGCCGCACCCACTGCACCCAGATTTGACTTGCGGGCGAAGCGAAGCAGCTCGCAGCGCGCGCAACGAAGCAGCCTTGCAGGGTGGGTCAGCGAAGAGGCAGGGCACGCCCAGCCTCGAAGCGTAACCCATTTTCGCCCCTCGCGAAAACGCAAGCGCTTGTCCCCATCGCTCAAGAAAAGCAAAGGCAAAAGCGATTGCACTCGCCTCGATCTTGAATACGATTGCCGCGGACTGGTCTGACCGGGAGCCTTGCGATGCCTCTCAACACCGACAAAATCGACGACGCGGCGCTTGCGCTGCTCTATCTGACCCTGCATGACGGCGACAGGGCATGGAAAGGCTTTGATTGGGACGTGCTTGGCCGCCTGCACGACAAGGGGATGATCCACGACCCGGTCGGCAAGGTGAAATCAGTGGTCTTCACGCAGGAGGGGCTGGATCGGGCGAAGCAATTGTTCGAGACGATGTTCAAGACGTAAGGCAGTGCTATTTTTCAAACCGTATTTTTTCGCCCGTGAGGGGGTTGATTCCAAAGCTCGGCTGGTCGTCGGAGTCGTCATCATCGTCGCCGTATTGCGCAGGAGCCTCGCCACGAGTCGCAACGATGCGCGGATACCGAGCCTTCGCACTCTTCTTTCCGATGGTGCGTAAGGTGACCCGAAAGAGCCAGCCGTCGCCATAGTCGAACAGAAACAGCATGGTGTGTCCAACCTCGGGGAAAGCCTGCGATATTCTGGTCTTCTTGACGCCGAGCACCCGTGGATCGGCATCGCCCATATCCGCGAAGAGCTCGTATTTGGGAAATGTCTTGTGGATTTTGGCGGGAGTGAGCCCGGTATAGAAGCCGAAGGCGTGATCGAAATCGAAATCGAACGAGGCGACGATGGCCTCGGCGAGCACGTACAGCGACCTTGCAGGGTGGAGTTCAATGTCCCGATAGATCGACGCGCTGCCCTGGAGCGCTGCTCGAAAGATGAAGGTGTCCGTTCCGGCCATCTCGAAGCTCAATTGCGCTTGCAGCAGCGCCAGACAGAATAGACGCGGGAACGGGCTTTGCTCAAGCGTTAGAATTCGCAGGGTGGGTTAGCGAAGCGTTACCCACTATTTTTCTTGCGTAAAAATGGTGGATTACGCTTCGCTAGTCCACCTACGGGTCTACGGCCTCGTGTTCGTCGGATGTTGAACGCGGATTTGAGCGAGCTCGCGGTCACCTTGAAGTAGCGGGTGGTGACGTAGCCCGCATGAGCGCAGCGATATGCGGGTTCACAGCTCGTAGGATGGGTTGAGCGAAGCGAAACCCATCGTGACAATTGCGACATGCAATGGGCTGCGCAAGGCTCAACCCATCCCACGGGCTGCCGCCTCTACAGTCCCGCGGATCATAGACCTGCAGCCGACGGTATTGCAAATATAAGTTGTGCGTTGCTAATGTAGTTGCATTTCATGACTTCGGTTGAGGTTCCGATGAATATTCGAATTTGTCTGATTGGCTGTATTCGCGGTTTTTGCCTCCGGGACGACGTCGTTTGCGCAAACGTGCTTTGACAAATGTCAACGCGATTTTGTGACCTGCACGATTGGCGCCAACACGGAGGCAAAGTTCAACGTTTGCAAGAGGAATTCCACAACGTGTCAGCTGGGTTGTGGAGGGGGTAGTGCAAATACACCCAGTTCAAGTGGAGGGGCTGGCGCGGCAGCACAGCCGTCCGATCCCAGATCGTGTATCGACGCGAACACGTTGCCTCATCAAACCGCTTGGTCCGTAACCAATTTTAAGAATGTCTGCGATGGACGCGTAACATTCGACTATGACGACTGTGACCAAGACACGAACCTACAGCAGCAATGCAAGACTAAGACCGTCAGCGGTCATAGCGGTTTGCGCGTGGACAATTACAAGAAAGAGCCAGTGGCGAGAAACTTCCGATAGATGATGCATGCTTCACCCAAATGTTCAGTTCGTAGGATAGGCTGAGCGAAGCGAAACCCATGATGACAATTGCGCCGACGAGGGTTTTGTGTCGCTCGTGATTTACAAGGCGGGCTGGATCATCGGCGGCTCGGGCGGCAGCGGGGTGCTGAATTTTCGCGGGCGGACTTACGTGCTATCCACCGGCGGGCCCGGCGGGCTGGACTATGGCCTGGTGTTCGGCGGCTCGAAGACGGTGCTGCACGGCCGGGTCAGCAACATCTACCGGCCTTCCGATGTCGCCGGCGTCTATGGCGCGGCGGGCGCGGGCCTTGCGGGCGCCCGCGCGATTGTGCTGACCAACCAGAAGGGCGCGGTGGAATTGTCCGGCCGCCAGGTCGGGCTGATGGCGAACGCGGATCTGAGCGGGCTCGCGATTACGTTGCGGTAGTCTGTAGGATGGGTTGAGCGACCGCGTTCGCCGAAGACCGTAGACCGTAGGGTGGGTTAGCGAAGCTAACCCACCGCTTCGAGAGCGATTGGCCGATAGGAAATGGCGGATGACGCTTTGCTATCCGCCCTACCCCGCTCCAATAGGTTGCGGCAATGTAAGGTTGCAGATATGTTGTATGCCAGTAGAGGGATGCTGGGAGCATTCAATGACTCCTCGTTACACAGTTTGGTTCGTGGATGATCTTCCCAAGAACCTTCGTGACTTCGAAGTCAATCATGCCTCTGATTTCACTATTGAGACATTCGCAAAGCCAAGTGAAGTTCTCTCTCGCATTCGAAGAAAAGAATACCCCCACGCACTTCTGATTGACGTTTTCTTTTATGAGACAGCTCAGAGAGCTCAAGAGGTGGAGAATGAAGTCGCGGAACTGGCTCAAAAGCTGAAGGAGGCTGCTGCAAAATTAGGGCTAATGGATCACAAATACGCTGCAGGCATCACGCTGATGGAGAATATTTATAATCACTTCAATCAGACGCCACCCCCATTTCCAATGTATGCGTATACTTCAAAAGGGCCATTCCTGCTCGAGCAAAAGGATTGGCAAAGGATATCCGAATACGGGGCCGAGGTTCTCTTGAAGGGAAAGGTGACGCCGCAAAGTGAAGTCACCGAAATTGTCGGAGATATCGAGACCGCTATCTTGAAAAATTCGTGGAGCGCTTGGCTGAGTAGAGGTTTCTTCAAATCGCTGTTTTCACTTTGGCCCGGCTTCTTTTGGCTTGTTGTGGGATCAGCAGGAACCTGGCTGTTCCAAAAATTCTGGATGCACGGATAACGAAGAGTGCCGACTACGCTGTGCTAATCCACCCTATGGGTTCATAAGGATATTGGCATGAATGCGTTAGCGGCTAATCTGGGCGAAGCAATTAAAATCGCAACCGAAGGCATGCGCTCCGGAGAGTGGGACCTGTTTCGCGGACAAACCAATGCAAATTGGCAGGTAACATCCAGCGCAGAAAGACTGTCACAGGCAAGGCGGGAAGAAGCTCTCGAACTGTTCAAGCGATTTGCAGGTTGGGCTCAAAACGTGAAAGGCATGGCCAAATATTTCGATCAGCCTGACTCTCTCTGGGCCATCGCACAACACTACGGCCTGCCCACTCAATTTATCGACTTTTCAGACGACCCGATTGTAGCTGCTTTTTTTGCGTCCGACATGAAGTCGTCGCCCGTTGATGGTCAAAAGGCCGCCATCGTCTGTCTGAACTCGAAGGATTTTCTCCAATTTTGGAAACATGTAGGACCGACCCTTCTCAAAGGCGTCAAGGAGTCCTCCTATCCACAGTTGATTCGGATCAACGTTGATAATTTGTGGCGGCTGCAAAAGCAAAAGGGAAGCTTTTTATGGAATCCGATTCATGAGATCGAGCAATTTTACGGCTTCGATCGTATCATCTTTCCTTACACTGCCAACGATCCGGCTCTGGTTCCGCGAAGGGAAATTTATCCAGATCATCAGAGTGGGCTCGAAAAGTTGCTTACGCAATTTTTCATGAACGAACAGCTTGTTGAAGGCAGTCGTTTCATCGCTGAGATGGAGATGTCGACACATAGAATAAATGTTCCGGACGATTATTACGACTCTGTTTCGTGGTATCCCGTAGGCATTGTACCGTCGCCGGACTGGCAAGGAACTGAAGCATGGGACGAACACCATGTAGAACATTCCGAATCTGTTCTGCCCGGAGCTTCAATAGAACTCGATCCGAGTCGACCGTTCGATCTGGTCTCAAAGGCGCTTTACGAAGCGCTCACTCCCTCGTTCATTGAATCAAGCAGGAAACAGGCGCTGAATATCAAACCGGTGGATGGCGCAGAATTCGATCCGACTGGTGCTCATCTAGTGACCTGCATAAAGCGTCTGTGGAACGGGATGCGGACCCTGCCCTATACAAGTGCCGAGATGCGCCTGGCGCTATGTCGAGCCATGGAGCTGTTTCCTGTCGCTCACGAAGGCCGCAGTGATCACGAAGCGCTCGGTCCCGATTCTCTCTATGTCGAAATGGGGTCCGATTCCGACGGAAGAGGCGCTTACTCGCGTGGGGCCGTCACGCCGCGGGCCTTGATTGAAGCCTGCAACCCGGCATTCTTGCACGCGGCCCGACAAAAATTGGCGGGAGATAGTCCCACGTTTAGGGACGCGGCGGACGAATATCTCGCCTCCGCTTCGTTGTATCTTGGTGCAAGGCCTTGGGAACGATTTACATTTTCGGGACTTCGAAAGCTAATGGTTGAGCAATTGATACCGACTCAAATTATCTGGCGCGTAGACTTCTCCAGCGACGGCGATCTTCGCACAGTCATTTACTTCTCGCCCAAAGAGTTTCGAGTGTTTGGATTGGCGTAGCCCGGGAGCGACCCTTGACGAGCGCGTCGCCTCGGGTCCCACCGATTCGTTAGTGGCCGCGCTTTTCGCCCGGCATTTGCTTACCTGATAGAGGCCCGGGTCAAGCCCGGGCATGACGAGGAGAGCGTCACAACACCCGATTGCTCTCCTTCACCTTCTCCGCATCGAGATACAGGTCGCTCCCCATCTCCTTGAACTTGGCGCTCATCTTCGCCATGCCGTCTTCGATCGTGCCCGTCATCGACATCCCCACCGCCGCCGGATCATTCAGCGTCGCCGCATAATCCCGCACGTCCTGCGTGATCTTCATCGAGCAGAATTTTGGGCCGCACATCGAGCAGAAATGCGCGACCTTGTGCGCTTCCTTCGGCAGGGTCTCGTCGTGGAAGTTTTTGGCCGTCTCCGGATCGAGCCCGAGGTTGAACTGGTCGACCCAGCGGAAGTCGAACCGGGCGCGCGACAGCGCATCATCGCGCAGTTGCGCCGCGGGGTGGCCCTTGGCCAGGTCGGAGGCGTGCGCGGCGATCTTGTAGGTGATGACGCCGGTCTTGACGTCGTTGCGGTCGGGCAGCCCGAGATGCTCCTTCGGCGTGACATAACACAGCATCGCGCAGCCGAACCAGCCGATCATGGCAGCGCCAATCCCTGAGGTGATGTGGTCATAGCCCGGCGCGATGTCGGTCGTGAGTGGCCCCAAAGTATAGAACGGCGCCTCGCCGCACTCTTTCAGCTGCTTGTCCATGTTGATCTTGATCTTGTGCATCGGCACATGGCCGGGGCCCTCGATCATCACCTGGCAGCCCTTGTCCCACGCGATCTTCGTCAGCTCGCCGAGCGTCTCGAGTTCGGCGAATTGCGCGCGGTCGTTGGCGTCCGCGATCGAGCCCGGCCGCAGCCCATCGCCGAGCGAGAACGAGACATCGTACTTGCGCATCAGATCGCAGATCTCATCGAAGCGGGTGTAGAGGAAACTCTCCTTGTGATGCGCCAGGCACCATTTTGCCATGATCGAGCCGCCGCGCGAGACGATGCCGGTGACGCGGTTGGCGGTGAGATGAATGTAGGGCAGGCGCACGCCGGCGTGGATCGTAAAGTAGTCGACGCCCTGTTCGCACTGCTCGATCAGCGTGTCCTTGTAGACTTCCCAGTCGAGTTTGACGGGATCGCCGTTGACCTTCTCCAGCGCCTGGTAGATCGGCACGGTCCCAATCGGGATCGGCGCATTTCGAAGAATCCATTCGCGGGTGGTGTGGATGTTGCGGCCCGTCGAAAGGTCCATCACGGTGTCGGCGCCCCAGCGGATCGCCCACACCATCTTGTCGACCTCTTCCTCCACCGACGAGGTCACCGCGGAGTTGCCGATATTGGCGTTGATTTTTGTAAGGAAATTGCGGCCGATGATCATCGGCTCCAGTTCGCCATGGTTGATGTTGCAGGGAATGATGGCGCGACCCCGAGCGATTTCGCTGCGCACGAACTCCGGCGTGATGAACGCGGGAATTTCCGCGCCAAAGCTTTCGCCATCGGCCAGCGCCGCTTCCGCGCGTTCGAGCTGTGTCTTGCGGCCGAGGTTTTCGCGCATCGCGACATAGATCATCTCCTTGGTGATGATGCCGACGCGGGCGAATTCGAGCTGCGTGATCTTGTGGCCATCAAGCCCGCGCAGCGGCTTGTGATACGCAGAGAACGCCTTTGCCGCCTTGTCGGCGGAGACATTGCCGTTGTCGACCGGCTTGACCTCGCGTCCCTCATATTGCTCGACGCCGCCGCGCTCCTTCACCCAGGCGGTGCGGTTGCGCGGCAGCCCGGCATTGACGTCGATGGTGACAGCCGGATCGGTGTAGGGACCGGAGGTGTCGTAGACCACGAGATTGGGCTCGCCCGCGCCTTCGCTCAGCATGATCTCGCGCAGCGGCACGCGCACATCCGCCGCCGCATCGGGGTTAACAAAAATCTTGCGCGAGGATGGCAGCGGGCCGGTGGTGACGGCGGGCTTCAGCTCGGCCGTATTCACAGCTCTATTCATGGTGTTGCTCCCTTTCCGGACTTCAAGTTTGTTTCAATGCCGATATCCAAAAAAGCAAAACAGCAATCCGAGCGCGACCCAGATCGCGGCGGCCATCGGAGTGAAGTAGGCTTGCTTGAGGAACGCACGGCCGGTCTTGACGAGGAACGGCGGCTCGAACAGCCGTATGGCGCCGCCGATGGCGCAGAGCCAGCCGAAGATGGTGATCAGCACGCGCCAGTCCGCGGTCCAGACATTGTGCGTCAGCACGATGGCAAGGCCGGCCGGCATGATGACGAGCCCGGCGAGAAACATCAGCGCACGGCTCGCCAAAAATTCCTCGGCCATGTCGCGGAAGCCGCGCTGGTTGGCGAACACGGCGAGCCCGATCACGAGCATCACCGGCCCGATCAGTCTTGCGAGAAAGAGGGAGGTTTGCATCATTCCGGCCTCTCCCCGTCATTGCGAGCGCAGCGAAGCAATCCATTGGCAACCGGCCAAATGGAGATGTGGATTGCTTCGTCGCTTGCGCTCCTCGCAATGACGGCTGGTACGGCCGTGATCATCTCATGCGGCCTCCGCGTTCAGTCCGAGCCACGCGTTGACCCGCGCGTCGGGGTCGGCGTTTTGCGTCACGTCGCTGACCACGGCGATCGAATCGGCGCCGGCCGCAAAGATAGCGGCGGCCTGCTCAAGCTTGATGCCGCCGATCGCCACCAGCGGAATGGTGCCGACGCGCTTCTTCCATTCGGTAATCCTTGCGATGCCCTGCGGCGCAAAACGCATCGATTTCAGCGTGGTCGGAAAGATCGGTCCGAGCGCGACATAGTCGGGTTTTGCGCGGAGCGCCGTTGCCAGTTCCTCATCGTCGTGAGTAGAGAGGCCGAGCGTCAGTTTTGCCTCGCGGATCGCCTTGAGGTCGGCGTCGGCCAAATCAGCTAGGTCTTCCTGGCCGAGATGCAGATGTTTTGCTCCCGCCACGATCGCCGCGCGCCAATAATCGTTCACGACAAGCTTGGTCGGCGAGCCTTTGGTCACTGCGAGCGCGTCGCGCACGATCTGCAGCGCCTCGCCATCGCTAAGATTTTTCGCGCGCAACTGGACGGTGCCGACGCCAAGCTTGGTCAGCCGCGCGACCCAACTGAGGCTGTCGACGACCGGATAAAAGCGATCCGGATACGGGTGGCGATCCGGATACGCGTGGCGATCAGGATAAGGCATGCCAAAAAGGTGTCCCAACGACGGGGGTTGAAGGAGAGGCGAAGTCGCGGGCTTCCATCAGCCCGGCTTCATAGGCTGCGCGTCCGGCCTCAACGCCGGCGCGGAACGCGCCCGCCATCGCGATCGGATCGGCGGCTTTCGCGATTGCGGTGTTGAGCAGCACCGCGTCATAGCCAAGCTCGAGCGCGTGCGCCGCATGCGAGGGCGCGCCGAGGCCGGCGTCGACCACCAGCGTCACGTCGCTCAGGCGGTCGCGCAACAGTTTTAGCGCGTCGCGGTTGATGATGCCTTTTGCACTTCCAATCGGCGCCGCCCACGGCATCACCACCTTGCAGCCGGCATCGACCAGCCGCATCGCGACGGAAAGATCTTCCGTGCAATAGGGGAATACCTCAAAACCGTCCTTGATCAGCACTGAAGCGGCCTCGACCAGGCCGACCACGTCGGGCTGCAAGGTGTCGTTGTCGGCGATTACCTCGAGCTTGATCCAGCTCGTTCCGAACAATTCGCGCGCGAGCTTTGCGGTGGTCACCGCCTCGCGCACGCTGCGACAGCCGGCGGTGTTCGGCAGCACCGCGACGTCGAGCTCGCGGATCAGCGACCAGAAGGCATCGCCGGTCTTGCCGCCTGCGGATTCGCGCCGCAGCGATACCGTCACGATCTGCGCGCCCGAGGCGCGGATCGCGCCTTGCATGATCGCGGGCGAGGAATAAAGCGCACTGCCGATCAAGAGGCGGGAGGTGAAGGATTTGCCGTAGAAGTTGACCATTTTCTTCGCTCTGTCTCTGCTCTCCGTCATGGCCGGGCTTGTCCGGCCATCCACGTCTTCTTCGTTTGAACCAGTAAGGACGTGGATGCCCGGCACAAGGCCGGGCATGACGACTATCCTCCCTGCCGCGGCGTGATGATCTCGATCTCGTCGCCGGCCTGAATCCGTGTCTCCGCCCAGCGGCTCTTCGGCAGCACGTCGTAATTGACCGCGATCGCGAAATGCGTGCCCTCATATTCGAGCTCGCCGAGCAGCGCATCGACGCTGTCGGAGGAGATATCCCGCTGTTCGCCGTTGACGATCACGCGCATCGCATCACCTCATTGTCGATCACGCCGCGCCCGACATAGCCGAGCGCGAGCTCCGCCAGCGCCGGCGCCAGCAAAAAACCGTGGCGATAAAGCCCGTTCACCGCGATCTTGTCCTTGTCGATCGCAATGCGCGGCAGGTTGTCGGGAAAGGCGGGACGCAGGCCTGAGCCGAATTCGACGATGCGCGCTTCGGCAAAGGCCGGATGCACCGCATAGGCCGCGCCCAACAGTTCAAGCGCCGCGCGGACACTGACGCCGGTGGCTTGGCATTCGATCGACGTCGCGCCCAGCATGAAACGGTCGTCGCCGCGCGGGATCACATAGAGCGGCCAGCGCGGATGGATCAGCCGCACCGGGCGCGACAGCTCGACTTCGTCGGTCTCGACGACGATCATCTCGCCCTTGACGCCGCGCAAGCCCGGTTGGCTGTCGCGCGCGGAAAGGCCGCGGCAATCGATCACGATGCCGTCGAGATCCTCCGCGTTTGCCGCGCTGTTGAACTTGATTTCGCCGCCGGCAGCCAGGATCCGTGCATGCAGTTCCGGCAAGATGCGCCGCGGCTCGACATGGCCTTCATCCGGATAGAACAGGCCGTCGCGAAAACGGCCTTCCAGCGAAGGCTCGAGTTCGCTCAACGCGTGTGCATCCAGCCGCCGGTGGCCTGACGTGAGCTTGGCAAAGCGTTCGAAATCGCTGCGGTCGCGCGGGTGCGCCACCACCAGCGATCCCTTGAATGGCGTTTCTGGAAAATGTTGTCGCCAGAGATCGAGCGAGCGGATGCCGAGCCGGCTGATCACGGGCTCGGATGCTTCGGCCTCGCACCAGGGCGCGAGCATGCCGCCGGCCCAGTGACTGGCGGATTGCGTGATCGCGGCATCGCTGCGCTCATGCACGGTCACCGCGTGGCCGGCCTGCGCGAACAGCAACGCATTCCAGGCGCCGGCAATGCCTGCGCCGATGATGGAAATGGGGGATTCCCCGCGCGGTCCTAAACTCTGGTACATCCCTGTCCCTTCGCCGGCATGACCCGGATCAGGTTCAAAGGGTCACCGCGGTCTTTGGACCTCGCGAACGGGTCAAAGCTTGCGGTATCTCAGCTCCTCGTCGGAGCTCCCCTCGGAACACGCCTAATGTAACCCGATTGCGCGAGGTGTCAACGGACACGCGCCCGCCACGCCCTGATCCTGTCCGCTCAGCTAACGCTTCGGCGGGTTGACACCGAGGTCCGTCGCAGCCTTCGGCGCAGATGGGATCCGGGCATCCTCGCGATCCTGCCCGGCGGAGCGAGGACGGTTATTCCGCTGGAACCAGCGCGTTGGCGTCGACGAGGCTTCTCGCCTGCCGTTGGCGCTTGGCGGCGTAGTAATAGCCGCTTGCATAATAATGCATGGCGCGCGCGTGATCGCCATGCGCCGCGCGGTAGGCACCGGCGAGATATTTGACCCCATAGGTGAGATTGGTGTTGGGGTCGCGGAGGCCTGCGGCGTCGCCGGTGTAGCCGAGGCCGCGGGCGGTCGCGAGCTTGATCTGCATCAGCCCGATGCAGCCGCAGCGTCCGACCAGATGCGGCTGATAGCGGCTTTCGCGCAGGATCACGCGATGCACCAGGGCCGGCGGCACACCATTGGCTTGGGCGTGGGTTGCGACCAGTGCATCATATTCGCCGTGACCGCCGGCCTGCGCGGTTTGCGCAAAGGGCAGCATGGTCATGGTCATCAGCCACACAAACAATAACGAACGCTTCATCGGGATCGCCCTCGGCTTCCGCGCACCACGCGAGTTTGAGGCTTTTACGTCCCTGATTTGAGCGCGGATGTGGCCAAAAACGGGCTTTATCGGGCGGATCCGCCCACAATCCACCGGCCGATTTACTTAGAATTATGGCTGATGTGCTTCCTATGGTTGGGCTTCGATCGTTTGCTCCAAACCGCAGAGATCACAGCGAATGACGATATCCGTCGCGCATGCCGATGATGCCGCAAGCCCCATGCGGGGACTTTTGCCGCTATGGGTCGGCATCTTTGTCTATGCGCTGTTTCTGCTCGCCGGAAACCGGCTGCTGATCGACCCCGATACGATGTGGCAGATCACGGTCGGGCAGTGGATTGTCGATCATCTCGCGGTGCCCGAGACCGACGTCTATTCCTTTACCATGCGCGGCCAACCCTGGATCTCGACGCAATGGCTGGCGCAGGTGATCTACGCCAGGGCCTATGCGACCGCCGGCTGGAGCGGGCCGGTGGTTCTGGCAGCCGCAGCGATCGCC
>Ga0210406_10004951_pt1 | contig 14080 bp, 11 predicted proteins | sample IncBWC30MmetaG_FD_155454 | JGI IMG/M metagenome (GOLD analysis project Ga0210406, IMG submission 155454) | Forest soil microbial communities from Barre Woods Harvard Forest LTER site, Petersham, Massachusetts, United States - Inc-BW-C-30-M | ecosystem: Environmental > Terrestrial > Soil >... | reverse complement strand
CATCAGGCGCTTGTAGACGTTTTCTTCGATTTGCTCGAAACCGTGTTCGTGGCCGAGAGGATGGATGAAGGAAACTTCCGGCGAGTCCCACCAAATCTCGGATGCCAAGGTGGTGTCCGCAGCATCCACCGACTTCGCGTACTGGGCGATGATTCCTCCAATCGCGTCGACGTCCGCCGCGGCCTCGCGGGTTGGCGCGGCGGATTCTGTTTTTGTCGGTTGGTTTTGTTTTTGCGCCGGGCGGGAGAAAGAAATGGCGGACGATAGCGCGAGGAGAACGAGCACCACGAGTGTAGTTCTGCGCATGATAGGAAGAAATCTACACGATATGTTCGTGCCGGAATAGTGCTGAGGTGCTTCGTGCCAGCTGGCGCGGACTATGCTAGTCTGGCGCGTTCGCGCAGGACGCTGCGGGATGTACGCATCGCCACCTCGAACATCCTATATCCTTCACCGCGGGGCATCCATGAAGAAACTTGTTTTGGCTTTCATGCTTGCTACCGGGGCATGCTTGCTCGCCTGCGAGCCCGCTGCATCCGGGCAAGTGCCTCCTCAGACAGCAAGAAATGCGGAAGCGGCCCGCTGGGAGCGCGAGTCGGCGAGCGTCACAATCACACGGGACGATTGGGGCATCGCGCACGTTTACGGCAAGACGGACGCCGACGCGGTATTCGGCATGATTTACGCGCAGGCGGAAGATGACTTCAATCGCGTGGAGACGAACTACATCAACGGGATGGGACGATTGGCGGAAGCGGAGGGCCAGGGCAAGATTTATCAGGACTTGCGGATGAAGCTTTTTATCGACCCAGAGGCGCTCCGAAAGGAATATGGCGCCAGCCCGGAGTGGTTGAAGAAACTGATGAACGCTTTTGCCGATGGCTTGAACTACTACCTATCGAAACATCCGGAAGTGAAGCCGCGAGTGATCAAGCGATTTGAACCGTGGATGGCACTGAGCTTTACCGAAGGCAGTATTGGCGGGGACATTGAGCGAGTAAGCCTGACACAGCTCGAAGCGTTTTACGGAAAAGTACCCGTGAGCGCGGCGCCTTCGGCGGATGACGACGAGATCGAAGAACCGAGCGGTTCGAACGGGATGGCCATCGCGCCTTCGAACACGGCAAATCATCGCGCACTTCTGCTGATCAATCCGCATACGTCCTTTTTCTTCCGTTCAGAACTACACATGAGGAGCGGGGAAGGGCTCGATGTGTACGGCGCCGTGACGTGGGGCCAGTTTTTCGTGTACCAGGGATTCAACGAGCACGCCGGATGGATGCACACGTCAAGCGGGGTTAATGCGCTCAGCGAATACCTCGAGACGGTCGGAAAGAAGGGCGACCGCTACGTTTACAAATACGGAAACGAAGAACGCCTCGTCGAGACGAAAGAGGTTACCGTGCCGTATAAAACCGCGGACGGGATGGCGGAAAAGAAATTCACGGTGTATCGCACGAATCACGGGCCGATCGTGCGCGAGGCGGATGGGAAGTGGGTGAGTATTCGATTGATGCAAGAGCCGGTCAAGGCGCTGACGCAGTCGTACCAGCGCACGAAGGCGAAGGATTACAAATCGTTCCGGGAGACCATGGAGCTGCACACGAACTCGTCGAACAACACGATTTTTGCGGATGCCGAAGGAGACATCGCGTATTTTCATGGCAATTTCATTCCCAGGCGCGACACGGGCTTTGATTGGACGAAGCCAGTCGACGGAAGCAATCCGGCGACGGAGTGGAAGGGACTTCTTTCCGTCGACGAGACGCCGCAACTGCTGAATCCGAAAAGCGGATGGCTCTACAACGCCAACAATTGGCCGTGGTCAGCGGCGGGACCGAGCAGCCCAAAGAAAGAAGACTTTCCTGTTTATGTGGAAACGGGCGGAGAGACGGCACGGGGCCTGCACGCCATCCGCGTCCTAGAAGACAAAAAAGATTTCACCGTCAGTTCGCTGATCGCGGCCGCCTACGACAGCTATTTGACTTGGTTTGAGAAGCCCATCCCGTGCCTGGGGAAGGCCTGGGACGATGCGGCCGCTGACCATCCGCTGAAAGCGAAGTTGGCCGAGCAGGTTGGCGCGCTGCGGGGATGGGATTTGCGGTGGGGAGCGACGTCCGTGCCGACGTCATTGGCGGTGTTTTGGGGCGAAGACATTCAGAAGCGCGTGGGCGCCGACGCGAAAAGAGCGGGAGTGTATCTGAGCGATTACATTTGCACAAAAGCGCCAGCGCAGCTGTTGCTGCAATCGCTGTCAGATGCATCCGACAGACTCGCCTCGGATTTCGGAAGCTGGAAGACGCCATGGGGCGACATCAATCGATTCCAGCGGCTGACTGGCGATATCGTGCAGCCATTCCGTGACGCAGGGCCGAGCCTTCCGGTAGGGTTCACCTCGTCGGTGTGGGGCTCATTGGCGTCTTTCGGGGCGCGCCCGTATCCGGGCACGAAAAAGTGGTACGGCACGAGCGGAAACAGCTTTGTTGCTGTGGTCGAGTTTGGAGAAAAAGTGCGAGCCCGAGCCGTGACGGCTGGAGGCGAGAGCGGCAATCCAGGGTCACCGCATTTCAACGACGAAGCCGGGCGATACAGCACTGGTGATTTGCGGGAAGTGTACTTTTATCGAGCGCAACTGAAGGGGCACACGGAGAGGGAATACCATCCTGGACACTGAGTTGCCCCGGCCCACTCATTCAATTGTTTGGGGGGCATTTGAGAGCCATCCGCCACCGTTCCGGCGAGGTACATCGCATCCATGTTGCCGGTCGCGTAGAGTTTAGAAGCCAGAGCCTGCTGTCCTTCTAACGGTTTTCGCGATGACCTTGAGGTCGGCGAGGCTCACACCAAACATATGGACCGTGGCCATGCCGTGCTGCGCATAGATTTTGCGCGTTTTTTCAGTTCCGGTCTTTTTCAGCTCGGCCATGACGGAAGTCACGGTAGGCATGGCCTCCTGGTCAGAAATAAAGGCCTATTTTGCTGCCGCGCTTTCTTCCAGCGTTACATTCGAGAAAACTGCCGTCTCCAGTGTGGTCGCAACATGCGAACACACTCCCAGCCCCACGTAGAACGGCCCTTCGAGGGTTACAAATTCAACAGGGCTGGAAGGCTTCCATTCCTCGCCTGTGTTGCCGAAATACATGGTGAAGCGGCTGCCTTTTTTGACCATGCGCAGCCGCGACGGTCCATCTTCCGCGGCGACGATCTGATAGGTCTGTTCGTTCGGCGCGCCACGGAATTGCAGGGAAGTAAGCCCATTGCCGTGAGAAACCGCGTCTGCGTAGGGCGAGCCGGGATCGAGACTCTGGCGCACCATCAGCACGGCTTTCCGGTGCTCCGCAGCGCTCGTGCCGACCCATTGGATATCGGCGGTAAGCGTTAGGTCGCCGGACGCTCTTTTCCAGACGAAATAAAACGCGTCGGAAGCGCCCCACATATTCGCGCCGCCTCCGGTGATGCGGTATTCGCCTCTTGACGCGTCATAGCGGGCCTTGCCGCCGGGCGGCGTTTGGCCGATGCTGCCCTCATTTGTGAATATGCCCAAGTCGTTCCTCTCGGCCAGGGCGACAGCTACGCCAAGCGCCAGGAGAAGCGAGAGCGCGCCAGAACGCGCCAATGATTTTTTCCCCCGCAACATTCTTGAACCCTCCGATACGCGAACCTCTCGCTGAAGTGCAGCCGCCCGAGTTCCGCTGCGCCGAGAATTTCGAAGTTCGCGCGGGAACTCAAGAAGATCGAAGGCATTCTATATCATCGGAAAGGCAAGTCACGCCAACTCGTCAGGCAAGCCGGGGAGCAACGCAATCAAAAGCTCATGTGGCTGCGGTGCCCGAACGCGCCTAGCGAATTCTGAGGCGGGTCTTCGAGGACTCAGACCGGGACGGCGTCCGGCAGAGGAGGATTTTTGGCCGCCCGCTTTCTGGCATAAAGGGCCTCATCGGCGGCGGCGAGCATCGTTTCCGCGCGGTCCCCCGAGGCATACTCCTTCCAGCCAACGGAATACCGTATAGGAAATTTCCGGCCTTCCCATGTCGCTTCGAGAGGACCAAGCCGTTTCAGGACCAGCTGCAATTGCCCGTGGTTGCATTCCGGAAGAATTAGGAGAAACTCGTCTCCACCCATGCGGACGGCGAGATCGCCTCCGCGGATGGCGCGATTGAGGGCGGCGGCAAATTCCTGCAGCACCAAATCCCCGGCGGGGTGACCGTAGGTGTCGTTGATGAGCTTGAACTCGTCGAGATCCAGGAACACGACGGTCAGCGGATGTCCCTTGCGAGCCGAGCGCGCCACTTCCGCAACGAGCCGTTGCTCGGCAAACCTTCGGTTGTAGAGCCCGGTCAAGGCGTCAATCATAGCCAGCTCGCGCAAGATCATCGAGTGATACTGCTTTTCTGCCAGCTGGCGCCTGAGCCGTTTGATGAGCACTTGTTGGTAGATGGTGTAGATATTGAATAGAACGACGAGGACCACCAAACCAAAAATGGCTTCCGTAACCTTGATCTTGAAAAGAGGTTCCGCTCGCGGCGAGAGAGAGGGCAGCGTGAAGGAAATGAGCGCTCCGGTGAGGAGCAGCATGACAAAAATCGAATTTCCCCAGACCCACCAATCCCTCTTCTCAATTTGGCGCAGGTTATCCGCGATCGCTTGATCGCTGTTGGCTTCGAGAGACGAGTTAGCCTGGTTTCGTTGGACGTCCATGAGAAGGGGCCGCCCGTGCAACCACCGTTATCCTTGTACCCTAGAATGAGCCCACCCAGCGGTCAAGACTATTCCAAGAAGTTCGCGTGGCGAAGTTTCTTGGAGATAACGACTGGCAGCGCACCGGTGCAGAAAGAGAAATGGCCCGGCGCTTCGAACTTCGAGAAAAGGCACCCGTTTCCGGCTGCCCAGCGGGTACCGCTCCGGTGGTACGGCGGTTCTATGGGAGACTGTGGATGGTGTTGGCAAACTGATGTTGACAGGAGACCATGACTGCCGTCCTCATACTGGCGTTCTCCGTACTGGCTCTGGTGCAATTCGCCATCAGCCAGTGGCGCATGATCTGGCTGTCGACCGCCAACCAACCCCTCTCAGATTCTTTGCAAGCGGCAACCGGCATCGACGCCGAAACCATCGGCCCCAACGACTTTGGCAAACTCCTGGGGCTTTGCGAGCTTTCTCCGCGCCTGAAAACAGGCACGCCGTGGCTGCGCGAGGTAAGGGGCTACTACCGGATGGTGGAGAGGCTGGAGATGGTCTGCCGGTCGACCCAGCCTGGGCTATCTGCCTGGGCCTCCAGGGAGATGAAGACCTGTTCGCGCTATGTTGCCGTACTGCTCGATCAGACTCTTTCACTCGATCTCGATGAACGGGCTGCCATTCGCTCGATCTAAGATCGGCTGAAGAAGAAGTTCGGCCGCGTTTCCCCCTCTCCTTCCCTTTCCACACAAAACATTCATAATATTAGACTTAGTTCTTTCTAAGAGGCGGCCAGGGCTCAGGGCTTCCAGAATTTCATTACGGCAGCATAATCCAGGTCTTGCTTGGAGGCAGCCTTGACGGCGGAATAGGTGGCATAGGCAGCCGTCGCAGCAGGCAGGGCCACACCAGCCTCCTTGGCGAGCTCCAGCGCCAAGCCCATATCCTTGTGCATTAGGCGTAGCGGGAAACTGGGCGGATATTCCCCCTTGAGCAGCAGCGGCGCCTTGACGTCCAATACGGCCGCCCGAGCCATACTGGATTGCAGGACTTCGACGAGCTTCTCGCCCGGCAACCCCGCGGCAGTCACCAAGGCCAAGGCTTCCGCCAAGGCGTCCACCTGCAGCGCCAAGATAAGGTTCATTGCCAGCTTGATGGTCTGGCCCGCGCCATTCGGGCCCAGATGAAACCACCGCTTTCCCATCACACTAAGGAGCGGCTCGGCATCCTTCAGAACATGAGCGTCCCCGCCCACCATGAAAACCAGTTCCCCTTTTTCGGCGCCCCAAGTGCCACCGGTTACAGGAGCATCCAAAAACGCGATCTGGCGCTCCGTGCAAGCCGCCGCAATCGTACGCGCCAAGGCAGGTGAAACAGTGCTCGAATCCATGTAAATGCTGCCGGGCCGTAAGGATCCAAGGGCACCGGCACCTTGGCGGGAGCCTGAGCCGCCCCAAAGGACCCCCTCGAGGGCAGGTGGATCGCTCACGATGGTTATGAGCGCGTCTGACAAACCGGCGACTTCCTCGGGTGAATTGGCAAGCTTGGCGCCGGCCGCCACAAGCGATTCGGCGCGCGAGGCGGTTCGGTTCCAGACCGTCAAAGAATATCCCGCCTTCAAGAGATTCAATCCCATCGGCCGGCCCATTAGGCCCAGCCCAATCAATCCAACTTTTGAGCCGGGACCAATCCTTCGCGTCGGGCCGAGATTCGCTCCTGGGCCGATTTTGACTCCGGGTCCAATGTTGGTCTCGGGGCGGGTATCGAGGGTCACGAAAGCCTCCTGCGCGCGACGCTGCCTGGAGCCGGTCCATCGCGGCCAAAATGTAGGGTGGACAGCGAGGTCGATTGTAACCGAATCGCCGCGAAAGAGTGCTGGCGAGGGGTTCGGCGGACGCCTAACTAACGTCCGGCGTACCGTCAGGCGGTCTTGGGACGATTCTGGAGTGGCAGGATCGCCGGGGCACCGCCGCCGGAGCTTAAGGCGGAACTGCGCACCTTGGGATCTGCGTGAGAAGCCGACGTCTCAGCGCCAGGAGCGACTGCGGGCGCTAGAGAGCTGGAGCTAGCTGCAGAAGCCTCCGGGGACGGCTCCTTTTTCTCTTCGAGACGAACGATGTATTGGTAAGGAATCTCCCACCGGAAATGCTTCTGCGAGCCACGTTGCTCGAAACTCTGCTCGAGAAAGATGGAGCGACCCGAATCCGCAACGAACGTGCCGGACGCAGGCAAAAGGATGTCCCCGGCGCGGTATTGCACTTCAACCCTGCGCCCAAGGAAAGCAGAATAGCGAGCCATACGGTACTTAGTTTCCGCAGTGGATGGTAACACCGTCAATGGTACGGAAGGACTCCCCCCGAGCAGCGTGTGGAAAAGCTGAAGAACGCCGCGTTCCGCCCGACCTGCTCAGCGACGAGAGAGTTTTACGACGTTGTGACTGAATTCCGGCAGAGCATCGGATTGCAGATAGATCTTTGCGGCAGGATCGGCCTTCAAATAGGCGTCCCAAAATGCCAGCGATGCGCAATTTGTATAGCCCAGGATCGAGTCGCCCTGCGCGGCGCGTCCCGGCGACGTTTTTGCAGTGATGAAGGACATGTGACTCGCGCCTTGTATGAAAACGTGATACTTCGCGCCCGGCTGGCTGCGTTTAAAGGGGATCTTTTTCCAATCCGGACCCTGATTGCCCGCACCCAAGTCGAGCGACCCTGTCATGCTCAAAAGCGGGAGCGTGAGGCGGTCCCAGGAGTGATCCGTAAGGCCAAATTCGCCGGGCCCTTGCGGGGAAAGCAGGAGAACCGCTTTCACGCGCCGATCGGCAAAGTTCGTAGCAGGATGGCCAGGAAGATCGACAAGCGCGCCAGCGATCGCGTCCGCAGTAAACGCGCCCATGGAGTGGCCGCCGACGCCGATATGCTCCGCATCCATTTTGCCGACCAGCGCGGGAACGCGTTTTTCGAACCCGGGCAGGGAATCCAGCAAAAACGAAATGTCCCGAGGACGGCTTTGCCAGAGCGCGGGCTTTTTCAGAGCCTCGCGAACGGCTTTCAGAAAGTTGATGTCTTCTTCGCCGGCATTGCGGCGCTCGACGGTCGAATCATCGTGCGTGGGCTGGAGCGTGACGTAACCGTAGGTCGCCCAGTGCCGGGTCAGAGCCTCGCAGCAAGAACCGGAACCGCCGGCGCCGTGGGAAAACACAATGACGGGATAAGGACCCGGCTCTTGCGGATAAAAAATGCGGACGTGGAGCACTTTGTCGCGCTTGGCGTCGTGCAAAACAATGTCCGGCACCTCCATGACCGTGTGCGGGCCGTCGGCCAATTTATAAGCGCCGCTGATCGCGGGGCTTCTCGGAGCACTTGCCATGGTGCCGAGAGCAGCGCGATCCGCGCGGGTCGAAGTGTTGTCCTGCACGAAGGATGCGGCGTTTGGACCTCGAGAAAGCGAGGCTGGTTGTGCAGTTTTCGGCAAGGAAAAGCCGGCGCCGCCGTTCTGGCGAGCGATGAAGTAGGCCGCGACTCCGCCCAGCAGGGGAATGAGAATGGCGTTGACGAAGCGGCGGCGCCGAACAGGAGCTCTCGGTAGAGATAGAAGGGTCCGATGACGGTGCGCTGAAGCGGAGATTGCCTGAGCCTGGTTTGCCTCGGTTTCGGCGGACGTCTTGGTTAACCGAGCGTCGCTCAGCAAGTGGCTCGACCACTGCCGCAGGGCCGGGAGCAGCCCCGGATGAAACGTTTTGGGAGCCGCGTGCACCGCGCGAGACATGAACACCCCTCGGAACCAGTGAAATTGGCATTCAGAATCAGGGGCTGGGGAGTTGCTGGAACAAGGCGAAACTTCCTATCGGAAGCGGCCGCACTACTGTAACAAAAAAGTGTATCTTGTTCCACGGCGCCCTAGTTTCTCAGGTAGCCTTTCATCGGGACTTTGCCAGCGGTGTTTTGCGAGCTCCTGGCTGTCTGGTGTCTTGACACAACTTCTCTCTCATTGTTTACTCCCGCAGCGAGGAGGTCTCCACGCATGAGACTCAAACTATACGTCTCGGTATTGGCCGCTAGCGCAGGTGTTTTCACCATGCACCCGAGCGTTCTAGAAGCGCAGGAATCGTCACACAAACTTACGGTGATGGACGAGTTTCAAATCCAGCTCCCCACCGATCCTCAAATCTCGCCCGACGGGAAGAGAATCGTCTACGTGCGACGCTTCGCTGATCCCCTGACCGACCGCCGCTATTCGAATCTCTGGATCGTCAATTCCGACGGCACCGATCACCGCCCGCTCACCACCGGCAATCACAACGACGCATCCCCGCGCTGGTCGCCCAACGGAGCCCGCCTCGCCTATCTTTCCGACACCGATGGCAAGCAACAGATCTATGTTCGCTGGATGGACTCCGGACAAACCGCCCGCATTACCAATCTCGATCAATCTCCCGATGCCATCGAATGGTCTCCCGACGGAAAGATGCTCTCCTTCTCGTCGCTCGTTCTCGGCGAAGGTCCTCACCTCGCCGATCTGCCAACGCCCCCAGCGGGCGCCAAGTGGGCCGATCCCGCGACGGCCTACGATCGTCTTGTCTATCGCTTCAACGGCGCAGGCTATCTGAAGCCAGGGTTCACGCAGATTTTTGTCGTTTCCGCCGAAGGCGGCGCCGCGCGCCAAGTCACCAACGGCAATTTCCCAAATGGCGGCAACGAATTCGGCCCCAACCGCCCCGCCTGGACTCCCGACGGAAAGTTTCTCCTGGTCTCCGCCAATCGCCACCCGGAATCCGACCATGAGGTCTTCGACACAGAAATCTACGAGTTCAGCGTAGCCGACGGCTCTCTTCGCGCCCTCACCAATCGCAAAGGTCCCGATAATTCTCCCGCTGTTTCTCCCGACGGAAAATGGATCGCCTACACCGGCTTCGACGACCGCTATCAGGGCCATCAAACCACCAAGCTCTACCTAATGAAGCGCGACGGCACAGCTTCCCATTCCATCTCCGACAAGCTCGATCGCGACATCCAAAGTCCCGTGTGGGCGCCCGATAACAGCGGCGTCTACTTTCAATACAACGAGCAAGGCGACACAAAAATCGGATTCCTCTCGCCCGACGGGACTCCCAAGAAAATTGCCGATCACCTCTCGGCCTCGACCAGCGCGTACGGCGGAGGCTCTTTCTCCGTGGCCCATGCCGGCCCCATTGCCTTCACCTATGGACGCACCGACATCCCCGGTGACGTCGCCATCAGCCACATGGGCGCCATGAAAGTGCTCACGTCTCTCAATCAAGAATTGCTCGAGGAGAAAAAACCAGGCCACGTCGAGGAAATCACCTATGAGTCCGCAAAAGACCGGCGCAAAATCCAGGGCTGGATCGTTCAACCGCCCGACTTTGACGCCTCCAAGAAATATCCGCTCATCCTGGAAATTCACGGCGGCCCCTTTGGCGACTACGGCGATCGCTTCGATTTTGAAAAACAAATCTGGGCTTCAATGGGTTATGTGGTCCTCTACACCAATCCGCGCGGCAGCACCAGCTACGGCGAAGAATTTGCCAACCTCATCCACCACGCCTATCCCGGCGACGACTTCGCCGACCTGAACAGCGGCGTCGACGCCGTCGTTGCCAAAGGGTACATCGACACGAACAATGTCTTCGTCACCGGCGGCAGCGGCGGCGGCGTCCTCACCGCTTGGACCATCGAGCACACGGAACGCTTCCGCGCCGCAGCGTGTCTCTATCCGGTCATCAACTGGTACAGCTTCGTCCTGACCAGCGACATTCCCTGGACCGCGAAATATTGGTTCCCTGGCAATCCCTGGGAAAACACCGACCAGTACATGCAGCGATCGCTCACCAATCTAGTAGCCAAGATCAAAACGCCTACTCTCGTTATGACCGGCGAAGCCGACTATCGCACCCCCATCTCCGAAGCCGAACAGTTCTATTCGGCCCTCAAACTCCTCAATATCGACGCTGTCCTGGTCCGCGTCCCCGAAGAACCACACGGCATCAGCCGCCGCCCCAGCCATCACATTGCCAAAGTGCTCTACGTCGCCGGTTGGTTTCAACAACACAAAGCAACCAACTAATGTGTCTCGAAAACTCCGAACTCTCCATGGCGTGTACGGGCCGGGCTTGCCCGGCCCGCGTAAACCGAGGCCAAGCCGTGGCCACAAACAACGGCCATTTATCTTGGGTTTAGGTTGCGCCCTGTATATCTAACTGCGCCCATCTTCAACAGGGGCGAGTTCTTCCAGGAGAGAAATTTTCATGCGTAAAAGTTTTGCAGCACTGACAGTCCTCGGTCCCCTCTCCGTAGCGACAACCCTCTCGACTGGCCTAATGTCCCGCGCCGCCGCGCCCGCTCCAGGACCTTCCGGCTATCGCGTCGCAAAAACGGTCTCTATCCCCGGCGACGAAGGCTGGGATTACGTCACCGTCGACGCCGCCGCGCGCCGCGTGTACATTTCTCACGGCTCGCACGTGGTAGTGCTGAACGCCGACACCTACGCCGTCGAAGGCGATATCCCCGACACCCAAGGCGTTCACGGCATCGCTCTCGCTCCCGACCTTGGCCGCGGCTTCGTCAGCGCTGGGCGCGGCAACACCGCCGTGATCTTCGACATCAAATCTCTTAAGACCCTGGGCACCGTGAAGACGGACGCCAACCCCGACGCCATCGTCTACGACAGCGTCACCAAGCGGGTCTTCACTCTCAACGGCCGCGGCCAAAACACCACCGCCATCAACGGCGCCGACGGCACCGTAGCCGGAACTCTCGCTCTCGGAGGCAAACCCGAATTCGCCGTCGCCGACGGCAAAGGCAGCATCTTCGTCAACATCGAAGACAAAAACGAACTAGTCCAATTCGACGGCCAAAAAATCACGGAAACCCACCGCTGGCCGCTAGCTCCCTGCAAATCCCCCTCCGGCCTCGCCATGGACCTCAAGAATCACCGCCTTTTCGCCGTCTGCGACGAAAAAGTCATGGCCGTCGTGAACGCTGACACCGGCGCGGTAGTCGCCACGCCCACGATCTGCGATGGTCCCGATGCGGCCGGTTTCGATCCAGCCACCGGCTACGTGTTCGCTTCCTGCGGCGACGGCAATCTCACCGTCATCCACGAAGATTCACCCGACAAATACAGTGTCGTCGAAACTGTCCCCACCAAGCGCAGCGCCCGCACTATGGGCCTGGACCTGAAAACCCACAACATCTTTCTACCGTCCGCCGAATTCGATGCTCCGGCTGCCGGTGAACGCCGCGGTAAAATGAAACCCGGCTCCTTCGGCATCGTAGTCGTTAACAAGTAGTCAAGCCCGCCCGCATTCACCCGTACAAATAAAAGCGTCCCGGTGAATGATTTCACCGGGACGCTTTTGATTCTCTCTGTAGTTGCCGCGCGCTAGTTCGAAGGCACCACGCCGAGGTTGTGTACTCCTGCGAACAACGACATCCCCGTGCCCGCCGACTGCGGCAGCCACCACATCCTGCGCAGCAGGGGGTGCCGGCTCGTCATCATCTTCCGCCCAACGTAATCGAGCACCAAGGGACTGACCTGCGTCGCGGCGTAGAAAGCATTCGAGTGCGCAAATGGCCGCAGCAAAGGATTGGATTCTGTGCCGTACCCACCGGAGATCGCCCGCCGCGTCGACCACGCGTCAAACCCCGCCGCGCCAGACGAAGCAAACGTTAGCGCATACCAAACCTTCTTCTGCCGTTCCGAAACGCCTTCAGGATGGAAAGCCGGCTTACCTGGCCGAAGGGCCAGGGGCGCGCTCCCCGGCGCGATCGGCTCGGCCGCAGGAGCAGGCATGAAACCCGCAGGATTCGAGTCCGCCCGAATCTCGTTGTCGTTCTTTATCTTTGGTTCTGGCGCGGAAGGCAGCGCACTTGTGAGGGAGGAATCTTTAGCCGCATCCAGGGAGACGCTTGCGGAGCGCTCCGTTACTGCCTTTACTGCATCCCCGCTCTGCGGAAATGGATAAAAAAGCAAAAGGATCGTCGTGAGCAGCATCTTTCGCCTCCGCAGTTGAAAGCTGTGCACTTCGGTCTCCACTCTCAACTGCGGAGAATATACTGTCCTAAAGAGCAGGTGACACTGGCCCATTGGTCACATTCTTATTGGTACCCGCGTCTAGCCCTTCGGTTTGTCCCTTTTTGGGACATCTGTACTAGTCCCTAAAGTGAAAAACTTTTTCACTTTTCCGGCACCGCTCAGCCTCCTCTTCCGGAGTTATTCGAGCGCGCGAGTCCGACGCGATCCTCCACTCTCTCTTCCTTCTGTCGGCCTGCTCTCTTCTCATTTCTCGGGAGAACGACTCTGCTATAATCGCATCCAGAGACCCCGGCTCCGCCGAGGTCCCTCTAACTAATGGCGGCCAACGAATCCACCGCAGCCAAGCGCGCCCCTCAACCAGAGCGCGGCCCGCAATCGCCCCGATTCATCGTCATCGAAGGCCCGCTGCGCGTCGGCAAAACCACTCTAGCCAAAATCCTCGCCGAGCGTCTGCACGCCCGCCGTATCTATGACTGCGAAGACAATCCCTTCCTAGCTGATTTCTACAAGGAAAAGGCCGGCGCCGCCTTCCGCGCCCAAATGTATTTCCTAATCGAGCGCCAAAAACGCATCCGCGAAGCTCTAGCCGTCGAAGCCCCCGGCCCCATCCTCTCCGATTTCCTCCTTGAAAAAGATCGCATCTTCGCCAACCTCAATCTCGACGACGAAGAACTCAAACTCTACGACCGCTACTACGAATCGCTAGCCGCGGACATTCCCGCTCCCGATCTAGTCATCTATTTGCAAGCCAAGCCCGAGGTCCTGCGCACGCGTATCGCGAAAAAAGCCTCCCGCGACGAATCCCAAATCTCGCCCGACTACATCGCAGAGGTAGCCCACGCCTACCAACACTTCTTCTTCCGCTACGCCGCCTGCGACCTCCTGGTCATCAACACCTCCGACATCGACTTCGTCGAGCGCAGCGAAGACCTCCAACAACTCCTCCGCCGCCTCCAGGACCCCGTCAAAGGCACCCAATACTTCCTCCCCCTCGGCGCCTCCGAATAGTTCTCTTTCCGTTATAGGAGCGCCACGGGCGCTCCCAGCTCTCCAGCCAGATGCTTCTGTCCACCGTGCAATAGTGCACAGGTAACTGTCTGGCGTTCGTTCATCCGGACTGTGCAAAATTGCACAGACGATCATTTCATGCATTGCTATATCTAATCTCGCCTGCGGGGTTTGTTCTTATCGAGAAACCCGTTAATCACCAAGTTTCGTAAGTCTCTGCGGCAGCTGTCGGCAGTAGGGAACGCCTTGTATGGTGTCGAAGGGGAGAAGCTAATGCGCAAATCAAAGTCTAGCAAGGTTTGGATTCCGGCGTTCCTAATGGCTGGCCTGCTTGCCGGTTGCG
>Ga0210406_10004950_pt1 | contig 14082 bp, 16 predicted proteins | sample IncBWC30MmetaG_FD_155454 | JGI IMG/M metagenome (GOLD analysis project Ga0210406, IMG submission 155454) | Forest soil microbial communities from Barre Woods Harvard Forest LTER site, Petersham, Massachusetts, United States - Inc-BW-C-30-M | ecosystem: Environmental > Terrestrial > Soil >... | reverse complement strand
CTTCCCAAGCCCTGTATCGGGTACAGCCCGTAGAAGCTCTGGCACTTGCCAGGAATCACAAATGCTCAACCGTCCAGCGTCCAAAGAACTTCAGGTTGCGGGCGTTGTGATCCTTCAAGATTTGATCCACCGTTGCCTTTTGCTTGTCGCTTCCGTCGGTGGAAACACATACAAACAGGCATCCCTCCTTGAGCGCCGTCTCGCAGTCGAGGTTAGCTCGCTCTTCAGCGGTAAGTGACTCCAAGGCACGAATTGCCCGGGCCAGCATTCCATGGTTTTCGCCGTGCAGATCCAATTTGCTTAAGCCTTCTTCCCCCATAAACACCGAAGTGTCGTCCTCAGAAAAACCGGCCGCTTCGAGTGCTCGAATCGCAGCAATTAGGTCACCGAGATCATCCACTCTTGCTGTCACGCTTCGGATTGGTTGGGGCGTAAACCCGTCGGCATGAGGATCGGGATTTACTTTGATTGTCATTAGAGATGTCCTCCAAGTGCATGTCGCGGCGGCCACTAACCCCGGTGCCGCCGACACTTCGCATCATACCGGATCATGGCCTCCTCGCAGCCAGCTCACTTCGAGACAGCCTTCGCCTGTGCCTCCGGCAATGCTGACGGGCGCGATTCCAAATTTTCAGCCCCAAAAACAGCGGTCTCGCCGCAGATTGCGCGTTGGTCGGCAGGTTGCACGTTTGGCAGATCGACATCGAGAACACGGCTGATGTAGAGAAGTGCAGCCGCGGAGCCAGGTACGCCAATCAGCGCCGCGGCCGATCCAGAAATCCTCACTAAGCCAACTCTCATCGTCAGCTCACTTCGTAAGCGTAAAGTCCGTCCCTCCGGTGCCGGGGACGGTCACCGGCTTCGTTTGCGGTTTCATGCCTTCGTGCCAGGCTGCGACGTTATACTTTCCGTCAGGAACGTTGTCGATCTTGTAGTTTCCCGCGCTGTCCGTTTGTGCGAAATACGGCGTAGGACTGACGATGATGAAACCTGACATTTCCGCGTGAATGTTACAAAACAGCGGCACCAGCCCAGGCTGGTCGAACTTGAAAGGTCGCTTCTCTCCTTGGGGCCAAGTGCCGACGTTATGCGCAGCCCTCTTATTGCCTCCGACAGACGGCCAAAACACGTTGTGCTGCTCATTGTCATTGTTTACGAATTGGACCGTCGTTCCTTGTTGCACGACCAGAATGTGCGGCACAAAGGCCAGGTTCTTCTGGCCCATGACCGCGTCCTGCGTAGGCGGAGGAAACGTCTTGCCGGTTATGGCGTCAACATAGACGACGGACTGTCCGGGCGACACTTTTCCTTCGATAGTCCCGGCGAAACTGGCAGTGGCTGCCGATGCGATCAGCAGCAGCGTGAATAAACAATTACGAGTCATGAGCATCCGGTCTCCTGGTCGATATTTCTCCATGCGAAATCCTAATAGGCAAAATCCAAGCCAAGCACGAGCGTATTGGTGTGGAAGGGATTCAGGGCGACCGGCAACCCGGTCAGCGGATTGGTTGCAATTACGACTGACTGTGAGGGGCGAAACTGGTATTCGACCGACGCTTTTATGTTTGCGTGGATAAGAAACTGCACGGCCGGTGTAAACCGGTTGCGGGTCGAGGCAAAAGGTGCATTGAATGGCGCCCCAGTGAACGACGGGTTTGTGATCAGGCCGTTGATTCGGTCAGAAGTCGAGTTGACTCCGTCATAACGCATCATCACATACATCCAAGGGTAAGCGAGCCACTCGACATCTACGAATCCCCCGCTAAAGGTTGCGGGCGTACTGCGAACGAAGCCAACAGGCACGGCCTGATTCAAGTTCTGCAGAGGGATCAGACTGCCATTGGCATCGATCGGCAGCAAGTTCATGTCATGGCCGAACATGTACAACGCATTAACCTGCAGGCAACAGCGATAGTTGAACGTGAAGTTACCGCCGACTCTGTAGAATGGCTCGGAAGCGGTCAGAAGGCTCGAAGTACCGTCGGGGCCCGCTGTCAGTAGCCGCTGGACGGACCGTCCGTAGTAGTAATAGCCGCCGAAATTTACGTATGTATGGTCATGAGCTCCTGTGGCGCCGGCAGCGCGAATGGCGGTGCGGCTTTCCTTGTCGCGCTCCAAGTTGAAGCGGTAATTGAAGCTGGCATAAATGTCTTTAAGATTCGCGTTCGAGGAGAATCCAAGGCCTCCCTGGCTGCTCCCCGTGGCCGAAGGAACATACGGGCTGTAGCCGTCTCCTCCACCCGTGCTCTGATCGACGACCGCCAGCGAGTAGTTATAGCCTCCTGTGTGATGCCCGCCGCTGATCTCGATGCCCTTGCCTGTCGAAGCCAAGAGGAAATGGTTGTTCACAAATTGTTGCAGAGGAACCATTGAATTCCTGGCACCGATATTGGACTGGAGGTAAATGTCGTAAGGACTGGTCCAGATGCTGTGGATCTGAGTGAAGGGCAACTCGAGTTCGAACTGTCCGATCCGAAGATTCAGAGAGTCCTTCGGCAGCTTCATCAACCGGCCGACGTCGACAAACTTGAGATATGCTTCGCCGAGTCCGCCAGAGCCAGAGCCGGCAAAACTGAGGTAATCGTCAACCCAGAACGCTATGTCGCTCCCGAAGTTGCCGGCCGTGAAAAGTTGGAACGAACCAGTTTCGAAGTCGGTCGACGGCACAAACGGTGGCAAGGTCCCGGCAGGAGTCAAGGCGGCGAACTTTCCACTGCTGCTGCCGGTGTATTGGAAGTAGCTGTTCATGCGGAACCCTATGGGCGGGATTCCGGGTATCGTCCCTGGCCAAATGGCCTTGGGCCAGAGTTGCTCAGCGGCGGGAGCTCCCAACATGACCGGAGGAATTTTGATCTTCGCCTCATCGTCTGTGGGAAACTTGAAGCCTGCGTCCTTAAACGCCTTCCCGAAATCGTTAAGCTTCGGAAAGTCAATGTGGCATGTGCTACAGCTGGTGCCGTACATGCGTGCGAAGGCCGGAATAGCTTGGCCCGTGTCGGAGAAGCAAAGCGAAACGGCAACCAAAATGAAATAACGTGTTAACCCAAACGAGCGCCGCGGCATTGTCGTCCTCCTCTGGTGTTCTTTCTTGTCAGGCCTTCAGCCTCACTAGTGAACAGTTGCTCCGGACGCTTGCCTTTGCTCCCGCCGGAGAAGCTGCGACAAGCACCTTGCTTCGCAACCAAGGCCCGGGCCACACCGGGATTCATACGGGCGTCGCGAGCAGCCGAAGCGCGATGTTCGTTCTTCGACGACAGTCTCTTAAACTCCCAGAGTGTGAAGCCGAGACCGCCTGCCGCCAGCACGGCGCCTAACAACTGCATTCCGAGAAACAAAGCTACGGGTGGAGTTTCAGCACGACTGTCGAGGCGCCGAATTTCACTCCAGTCGCTGTTCAATCCCGGTCGCGTGCCAGGACCCGGCTCAGGTCGATCGATCCCAGTTGGGGCTCGATTTGGATAGGAACTTGTGGCAACTGGTTCGGCAATCGCAAATCCGGAGGGCGGATAAACCGTAAGGTACAAGTACACGTCAGCCGCCTCATTGGGAGTTAAATAGTGGAAGACCGGCATCCTGCCTCGGAACAGCATTGGGGGTTTGCCCATTACTACGGGCGCGCCTTCGGTCACTTTCTCGACAAGTCCGGATTGGTTCTTGCGGGTAGTTAGGGTTTCAAGCGGAGGGATGACGCCGCTCAACAGCTGCTCCGGACTGGGGTTCGGTCCAGCCGCACTGTGACAGATGTGACAGGTTGACTTAACAATGAGTTCGCCGACGCGGACCGGCGACTCGCTCACCGCTATTTGCTCATTCTCTGCTCCTGGGAAACCGGCGAGCTGACGCAAGTAGGCGAGGATTGATCGGACCTCTGTTTCATTCAGTTGCGAGAATGGCGGCATGCTCTTGCCCCCATTGTGAAGTCGTTGCAGCAAGGCGGCCTGAGCCTGTTGCGTTAACTGCGTTGCCTGGGCCGCGCTCAGGGATGTTCCAATCTTCTTCATTCGCTCCTGAACGAGCCGAACCGAAGTCGCCCGCACCGGGTCGATAATCGAGTTGATCTCCGGAGGAGCGCCGAGGCCAGCTTCTCCGTGGCATCCCCGGCAATTCAGGCGGTAGAGGTCAGCACCGCGAAGAGTTGTGATTTGGGTTGTGCAGCCAATCAGGAGTGTTGCCTGTCCATTTGACAGCTCCTTTTCTGGCCTGTAAGGAGGCGGACCTAGGTGCCAAGTCTTGCCCATGCTGGTGTCGCCAAAAGGGCGGTTCAGGTGGCTCAGCCAGCTTTCTCCTTCCACCGGCAACACCAAGGTGGTTTTGGTGCTTGTGCGGATGGCAGGATCTTGAGGCACCGCCGATTTGGAGTCAGCGGCAGTGTTGCGCCCTGCCATCAGTATCGCTGCAACAACCAGAAACTGTGCCATTCTCGGATGCTTCTTCATCGCACCCCGACCCGCGGGCGTGTTGTCTACCTGCGAGCGAGGGTACAGTCTCGGGGTTTGTGAGGTTGTCACGGGTAGGTCAGAACAATGTCAAGAGTTTATAGAAAAGCATAGAGATGATATTAAGACGACGTAGTCAAAATGTTCTCGTAGCTCTGTCACTCACTAAATAATCACAATATGTTTGCAAACTCGTGACAATTCTAAGCGGATAGAACTCTAGGCTGATTGACTGCCGATTGCTGCGATGCTCGCATCGTTGCTGGCCGGGTCTGACGGCGTCGCCATGAGGTATCAGACGAGGGATGTGGTGGCAATCTGCTAAGAAGCGAGAGCGACCTTCAAGCGGCATATCCGGCAGCACCATCAACGAATGACTCCGGATTTGATAGGGTAGGCGCATGCGGATACTCGTGACTGGAGGGCTAGGAACTGTCGGAGCAGGGCTGGTCTCGCATCTTCGGACTCGCGGGCATCACGTGATTTCCTGCGACGTAGCGCACCAGCCGGATGAAGTCGGGTTCTCCGTTGGCACCGATGTAAGTGCTCCGCTCTATGCCCGGTGCGATGTGGGAGAGTTCCGCCAGATCGAGCGCGTGATCGAGTGCCTGGGCCCCTTTGACTGCGTATATCACTGTGCCGCCGAGTTCGGCCGGTGGAATGGCGAGGACTTCTACGAGGCTCTGTGGCACACGAATGCCATCGGCACGAAGAATGTTATTCGTCTGCAAGAGCGGCATAAGTTCCGCCTGGTTCACTTTTCCTCTTCGGAAGTGTACGGCGACTGGCCGGAACTGATGGTGGAAACAGCGATGGACGACTACGCGATCAAGCAGATGAACGACTATGCCATGACCAAATGGGTAAACGAAATGCAAGTACGCAACTCGATTCTGCGATGTGGCACGGAGTCAGTAGTAGTGCGGCTATTTAACACATTTGGGCCCGGAGAATACTACAGCCCCTATCGTTCAGTGAACTGCCGCTTTCTTTATTGCGCTTTAAATGGGCTGCCATGGACAGTATTCCGCGGCCACTCACGCACTTCTACCTTCTTGCCGGATGCAGTCCGTACTCTGGCGAATATCCCCGACAACTTTAAGCCCGGAGAGACTTACAACATCGGTGGCGGGCACTACCACACCATTGAGGAACTCTCCGACGTAGTATTACGGGCGACTGGGGCATCTCCGAGGCTGGTCCGCTTCCGCGACTCGGAGACGCTCACCACGCGCCATAAACTAGTTGACTCTTCCAAAGCGGTCAGGGATCTCGGTTACCAAGACACTTACAGCCTGGAAGAGGGTCATAGAATTACTGCCGATTGGATGCGCCAGGTCTATAATCTGCAGACGTACAAGCTAGTGGATGCAAACTTCGAGGCTTAGGGAGGCGCCACGCGGATGACGGCGGCGCGGCTAGAGTGTGAACCGCGAGGATCTGCCGCGCACGCTCCACAAGTGCTCTACGTTGGCGAGTTCCCACCCTCCAACCATCATGGCGGAGCCATCCTTATAAGACGGTTGCTCGAAGGGCATCCGGCGGATCGCCTATCGGTGATTACTTCCACCGGCGGGATGAAAGCTTCGCGAGCGACCGGACTTTTCGAATGCCGACACATCACAGTGCCTCTCTTCGGGGGTGCTCGGGCCTTGGGAATGAGGCCCTTGGTGCGCGCTTTCAATGGGCTGGGCGTCGCCCTAGTTGCGCTCAGAGCAATTATGGAGATTAGGCACAAACGGGTTGAAGCACTTATCACGATTGTTCAAGGGCGCTACTATCTCGCAGCGGCACTTGCCGCTTGGGCCACGGCAACGCCACATATCACAATAGTGCATGACAGCTTTATTTCCGCGAATTCCACCCCGTCGAACCTTCTAAGAAGAGTGTTACGGTACCTGACCCAAAAGACCCTGCGGAGTGCTGCCCACGTTTACGCGGTGAGCCCGGAAATGCAGAGTTTGGTTCTCAGGGAGTGCGGCGCGGGGTCAGAGATTCAGCTACCTTCGAGCACGCTGTCGCCCCATGCTGAAGGCCAAGCGCAGAATTCGCGGGAGTGCAGTCCAGTCATCTTGTTTGCCGGTACTACAGGGTATACGGTGCGGGATTGTCTGGATCTGCTCGCTGATATGATCGCGACCGGGCAATTGAAAGCCAAACTGCACCTGTGCACCGCTATGACAGAAACGGAGATGCAAAAGTTCGGACGGAACTGCGACAACATCGTCTGTAGAGGCTGGGTATCACAGTCTGAGTTGCAAGAAGCATTTTCAAGCGCAGACATTCTTTTTCTTCCATACTCTTTCTTGGAGAGTTCTCGCGAGGCCGTGGAGACGGCATTTCCATCGAAGATTGCGGACTATCTCGCAGCGGGCAAACCAATTCTGGTTTTCGGTCCCAGGTACTCCAGCTTGGTTCGATATACATCGGAACAAGGCTTCGCGGAGGTCGTTGACGAATTCAGCGCCGCTGCTTTGGCACGCGGTATCCAGAAGATCGTGTTCTCGCCTCTTTACAAGGAAAAGCTGGCTGCTAGGGCACTTGAGGTGTTCTCAGCCAACCATGACATTCGGTGCCAGCAGGAGAAGTTCTATCTTACCCTCGAGAGAATCGTTCGTCGTTCCCACAGCTGTCCCGGCGGTTAAAGCATTGCAAACTACAACCACAGACCCTTATCAATCGGCCGAATCGATCTGCTATACAGCCGCGCATAAGCAAAGGGACATAATGCGAGAAACATGCCGTAGCCTCTGCAGGAGGATGGCATGCTCCCGCGAATCCTGCGTTTGCATCCAAGCACTTACCAGCGGCTGGTTCGGTTGAGCAAGGGGGCCCAACGAGATGGGGCTTACCGTGTGGCCAAACGCTTGCAAGCCGTGCTGTTGAACTCGCAAGGACGTACCAGCGGAGAATTGGCTGAAGTTCTGTGAGCGATATCTGAACTCCATCTTGCCTGCGCCCATGGGGCGCGGCAAGCTTCTGGAATGATCCAACACATAAAGGAAGTGAAATGGCGGAGTCTGGTTTCACAGCAGGAAGAAAGCGGGCAGACTGTCGCCGCGTTTTGTCGCATGCGGGAGCTGCATGAATCGCAGTCTTACTACTGAAAAAAACGGTTGCAAGAAGTAGCGACGCACCCGACTTGGCCCCCACAGGAATCGGGCGATCAAATGTCAGAGAAATCGGTCAGACGAGGGATGGATCGGAGCTTTAGCAGCCTGCGGGGAGCCAAAACTTGCCCCTTGTGCGGTCAGTGGAGACAGGGAGCGACGCTAACCCGAATGACAGTTGCACTCAGTGCTGGTCAGATGTATGCTGCGGAGCGTCGTCACACTCCAAAATGGAAATTCCGGAGAGAGGGCTTTCAGCATGCCAAGGCGCTTCGAGCCGAGAGACGAATCACAGACTTTTTGTCAAACTGAGTCGCTGACCTAACGGCAGGAACGGACGGCACCAGTACGCAAGTAGACTACCTTGCAGCGACCGAATTTCTTCATCGTGGGTGCACCTAGATGTGGCACAACCGCACTCTGGACCTATTTGAAGGCCCATCCTGAGATCTTCATGTCATCCGAGAAGGAACTCTACTACTTTGACTCCGACCTCCGTCCCGAAGGGTGGACACAGCCATCGCTGGAACAGTACCTTTCGAATTTCGCCTCCGCCGGCGATCGCGGAGTCGTGGGCGAAGCGACACCGAGCTACCTACGCTCCGAGCGCGCGCCTCACGCGATAAAGGCATTCAATCCCAAGGCGCGAATTCTTATCATGCTCAGGAATCCTGTGGACGTGATGCACTCGTTGCACAGCTTAGCCCTTTACAGCCTCGAGCCCTTGACCGATTTCGAAGCGGCCCTGGAAGCGGATTCGAAACGAAGGGGCCCAGAACACATCGGTTATCGTGACTTCGTCGATTTTCCGCGCCAAGTAAAAACTTATTTCGCAACTTTTGGACGCACAAGTGTCCACGTCATCATCTTCGACGACCTCAAACGGGATCCCGGCTCTGTCTACGAGAACGCGCTGCGGTTTCTCGGTGCCAGTCTCAGCTTTGTGCCGGAATTTGTCGTTGTGAGTACTAACGCGAACCTGCGCTATTCCAGACTGCAGAAGAATGTTGCGCGGCCGCCCGAACTGCTCCGCGCTGTGACGCGCACACTAATGCCAGAGAGGTTGCGTTCTCGAGTACGACAAGCGATTTTACGCGCCAACCTCGTGACACAACCCAGGGCGCCGATGGACCCTGCATTTAGAAGGCACTTGCAGAAGGAATTCGAGCCTCAGATTGAGCAGCTCAGTAAACTATTGGATCTCGACCTGACTCCCTGGAGCGTCGACTGAGCATCAATGACGGACAGCCGCAGAAACTGACAACCGAGGCTTTCCGCCGATCAAGCCCAGCGATGGTAATGATTTACTTCAACTCGTCAGCATTCATCGACGGCAATGCAATTATTGCACCAGCAAACAGGCGGTCCGATGATTGATGCTCCTTCGAAATTCTGCAAGCCCCGCGTTCGAAAGTATCCGAATGGCTGGCGCGCTATCAAGAGCATGGCCTTGACGGATTGCTGGAGGGGCAGCGCTCGGGAAGACCAGCCCAGTTGACCCGTCAGCAACGGCAACAGCTGGGCGACATCCTAAACAGTGGTTCGGTGGCCTACGGTTTGGATACGGGAGTGTGGACTTCGCCCATGATTGCTTGGGTCCTGGAGGAAGAGTTCGGAGTCCATCATCATCCCGGTCATGTACGTAGACTCTCGCATGAAATTGGTTTTTCCGTGCAGCGCCCGAAGCTCGTTCTGGCCCGAGCCGATCGCGCTCAGCAGGACCGTTGGCACCGCCGAATTTATCCCAATCTTACAAAAAGCCCAAAACCATGACTGGGCGTTGATTTTCAACGATTCAAGACAATGCGTCCTACCATAAGGACGGAGAGGTCTGGGGATGGTTTCGAGACAATCGGCGATGGCTGGACGTCCACCAACTCCCGCCTTACTCGCCGGAGTTGAATCCTACCGAACGCCTGTGGCAATACACGCGGCGAACCGGAACTCACAATCGGTACTTCTCTGAGCCGGCCGAGTTGGTGAGCACGCTGACCGGCGTTTTTTACATGATGCAACGCTATCCGGAACTGATCCGTCCATATCTACAGTTCTTTTTGTTGACTTCTGATGTCCCTTTATTTATGTGAAGGGGCAACCACCCATCTCGCACGCTAATTTAGCTCGTGGATCTGTTCGCAGTTGCATCCTTGACGGCGGTCACGATCAAGAGCGAGTCGCGTCGCTCAGTTTGGCTGGCCGCAAAACCTGCTCGGTTACTGTATGAAATGAGCTCGTCTGGGGATGAAGGTATAGGAATGTAAGGCGCTTCCACGCCACTTCTGCGCTGCTCCAGGTTGTTCGCGAGCATTGCCCAACCTTCCGGTGAATCAAGTGCGATTGTGTCAACGTAAAGCCTGCCCGAAGGACGAAGAACGCGGTGGGCTTCCATCACGTACTGCCAACGCTCCATCTGATCCAGATGGGCCAACATATTTGTGCAGTACACGACATCAACCGAAGCATCTGGGATCTCAGCGAGGTTTGCCTCGCGCAGATGGGCAAACCGCACATTCGACAAGCCCGCTAGACGCCTCTGGGCATGCGATAGCATGGCCTTGGAGATATCGCATCCAATCCACGAGCTGCACTCGGGTGCAATAGCCCATCCCACTCGGCCCACGCCGCATCCGATCTCTAACACATCATCAGAAGCTTTCAGAGATATTGCGACCGCTATTCTCGTTGCAACCTGTTTTCCAGAGGTCTGCAGCGAGGATTCGTCGGAAAAACCAGTAGCCGCAAAGGCAGCACCATCGGCGGTCACGCTCAGGGAATCCCACACGGCGGAATACTGAGACCGGCGCAGCCCATGCAGCCGAGGGAATTCGCGGGCAAGATGCGCCGTGTACCCCCAGACAAAGGCACAAACCAGACAACCGGCTGCCGCAAAGATTGTGAGAACAACAGGAGCATTGAACCTGAGCGCAACAATGGACACAGCCAAAGCGCAAACCAACGCCACGGCCGGAATCCACGGCCATGACCGAACGTACTCTCTCACACAGAGCGTCAGATCTTGTGTCATATGTCTATCTGCTGCGCGCGACCAAGCGAAAATAGGCCAAGCATTTGCGGCGCTTCCCCTAGGTAGGAGGTCTCGCGTCGGACGAAAACACTCTTGGGCTCTCTTTTATGGTTTCTAGGCATACTCAGTATTTCCAATTGATCACCGCCTCGGCAACGCGTTCGGCGGCATGGCCGTCCCACAGAGGCGGTACAGTTCGCAGCCTTCTGGGACCAGTCAACACCCGATCTACTTCGATGAGCAAACGCTCCATGCTCCGGCCAACCAACACATTCGTTCCCAGAGTGGTCGTTACCGGCCGTTCGGTATTCTCTCGAACCGTTAGGCACGGTACGCCCAGATATGTTGTCTCTTCCTGAACCCCACCAGAGTCGGTAATGACCAAGGTTGCTCGTGTTTGTAGCGCAAGGAATTCCAAATAGGAAACGGGAGCTGACAGATGCAAAGGACCGTCTCGAGGTAAATCGAAGCCGAACTCTGTTGCACGCTGCTTTGTGCGGGGGTGAAGTGGGAAGATTATCGGAAGTTCTCTGCTAATCTGCTCAAGCGCACCCAAAAACTCTCTCAGAAACTCTAGATCATCCACATTGGCCGACCGATGCAGGGTGACAAGTGCATACCGGGACGGCAGATCCGCTCGCAACTGTCCTGTCGCCGTCGGCAGCAGGCGTGCTAGAGTATCGATCATGACATTGCCCACCAGCTTGATTTTCCCCTCGGGCACACCTTCGCGAAGCAGGTTCTCAGTGGCGTCATTCGAGGGAGTCAGCAGCAGGTCGGCGAGTTGATCCGTTACAACACGATTGATCTCCTCAGGCATCGTTCGATCGAACGAACGCAGCCCGGCTTCGACATGCGTAACCGACACTGACATCTTTGCGCAAACCAGAGTCGCAGCGACGGTGGAATTGACATCTCCATAAACCAGAACCATGTCCGGCTTGTTTTCCAGCACGACGGATTCGAAACGCACCATGATCGCTGCCGTCTGCTGTGCATGTGATCCGGACCCTACTTGAAGGTTGACTTCAGGCTTAGGAATTCCAAGCTCTTGGAAGAGAACGTCCGACATGTTCCAATCGTAATGCTGCCCAGTATGAACGAGGATCTGGCTCATTTGCGGAAAGCAATCGAGAGCCCGTAGAACAGGGGCGGCTTTGATGAAATTTGGACGAGCACCAACCACGTGAATGATGCGCATGAGCTTAAGCATTCAAGCAAGGCGGGTGGCGACGCGTCGTTCGTCCACGCAGCCTGAAGTAGTCATTGTAGATTGTAAAACTGACCGTTCAGAGTCGGAAAGATACATATCAAGGCTTCCACGCTAGGAGTTGCCAAAAGTAGCGCTTGTCGCCGGACGGATCGTCCAGCGTACCGGATGAACCATCGGTGCTTCAGAAGGAACCTGAACGCTTCCTGCGACGCTCGCTATTCGGAGATGAAGTTCCAGCCGAATCGTCTCCGTTACGGGGACATTTAGGCTTGAAAGGTGGACAGGGGCGAAACGGCGAAATCCGCTTTGTTGACTTGCAAATCGTAGCTGCCGGGTGCGAGCAGAAGAAACTGGAAACTCTCCGCGCTATCGGAGGAGGCTGTGTCAGCCTCTCCGGTCTGATGGTTGGCTAGTTGGACTTCGGCATTGGAAATCACAGCGCCGGTGGGGTCGAACTTGCCTGCCAAGGCGCCGGCTGAAAAGGTCTGGCCGCAGAGGACATTCGAAAATGCGAGTGCAACCGCAAGGATCGCGAGGAGAGGCAACCGGGAAGGCGATTGAATATAATCGACAAAACAGTAGCGTCTCGCTCCGCCCGACGTCCCTGTTCAGCTGCTTTCGGCTCGATCCACTCGTTCCGTCTGAGCCAAGGCCACCGGAGATTTCAGACACCTTACCATAGAGCCCTGTATCTGGGAAACCCATCGCCCGCGCCCGTCAGACGTCCAGTTCCGCGCCTTTGGTTGATCCCTCAGGGTTTGAGGGGGAATTATTGAGAAGTCTTAGCCAGCCAGAGATATCGTTTGGCGCTATTCCCGATTGTCGAATCGCTTTGTCCAACTGCCGCAACGGCCGCCGCTCTAGTCTGTTGCCAGCCCAGGCAACTCCCGTATTGGGGTTGAGCGCCGTGAAGCGGTAGACATTCTCGAACTTGTTTGCGGCTCTCCTATAGATTGCGTATTCGAAATCATGCATGACCACGATTGCTCCGCCGGGCTTTTCCGAGACCTGGGTGATTGTTGCAGCGCGCTCCTCCTGTCTCATAGAGTCATCTATCAAAATAAGGTCAAATTCTCCAAGGTTCATTTCGCGGATCGCGTTACAGATTTGCCCTTCATACTCCACTAATTCGACGCGACTGTCGGCAGCCACATGCGCGCGAATTTGCTTCGCCCACTGTGGGTCGTTTTCAACGGTCCTAAGATTCTTAAGGTGCGGGAAGGCATCAGGATTGATAAAGGTCAGCGTACTAAATCTTCCGCACCCCAGTTCAAGGATGTTTTCGATTTTCTTGATGCGGGCCAGACCTGCCAGTACGGGAATGTGCGTGGCAAAAGCAAGCGCCTCCGGCTGACGCTCCGCGAGTTTCCCGGTGAGCTTTTCCCAGGAGACCGCTAAGCGATCAGTGCGTGCCTGTAACCCTTTTAGCCGGAATTTCCTTTTTGATCTTGAAAACGGCACCATAGTACACCGTTTCGCCTGTTCGCGACACTGTGACACGACTTTTCATCGGGGCACTCCCAACGGTTTGCTATCCACAGCTCAAAACTGCCCCATTTGTGGCCTACTTTTTGCAACACCCCTCCTTACCCCCAACCAGTTTATAGACGGATTCCGCTACTCGCCGGACCCCGATCCACGTATCCCGTCGGTATCGGTAGCAGCGCGATCCGGCCCAGCATCGCCCCGTACCGCCGCCGCCGCGTCAGACGTCCTTCCGCCAGTTCGTGCAATCAGCTCCCGGTTAATCACGGCCAGGCCGGAGAGATTCTCTTCCTGCGTCAACAGCTCCGTCTCGAACGACTGCACCCGGGAGGTCAGCCCCGCTCCTCGCTCCCAGGTTCTTTCCGAACCCATGAGCCGGAAGGTCGGATCTTGCGGACAGACGCTCGGCATAGTTTACGTCTTCGTATCCAGCCAAGCGGCTGTACACAGCCTGACGCAATAGATCGGCCATCGGAAATTGCGTGTTCTTCCCGCGTGGGTCGGTCAAGTGTTCGCTGATGAGTTCGCTCAACCCCAAGCGTTCATCTAACTCTCGTACCAGCAGCAGACCACCATTCGACGTAACTCGCGATCCCTGGAAATCGATCTTCAAACAGGGGTTGAAGGAGAGCTGAAAGGGCTGGTTTTGTTGTTCACCCACTGGGTGTGAGCCTCCGGAGTGTTCGTTGCGCCATCAAAACCGCATGAATACTGTCGTTGGCTCGATCATACGGCGATTTGATCCAACTTCAAAAAGGAAATGTTTGTCGAGGTGCTTTGGATAGATCAGTTCAAGACTTACCCCAGGTAATC
>Ga0210406_10004949_pt1 | contig 14084 bp, 11 predicted proteins | sample IncBWC30MmetaG_FD_155454 | JGI IMG/M metagenome (GOLD analysis project Ga0210406, IMG submission 155454) | Forest soil microbial communities from Barre Woods Harvard Forest LTER site, Petersham, Massachusetts, United States - Inc-BW-C-30-M | ecosystem: Environmental > Terrestrial > Soil >... | reverse complement strand
GGGAGCCGAAGACCGGCAAGATCTCTTTGTGGACTCCATTCTATGGACTCCAAAAGGTCATTTATGTGCGCTCTGAGCTCAGCAGCCAGCCCGACGACGTGAAAAACAAAATCGACCCGGAATTCATCAACGGTAATTACTGGCTTGTGTTCCCCTTCCATGCTTACTGGGACACCAGCGCTACTGTGACCGATCAGGGTACGCATAAACTGCCCTTGGGCCACGGATCGGCCGAGTTGGTCTCAGTGAAGTATCCCGCCGAAGGCGGCGGTTATAACCCCGGCGACACGTGGAACCTCTACGTCGGCAAAGACAACCGCGTTGAGTACCTTGTCTTCCACCACGGCGGGAACGTGAAGCCGGCGGTCGTCACCGCAACGTGGACAGGCTACAAAAAAGCAGGTCCCCTCCTGTTCTCAACCGAGCACCGCGGGACCGTCGATGGCAAGCCCCTGCACCTCTTCTTCTCCGATGTGTCAGTCAAGCTGACGGGGTCGGATACGTGGGTGAAAGCGGAATAGACAACCGATAGGACGGGCCACCCTCCGCTAGCTGTTACGTGGATGGCCTTCCGCGAAATCAAGTGCAGGGGGAGAATTCCCTGACGCTTGCGGCACGGTGGAAAGTGTAGGGGTCCCTTCGGCTTCGCTCAGGGCAGGCTCTTCGACTCCGCATGGACTTCACTTCGTGAAGTTCATGCTCCGCTCAGGATGACAAGGGTGGGATGGCCGGGTGTCGCGCCCCGCTTTTTTGAAGAGTGGGATTCCACGGTTGTTTTCCGCGCGGGACTTCTTGCTGAGTCCTGCAGCGCCCTTGTTCATAGAGTGCACCGATGATCTCCATCACCCACCCTTCGGCTTTGCTCAGGGCAGGCTCTTTCGCAAACTGCGCGAATAAGGATGGCGGCACGCGGCGTGAGAACTCAGTCCCTTCGACTTCGCTCAGGGCAGGTTCTCCGGGACTTGAATCTTCACTTGCACTTTCCCAGCGCTGAAGCGCTGGGCTAAGCTCGGACGCCCCTCCGGGGCTGGATTCCAGGACATTTCATTCCGCAGGGACTCTACTTCGCGAAGTTCATGCGCCGCTCAGGATGACAATGTGGATATGGCTATATTGTGTGGGCGGGCATCTAATTTGCTCGGAAAGAGCGGGAGAATTCTATGATCCGAAAGTTGAGCTCGGGGCACTACCGTTTGTACTCACGCAAGAAAGATCCGAAAACGGGCAAGCGGCGGAATCTTGGGACCTTCGGAACCCGCAAAGCCGCGGAAGCTCATGAGCGGGTGGTGCAATACTTTAAGCGTCACGGCTGAGCCGTTTTTTGATGGGTGGGATTCCACGGTTGTTTCCCGCGTAGGATTTCTTGCTGAGTCCGGCAGCGCTCTCGTTCATAGAGTGCACCGATTGGCGGTTTGAGAGTAGGATTAGTGCGCCTTTTCGAGGAGGCCTCTATGGCACAGACAACTCCGGTCGACATCGTACGTCAGGCTTCGACGCTATCAATCTTGTGGGGCGTTTTGCTGATCGTCTTTGGCATGGTGGCGATTGGTTCGCCGTTGCTTGCTGCCGTGGCGGTCAACGTGCTCATTGCCTGGCTCATCGTCTTAGCAGGCGTGGTCCACATCATGCTTGCCTTTCGCGCGCATGGAGCGGGCAGCATGATCTGGAAGCTTCTGGTTGGGCTCGCATATGTCTTCTTCGGTGCCTACCTGATTATGCGTCCGCTGCTGGGAGTCGCATCGCTTACGTTAATACTGGCGTCGCTTTTCCTGATTGAGGGCGTCCTGAACATCATTCTGTTTTTCAAGATGCGTCCGGCGGGAGGAGCCAGCTGGGTGCTGATTGACGGGATCATTACTCTGTTGTTGGGGCTGATGATCTACACGCAATGGCCGTCGAGTTCCTTGTGGGCGATCGGCGTTCTGGTCGGCGTGAGCATGATCATCAGCGGGGTTACGCGCGTGATGCTGTCGTTGGCGGTGCGCAAGGTGACGACTGCGGCGGCGTAGTTTCCAAACAGCTGAACTGACACCCAGGCTTCACGCCATTACTGTTCTCGCCGCCGCTACGGGATCGACTCGCAGCGTGAGTCCGTCGACCTGGCGGACGACGATGCGTTCTCCGGCGGGGATGGGGGCTGTGGAGACGGCGTCCCACAGCTCGCCGTGGACGAAGACTTTTCCGGCGGGGGCGAGTGCGGTTTGAGCGATTCCAATTTCGCCGATTAATCCTTGTTCGCCGGTGACAACTTTGTTGCGGCGGGCGCGTACGGCGATGCTCATCAGGAACGCGGTGATGATTCCTAGCGGGATGCTGACGGCTAGCGCGGTCAGGGGATGGACACGCATTTCGGGGATGGGCGTATCGATAAGGAGAAGCGCTCCCAGCGTCAGAAGCAAAATCCCCCCGGTCGTAAGCACGCCGTGGCTGGCAAACTTGGCCTCTGCCACGAACAAGGCGAAAGCAACCAGAATCATCGCTAGCGCGGCAAAACGGATGGGTAGCAGGTGGAGCGCGAACGCCGCCAGCAGAATGAAAATGACTCCGATGGTGCCGGGCACGACCGCTCCTGGGTGATTGAACTCGACGTACAGAGCGAGCGCGCCAATGGCCAAAATGATGATGAGAATATCCGGGTCCAGGATGTAGGCGAGAATCCGCTGCTTGAGGGTCATCGGATAATCGCGTACAGGCTGGCCGGCCACGTTGAGACTCGCGGGCGTTCCGTCGAAGCGTTTGAATGCTTTGCCGCTCATCTGACGGAATAGGTCCTGCTCGCTGGACGCGACGTAGTCGACTAATTTCTTGTCGAGTGCTTCCTGTTCGGTGAACGACTTAGACTCACGCACCGCGCTCTCGGCAAGCTCCACATTGCGGCCGCGCTTGGAGACTACGGAACGCATCTGAGCGGCGGCGTCGTTCTCAATTTTTTTCATCATCACGTCGTCTGGTTTGCCGAAGAGGGTGACGGGATGCGCCGCACCGGTGTGCGTTCCGGGAGCCATGGCTGCGATATCAGCCGACTCTAGGATGAAGAGACCAGCCGAGGCGGCGCGACTCCCGCTCGGCGCTACGTAGATGATTACGGGCACTGGGGAGGTGATGATCCGGTGGATGATTTCATCGGTTGAGTCGAGAAAGCCGCCGGGCGTGTTGAGTTCAATCAGCACGGCCTGGTCGTGGTTGGCGTTTGCAGCGTCGAGTGCACGGCCAATGTATTCGGCGGTGACCGGATGGATCCTGTCGTTGACGGTGATCTTCAGGACATCGGCGGAGCTGAAGGCGGCGAAAAGAAAGAGCACGGCGAAGCAGCAGGCGGCGTGGCGAATCCAGAGCTGTTGTGGCCACCGGCAGCTGCCGAGCTTCGCTCGGCCTGGGCGGGCGGGGGCGCCCGTCCCTACACTAGCCGTCCCCACATGAGCTCGGCGGCTAAAGCCGCTGCTGATTTTGTGGCAGTCACGGCGCGGCTGAAGCCGCGCCCCTTCAAAACAGTCACGACGCGGAAGCCGCGCCCCTTCAAAACATTTGAGATTCATGGTTGTGGCAGCGGCTGCGCTTTCTCCGCGAGCTTGGCTGCTAGGGTGCGCTTCAGATCCTGGCCCGCGGGATTGCCGGGTTCGAGTTGCAGCGCCCGATTGATGTTCTGGGCGGCCGCTTCCATTCTATTTTCTTTCAAATCGAGGCGTGCAAGAACCAGATAGGCCTCGGCGGACTCGCGAATGCGGAGAGCGGCTTCGGCCTGAGCGCGGGCTTCGCGGGCGTCGCCGCGAGCGTCGTAGTCGTCCGCGAGGGCTGTGAGCGGCGCGGTGCTTGAGGGATCGACCGCGGCGGCGTGATGGAATTCGGCCTCGGCTTCGGTGGTGAATCCGTGGGCTAGAAGCTCTTTACCGAGTTCGACGTGAAAGCGCGCGTGTGAGCGGGGATCGGAGCGGACAAATTGCTGCTCCGCCCAACTGCCCATTTGCGTGGTCATCTGGCGGAAGGCGTCTTCCTCGTAGTTGCGCTTGATGCGCTCCGCTGGAGCCTTCGACGTCGAACTGCTCGGGATAACAGCGCCGGTGCCAGCGGAAGGTGTGAGGGAGTCGAGCATCATCTTGGCTTCGGCGTCGTTCGGACGATGATCGAGCGCGGTGCGCAGTTCGCGGGCCGCGCCGGCGCGATCGCCAGCCTGGGAAAGAGTCACTCCCATGTTGAAGTGATAGTCAGGGTCGCTGGGATCGTTCTCAATTGCTCGCTGGAAATAGTCGGCGGCTTTTTTCTGACCGCGGCGCGAGGCGACCACGCCGAGATTGTTATAGACCTCGGCCAGCGGCAAGCGCGCGGCTACAAACTGGAAGGCACTTTCCGATTTCGCGAAGTCTCCGTGGGCGTAGGCGGCGAGTCCGAGATAGAAATTTGCTTCGCGGGCGACGGTGCCCGACATCAGGCCTGACGTTAAAGAAGACGGTTGGACTTGGCTCAGCGCGGCGATCGCTAATTCGTAAGCGTGCTGAGAGTAGTAGGTCTTGCCCAGCTCCAGCCAGGCTTGAGCGAATGACGGATTGATGCGGACTGCTTCGCGATAGCGCTGCACCTTTTCTTCAGCGCCAGTTGCCAGTGTGCCGCGCACGTAATCTTCCAGGGCATCCAGACGGGCGGGTTGAACGCTGGCGATGTACTTGTCCTTGGGCATGGAGAAGTCAGTGCGGATCAGGCGAAGCAAGTCCCAAGCCAGTGCGGATTGCAGCGTGCCGAGATCGGCCAGTGGCCCGGACTCGGTGACGGCGGGCGAGAGCTTCTCCGCGCGCATGTCGAGCAACTGGGCGATGGCAGTCAGGCGCGCGCCGTCATACTTATAGGAGCCGAGGACGGCATAATCAACGTCCATCTGCTCGGCGAGGCGGTAGAGCGTGGCACGCGCAGGATGAACGCCGGCTGGAACGCCCTGGCGATCGTAGGCGCGGAGGCGCTCGTCACGGCTGGCTACGTACAGAACCGGAGAATTGAGTTGCTCGTGCAAGGATTCGGGGAAGGATTCGCCGAGCCATTCCAGGCCAGGGGTTGGAGACGTATTCTCGAAGGGAATCACGACCATGGTGCGGCCGGCGGCGGCGCGGCCGTCCGGAGTTCGGCCGGAGGCGGGAGTGTCCTCGGCGCGAAGTGGTGGGCAGAAAAGCAGCGAGACCAGAGAGACGAAGGCAAAGATAGTGGCGCGTTTCACGACAAGTTGATTATATCGGCTAGAGCCGCGGGGGCGTGACAGTTACTGTTGCCGCGTCCGAGGTGCTGGTGGAGAGCGGAGCGTCCACTCCGGGGTGGACGGGCGAGGCGCCCGTCGCTCCACTGTTCTCTTGGGTCCAGCCGGGGAGGTCGTCGCTGCCGGTGATTAGGCGGGCGCCGCGCTCGTAGGTGAGATACGACCAGGCCCATTGGATCATCACGATCAGGCGATTGCGGAATCCGATCAGGAAAAAAATGTGGATGAAGAGCCATGCCAGCCAGGCGAGATATCCGGACAAGTGTAACTTGCCGGACTTGCCGAATTGGGCGACGGCGGCGGCGCGGCCGATGGTGGCCAGGCTACCTTTGTCGTGATAACGGAAATTGCGTCGCGGTTGATTTTCGAGGTCGCGGACGATGGTGTCGGCAACCCAGTTCCCTTGCTGGATGGCGACCTGCGCGACTCCGGGGAGCATCTTGCCATTTTCGTCGTTGAGTGCGGCGAGGTCGCCGATAACAAATACTTCGCGATGTCCTGGAATGCTGAGGTCGGGTTGGACGAGCACGCGACCGGCACGGTCAATGGGAACGCCCAACTTTCGGCCGAGAGACGAAGCGGCGACGCCTGCCGCCCATAAGATCACGGGGGCTGCAATCTTTTCGTCGCCGACCCAAACCGCGCCGGGCTCAATACGATTGACCATGTGCGAGGTGCGAACCTCGACTCCGAGGTGGCGCAGCTGGTCTTCGGCTTTGCGGGAAAGTTCCTCCGAATAAGCTGCCAGAACGCGAGGGCCGCCTTCGATGAGCAGGATGCGGGTTTGTTGCGGGTCGATATTGCGAAACTCGTGGTTCATTGCGTGATGCGCGATCTCAGCCAGAGTGCCAGCGAGTTCGACGCCGGTGGGGCCGCCTCCGATGACTGCAAATTGTAGCGGCGGTGCATTTTCGCCGCTGGCGGTCTTATTCTTGCTCTGGTTCTTGTTCTGACGCTCGGCCAGTTCGAAGGCCAGCAGAACGCGGCGCCGGATTTCCAGCGCGTCTTCAATCGTCTTCAAACCGGGCGCCAGAGGCTCCCATTCGGGATGACCGAAGTAGGCGTGGGTTGCGCCGGAGGCGATGATCAGAAAGTCGTAATCCAGCACCTGCTGCTTCGTGATGACTTTCTTTTGTTCCAGGTTGAAATCGACGACTTCTTCAAGCAACACTTCAACGTTGGAATGGCTTCTCAGTATCGAGCGGATGGGCGTCGCTATTTCGCCGGGAGAGAGGCCGGCGGTCGCGACCTGGTAGAGCAGCGGCTGGAAGGTGTGGTGGTTTTTCCGGTCAACGACTGTGACCTGAACGGGGAGACGAGCGATCCGGCGGGCGGCGGTCAGGCCTCCGAAACCGGCCCCCACGATCACTACTCTCGGTCTGGAATTGCCGTTCATTTGTCGGGTCCTCTGTCGATCGTCCGTCCTTCAAGTGGCTTCAAAGTTCTACTATAGAGATTCACAGGATGGCCGTTCAGACGAAAACTTTTGAGGGCTCGGCGGTTGCCTCGGTTCCGGGACCGAATCTTCGGCCGCGGGGGCTGGAGGTTCCGTTAGCCTGGCGGCGTTTCTTTGCGTGGTTCCAGCTTATTGTTGTCTACGTCTTTATGGAGTGCGCGCTGTGGTCCTCGCAGCTCGCATCTCGCAACAGGTGGGTCTTCATTACAGCGATAACAGTTCTTGTCTTCGTGTTAGTGGACCGGCCCTCGCTCAAGCGAATGGGTTTGGGATTGCCAACCAGGTTTGGAGCCGGCCTGGTGCTGGCGATTAGTTTTGCTGCGGCTATTTTTCTGGTGCTGGCGGCGCACTGGGCTGGTGGCCAGATCCCGGCGAATCCGTTGTGGCCGAGCCTTCACCTGACGGTGCAGTACGTGGCCTGGGCGCTGATCCAGGAATTCATGTTGCAATCGTTTTTCTTTACGCGTTGCGAAGAACTATTCGGGAGTTCGGCGGCGGTTTGGGTCGCGGCGACGCTGTTTGCTGCCGCTCACTTGCCTAGTCCCATCCTGACGACTTTCACTTGGGCTGGCGGACTATTTTTCTGCGAGATGTTCCGGCGCTACCGCAGTATCTATCCCATCGGCATTGTCCACGGGATGCTGGGGCTCGCCATTGCCCTGACCATGCCGGACAGCTTGCTGCACCACATGCGGGTGGGGATTGGCTATTTGAACTATTAACATCGGGTGATCGGGTGATCGGGCCATCGGGCCATCTCGAGTCAAAAACATCGGCTCATCATCTTGGGGGGCTTCAGATCACCCGATGGCCCGATCATCCGATGACCCGATGTCTTTGAAACCTATACACTGCTTCTTCACACTTTGATGACCTCGGAGCAGCCCAGTTCGCCAGCCCTGCGTTTCCTTCTGCCTTCGGTCCGCTACATCATTTTCATTTTTCTTTTCTGGTCGTTGCTGGCGGGGCCTTTGTCGAATCGGCCACTCGCGGATCCGGATATCGGATGGCATATCCGAACTGGCGAGTTGATTTTGGCGACGCACTCTCTCCCCCGCACCGATCCGTTTTCTTCGACCATGCAGGGTCAACCCTGGTTTGCGTGGGAGTGGATGTACGACATCCTGCTTGGGACTCTGCACCGGGGTGGCGGACTGAACGGGGTGGTTTGGTTGTGCGCCTTGTTAGTGGCTGCGATTTTCGTCCTGCTGCTTTCGCAACTGCTGCGGCGCGGGACCGGTCTGCCGCTGGCAATCATGCTGCTGCTGCTGGCGGAGGCCGCTTCGGCGATTCATCTCTATGCGCGTCCGCACATTGTGAGTTGGCTCTTTTCTCTGCTGTGGTTTGGCGCGCTGGAAAGATGGGAACGACGGGATGGCGGTGAGAACGGAAGCCTGCCGCAATGGATACCGTGGTTCTTTCCCGCCTCGATGTTGCTTTGGGTCAATCTGCACGGCGGATGGCTCTTTGGCATAGCGCTGCTCGGAATCTACGCCGTTGCGGCATTCGTCGAGAGTGGTCGCATGCAGAATAATGATCCGTTTGCCGCGATTCGCGCTGCACATCGGGCTCGTGCCATGGCTGTGGCTTGGATGGCCTCGGCAGTGGCGACGCTCGCGAATCCCTTTGGCTGGCAGCTGCACGCGCACATCTATCGGTATCTGGGCGATCGCTACCTGATGAACCGGATCGATGAGTTCCGCTCACCTGATTTTCATGGCTGGGCGGAGCGCTGTTTTGCGGTCATCCTTATGCTGGTGTTCGTCGCGTTTGCGGGTCATCGCAAGAAGCTACGTCTCAGTCACATGCTCGTCGTGCTGCTGGCGGTATATGCGGGATTTTATTCGTCGCGCAATCTTCCGGTTTCTTCGATGCTGCTGGTGCTGATCGTCGGGCCGATGCTGTGGGAGAACTTCGTTTTGCTGTCGGACAAGCCGGGGGCCTGGCAATGGGTGCGCTGGTGCACCGTCCGAATTTCCAGCTTCTCCGATCGTATGGGCGCGCAGGAAATGGAGCTTCGAGGGCACATGTGGCCGATTGTCTCGGTAGCTTTGGCCTTCACGATTTGTCTGCAAGGTGGTTGGCTCGGGTCACGGCAGCTGATTCATGCGCGGTTTGATCCAGAGAGAGTGCCGGTCGCGGCTGTCACTTTCCTGCAGAAAGAATTCGACGAGAAGCGGCCGAGCATTGAGCCGATTTTCTCGACGGATGCCTGGGGAGGGTATCTCATCTATCGAATGAACCCCGGGCGGATGTATCCCGAGCGGAAGGTCGTAATCGACGACCGTCACGATCTCTATGGCTCGGGCCGGATTCGCCAGTACCTGATTCTTACGCAGGCGGAGCCGGGATGGCAGAGCGTGCTGGAAGAGTGGCAGGTTCGAACGGCGCTTTTGCCCGCCGACTCGACACTGGCCAACCTGTTTCGCGAGCTTCCGCGGGATTGGCGGGTGGCGTACGAAGACAAGGTTGCGGTGGTGTTCGAGAGACGCTAGATGTTGGGAGATGGCGTCAATAGCGGCTTCCTTCTTGGCTTTGCGCGCAATCGCCTGATTGCATTTGTCCGAGTGTGGGAATGGAACGTCTAGTGTCGAGACAGTCGCTCATGGAGAGCATCAAGGAAGCGTGACATGATGCGGTACAGCCCCCAAAACAATAGCGCAACCAAAACAGCAAAACACATCAGCACATCATTGGCTAACTCGTCCGGTTTATGGCGATTCGCAACGAATGTCCCGACAAGGATGAGGGGTACCCCGGTTGTAATGGCAATGCGCTTTCTGGACTTGGGTAATCGGCTCCAATTTAGAAGTGCTCGGTCTCGGACCCACATGACTCCCAAACCACCAAGTGAGCCCACGACAAAGCACAGGATGAGGAAGCCCCACCCGCGCATCCGCTCCATGTGCATGCTCACGGCTGCAAGAAATACCACGACGAGCACGGCGACTAGTATCAACCAACGTTGCTCTCGCAGTCGGTTCATGCTCGCGATTCTACTCTGTCGCTCAGTCGTCACCGCGAAAAACAGCCAAATTGTTGCAAATATCGCGATTACACCCCAACCCGAGCCGCTTTTTGCCGCCTGTGTCGATCTTCCGAATTCCTCATGACTCTCTGCAACTTGGGCGCCTCCGCATCATCTGATGTAGTTGAGTTTGGCGTTTTCTCCCTGAGAAGTGTTAGCTTTGGACGCGGGTGACAATTTCCGCGCCAGGGCGTCCTAGAGAATGGGATCGTATGCGGATCGTAAAAATGGGCGGGTGTATCGAGCGATGTCCGGGGAGCTGTCGATGAAGTCACAGTGTTTGCCCTTCCAGCAGATTCCGCACACTACTCGCCTCTTCCTTGATTATCTTTCCTATACTCCTTCCGTCCGCAGCTTTTATCCACGTTCACCGATTTTTTCCGAATGGGTGAAGGACGAATCCAAGCGTGTCGTTTACGACGGCGCGCGGCGCGGCAAGGTTAGCGAAATTCTTGAGCGGCAGAATCGGGCGTGGGGCGCCTCTTCGAAGACGCTGGCCAATGTTGAGCGGTTCAAGCGAGGAGCGTTGGCGGCGGTTACTGGGCAGCAAGTCGGCCTCTTTGGCGGGCCCCTGTTTTCTATCTTCAAAGCGCTGACTGCGGTCAAGCTGGCGGAAGAGGCGACCGCCGCCGGAGTGGACTGCGTCCCGGTTTTCTGGCTGGCGACTGAGGATCACGATCTGGCTGAGGTCAATCATGTCTCGCTGCTTTCGGAGCACGGGTTGCCGGAACGAGTCACGGTTGAGAGTCACGGGGCAGATGACGCGCCCGTGGGGACCGTCAAGTTCGGGCCGGAGATTGAGCGGGTGGTCGAGCGCACCGCTGCGCTTTTGGGAGATTCTGAGGTCACGACTTGGCTGCGTCAGGCGTATCGTCCGGGAGAGAGTCTGGGCAGTGCGTTTGCCCTGCTGTTTGCGAAACTGTTTGCCGAGTGGGGCGTCATCCTGCTCAATCCGGCCGAAAAAGATTTTCACGATCTGGCAAAACCTCTGTTCCGCGCGGCGATTGAGCGGGTCTCCGAACTCGACGAGGCACTACTGGCGCGGGGCAAGGCGCTCGAGGCGGCGGGATATCACCAGCAAGTGAAAGTGACTTCGGCGACCACGCTGCTTTTTGAAGTGAAGAAGGGCGCGCGCACTGTGATCCGGCGCAAGAATAATGGTGCGAACGGCGGCGATTTTGCAGTGGGCGAGGAGCGGAGTTCGTCCAAAGAGCTGGTCGGACGAATCGACGAAACTCCGGAGACATTCAGTCCCAACGCGCTCTTTCGTCCTGTGGTGCAGGACTACCTGCTGCCGACACTTGTCTACACGGGAGGAGCGGCTGAAGTCGCGTACTTCGCACAGGCTGCCGTTGTTTACGAGAAACTGCTGGGACGAGTGACTCCGATTTTGCCGCGGTTTTCGGCGACGCTGCTCGATGCCAAGGCAGAGCGCATTCTGACGCGCTACCAACTGGGGCTGCCTGAAGTGTTCCACGGGCCGGAAAAAGTTCGCGAAGTGATTGCCGCTCGTTCGCTGCCGCCGGACTTGCAAATCCGCTTTTCGGAAGCCTATGCGAGTGTTGAGCGGTCGATGGCGGCTCTTCGCGAATCGATCGGCAGACTGGATTCAACTCTCATCGACACGGCCGAAAGTACGCAGAGCAGCATGTCGCATCAAATCGATCGCCTGCGGGCGCGAGTGGCACGGGCGGAACAGCAGCGGAATGAGGTCATCACTCGGCACGCGGATGCGTTGAGCAACGCATTATTTCCGAATAAAGTGCTCCAGGAGCGCGAGGTCGCGGGAGTGAGTTTTGTGGGGCGGTATGGGACGGAGTTGCTTGCTAATCTCTATCAGCACGTTCGTCCTGACTGCCACGATCATCAGGTGATTGAGGTGCAATAGAGACGGGATAGCCCTGTTTCGTTTGGCGCTGCCGGAGACGCGGCAAGCCGCGTCTCTACGGGAAATTATTTCGATTCGCCAAAAGCTAAGTAACTTCCCAGGCCAATCATGACTGCGCCGGTCAGCGTGCGCTGACGCCGGCGGAAGCGCGCCGAACCGCGAATACGCTGGCCTAGCGGTCCGGCGAGCAGGGTCACGATGATATCGGCGGAAGTGTTGAGCGCCACCGAAAGGGTTCCCAACAGAATGAACTGCAGAAAGACGTGCCCTTGTGCCCGGTTGACGAATTGGGGGATGAAAGAAAGAAAAAACAAAGCCGTCTTTGGATTTAACACCTCGGTCATGACGCCTTGCCAGAACGGATTTCTTCGGCGCGGCAGATCGGCGAAAGAAACGCCGTCACCTTCTTTGGCGTCAAGAATCATGCGAATCCCTATGAAGTAAAGATAGCCCGCGCCTAGATACTTCACCGCGGCAAAGGCCATGGCGGACCTGGCAAGAATAATGGAAATGCCAGCCGCGGCGGCGAACACGTGGACCATGCCTCCGAAGAATGTGCCTAGCGCCGAGAGTAGGCCTTCGCGACGTCCTCCACCCAGAGCGCGGGCGAGAACGTAAAGCATTCCGGGTCCGGGAGCGATGGCCAGCAGGATCGCCGCAGTCAGGAAAATAAGGAAACGGGTGGAGTCGAACATGTTGTGCTGATTGTAGACGCAGCCGCCGGGCGCGACTAGACCTTGGCGGATTCGGTGTCGTCGCGAAGGAAGATCTGCAACTCTTCGAGCGATTCAACTCGCGGCACACCCTTGTCTCGGTATGCGCCGGGTACGTCCATCAACACCGCGCGCATGCCTGCGCCGGTGGCGCCAAGGTAGTCCACGGAATACACGTCGCCGACATAGAGGCTCTGTTCGGGCGCGGCGTTCAAGCTCTTCAAGGCTTGGCGAAAGATTTTTGGGTGCGGCTTCTCGTAGCCGATGAGACCGGAATCGGTGATGGTTTGGAAGCAATCGGCGATCCCGCACCTTTGCAGCACGTCTTCAATTTTGCCGTCCGCATTGGAGATGACGGCGATCTGGTATCGCTCGCCGATCTCACGTAATTTTTCGGCGGTCCCGGGGCGAAGGGTGTCCCAATTGCCGGAGTTGCGGATGCTGGCAACGAGTTGGTCGCGGACTGCGTCGTCGTTCAGCCCAATCTCGTAGAGCAAGCGAGAGTAGAACATCCACCAGAAACTGTGGTCGGTGCTGCCGTTATTAGTCATCATCCCGTCGAATTGATTCTTGGTGCAGCATTCCAGGTCGCGCAGGAGGTCGGCATCGGGCGCGAAGCCGCGTTCGGTGAGAGGTGCGTGAATGCGCTCGCGATTAGGGAAGAGCAGCGTGTTGCCAACGTCGAAGAAGATGGCTTTGATTTTGGAGTTCATGAAGGAACGTTTTAAGGTTGAAGCACCAGCCGGTCCGTGGTTTCCCTTTCCACAGCCTTCCGGGAATAGAGTAGCGGAAAACAACGGCCAGCGTTCCACAGCTGCAGCAGGTCGGAGTAATGCTTGCTGCCGGGCTGGCCACTTTGGCCGGGCGTATTGACGGCCACCGATTGATCCCAATCGCTCGTGTCAAGAATTTCGCGATAGCTCGCGCCGGAAGCCTGTTCCCAGGAATCGCCGTCAGCGCCAGTGGCGTTCACGGTGTATTCGTCGCCGGGACGGGGCCAAGGGGCAAAGTCAAAAATGTCTTTCGCGTCGGGCTGCCGGTCGAGGGGGTGACGGAAATGGACGGTGTGCAGGTTGCCCCATTTCCATTGCAAGGTATCGGGGCCCAGCAGTTTCTTCAGTTCGTCTTGCGCGGCCTTTAGCGTTTCCGCAAGCAATTGGTCGCGATCGGCTACGGGATTGTCACCAACTCCAAACAGGTATTTTTCAGGGTGTGCCAGAATTCGCTGGATCACATTGGGCGGCAGGTTGTCGTAGCGTTCGGGGTGTTCTTTCGAGAAGCGCTTGCCGACGGCATGGCAAGTCTGTTGGAACCAAACTTCGTATAGAGCTGCGTCCGCCGATACACTCTTAAGTATTCCGTCCCAGCGCAGAAAGCTTACGAGCGCAGGGTCATCTTTCAGCGTGGTCGAGCGAATGAATCTTTGGAATTCCAGCGCGGGGAGCGATGTAACGTCGCTTTGCAGGCTCTCCATGTCGGACACTGTCAACTTGCGCTTCGCTTGTTTCGCGCTTTCGATCAAGGAGCGAATGCGGGTGATGCGATACGGCGGAACCCATTCGAAGCCGACGTTGTAGGGATAGTGTTCCGGGATCATCTTATTGTTAGCGGTGGCCACGAAGCCTTCCTTCGGATTGAAGAAGTGTGGCAGCTTCGAGGTGGGAACAAAACCTGTCCAGTTGTAATGGCCGCTCCCGGGAACAGGCAGAAGGCCAGTCCAATTTCGCAAGGGCGCCAAGCCGGCAGAGTGCTCTCCGATGTTG
>Ga0210406_10004948_pt1 | contig 14085 bp, 15 predicted proteins | sample IncBWC30MmetaG_FD_155454 | JGI IMG/M metagenome (GOLD analysis project Ga0210406, IMG submission 155454) | Forest soil microbial communities from Barre Woods Harvard Forest LTER site, Petersham, Massachusetts, United States - Inc-BW-C-30-M | ecosystem: Environmental > Terrestrial > Soil >... | reverse complement strand
CTGCCGTATTTTACACTTGGCAAATTATATAGGAGAAAAATTTGCCAACTGGCAAGTCTTTTTTTTCGGCGGAACTGAAACGACCGAAATCGGCAAAGCCGGCCCAGGAGCGGCGGGCCGCACGAGCGCGCACTTCGACGCCGCCCAAGGGGGACTCACGCGCTCGGATCATCGAAGCGGCGCGCGAGGCTTTTTCTACGATGGGTTTCGAAGGGGCGTCGCTGCGGGGCGTCGCCAAGGAAGCGAACGTGCAGCACCAGCTGGCGACCTACTACTTCAAGACCAAGGAAGAGCTTTGGATGGCGGTTATGGACGAACTGGCCACCGGCTTTTTCGACCAACTGGGCGAACGCATTCGCGGACTCGAGGGGGTCGATGCGGCCACCAAGCTGCGACTGGTCGTGCGTGAGTTCGTCAAGTACTCGGCGGAGAATCCGCAGCTTCATCGCTTGATGACCATGGAGGGCCGTAAGGAGAGCGAACGCCTGGTCTGGTTGGTCAAGCGTCACATCTCGCGATTCTTTGCGATCAGTACAAAGCTCATTCGTGAAGCGCAGGCGTTAGGCGTGGTTAGGCCGGGCGACGCCGGTCAATTGCATTATTGCGCCATCGGCATCGCGACCGCGACGTTTTCGCTGGCGCCCGAATATAAGCTCGTCACCGGAAATGACCCCTTCACCCGCTCGCATATCGAGCAGATCGCAGACCTGGTCTGCGATTTCCTGTTTATTCCTTCCGGAAAGTAGTGGCGGAGGCGATCCGACCTCGCCTATCCGTTGGCTCGGGCGTTTGCCGCAGGCAACCGAATGACGAACTTGCCCGTATTTTCGCCCTTGTAGAGGCGCTGCAGAGAACCGGGAGCATGCTCCAACCCTTCATGAATCTCTTCGCGGTAGTTGATGCGTCCTTCCTTGATCCATCGAGAAATCTGCGCCGCGGCTTCCGGAAAGCGGCTCAAGAAATCAGTCGCCAGGAAGCCTTGCATTCGCGAACGCTTCACCAGCAGGTGACGCTCCGGTCGCGGCCCCATATTCCAGGGATTCCAGCTCGGATAAGACGCCGTGCCGCAGATCACAATGCGTGCGCCGATCGCCAGGTTTCGCAACACAGCGTCCGAAATTGATCCTGAAGTGTTGTCGAAATAAACATGGACGCCGTCCGGGCAAGCGCGACGCAACGCTTCGTCCAGATCGCCCTCGCCTTTGTAGTCGATGGCGGCGTCATAGCCGAACTCCTCCAGGCATTGCCGTACCTTTTGGGGCCCACCCGCTATTCCCACGGTGCGGCAACCCTTGATCTTCGCAATCTGCCCCACGCAAGATCCCACCGCGCCCGCGGCGGTCGAAACGACCACGGTCTCTCCCGCCTTGGGGGCGCCGACATCGAAGAGGCCGAAATAGGCCGTGAAGCCGTTTAACCCCAGAACGCCGAGGTACAGTGAGAGCGGCAGGTCACTAGGCGCGATCTTGAGATTGACATGCTTGTCGGACGCGGCCGCGTATTCCTGCCAACCGAACAAACCCATCAGCTTCTCGCCGACCGCGTAGCGAGGGTTTCGGCTCTCGATGACCTCGCCGACCGCAAAGGCGCGCATCGTATCGCCAATCTCGATGCGGGGCCAATAGGTGCTGGCGTCGGCAATCCATCCGCGCGCCGCCGGGTCGCTAGAAAGATAGTGATTTTGAACGAGAAATTCGCCCTCGGCGATCGAGGGAACGTTGCTGTCTCTAATGTCAAAATCTTCAGCTTGCGGAATTCCGTTTGGACGCGACTTGAGCCAAACTTGTCGGTTGCCTGTCATTGAATTCCCCTAAGCGTCGCCTCCGGGCCCAATCGCCCCGAACGCTCGGAGCGGGGGAAGCATCTCCCGAGGCAATGTTAGGACCGGCGCATCGCGAACCAAACTAAAATGCTTGCACATGCGATATGCGCATTTCCCCATTCCCGGCCTGACATCTCTTATGAGGAACAGGCGCTAGTTCTGCTCCTCGTGCCTGGATCAGGGTGGGCGAGTCAACAGCGTGAACCGGCCGCTCGACTACCATAAGTGCGGCCGCGCGCAGCCCGGTTCGCTATGCTTGCCATAAGTGGCTAGGTATTTACTTGTGCATCACGATCGCGGTTGCGCTTCCTACAGAAGCCCCCGTTTGGCTTAGGGCGGATTTCTTTCTGTAAAAGTGGCAGGGGCTTTGCTCAGCGCGGAACTCCGCCTCAGAACATTCCATTTGAATTGGCGCGCCGCGTTGAGGGGAGCCTGTGCGGCGATCGGCGCAGGTGCCGCTTACTGCGGCGACCGCTCCGGCTCTTATGATTTCGCGCCCGCCGTATCCTACCGCAAACATGGCCGCCACTATCACCGGATGTGACCACAGAGGCTCGCGCTTCGTTGAAAGGCCGTGATGAAATGTTTCCCAAGGCTGGCCGCTCTTCATAGCAAGAAGTCGATCGTTTCCCTGACTTCTGCCACCATATGGAGAGACAAATGACCAAAATGACCTTCGTGTCGGCTGCGCTGATCGCGGCAACCCTATTCGCAACCCAGGCCATGGCTGCTCGCAACGATTCCGCGGCACGGCACGCCACGACCAAGGACTGTGTGCGGGCTCCAAACGTCGGCGCGTATGCCTCGGATCCGTACACTGTGCCCCCGTGCCTGCCCAACACCGCTACTGACACGTTCCAATAAGCGACGAGAGTCGGGCTGGCAGACCTCGCCAGCCCGATACTTTTTTCGACCGCACATGGGGCATGCGTTGCGCGCTCGGTGGCGTCCAACATAGGCGCGCGAATGTCCGTGTGCGCGGCATAGATGTGGCTGGCCGGCGCCGGCGATGTCGATCTCAGCGCCGCAGAAGCAGCGCGAATCCATCCGGGAATTGAATCGGCATCCTGTAGCCAATCCCAAAATGACATGTTTCCAAACGCTGCGGGCGCGCTCGCGCCGATACTCCTGGAAGTCGACTTGCAACAGCCAGCCCCAGGTAGCCTCGAAGGGCAGAAGGCGCATTGAAGAGGTCAAACACGGCGGGTGCCCGAGCCGGCCGCGGTTCGAGAACTAGTAGAAGCTACAGGTCCAGGCCCGGCTAGTTTGCGGAGACTGGCACGCTGGCGCGGATACCGATCCTGCCGATCTGAACGTCACCATAGAGCACGCGCCAGCGCTTTTCGCGAGCATCAGGATCGCGGCAGCGCAGGAGCACTATGCCATTCGGGCTTATTCATCTCTTGCCTCCCGACTGGTTAATCTCAAAGCCAGAATGTCTGTGTCGAGCATGCGGCTCAGGGGCGCCATAGATCCACATGGGTTCGCCGCAGTCGCTCGGACCGTCATGCACGCGGCACTCCACGGTGGCGCTGCGATCTGGCGACCCTCACTGCCGAATGCCGGCGGCTGCGCCATACCTAGCATTGACAGGAAGGCGAACGCGCCAAGCAGCTTGAACTTAATCATGTGATTTCTCCACACGGAAGATACTTATCTGAGAGCAAGACCTCCGCTAGAGTACTGGCATTCCCGCATGCGAGAGCCATCTTCGAGTGCAGCGATCACTGTTGCGCGATCGGGATGTTGAGATCGAATTTCGATTTGTTGGTTCAATCTTTGCGATGAGGGCCGTTGGGCTTCCGCCAGAACGTATGCCGAAGAGGCGCTTCGCGCATGAAGGGACAGTTCGGCCCTAGTTTTCTACGCTAGTGATGGCCGAATTCCTGCCGGCTTAATTCAGCGTCTCTACAAACAGGAAAGGCCTCGGGCGAGTTGGACGAAACTAGGCTTCAGCGCAGCGCGATCACTGCTTGGGTGCGGGATGTCCATTGTGAACTTGTTCACTGCGTGCCAGGAGCTGATCGTATAATCGATCGATCTCGCGCGCCTGATCGGGCGTGACATCCTCCAGATGCAAGGCTCTCAGCTCGCGCTCGGTTGGCTGGTAATTACGACCATTGCGAATCGGCCATGGTCCCCTATGAAGTGGCGCGGATTGCTCTGCAGATACGATGTTTGCCAGCAATAGCGACGCCAGAGCCAATGCGACCCCAAAGACAATCTTGCTTGACATGGCTCGCTCCCAATCGGTTATCGAGCTCACACGCCAGCCCGTTTCATCAGGATGGGAAATCACTACCGAACGTGTGAAACCGCTTGCTTCGCAGATGTCGAGCATGTTGTGGCAGCCAAGTTGACGCGCTTGTCATCCCAGCAACATGGATGCGAAAGGACTACGCACTTCTTTCGGAGGTTGAACGGCTCGCGACACAGAAGCGCAATCTACCTGGTGGATTTGCGCGCCCGGACGAACCACATACTTGCTAGGGAGATGTGCCGCGTTAGCTACAAGCGCAGTGAGAGTGCTTAGCGCGATAGTTCTCACCACCGACGTTGCTAAAACGAGAATGTCGCGTCGTGATTTGTCATCAATCATTGCGATTCTCCGTGCAGAGGGGTATGGCCAACGACGGAGTGGACTCCGACGAGCTCGCTATCTTTCGAGATCGATTCGTCGCAGCCTTAGTCCAACAAGATTGTGTGATGGATTGATCGCCCCCGGATACCCCGTGAATCCCTCACTCGCCGCTGAAGCCCGCAAAGACAAGCAGATATCGGCCTCTTCCCCCTCGAAAGCCTGGGATCGTGAAGGTAGGCTTCACGCAACCGACATACCTCCGTGTTGAGGAAATCCGATCCGGGGCTCCATGCAACCGGATTGGAGTGGACGTCGATCCGGGCCAGTGAGGTCGCGATCAAAGCGGGAGGTCCGCAATGTTCTATGCTGAAGATCTTGCAGTGGGGCAGCGATTCGAACTTGGGTCATACACGATCAGCGAGGAGGAGATCGTCGGCTTTGCAAAGCAGTACGATCCCGTTCCAATACATACCGACAAGGAGGCGGCCGCCACGGGGCCATTCGGCGGTCTCATTGCAAGCGGCTTCAACACCTTGGCGATCTATCAACGATTGATCGTTGAGGCCGTTTGGACTCAAGTGGCTGGAATTGTTGGCCGCTCTTTCGAGGTTCGCTTATCCCGTCCGGTGCGACCAGGAACACTTATTACGGGAAACTCCCAAATCCAAATCATCACCCTCAGGCCAAAGCGCCGAGATGGCATCGTGATCTTCAGAACTGAGCTTATCGATGGATCCGGCCAAACTATCCTGACACTCGTACTTGATGCCTTGATCCACTCGCGGCTGAACTCTTAGCCATCACCTTCGGCTTTCCGGGGAGAGGGCAAGACGACAAAAGCTGCAAACAGTCCATCGCGTGTCGGCGCGGTGTTTCAGCCCATCCAATCCGCGGTTTTGCTGTGAAGTTCTTCGAAAATCTTTCATTGCAGAAGCCGGGCCTGCAGCGCCATCCAGTAGGATTTCTGGGCGTGGTCGAACAAGCCGAGGTGCTCGGCAACGGCCTCGGCGGCCAGACTCGTCAAGTCGGCTTGCGGCAAGCGCACGAACGCTTCGGCGTCTGCGCCGGACACGGCGATCTTCAGACCCTGCTTGCGCGCCAAATGCATCATGGCGGCATTCTCGACCAGGCAGTTCATGAACAACACACGCACACCCCAGTTGCGGGCGCGCGCCGCGCAACGTACTAGCAGAGCACCGCCGATACCTTGGCCTCGGCTCCGCGGCAAAACGGAAATACCCAATTGGGCATGTCCGTCCTCGCGCGCGAGGTGGGCCGCGCCAATGATTTCGAGATCGATGCCGGTAACGACAAAGACGGCGCCACGCGTCAAGTCGATACCTTCGACGTAGTGGCGTATACCATCATCTGACAGCATATGCGCGAACCTGAGGTGGCGATCTTCCGCGTCAAGGGCCAGCAAATGGCTAAGCAATTGTGGTCGTTCGTTCGCGTGTAGCTCACGCGTCAGTGCGCTCAGTCCCATAGACAGGTCCTTGAATCATTCGCATGTGTTCGTGCACCACTTGTCGCTCAATGCGCGGACGCGGTCGCCGGTAGACCTTTGACCGAGGCTGGACGCATCGCCAGCAATAGAAGCGTTCCGGACAGCAGGTACAAAGCCATCACGAAGTAAATGCTGTATATATTGTCGCCGGTGCTTCTCAGGATTAACCCGTTGATTGACGGGCTGACCGCCGGACCGAGGTTTCCGAGGCTGCTGATGAGTGCAAGACCGCCGGCGGCGGCCCCGGCCGACAGATACTCGCTCGTCAGCGCAAAAAAGAGCGGAGTCGCCGAGGCGATCCCGATGACAGCGACGGCGAGCGCCAGGATCGATCCGACCAGGTTGCCCTGGAACAGCGTGGTTATGAAAAGGCCGAGTGCCGCGATGACAACGCAGACCGCAAAGTGCCATCGGCGCTCATGCCACTTATCCGAATGGCGGCCAATCAGGAACATGCCGATGATGCCGGCGGCATTTGGGATGCTCGCGTAGATTCCGACGAGGAGCAGATCCTTGACGCCCCAACTCTGGATCAGGGTCGGCACCCAAAACACCATTGTGTAGGTGGCGCCCAGCAGAAAGAAATAGACCAATGCCAGCACATAAGCCTTCGGGTCTTGCAGCATCTGCAAGAATGTCCCGTCAGCTTCGCCCGCGACGTCCCTTACGTCATGCCGGAAGGCATCCTTGACCACCGCCTTTTCCTCAGTCGAGAGCCAGGGGGCTTGGTCAGGTTTGTCCTTCAGCAGAAGGTAAACCAGGAAGCCGAGGAAAATCGCGGGTAATCCCTGTACCAAGAACAGCCATTGCCAGCCATGAAGACCGGCGAATCCATCGAAGTATTTGAGAATAAATCCGCACAGCGGTCCCGCGATAAGCGATCCTATCGTGGTAGCCGACATGAAGATCGCAATCACTTGCCCGCGCCGCACTGACGGATACCAGTAGGTGAAATACAGAATGACGCCCGGAAAGAAGCCCGCCTCAAAGACGCCGAGCAGAAATCGCACAACGTAAAACTGGAGAGGCGTTGATACGAACATCATGGCGGACGCGGCCAGGCCCCAGAGCACCATGATGCGTAACAATGTCTTGCGCGCGCCAATTCTGTCCAAAAGAAGATTGCTGGGCACTTCAAAGAGGAAATATCCGATGAAGAAGATGCCCGCGCCGAGGCCGTAGACCGCATCGTCAAACGGCAAGGTCTGCTTCATCTGCAGCTGCGCATAGCCGATGTTGATGCGATCTAGATAGGCGACCATATACGCAATCAGCAGCAGCGGCAAAAGACGCCGGTCGATCTTCGCGAACACCGCCTTGTATGCCGGGTTTTCCAGCGCAAGCGACGATTCCTTTTTTGCGGCCGGCGGATGCATGTTCGTTCCCCCCAAACTATTCTCAAACTCTAATTGCCCGCGTGCGGCATTCGCCGCCGGCCCCGGCGAGGTGATCGCGTCAAGCCTGTCGTGGACGGCTTCAGCCCGCTACCCGACTCGATGCTGGCAACTTCCTTTGGCACTGCCGGCGCCTGAGGTACGACTACGGAAGGCGCTGGCGCGACCGATTTGCTCTCCGTCGAGACCTTGTCCGGTTCGTTCAATGCCGATCTTGCAGGCTTTACGGTTCCATCGACAGGTGGCAGCGCTTGGATCTCGCGCAGCGCCGTGCGCAGGTGGTCAATCAACTCATAGGACTCATCCTGTGAAAGAATGCGTCGGCACGCCGTGAGGCCGAACTCGAGCGATCCGGCGTAACTTTGTACCGTGATGTTCAGCGCGCTGCCGTGATAGGGGATCGACACAGGGAAATTGTGCACCATTTTTGCCCCGGCCATGTAGAGCGTCATCGGTGGACCGGGGACGTTGGAGATTGCGACGTTGCCAACCTGCGGAAAGCGGCTCACGAGATTGGAACGGCCGAGCAGCGAGGCTAAGCCGGTCATAAGCCAGGGCGATCCTGTGATCGGGATGTCCACCCCGAGCACTGGCTTCAACTCCTTCACAACGGCCTTGGCCGCTTCAGACGACGCGTGGATCGCCCTGAAGCGGGCGGGCAAGTCCTCGATGTCGGTCGCCAGATCGACGCGAACCGCGGCGACCTGGTTGTTCATCGCCGCGTCACCCTCAGCGCGCAGGCTGACGGGCACCATCGCGATCAGCGGCTCCTTCGGCAGCAAACCCCGCTCCTTCAGGAAATGGTGCAGCGCGATGCTGCACATTGCCATCACGATTGTGTTGACGGTGCCGCCAACGCGCCTGCCCAGTTCCTTGATATCGGCCAGAGGCAGCGACATCGTGCTGTATGAACGCTGATTGGTGATCGAGTCGTTGAATATCGTGCTCGGCGCGAGACCGAGATTCAACGAGCGCTCGCCTTTCTCCGACCGCTGGCTGGCAACGACTCTGGCCGCCGTATCCAACGCTTTGGCTGCTGCCGGCAACAACTCGGCAAGCTTGCGATATTGCTGGGCCGCATTGGTGGCAGCCGCCTGCAGCAATTCGGTGACGCCGAGTTGATATTGGCCGCTCGTGCGCTTACGCCGCGGCGGCGGCACTTCGCGAATCTGCGACGAGGTGTCATAGAGGACCTTTGCGAGTTCGACGCCGGCCTTACCGTCGACCCCGCTGTGATGAGCTTTGGTATAAAAGGCGACCAGTCCGCTTTCCAGGCCATCGATGACGTACATCTCCCACAACGGGCGGCTGCGGTCGAGTAGCGAGGCGTGCAGGCGCGCGACGAGCTGCTCAAGCTGGGCCATGGTGCCTGGCCGACGCAGAGTCACCGTGCGAACGTGATAGTCGAGGTCGATGTCGTCGTCCTCGATCCAGACCGGCTCGGCCAGCTGGAACGGCATCTGCGCCAGCTTGCGGTTCAGAAACGCCGACAGGTGGAGGCGCTTGCCAAGCAGCGCCTTGACGGCCTCGTAGTAATCGCCCGTGTAACCCTCAGGCAGCTCAAAGAGCATGAGGCTGCCGACATGCATCGGCGTCTCAGGCGTTTCGAGGTGCAGGAATGAGGCGTCCATGCCGCTCAGTTGGTCCATCTTCTTGCCTCCCTCGAGTTTCAGACCTGTTTCCCCGCGGCAGCGAGGCTGAGCCGATCCGCCATTGCGTCGAATGCGGCTCGCGGCGTTGCGTAGGATCGGCATTCGCCGGCTTTCGAAAGTCCGGCTAGGCCGCCGTGGTCTTCCGTTCCTCCTGGTCGTACAGATCCTTCTTTGAGATCTTGCCGACCGGCGTTCTCGGCAGGTCATCGCGGATTTCGAGCGCCTGCACCATTTCGTGTTTGCCGAGCTTGTCCTTCAGGAACTTTTGCAGCTCGTCGAGCGTAAGCGTCGCCGCGCCATGCTTCAGCTTAACGAAGGCCTTTGGCGACTGTCCGCGATATTGGTCTTGGACTCCGATCACCGCGACCTCCTCGACCGAAGGGTGCTTGTAGATGGCCTCCTCGAGCACGCGCGGATAGACATTGAAGCCGCTGCACAGCAGCATGTCCTTGGTGCGGTCGACGATGAAGACGAAGCCGTCCTCATCCATGTAACCGACATCGCCGGTGCGCAAAAAGCCGTCGAACGTCGTCACCTCGGCCGTCGCATCCGTGTTGTTCCAATAGCCCTTCATCACGTTCGGGCCCTCGATGCAGATTTCGCCGCGTTCGCCGCGCGGGACGTACTGCTTTGGATCGTCAAGGCTCAGGAACTTGATGACGATGCCGGGCATCGGCATTCCGCAGGATCCCGCCTTGCGCATGCCATCCTTCTGGGCTGGCGTGAAGGTGCCGGCCGGCGAGGTCTCGGTCATGCCCCAGCCTTCGGTCAGATTACAGCCGGTGATCGCAGCAAATTGCTGCGCGACCTCAAGCGGCAACGGCGCCCCGCCGGAGCCACAATATTTGAGCGTGCGCAAGCTGTGCTTGGGCGTGTCGGGATGGTTGATCAACGCAGTGAACATCGTGGGCACACCACAGAAGACGCTTACCCCTTTCCCCGAGATATCCTCTAGCGCTGCCTTTGGATCGAAGCGCGCATGCTGAATGACCTCCGCTCCCTGGAGAATAGCGAACAGCACATTCACCGCGAGCGCATAGATGTGGAATGGCGGAAGCACCGCAAGAAAGCGCTCCTGACCTTCGACAAGCACCGGGGGAGCTCCGGCGGTGGTTGCCCTGTACTGCTGGCACGTGCTTGTGAGATTGGCGTGCGTCAGCATCGCGCCCTTGGGCAGACCCGTCGTCCCGCCGGTGTACTGCAGCACGGCGATCGTCTCGGCGGGATCGGCGACAGGATAGGCTTGGCAAGCCCCATCATTGTCGAGCAGTTGCGCGAAGCTGATCTGGCGATCGTCCCACGCGATATCACTCAGTTGCCGGCTGGCCTTCAGCCCGGTCATCACAGCGTCGGGATTGCCGGTTAGTTCGGCGAGAGTGCCCACCACCAGCTTCTTCAATCGCGTCTTGCCGAGCATTGCCGCCATCTGCGGATAGAGCGATGCCATATCAAGCGTGATAAGGAAGTCGGTGCGGCTGTCGTCGATCTTGTGCTCAAGCACCTTAGCGGCGTCAAGCGGCGAGTAGTTGACCACCGTGCCGCCGGCCTTTAGGACGCCGAAAAACGCGATGATGTAGTGCGGCGAGTTCGGCAGGTACAGGCCGACATGGACGCCCGGCTTCACCCCAAGCTGCTGCAAGCCCTTCGCCGCGCGGTTCACAAGGTCGCCAAGATCGCGGTAGGCAATCCGCTTGCCCATGAAGTCGATCGCCGGGCGATCCGGCCATTTTGCCGCCGCATCATCCAGAATGCCCTGCACCGGTCCGGGTACGATCTCGGCATCCCAGCGGACGCCTGGGGGATAGGAGTTGATCCAGGGCTTGTCGTTCATGAGGTCTCCCTCCCTTCTTGATCATCACCGCTTCAGATCACCGTGACCCCACCGTCGAACGGCAGCGTCTGGCCGGCAAAAGGCGCAGGCGTCGGAGGTGACGAGCGCCCTCACGCCCTTGAGGTCTTCGGGCCCGCCACCGCGTTTCATCGGCGCCATCTGCGCCGCCGCGTCCTGATCGAGGCGCAGTCATCTTGGTCGGGAAAATAGCCCGGCGCGATCGCGTTGACGTTGATGCCGAGCGGCGACAGTCGTGCCCGCCATCGTTGCGGCAGTTCTGCCGCCTTATTCAACCGCGGTCTAGCCGGCTGGACGCCATGACGCCCTACTTCGGTTGCAGCAGCTTCTGCAGGTTCGCCATATTCTCCTGCATGCGCTCCTGCACGACCTTCCACGCATTGTTGCGCGCCTGTGCTTCCATTTCGGAAAGTTCGCGGAAATTCGCCATCGCCTTCTGCATACCCTGTTTCGCGACCTCAGCCCGTTTCGACATCGCCTCGGCGCTGGTGGCATCTTTAACTGCTGCTTGCCATTCCGCTAGCGTTTCGCGGAGGATCTCGTTGCGTCGTTCCACAAGTGCCTTGATACCCTCGGACGCTTGCCGGTTCGCCTCCGTCAGAGCTTCCATGTCCCTGCGCTGCCAGTCGATAAGCGCGTCGATATCGAGGCTCGGCAACTGGAATTTCTCGATCAGTTTTTTGAGATCGTCAAATCCGGGAAACGCGCCTGCGTCCGGGCCGGTAGATTGCCTGCTATCGGTCTCCATGGATTTCGTCCTTCTGGGTTCGATGGTTGCAGTGAGTGATTAGGCGATGTGTTGAGCGAATTGCGCCGCGATTGGCAGCGCCGCATCGCCATCGCCATCGCGACGATGCGGATCGGAATACAAGAGACTGCGTAGCCCGCTGCGGTCGAACGGCCGCCATTCGCCTTCCGGCAGCGCAAGCCGGTCCGCGATCGCGTACAACACGGCGGGGTTGTACCCCAGCCCCGAATGGCTGCCCTCGACCTCGATGTTCTCCGTTGTTGCGCTCTCCTGTTCGCGGCAGCCCTGCCACGCGACAATTCCATCGCTACGGGTATAGATTGCTGTGCTCGGCACCGGCGGCGGAAGCTTCATGGCTTCGCGGTCGGGCCAGTCATCGACTCGGTGTCCGCTCAGGACTTCGTAGAGCCGCCAGGCGTTGCTTGCCTTTGGCTCGTTGGCGAACGGGCTGCCGAGCGTGATCACCTGACGTACCAGGTCCGGTGATCGCCGCGCCGCCTCGCGCGCAAAGACGCCGCCGAGGCTCCATCCGATCAAGCTGACCTTACGGTTGTAGTGCAGAGCAAGCTCGGCGAGCCTCGCGTCTATGCCCGCTTCGACGCCCGAACGCGGGCCATGGTTCGGACCCTGCTTCCATCCATGCGCGGCATAGCCCTGCGGGCTCAGATATGTTCGCAGCGGTTTGGTCGAAACGTCACTCGCCGCAAGACCGGGCAACACGAGCACCGGATGCCCATCGCCGCGCGGCGCGCGCTGAAGCAACGGGTAAGCCGCCAAGAAAGCTTGCAGTTCCCAGATCGCACGCACTTCGAGCGCCAGCAGCAGCCGAGACGGCGGTCGAGAACGGTCAACAGCCCTGTCCATGTCAGAACGTTCCCTATCCCGGTGTTGCGGAATGTCCCGCATTTCTTCAGCGTCAAGTCGTGGCGCTTTTATCGGACCAGCTAGTTCGCTTCACAGGCCCACATTGTCGCTGACACGACAATCTTTCCGGTTTTTTTGGTTTCCAGCTCTTCTTCTTGGGTAAGAGGGACGGATGAATAAGACGGTCCTGACGACTGTTCTCGGGCGGCACCGCCGGCCGAGTGTTTCGAGCAGGCGCTATTCGACAATGGCTTGGATGTCGCGGTTCTCGAAAATGACCCCCCGACCTGGCTCTGTTCCCCGCACCGCGACATCCACCATGGCTCGGGCCAAGTCGTCGGCTCGAATTACCTGATGCGGGAATATCAGCCGAAATGTGGGGTAGATCACGCGCAATAGGCGATAGCCGAAATTCGGCTCCCGCCGCGGCGTCAGTGGGTAGATGTACGCGGGTCGGAAAATGTAAACGCTCGCAAAGCCCCTCGCGAGTAGCGCGTTCTCGCGAAGGAGATCCGACTTCGTCCCGTCGGGTCCGCGCCACTGCCGCTCAAGAAGGCGAACGCAGCGTCGGGGTTGCTGCCATGGAGCACTCGCGCAAACTCGACCGCGTAGTCCACTGTTATCGTGCGGAGCTCTGTGTCCGATACCGCTCCGGTATACGCACCCAGGCAGAAGATCGCTGCGTGCTGCTCCGAGAGCACCTCCGCGAGTGCCGAGCAGTCGGCGAAGTCTTGATGGAGAACCTCTTTCAACTTGGGATGCGAGATACCGACCCTTCTGCGCCCGATGGTCGTCGCACGTCCAACGGCGGGGTGCTCAAGGGCACATCGAAGCGCGCAACCACCGACCATTCCAGTCGCGCCTACGATAACAAGGTTCTTCTGGCCAGCCGTCCGAACGCTTAACTCCGACTCCGAGGCGCTTATCGGACCCACCCGATTCGTCGCTGTCATGAGAGTGCGCGCTCCTTCAACCAGTCGACGTGGAGCCGGCGCTCCGCCAACAGCCACGAGCCGTCCATCTTCACGATGCCGCGAGCCCGCATGCCCGTTCCAGTCGATCCAACTCGATCGGCATAGAGTCGGCAAGCGCCTGAACATTCGGGAGAATGTTCGCTGCAGCGGTGAATCCGAAATCCAAATGGTCGCGATAACTTTGCAGCGTAATATTCAATCCCATCCCGTGCGTAACGATCGATACAGGATAGGAGTGCAACAGCTCGGCTCCATTGGCAAATAGCGCCATCTTCGGCCCGGGTACGTTCGAGATAGCGACATTGACGGCCGGAGGAAGTAAGTTCGGCAGGTTCGAGCGACTGTATACGAGCGAGAATAATTGGATTCCCAGGGGCGAGCCCAATACGATCGAATCCTCCACCAGAGGGGCAAGCTGTCTGAAGGGACTGGTTAGCTCCTTCGACTTCGCCGAATCGGCGACGATCGCCTCCAGTCTTAGTCTCGGATCCTCTATCTCGGTGTTGAGCCTGCAGATCATGCCCATAACCCTGTTGCTCGCGGACGTATCGCCCGCTTCTCGGGTCGATACGGGCACGAATGCCGTAAGCGATTTCTGAGGGTGGGCGCCTTGCTCCAGAAGGTGCCCCCGAAGTACGCCACTCGATACCGCAAGCACGACGTCATTCAGTTTTGTTCCCGATTTGGCGGCGAT
>Ga0210406_10004944_pt1 | contig 14092 bp, 11 predicted proteins | sample IncBWC30MmetaG_FD_155454 | JGI IMG/M metagenome (GOLD analysis project Ga0210406, IMG submission 155454) | Forest soil microbial communities from Barre Woods Harvard Forest LTER site, Petersham, Massachusetts, United States - Inc-BW-C-30-M | ecosystem: Environmental > Terrestrial > Soil >... | reverse complement strand
GGATCGGAAATTTGCGAGGCTTCGAAACCCGCCGCCGCGACCGCTTGCTTCAGCGGCGCGACGAGGCTCCCTGCGGCGTAGACATGCGCAGGATCGGCGCGGCCCGCCGAGACGCCTACGGTGAGGCCGAGCGCAACGGCCAGGCAAAAGATCACTCGCATGGGTCTGAACCTCCTGACAGCCGGACCATGAGATTGAACGTGGTCCTCATGATATCCGGTCGGATTTGACGCGTCATGTCTTGATCCGCGGCGCCGGGCTTGCGTCTCGGCCGCCAGGCGGCAGCGGGCCGCCCGGACTCGTGGGCTGGACGGCACGTCCCTGCTTGCGTCATATTCAAATTGCTATAACACACGGCTATCGATGCATATCGAACTTCAATCGCTGACGACATGTGATGTCGCGCCAGACGGCAATTCCATTGTCTTCGGCTTCACAGACGCGAGCGGAGTGCCGGCTCAGATGCGGCTGTCTCTCAATGACGTCGGCCTGCTCGCCGCGCTGTTGCCTGACCTGATCGCGAAGGCTCTTCAATCGCGTTACGGAGACCGTACCCTGAGATACGCCTATCCGCTTGCATCATGGACAGTGGAACAGTCTTCCGATCCCGGCACCGGAATGGTCACCTTGAGCACCACTGACGGCTTTCGTGTCTGCTTTTCGATGCCGCTTGAGCTGCAATACAAGCTCGGCGAGGCGCTCGCTTCCGCCAGTTCCAATAGAGCGCAAATCGTTGCAAACTAGCCTTTCCAGCATAGGTTTCTCCCCGTGACGCGCTCCCGACGCTCTGCCGTAGCCCTGCGCCATGTCGCTTTCGAGGATCTGGGCCTCCTCGCTCCGATCATGGAGCGAGAGGGCTGGGACGTGTCGTTCTGCGACGCTCCCCTTGACGATCTCGGGCACCCTTCGATCCGAAATGCGGATCTGATGATCGTCCTTGGCGGCCCGATCGGTGTCTATGAGACGGATGACTATCCGTTCCTGACGTCCGAGATCGCGCTGATCGAGGACAGATTGTCCCGGGACCTGCCGACACTGGGAATCTGCCTTGGCGGTCAATTGATGGCGAAAGCGCTGGGCAGCCGCGTCTTCAAAGGCCCGGTCAAGGAGATTGGCTGGGGTACGATCAGGCTGACCGAGGAAGGCATGTCGTCCTGCCTGGGTGATCTGCGAGGCGATGATGCAGTCGTTCTCCACTGGCACGGCGACACCTTCGATCTCCCGTCCGACGCGACGCGGCTCGCCGCGAACGAGAATTACGAAAACCAGGCATTCGCCTATGGCCGCAACGCGCTGGCGTTGCAGTTTCACATCGAGGCCGATCCGCGGCAGCTCGAAGAATGGTACGTCGGTCACGCGGCTGAGCTTGCCGCCGCCAAGATCTCGGCGTCGGATTTGCGCGTGGCCACCCTGCGGCACAAGGAAGGCCTCGCGCCTCGCGCGGACCGCGTCTTCACTCGTTGGCTGCGGCAGATCAGCTTGCCGAACGCGCCAACTTAGCCGAAGGTGAAGGCATAGGCCTGTACGCCGGGATCGAGAAACTCGATCTCGAAGGTGCGGTCGACGACCGGTCCCGGCGCGCGAATGAGCTGATATAGCCGTTGCGTGCTGACGACACCGTTTCCGTCGGCATCAATGTCCATCCCATGGGCCTCGCCGGGCGGCTTGCCGTCAATCATGACGCGGAAACGGATGTTGCCGCTTTCGCCTGACGGACCGAGGACGAGGTGCAGGTCGCGCGCATGGAAGCGATAGACGATCCGGCCGTCTTTCTCATCCAATTGTGCCCGTTCATTTCCAACGGTCCACTTGCCGACCAACGACCATTCGTTGAGCTGCGGTTCTCCCGCCGCGTAAAGATGGCTTTCGTCCTGGACGACTCCGCCAGGCGAAATGAAGTGATTGCTGCGGTCATAGCCGATGTAGGTCTCTGGCGAATCGACGTCGGCCTTCACCGAAGCGGCTTCCGCGCCGGATCCATTCACCGCGACCGTCCCCGTGGGAATGCTCTTGTTGCCTGCCTCAGCGAGCAGTTTCTGGATCACACGTTCCGACTCGTCATACTCGCCCTCGCCGAAATGATGATGGCGGACCTTGCCATTCGCATCGATGAAGTAGTGCGCGGGCCAATATTCATTCTCGAACGCGCGCCAGATCGTGTAGTCGTTGTCGATCGCGACGGGATAGTCGATCTTGAAGGTCTCCACCGCCTTCTTCACATTGCCGACGTTGCGCTCGAAGGCGAATTCCGGCGCGTGGACGCCAATGACGACGAGGCCATGGTCCCGGTATTTCTCGGCCCAGGCGCGCACATAGGGGATCGAACGCAGGCAGTTGATGCAGGAATAGGTCCAGAAATCGACCAGGACCACCTTCCCCTTCAATTCCTCGATGGAGAGAGGCTTTGAGTTCAGCCATTCCTGCGCGCCGGCGAGCGACGGCTTGAGGTCCTCGATCGGCAACTCCGCCTCCGCCTGACCCGACGACGGGGTGCGCGTCATGGCCGGACCGCCCGACATCGCAGTCTTCTCGTTCGGACGCAATTTGTCGAGCAGGCTTTGCTCGAGCGCGGTCGTTCCGCCCAGCGACACATTTGTCAGGAAGCCGGTGTCGAGACCGAGTGCAATCGCGACAATCGCGATGAGCACGGCAGCGCCCAGGCCACGGCGGATCCATTCGCCCGCGCCGATCGATCTCTTCATCGCGGCGAAAACGCGGCCTCCGACCAGGAGTGCCAGCGCCAGCGACGTCGCAGCACCCGCTGCGTAAGTGAGAAGCAGAAGCGTTGTCCGCACGCTTGCCCCTTGCAGCGCCGCTCCGGTCAGGATCAATCCGAGGACCGGGCCAGCACAGGGCGCCCAGAGAAAACCGGTGGCGACGCCGAGCAGAAGCGGCGTGAAGAGGCTCGCGTCTTGCGACTGATCGGCGGACGCGGACAAGCGCGCGCCGACCGCAACCAGCGGCCGCATCAACCGATCGGCAAGCTCGGGAAACAGCAGTGTGAGCCCGAACACAGCCAGCAGCGCGAGGGCCACCATTCGTCCATACTGATTGGCCGAAACGACCCAGCCGCCCGCCACCGAGGCAAGGCTGGCGACGACCGCGAAGGCCAGCGCCATCCCGATCAGCATGGGCAGTCCGTTACGCAGGAACGGACGATCCGCGCGCGCGAGGACGAACGGGATGACCGGGAGGATGCACGGGCTGACGATGGTCAGCACACCGCCGAGATAGGCCAGGAGAAAGAGGATCATGTCGTGGTCATTTCGTCATGAGAGGCTTCAAGTCACGTGCGCCAGCTGTGTCGCGGCGAATAGCCGAGCATCCGGCGCGCCTTCTCGATCGACAGCAGGGTCTCGAATTGACCGAGCTTGCCGTCGATCCTGGTATCCGGAAAGGCAGTCACCATCAAATCGCAGCTTGGTGTCTTCATCAACGTGTCGGTTGTCACGGCGTTGACATCTGCGAGAGCCGCGCCGTCCGACGCTCCATCGTCAGAATTTCGTGAGGTGGTGCGGAACGTATGGCGCCTCCAATGTCTTGATCTCGTCCTCGGTCAGCTTGAGCGACAGAGCCGCAACCGCATCGGTCAACTGCTCGGCTTTCGACGCGCCGACGATCGGCGAGGTCACGCCCTTTTTCTGCAGCACCCAGGCGAGCGCGATCTGTGCGCGCGGCACGCCGCGTCCTTTGGCGATCTTGCCGACCGCCTCGATCACGAGGCGGTCGGACTCGGGAAAGCCATTGTATAGTGTCTTGCCGTATTCGTCGCTGTCCTGCCGGGAGCTGCTCTCGCTCCAGCCGCGGGTCAGCCGCCCGCGTGCCAACGGACTCCAGGGCATCACCGCGATGCCCTGATCTATGCACAACGGCAGCATCTCGCGCTCTTCCTCGCGATTGATGAGGTTGAGGTGGTCCTGCATGCTGATGAACTCCGTCCAGCCATGCAGCCGCGAGGTGTAGATCGCCTTGGCGAACTGCCACGCGTGCATGTTGGAGCCCCCGATATAGCGCGCCTTGCCGGCCTTCACGACGTCGTGGAGCGCCTCCATCGTCTCCTCGATCGGCACCGTCGGGTCCCAGCGATGGATCTGGTAGAGATCGACGAAATCCGTGCCGAGACGGCGCAGGCTGTTGTCGATTTCGGCGAGGATGGCCTTGCGCGACAGGCCCGCCCCGTTCGGCCCTGGCCGCATGCGACCGTTGACCTTCGTCGCGAGCACGACGTCCTCGCGGCGGACGAAATCCTTCAGCGCGCGGCCGACGATCTCCTCTGAGGTGCCGTCGGAATAGACATTCGCAGTATCGAAGAAATTGATGCCGAGATCGAGCGCCTGCTTGATCAGCGGCCGGCTTTTTTCCTCATCGAGCGTCCAGGGATGCGGCCCGCGGTTGGGTATCCCATACGTCATGCAACCGACACACAGACGCGACACGCCAAGGCCGGTCCTGCCGAATTTCACGTAGTCCATTTCTTTCCTCCTTCGTCTCAATGCGAAGTTCAAACACCATGCATCAAACCGATATCTGCCCTTCGACAGACCCAGCCACATTGACTCGCCTATTCGGACAGCGCTTTATATCCGAACATATATAACGCTTCCATCGTCATCGATCTGCCGAGGAAACATCATGACAGGCTATCCCAACATCGAGCTCTATATCGACGGCCGCTGGAAGCGGGCGGATGGCCAGCCCGTGCTCAACCCCGCCGACGAGGCGGTCCTCGGTACCGTGCCGACTGCCACCATAGCCGATCTGGATGACGCCATCGCCGCGGCGGAGCGCGGCTTCGCGGTCTGGCGCAAGACCGCACCCGCCAAGCGCACGCAGATCATCCTGAAGGCGGCCAGCCTGATCCGTGAGCGTGTCAACGAGATGGCGGTGGCCATGACGCTCGAACAGGGCAAGCCGCTCGACCAGGCACGGCTGGAAATCCTGCGTGGCTGCGACATCATCGAATGGGACGCAACCGAAGGCTTGCGGATGTATGGGCGCGTCATCCCGAGCGAGGAGGGCATGCGCCATGCCGTGCTGCGACAGCCGATCGGCCCGGTGGCCGCCTTCTCGCCGTGGAATTTCCCAATGAGCTCTCCGGCACGCAAGGTGGCCGGCGCGCTTTCCTCCGGCTGCTCCATCATCCTGAAAGCGTCGGAGGAGACGCCGGCGGGGGCGGTGCAGCTCGTCCGCGCCTTTCATGACGCCGGCCTGCCGCCGGGCGTTCTGAACCTCGTATTTGGCAATCCCGCCGAGATTTCCAATCATTTGATTCCGCAATCCTCAATCCGGCTGATCACCTTCACCGGCTCGATCCCGGTCGGCAAGACGCTGGCCGAAATGGCCGGCCGTCACATGAAGCCGGCGGTCATGGAATTGGGAGGCCATGCCCCAGTCATCGTGTGTGATGACGTCGATCCGGTGGCGACGGCTGCGACCTCGGTGGCGGGAAAATCGCGCAACGCCGGGCAAGTCTGCGTAGCGCCGACGCGGTTCTTCGTCCAGGAATCGATCTACGAGCGCTTTGCGGATTCCTTTGCGGAAAAGGCCGCGCAGTTGAAGATCGGCAACGGTCTCGACCCGACGACGCAGCTCGGCCCGCTGGCGAATTCCCGCCGCATCGATGCAATGGAAGGCCTTGTCGCCGACGCCAAAGCGAAAGGCGCAAAGGTGCTGGCGGGAGGCCAGCGCATCGGCAACCGCGGATATTTTTTCCCGCTGACCGTGCTCGCGGACGTGCCCGATGACGCGCGCGCGATGCGCGAGGAGCCGTTCGGCCCGCTGGCCCCGGTCAATCCCGTGCGCGACCTCGACGAAGCGATCGAGAAGGCCAATTCCCTCCCCTACGGACTTGCGGCCTATGCGTTCACGCGGTCGGCCAACAATGCCGATCGCCTCGCCAGCGAAATCGAAGCCGGCAATCTCGCGATCAATCACTTTGTAGCTTCGGTCGCCGAAACGCCATTCGGCGGTGTGAAGGACAGCGGCTATGGCCGTGAGGGCGGCACAGAAGGCCTGCAGTGCTATACTGTCGCCAAGAACGTCTCGCATAAAATGATCTAGGCCATCGTGACCCTTCAGAGCGATATTCAACGGCACCAGGACGGCGGTGCCGGTGATGCGAATTATGGCATCATCGGTAGACGCTATGCGGATCAAATCCGGGCGATGGGACGCGCGATTTGGCCATCTTCGATCGGAACCGCTTTTCTTCGGTTCGCTAAAGATTATCGTAGGGCATGCATAGCGTCTCGCGGCGCCGCTGCGGCGTCCCGCAGCTTCGCCAAGAAGGAGGCAGATCATCATGTTCGACGCCCAACACGACTTCGCCGCGCTTGTCTATGACGACCATCAAGACCCCGACACAGTCCTGCGCGATTTCGCGGCATCCCTGAATGCGCAAGGCTTGCGTGCTGTCGGGATGGTCCAGGCCGGCGAATGTGCCGACTCCAGCCTGTCGGCCGTGCTGGTCCATACCGGTGAAATACTGCTGCTGGCGAAGGATCGTGAGCCCAACGCCAGCGGATGTCAGCTCGACATCGGCCGGCTGCAGGATGCGGCCGCGCGGATCGCCGGCGCCCTCGAATCCGGTGCCGACCTCGTCATCATCAACCGCTTCGGCAAGCGGGAGCGCGACGGCAAGGGCCTGGCTTACCTGATCGAACGCGCACGCGACGCCGGCATTCCGGTGGTGATCGCGGTCTCAAGCCCCCATTTTGCGGATTGGAACAAATTCGCGGGCGGCATGAGCGTGAAACTCGCCTGCGACCGTTCCGCGCTGGAGACATGGTGGCGCAATGTGTCCGTGCGAAAGGCGCCGGTCGATCATCCGGGAGCGGCAAACGACGCGTGACGTCCCGAAATGAAGGTGCGTGATGACGGCGGTCACTTCGTGTTCGCGAGAGGGATCGCATGGCCTGCAATCATGACGTCACAGGCCCTCTATACCACCGTCGCCACTACCGTCGTCTTGGCGCCCATCAACAGGGGATCTCGATGAATTTTTCCAGCTTCTTCGCGCGCATCGTCGCGCTGATCGGCGGCGCGGCGCTGCTGTGGCGCCGGTCGCAGGGAGCGGTGCCCAAGCCGGCATGGGGCAACGCTCCGCAGATTCCGCTGGCGAAACCGCAGGGCGCCATCCCGACGCTCAAGATGCCGACCGCCAGAGGCTGGAGCGAGGGGCAAAGGCCGGTGGCGGGACCGGGGCTGAAGGTCAACGCGTTTGCAAAGGGCCTGGACCATCCGCGCTGGATCAACGTGCTGCCCAATGGCGACGTTCTCGTCGCCGAGGCGACGCAGGTCGCAGGCCCTCCCAGGAACATGTTTCACTATGCGATGCAGGCGACGATGCGACGCGCCGACGCGCTCGGCGTCAGCGCGAACCGCATCACGCTGTTGCGCGACGGCGATGGTGACGGCGTCGCGGAAATACGCGAGACGTTCATGGAAGGGCTGAGCCAGCCGTTCGGCATGGCGCTGGTGGGCGACACGTTCTATGTCGGCAATACGGACGGCGTGGTGGCCTTTCCGTATGCGGCGGGCACGAGCCGCATCACCGCGCCGGGGCGCACACTCGTCGAATTCAAGCCTGCCGGGCATTGGACGCGGAGCCTGCTGCCGAGCCCCGACGGCAAGAAGCTCTATGTCGGGGTCGGCTCGCTCAGCAACATCGCCGAGTTGGGCATGGCCGTCGAGGAAGGCCGGGCTTGCGTCTATGAGCTCGATCTCGCGAGTGGCCGCAGCCGCATCTTTGCCGGCGGCCTGCGCAACCCCGTGGGGCTTGCATGGGAGCCGCAGACCGGCGTGCTCTGGACGGTGGTCAACGAGCGCGATGGCCTCGGCGACGAGACGCCTCCCGATTATCTGACCTCGGTCCGCGCCGGCGGGTTCTACGGCTGGCCCTATTGCTACTGGGGCCAGACGGTGGACGATCGGGTGCCGCAGGACCCGGCCCTGGTCGCAAAGGCCATCACGCCGGACTACGCGCTGGGCGGGCACACCGCATCGCTGGGCCTCTGCTGGCTGCCGGCCGGCACGCTTCCCGGCTTTCCGGATGGCATGGTCATCGGGCAGCACGGCTCGTGGAATCGCAGCGCGCTGAGCGGCTACAAGGTCGTGTTCGTACCTTTCGAGAACGGGCGCCCGTCCGGGCCGCCGCGGGACATTCTCAGCGGCTTCCTCGCACCGGATGAGCGGGAATCCTACGGACGGCCGGTCGGGGTCACGCTCGGTCCCGATGGCTCGGTGCTGGTGGCGGATGATGTTGGCAATGTGATCTGGCGCGTCACGGGCGAGCAGCAGGGCTGAGCGAGCCCGCGACGGCCTGACGTCGCGCAAGTCCGCTGTCGCGGCTGCCGGACTTCGGCATTGCAACGCACGCCGATCTCGCAACCGCGAACGGCACGGCGCGAGTTAACCTTCGTCGTCCCGCTTTGTCCTTGTCAAATCAGCCCAGCCAAGTCAGATTTTCAGCGCACCGGCGCGCAAAATGTGCCGGTTTCAATTTGGGGCGGAAACCATGAAAAGATTTTCGATTGCATACGCCGCTTTGTTCGGCGCGGTCAGCGCATTCGCGGGGCCGACTTACGCACAGCAGGAAGTCAAGCAGGACTCCAAGTCAGCCTCGGGCCAGGCGAAGGTTTCTCCAGTCACGCAGGCTCAGCTCGACGCGGCGGACAGGAACACGACCAACTTTCTTCTGACCAACGGCAATTATGCCCAGACGCGCTTTCACCCTGCACGGCAGATCAACCGCAACAATGTGAACAAGATGCACGTCGCCTGGATTTTCCAGACCGACGTCAAGGAATCAATGGAGACCTCGCCGATCGTGGTCGACGGAGTCATGTTCGTGACGACGTCGTTCAGCCACGTCTATGCGCTCGATGCCAAGACGGGCCAGCAGCTCTGGCACTATAATCACAAGATGGGACCCATAACGACTTACTGCTGCGGTCCCAACAATCGCGGCGTCCAGGTGCTTGGCGACCTCGTCTATCTCGCCACGCTCGACTCCAAGCTCGTTGCGCTGAATGCCAAGACCGGCGAGGTCGTCTGGAAAACCGACATTGCCGATCCGGAGCTTGGCTATAGCGAGACGATGGCTCCGACCGTCGTCAAGGACAAGATCCTGATCGGGACGAACGGCGGTGAATACGGCATCCGGGGTTTCGTCAGGGCCTATGATGCGAAGACCGGAAAACTGCTCTGGAATTTCGATACGATTCCCGAGAAATCGGTCGGCGTCTGGGCGACCAAGGATGCCACCGGACGCGACATGCATCGCGATATTCAGGCGGAGAAGGACCAGCTCGCCAAGACCGGCGATCCCTACCAGAAGCTCGGCGGCGGTGTCTGGCAAAATCCCGCCGTCGATCTCGCGACCAACCGGATCTATTTCGTGGTCGGCAATCCATCTCCCGATCTCGACGGCTCAGTGCGCCCCGGCGACAATCTCTATACGGATTCGCTGGTGTCGCTTGACCTCGATACGGGCAAATATGTCTGCCACTTCCAGTACATTGCACATGACGTCTGGGACCTCGATGCGGTCAGCCCGCCGGTCCTGGTGGATGTGAGGGACAAGAACGGCAGAAGCATTCCGGGCGTGATCCATGCCGGCAAGACCGGTCACATCTACGTCCACGATCGCAAGGACTGCAGCCTGATCCGCTTCTCCGAGGCCATGGTGCCGCAGGAGAACATGTGGGTTCTGCCGACCAAGGAGGGAGCCCGCATGCTTCCGGGCGCCAATGGCGGTGTCGAATGGTCGCCGATCGCCACTGACCCCGGACAGGGTCTTGCCTACGCCATCAACCTGCATCAACCGATGCATTACAAGGTCGAGAACTCGCCCTATCCGAACGGCAAGCTGTGGCTTGGTGGCGCCTTCACCGCAATCGCGGGCGAAAAGCAGTCCGGCAACATCACCGCCGTCAATTACAACACCGGCAAGATCCAATGGCAGGTGAAGACGCCGGAGCCGATGATCGGCGGCATTCTCGCAACCGCGGGCGGACTTGTTTTCACCGGTGAAAGCAATGGCAAGTTCGCGGCCTACAACTCCTCCAGTGGCAAGGAATTGTGGAGCTTCCGCGCGGGCGCGGGCGTCAACGCGCCACCTTCCACCTACATGCTGGGTGGCAAGCAGTTTGTCGTGGTTGGCGCGGGCGGCAACGTCCAGGTCGACTCCAAGCGCGGCAACAACATCATCGCCTTTACGGTCGATTGAGCGAGGGCGCTTTATATCGAGCATCAAGCGGGGCCGGTCGCGGCCCCGCTTTTGTTAGGGCATCACTGCAATGAACTCGATGAGCGGCAAGTTGGGCTGGTTGATTGCCACCGGGATGCTCGGAGCGATGTTGGACGCAAGCGCTGCACCGGCGCTTGCCCAAAGCATTACGGAAAAAGCCGAGGTCTGCACCGCCTGCCATGGCCAGGACGGCAAGCCGATCGATGGAAAAACGCCCGTCATCTGGGGACAACAGCTCGGATATATCTACGTCCAGCTCCGCGATTTCAAACGTGGTGACCGCAAGAACGAGGTCATGCAGCCGATCGCATCCTCCCTCGAAAAGGATGACATGCTGGCGATCGCGGAATATTTCTCGAAGAAGCCGTGGCCGAGCCTGGGCCAGCCCCGATCGCCGAAGGATATTTCGGAGCGGGCGCTGAGCGCCAACCGCTCGGTCGGCTGCACTGGCTGCCACCTCGATCAATTCCAGGGCGACGGCACCGTGCCCCGCCTGGCGGGCCAGAGCAGGGAGTATTTGAGCAAGACAATTGCCGACTTCCGCACCCGCGCGCGCGGCAACAACCCTGGCATGACCGACCTGATGCTGGCCACCGCGCCCGACGATCTGTCGGCACTGGCCGAATATCTGTCGGGGCTGTAAACGAGTCTCAGCGCGGCGTCAGCCGTTCGCGCAGCGAAGACAGCACGGTGAGATCCGCGGCGCGTTTTCCGGCCTTGTCCCTGAGGGCGGGATCGGCGCCTCGCGCCAGCAGCAATCCGGCGATCTCGGCATGACCGCCTTCGGCCGCGATCATCAGCGCCGTGCGGCCACGGTCATCCCGGTCATCGACATGCGCGCCCGCGTCCAGCAGATAGGATACGACTTGGACGGCCTGCGCTTCCGGGGCGTTTTCGTCCGGCCCCGACGCCCACATCAGCAAGGTGAGATCGTTGGGGTAGCGCGCATTGACGTCGATATTTCGGGCCAGCAAGCGCCTCACGATCTCGATGCGCGCACCCGCCGCGGCATAGACGACCGGTGGCTTGCCGGTTTCGTCCGGCACGCGCTCATCGGCTCCGTGATCGAGCAGCGCTTCGACAATGCTGTCGTTGCCCGCATAGGCGGCCGCGGCGACCGGCGAGATCCCGCTGCGTCCGGTGAGCTTGACGTCGGCGCCGTGTTCGATCAATCGCTGCACGACCGCCGCATGACTGCCTTCGGCGGCGACATACAGCGCCGTGGCGCCCGCGAGATTGCGTGCGTCGATCGGCGCGCCGTGCGCCAGCAGAAGGTCGACCATCTCAAGATGGCCAAACTTCGCGGCGTGGCCGAGTGGCCGCGCGCCAAGCCGGTCACGCGCGTCGACCGACGCGCCCTCGTTCAGCAGTTCGGTCGCCAAGCCGAGACAATTCGCGTCCGCCGCCGAAAACAGCGTCAACGACACCTCGGTCGCCGTGATCTGTGGTTTCGCGGCGTGATACCGGCGACCCAGCTCCTCGCAGCGGTCTGAATCGGCGGCGAGAGCAGCCGAGGCACCGAGCACAGCGATCGCGGCCGAGCATAGAAACAGGATATGGCGGTACAAGCGGTCCCCTCCTCCGCTCCAGATTCGTTCATCCACGGTGGCACGGCGGCGAGGCTGTGCCAAGTTCAAGACGTACGGAGTGGCCGATCATTTCGACCTCAGCTGGCCGGGCCGGCGCGGTCAGTCATCAGCTTGGCGCAGGCATCGAATTGCGACGGCAGGCTTGCTCGAACCGGAAATAGGACATCGGGGTCGGCAGCCGACTCCCGGCATTGAAGGGCGCGCGCGATCAACTCGGTATCGAGACCAGCTACGGGCCGTTCGTTCAGAAAAGCCACGGCAGCGGCGTTCGAGCCGATACGGCCGGTCAACCAGCTGTAGCAAAAGCGCCCGGGATAGAGGATCGTCCGCAGATATAGTTTGTGATCCTTGGGCGCGAGCGTCTCGGCGTTGCCGAAGCTGCGCGCGCGATGGACCCAGGTCGTAAAAGTCTCGCCACGCAAATATTGCCGAATCTCGTCCAATGTCGGCCGTGGCGGTCTCAGGCGCTCGCGCTCTACCAGCGCGATCGCGTGATCGAGATAATCAACGCGATCCAGCGGCGGAAATCGGCCGAGCGAGAAGTGCCGGTCGGACCAGAAGATCGAAACTTTCGGACCCCAATCCCTGGACAGCGCGACGGCTTTGCTCTTCAAGCCATCGAGCTCGCCCTGCGACAGACCCGCCGCCGTAACGACGGCCAGGTCGATATCGCTATAGCGCCGGTTGAAGCCGGCATGGGCCAGACTTCCGATGAGATAGACGCCGAGGAGTTGCGTCCCAAGCGCCTGCCGCCAGATCTCGGCAAGGCGCCGGGCGAAATCGACCGCCTCGCTCCTGGCAAGCTTATGAGGATCGGACTGCGTCATCCCAGAGCATGATCTAATTAGCTGAAATCGTCATCATGCTCTACCTCTTTGTTTGAGCATGATCCCTCAGGTCAAGCCCGAGGGCATGCTTTTCCAAATCATGCTCAGGATCGCATCGGGCGCGCGGCCGTCTCGCGGGTCGAAATCACGGCAATGACGGTGAGGATGCCGAGCGCCACGAGAATCAGCGAGACCGGCCAGGTCGCGCCAGTGCGCGCGACAATGGCGGCGGCGATCACTGGCGTGAGGCCACCGCCAATCGCCGCGCCGAGCTGAAAGCCCAGCGAGACGCCGCTGTAGCGCGCATCGGTCCCGAACAGCTCGGGCATGAAGCTGGCGTGCAGGGCAAAGACGACGCCTTGGCACAGGCAGATGCCAACCACGATCGCCCAGGTCACGATGGTCGCATCGCGGGTTTCGAACAGCCAGAAGATCGGGAAGGCAAACAGGATGCCGAAGCCGGTGCCCGCCAGATAGATGGTGCGGCGTCCGACCACGTCCGACAGCCAGCCGGCCAGCGGCATGACCAGCACCTCGATCAGCCCTGCCAAGGTGATCGCAGCCAGAACGACGGAGCGCGGCATCCCGAGCTGCTGGGTCAAATACGTCACGGCGAACACCGTCAGGATACCGACCCACGCCACCTCCGTGATCTTCAAGCCGACCGCGATCACCGTCTCGCGGCGATATTTGGTCAACGCTTCGAGCACGGGCATTTTTGCGGTCTTCTTGCTTTGCCTGAGCTTCTGGAACGCCGGGGTCTCATCGACCTGAAAGCGGATCACCAGCCCGACGACGATCAACAGGGCACTCGCCAGAAACGGGGTACGCCAGCCCCAGGACAGGAAGTCGTTCTCGGGCAACCGCGTTGCAAGCGCGAACACACCCGTCGCGGTGAGGCGACCGATCGGATTGCCAACCTGAACAAGGCTGCCGAACAGGCCGCGGCGCTCGGGCGGTGCGGACTCGCAGACCAGCAGGACGGCCCCGCCCCATTCGCCGCCGAGGCCCATGGCTTGCACCAACCGCAGTGCAATGAGGAGAGCAGGCGCGAGCATGCCGATCTGCTGATAGGTCGGCAGCAGACCGACAAGGAAGGTGCCAAAACCCATTAGCAGCATCGACAACACGAGCATCGATTTGCGGCCGACGCGGTCGCCGAAGTGACCGAAGACGATGCCGCCAAGCGGGCGCGCGACATAACCGAGGGCGTAGACGCTGAGTGCCGCGAGCGTGCTTACCGTCGGATCGGACGCCGGAAAGAAAAGTGGTCCAAAGACGAGCGCGGCGGCGCTGGCGTTAACGAAGAAGTCATACCATTCGATGACGGTGCCGATGGCACTCGCCGCCACGACCTTAGCCGTGGACGCCCGCTGACGCGGTGCGCCGGCCTCAGGCTGGCTGGTGTCTGCCGTGAGGGTGACCGT
>Ga0210406_10004943_pt1 | contig 14095 bp, 26 predicted proteins | sample IncBWC30MmetaG_FD_155454 | JGI IMG/M metagenome (GOLD analysis project Ga0210406, IMG submission 155454) | Forest soil microbial communities from Barre Woods Harvard Forest LTER site, Petersham, Massachusetts, United States - Inc-BW-C-30-M | ecosystem: Environmental > Terrestrial > Soil >... | reverse complement strand
CAACTAGGAGAACTCGGCCTTTGCCTGAGCAATATGTCTCATACGCAGGTGATGACGACTCGCCGCAAGATGGCTACCATCACGATAGACAACGTAGACGAGGGCCACTACGGACTCGCTGGCACAGAATCTCTGGCGCAAGGCATACCGTCGATAGCTTGGAATCACCCCATCACTCTACAAGACCAGCTTGAGCACATGGCACCGGGCGTTGGATCGCCATTCATGGAAGTGAACAGCCTACGCAACGCTGTGCATACCGCAAAGCTAAATGATGAGTTACTGCTTGAGAACAGGCACGCCGCACGCAACTGGATCGAGAGATTCTACAACAGCAAGTACCTCGTGGAACGTTATTGGGAACCTTTCTGCGATGAACTGGTGAAGAAATGAAACGACTGCGCTTGGAAGGACAAACATTCGGTCTGTTGAAAGTGGATAGCCAGCACGGCATAAACTCCCACGGCAATCTGACGTGGTTGTGCAGATGTTGTTGCGGAGGCAAGGCTGTGGTCACCGGAGCCAACCTAAGATCGGGCGGAACTCGAAGCTGCGGTTGTGGTCAAGGCAACCTCCTACACGGAGATGCACGCAGACTGCACGTGACATCGGAGCACAGGGCATACGTCAACGCTAAGAACCGATGCAACAATCCGCGCAACAAGAACTACTCCGACTACGGTGGTAGAGGCATCAAGTTCCTGTTCACCAGCTTCACTCAATTCTTATATGAGCTGGGACGCCGACCAAGCCGTTTGCATTCTTTGGATAGGATCAGGAACAACGGCCACTACAGACCGGGCAATGTCCGATGGGCAACCAGAAAGCAACAGAGGAGCAACCAGAGATGACCAACTTGTCCGGTCGTAAACACATCGTTCACGTCGTCGGTACGCGGCCTCAATTCCCCAAGGTCGCTCCCGTGTGGCGGGCGCTGCGCAAGTACAACTACTCGCAGACCGTGGTCCACACCGGACAGCATTACGACGATCAGATGTCCAAGAACATCATCGAAGACACGGGCTGCCACATCGACATGGTGCTGTGTGGTGACGACAGAAGCGCCAAGAATGAATCCCTTGCTGAAGCTCTGAGAGTGTTGAGACCCGATCTGGTCATGGTCTACGGAGACTGCAACACATCCCTCGACGCTGCTATGGCAGCCGAGGATGCCAAATGTGAGTTCGCTCACGTAGAGGCTGGGCTTCGCTGCGGCGATGATCGCATGATCGAAGAATACAACCGCATCAAGATAGATCGCTTCGCCGACATCCTCTACGTTCCATCGGTGGACGCGGTGTACAACTTGGCGAAGGAGAAGGTTGTGTTCGAGCGTATTCAGTTCGTGGGCAACGTGATGGTGGACACATGCCACTGGGCGGGATGCCTGAACGATCTAGCGATCAAGCGCGAGCGGTTCGGACTGCTGACGATGCACAGGCCAGAGAACGTGGACAATCCACTATTCATGTTGAAGCTCATGGCTAAGGTTGGTCAGTTGCAATACCCGGTCATCTTCCCGAAGCATCCACGTGTGAAGTTGCCGTCGTGTGTACCGAGCAACGTTAAGGTACTTGGTCCTGCCAGCTACAAGACGTTTGCAAAGTGGCTGCGCCAAGCACAGTTCCTCATCACCGACTCCGGTGGTCTGCAAGAGGAAGCGACGCTGGCCGGGACACCGTGCTTGACGATGCGCCCGAGCACAGAACGCCCGGTCACCATCACCGAGGGCACCAACGAACTCTCAACGCCGGAGATGTTGATGGGGCAGGTGCTCCGCATCCTCGATGGCAAATGGAAGAAGGGTTCAACGCCGTTGTACTGGGACGGCAAAGCAGCAGAAAGGATCGCATGTCATCTCCACTCGTATCTGTCGTAATCACCACATTCAATCGCGCACCACTTCTGCGCTCGACGTTCGAGAGCTTCATGAAGCAGGAGTTCAAGGACTACGAAGTCATTGTGATCGACGATGGCTCTGACGAGGCTACACCGAAGCTGTGCGCTGAGCCGTGGCCGTTCTCGATGACATACCACAGGATGAACCGCGACAGGACTCTCGGGTATAACAACCCGGCGCGACCGAACAACGTCGGCGTGCGCATGGCGAAGGGTGACATCATCGTCCTTCAGAACGCCGAGGTTAGGCACAGCCGAGAAGTGATCCAACGTCTGTCAGAGCAATGCGGCACCATGAACGCCGTGTTCGCTCAGGTCGCAGTGCTCGACCAATACGGCCAAAGCAACTCCGAAAACCGCTGGTACTGTCACAGGACGTTCAGCCCTCGCCCCTTCTTCTTCTGCGGCGCGCTCCGGCGCGAGTGGTTCGAGAAGCTCCGTGGCTTCGATGAGGACTATCAATACTACGGTATGGATGATGTGGACTTCGCGGATCGTCTGGCGAAGTGCGGAGTAGAGTTCCACTTCACCAACATCGAGGTTGAGCACCAGTGGCACGGGTGCTCGTTCAATTCCAGCGATGCCAAGAACAACATCCCGGTCATGACCTACGCCCGCAAGACGCAGGAAATGGCCGATGGCAAGATCGGGGTCGAGCGCAACCTTGGAAGAGAGTGGGGAGCTTTATGAAAGTTGACGGCAACTACGAGTTCGGCACACTCGACCAGATCAAGTGTGAGCGATGCTTGAAAATCATCATGTGGACGCCCGGTGGTCTAGGCTCCACGTCGGCTTGCTGCAACATCCGCTACGACGCATTCGTACCAGAGGACGACCCGACGCACCTGCGGGTAATCAGTGCGAGAGACAGAGCATGAAGCTAGGCGTTTACATCGCAACACACAACAACCCGATGTTCCTTCGCCTAGCTCTGCTCCAACTGGAAGCGCAGACGGTGCGGCCCGATATGTTGGCAATTCACGAGAACGGTCATCCGTTCCAGACCGCCGATCTCATCAGCCGTGATGTGCTGCGCAGACTCAGCCAGACGACGCAGATCATGTTCGATCACACCGAGGCTGGGCTGGCGCATCCGTACTTCCACTACCTTCCCCTGAAGCGCCTGGTGCATACCGGGCGCTGCGACCTGTACACGAAGTGGGATCACGATGACATCTTCTACGAGACCCATCTGGAAGAGTTGGCTGCGGTCGCCAAAGACTATCCGTGGATCGGCAAGCGCCGCGCTGACATCCTCGTGCTGAACCAGAAGCAATACGTGTTCAAGCAGAACCGGGAGTTCACGTGGAACCCGCTGGGTGGAATGTCAGACACCTTCATGTTCAACCACGATGTCGCCAACTGGTACCTGTCCGATATGTTGGAGCGCGCCGGGAAGAACGAAGCGGACGACTGGATTCTGCACAAGTACACTCTGCCGAGATTCCCGCAGGGCATCATGCTGAACCACCCACCGACTACCTGCTACGTGTCCCACGGTCGGAACGACAGCACGAGCCATTGGATCACCAAGCCGCCAGATGATCTAAAGTGATTGACAACTAACATAGTACAGAATACAATAGAATAGAAGCATGGAGGAACATCTTTGGACTACTTGAAGCCGTTTGCCGGACCTGTCGTGGCAGGACGGGAAGCCGAGGAAGTTGTGTTTGCAAAAGACCAGCCCCAGTACGTGCCCTTGCGCACCTTGATCTATGAAACCTATCCGGGGTCTGGTGATGTGCGAGTGATGTCGCGTTGGACCTTCACCGCCGACCAACGCAAGGCAGTGGCAGAAGGAGAGGACATTTACCTGACCCTCCTGACGTTTGGGCAACCGTTGCAGCCAATTTTAATGGCTATCGAATAGGAGTAACGCCTTGGAAGAGACACAGAATATAGTACTACCCACAGAGATCAAGCCGCAGGAGATCGCCATTCCGGCGCGAGTTGCCGAGGAGATAAAGAAGCTGCACGTCAACTTGGTTGCCAACGCGCGTGCGTTCGAAAATGCTCGGGCTGCCTTCGGTGAGTTCATCCGTATCACGAAGCGCACGCTGCACATCCCAGAGGATGAGCGTTGGGAAATCAAAGAAGACGCCTCCGGGTTCGTCAAGCTAACCGAAGAAGGGAACCTAGCCTAATGCCTATCCACGAGTTCAAGTGCAAGAAGGGCCACATCACCGAGAAGCTGTTCCTAACATTCTCAGCGGCAGAGAATATCAACACGATCATATGCACCACATGCGATCACAGCAAAGCGTTGGCGACGCGGATCGAGTTCTCAGTGCCCGGTATGCCCATACTGTACGGCGAGGGATTTTTCAAGCCCGCCGCCAGTGGTAACAAGGGCTACAAGCGTGGCGATCCATCGAAGGCCGCTAAGGACACGATCAGCGAAGTAGGAGCGTCAAATCTAATCGGCGCGGTGAAGGGCAGTAAGTAACCACCTGACACAAAAAGGAGTGCAGATGTCACGCAAGATTCTGAACACGAATGTTAACAGCCCGAAAGGCAAAGACATACTCAAAGCCTTCGGTACGAAGATCGTAGGCCAGCGCGAAGCGGTCAATGCACTGGTTGATGTGGTAGAGAACTTCGTCGGTGGATTCTGCACTCCCGGTCGGCCAGCAGGGAACCTCCTGTTCCTTGGTCCCACGGGAACCGGAAAGACTCGCGTGGTCGAAGCGTTGTGCGAAGGATTGTTCGGCACAGAACGCGCCTGCATCAAGATCGACTGCGGAGAGTTCCAGCATTCGCACGACATCGCCAAGCTGGTCGGATCGCCTCCGGGCTACCTCGGTCACCGCGAGACTCACCCGATGCTGACGCAGGAAGCGTTGAACCTGTGGCACACCGAGAAGTTCAAGTTCACCGTTCTATTGTTCGACGAGATCGAGAAGGCATCGGATGCCCTGTGGAACATACTGCTCGGCATCTTGGACAAAGCCACGCTCACGCTCGGAGACAACCGCAGGGTTGACTTCTCGCAGTGCGTCATCGTCATGACATCGAACCTCGGCGCTACCGAGATGGGCAAAATGGTCGATGAACGACTCGGCTTCCACCAGCAGGCAACGGACACAACAGCGGTCGATGCTGACTTGGACAAGCGCCTGTCCGCTGCCGCAACCGCTGCGGCGAAGCGCAAGTTCAAGCCGGAGTTCATGAACCGTCTGGACAAGACCGTCGTGTTCCACTCGCTGACGCCGGATCACATCAAGGAGATGTTGGAGATTGAGATAAGCCGTGTGCAGATGGAAATCGTCATGCACACCGCCCTCCCATTCTTCTTCTGTCTCAGCCCGAGTGCGAAGAAGGTTTTGCTGGCTGAGGGCTACAGCCCGAAGTACGGCGGTCGGCATCTGAAGCGTGCTATGGATCGCCGCCTGAAGAACAAGTTCGCAAAGCTGGTTGGCACAGGTCAGATCACTGAGAAGTGCGAGATCGTCGTGGATGCAGACGGCGACAAGGATTTCATCTTTTACAAACAGGAAGGGCTATGAAGATCAAAGCAGAACTGATTCAGGCGAGCAACAACCTTGCTACATCCATCCCCATCTACACGTTCTTGCTCACCTACCCGGTGAATAATTGGCTCCTCGACTTCTTAGGGCTGAGTCGCTTCGAGTCCGTTGCAAAGCACCTGACTACTCGCTACTACATCACAGGCACCAGCATCCGGGTGATGATGAACCAAGCGAGAGCCGAGGCGAACCGCAGCGTACACTGTGCGTTGACCGATGAGATGAATAAGGTAGTGGCGTTCACGCAGGACATCTTTTGGGCGACGAATCCGAACAACTACGGCGCGGCCAAGCGCATCACGAGTGCGCAGGTGAAGCAGGCCATCGACCTGTTCGGTACGCGTCTTCAGGATGTGCTGAAGCAGTACAAGCCCGGTGAGATTCATGCGCCATCCGGCCTGAACCACGAGCATGTTTACGACGCCACGGAGCAGGGCTGGAGCAAACGCTTCCCTCAGTAGTACACTACGTCGGACGGAGGGCACTGATGCCTATAAGCGATGTGGTTGGAGAGATCGACAAGGAAGTCGCGCGGCTGCTCGCAGCTAAGAAGTTGCTGACAGGCGGGGTGGTCAAGACTGGCAGGAGCGGACGCGGGCACACGATAGCGCCGCAACACGCAGGAAGATCGCACAGACTCAGCGGGCGCGCTGGGCAAAAGAAAAAGGTAAGAAATAACTAGACCGGGGCGAGTGCTGGGGCGAAAGCCTTGGTGCTCGCCCCGGTTTTTTTTGCTTTACTCGGGCCTGAGACTTTTCCGGTAGTGCTCGTCAATGATGGCGCGGAATCGTGGAACCATTTGGCTCCTCAACTCATCCAACGGCACTGGGAAGAAAATGCGCGCCGTCCTCTGCTCGAAGTCATCATGTATCCATTTTAGTATCGCGCGGCCTTTGGGAGTAACGACCAGCAGTGACTCACGCCGATTGTCCGGGTTCCGTTTCCTTCGGATCAGTTGTTTGCTTTCCAAGGCATCCACCATCTTCACCATCACATTATTATTGATGCACAAGCACTGGGCGATGAAGGTCTGGCTGTGCGGCCCGTATTCAGCCGCCATGAGAATCCAGCCCATGCGCGCGCTGAACCCTTTCTGCTGGCACTCTGCCTCAAGTCGCGCGGTGACGATCCCTAATGCGTGAGTGAGCAACAGGACGTAGCTTTTCCATACCTCGGGGAGAAGTACGCAGGGGTTAGCTTCGAGTTTTCTCTTCGGCATCTATAAGGGTGACCGGGGTTCCTCACGGGCAAAAGAAGTCTACCATGCACGCACTGTCACGCATCTTGACAATGGACAGTGGGTATAGTATGCTCCGCACACCATCCCTCCCCCTATAAATTTCGCCGCCAAGGAATGAGGATGATCTGTCGAAGTTTCAAGTGGTTCGTCTGTTTCTCACTGGTTCGACTTCCACCGCAATCGTTCAAGGACTGCTCGTGTTGGTCGTCACTCTTGGTGCTAGGTACATCGGCGTCAGACATCACCGTCACTACGTTGGGGCCATCACTGCCGCGCTAGCAAGTGCTGCCTTCGTTAAGCTCCGCGCGCATTTTCTACGCCACACGCTGAACGAAGTGGACGCTTATCAGGCCCATGAGTTCTGGCAAAAGGCCCGCATCATTAGCTCACTCCAAGCCATCAAGTACATAACGGACGGTTGCGACCACATCGGCGATCCTGAGCATCAGAAGTGCCGTGCCGCTGGGCGCAAAGAGCTTGCCGTTATCCAAGCGGCCATTGGCAGGTCACCAAGTCCGGATATTGTCAGGGGCAACAAGCCGCCTGCTGCGGTGGGTGCTGCTGGGGATTAAACGCACCAACTATCAATCCGCAACACGATTGGGAGGGTGGTAAAAATGAGCCTGAGCAGTCCTCTGGGGTGCGAAAGTTTTAAGGTTGGTGTGAAGACACGATTGAGTCCGGAGGCGTGGGTATTCAACAGCCTTCGCTTCAGGTTTGCAGAAGAGGGCATATCATACGGAGTCCATTTGGAGAAGCGATGGGTGGATGTGCTTTCAACCACCGTCGAGCGCACAACGGACGAACCGAACTGTGAGTACCCGGTACCAAGCGACCGCTACGATGTGGCACGTGACAGCAAGACCGCGTGATGAAAATAACTCCGACAAAAAAAATAGCCCCACCTAGTCGTCATGACTGGGTGGGGCTTTTGTTCGTGTTTTAGGCTACAGCAAAACCGGATAGAAGTCCGGCGCGCTTTCATCCGGCACCAGAGTCTCCATCGGGATCACCGTCACCGGGCGCTCCTGTTGCTCAGTTTCTTCCGCCTGTGGGTCTACCACGGTGGTAACCCTGTGGGCGAGGCCGGGTGCTGCATCTCTCTCAGCACTGTTGCCGCGCCTTCGAGCTTTGTAGCGACTGCGCCTTCCGCAGCGCCAGCGATCTTGTCAGCTTCGACTTGAGCCACGGAGGCCGCTTCGGCTTGCATCTTCGCAAGCTCGGCCTCTGCCGAAGCAAGCGCTTCGGCAGCCAGCTTTTCGGTCTCGGCCTTGGCTGCTGCCTCTACCTTATCTGCTTCCTGTTTGGCAGCCGCTTCATCAACGGTAGCCGTCCCGAGGACCGCAGCCTCGATGGCCTTCACTTCTGCAACTACCGCTGCTTCGATCTTCTGCACTTCACCCACCACTGCTGATGTGATCTCTTCCAACATTTATGATTGCTCCTCGTGTTTGTCTTCGTCCTTGTCCTTCTTGAACATGTTGCTCAAGCGGTTGATGCCGTACGGCGACGCCGCGAAGGTTGCGAGCGCACCGATTATCATTGGCAGACCGCCCATCCACACCTGCAACGTCGCCACGGGCAGGGTCATCATGTGACGAACGATGAACCATATAAGCGCCATTGACGAGACGCTGATCCATGAAGAGAGGATGCGGCTGGACGATGGCGCACCGCCGTCCGACAGAGCGCCCTTGATGAAACTTACGAACTTACCGCAGGAATCTTTAAGCAGGCTCATTAGGATCGCTCCGGCCAAGACCACTGGCGCATCCCTGTGCCCTCCGTGACACTCGTAACCCAAATGTCGTCTGGCCCATCGGTGAACACCTTCAGGTTCACGCAGGTCTCGGACCACACATGCACGACCACAGCGGGAAGGTCCGGCGAGCAGGAAATTCCGTTGCCGGGTTGTCCGCTGCCATGCAACTGCTGATCCGTGTAAGGGTCACAGTGGAAGATCACAGTCCTACCTATTGTTGGTTTCATGAAACTCCTTCAGGGCCGCAGTCATGGCGACCCACTCTTCGTGTGTAAATGAATCACTCTTTGCGCGGTTGCACCGCGAGCAGCAGACCACGCAATTTTCCTTCGAGTACCCAACTGCATTATCCTTGCGGTCGAGGTTGTATCCTTTGAAGGATGTATCGTTCATATATGGCACCCACAGAACCGAGGCCCCGCAGTATTGGCACGAGGATGTGCTGGTGAACTCCACGAACTCGTCGTAGGACAGAAGCACATCCCTCTTGCGCATACCCGCCGATCTCTTGAGCACGTTGTACAAGGATTCGAACGGTCTCAACCTGACGGATGCTGCGCTCACAGCTTGTGACCGAAGTAAACGCCTCCGATGAAGATAGCTACCTTGGTAGCCCCACCAAGGAACTTCTTCAGTCGAGACGCCTTTGCCGCCTTCTTATACGCCGCGATCACCTTGCCGGATTCCGTATTAAGAGTGGTGCAGCTAGCTAAGTCGTTGGAAAGACTCAGCGTCTTGGCTTTTTCGAGCGTGAACAGGTTTACCTCATCGTTCAGATCGGCTTGTAATCTGACCTGATCTATTCGTGAAGCGGTAGCCTGCTGCGCTTGGGGCACGCTCAGTTGAACGATGTTATCGCCCAACGCAGTGACAGGCCCAAACGCGGGCAGATCGCTGTACGAGGCTGCTAGGCCATCTGCTGCCTGTTTGGCGGTCGCACCGGGCTTCAGAGCGGCACTGATTGCCTTGTCAGCCACTTTGTCCCGAGTATCGACGATCTTGACGATAGCTGTCTGCTGGGTCGTTTCTGCGGCCCGTTGTGCGGCGCTGGCTGCCAACTGATCCTGCCATGACTTGCGATCCGCATTGTATTGCTGTTCCTGTTTCTCGGCCCGCGCTATTTGCGCGTCGGCAAACTTCAATGCGATGAAGCCGCCCACTCCCGCTAGGATTAAAACCACAACGAGCACGCCGATCAGCCCGTAGCTGACCGTGGCGTGCTTGTGTGCGAGAGCCGCGAACTGTGTAGTGAATTGCGCTTGCAGTTCTTGCTCTGGTGTTAACATGTTGCTCCTTTGTTCGTTACAGAATTACGTTGCAGCTTCGTCTTGCTTCGCCCAGCACCATGTCATCGCAATGCACGGTCGGGGCGCACTTGATGACCTGCATCACTTCGCCGGGTGCGCTCACGTAGTTCGGGTTGCAGAACTGGTTAGTGCCGTGCTGTACCTTCTTTGGGCTTGCGTGGGGCGCTTTGCGCGCTGGTGGTTTGGTCAGGGCCGATGCACCGATGCAGGCGCACAGGATGGTCGTTAAGATAAAACGGATCACTTTTTCTTATCCTTGGGAGGCTCAGTCCAGAGCATTACCTACCCAGCCTGCGTCCGCTCTCGCGGTCCTCTGTTCGCAGTGTTAAGCGTGTCCTACTGGTATGTCATCGAGGCCGAGGCCGACAGTCTCGTCGGGTGATCGGAAGATGGTGAGGGTTGTGGTCTTGATTTCATCACTCACTAGACCAACGTTGGGATCGTTGTTGAAGCAGATGATGAACTTCGCTTGCTCGGGCCATGTACAAAGATCAAGGGACTTCAGTAGATCGAGAAGTCTCTGGTGGTTCGGGTACGGGGTTGCCAAATGAATCCCTCCCAACAAAAGTAAGGCTCCGGGGTTTCCTACTTGCCCGGAGCCATGTGACGATTCGGATCGGCTAGGTCAGCCGCTTAGGACGCCACTTGCTCTACTACAATTCTGTTCGGATCGAACGATTCAATCTCGCTCAGGTCTGGCGGCGTAAGGTACTCGACGATCAAGTCGAACACCACCACTGCATCGCGCTTCAGTTCCTCAACGTCTCCGTCGCTGACTTGAATGATGTAGTGCCAGTCCTCATCCGCCATGAAGTCCAGCGCGTGCTCGGACTCATGCTTGAGATCGCTCTTGTAGCCAAGGCGATCCACGCGGACCACGAACCCAGAGGATGGGTCTTGCTTGACCCACGACACTTCGTTTGGGAACCGCATGTCACTGATGAGAGCGATGCGCGGCCTTTCAGCCAGCAGCACGTCATTCAGCTTCTTCACCCAGTAGTTGGGTTCTTGGTTGCGTCGATACTCGGTGCCCCACCATTGCAGCAGCGTGCGCTGCTTACCGAGGGGGCAGAGAGGATCGGTCATGTCTGCTTCTGGATCGTACATAACCCACGACGGAAACGGAGTGAAGGACTCGCGCCCTTCCGGCAGAGCTTCCGCAGCGCCGCCCTGCTTGAATAACTCAAGCATCCCACCCGCGTTTACTGCCGCGTCGTTGACCTCTTTCTTCAGGACATCAGCGAACGCGTAGCGCCGTACATCGTACTGACCAGCGCGTGCGGCAACGATTGACTTCACAGCCTCATCCTTGCCATGTCGGGCCTTATACCCGAAGCCCACTACGACTGTGTGCTGCATTAAGCGAGCACCTTCCGCAGGAGCTTCAACACTCGAAGGACGAGTGCAGACGCGAGGCCAGCGGCCAGCGTCTTGTAAAAGCCAATCAAGGCCCAGCCGCCACACCAGTAGATCGCAGCGTTAAGGCCGAAGATGATGAGTCCGATCAGCGCGGTATCAACCACGATGCCGAACACAATCACCGCGAGGAAGCTGAGGGCGGCGAGCAAGAACACACCGAGTCCTACAGCCAGCTTTGTTTTCACACTTGTCATTTGTTCTCCACTCAGAACGGTTATTTACTTGCGGGTTTGAGGCTTGCGACCTTGCGGTCGAGTTCTTCTTGGGTCAGGTTGTAGAAGCCCGACCGGAAGAGGGCGACGCCGGGAACGATTACTTCCCCAAGGCCGAAGCGGCCAGCGGTGCCCTCTTTACGAACAACATATTCAGTTGTGCTCATGCTCTCCTATTTGCCGAACTTATCTGCGTAGTCCTTTGCGAACTCGCAGTAGCCGTTTGGTTTTTCCTTCTGGACGCTGGTGCAGTCCAAAAAGTACTGCCACGTTTGAATCTGCTTGTCCGATACGCCGAACAGCCATTGACCAGCCGGGATAACTTCCAATCCCCAGTTGACCCCTAGCTCGTTCTGCCCGTTCAAGCTGCCGTTGGACAACAGACGCGGGAAGCTCACCGGGACGTGAATGTCGCCGATGACGAAGCGGTCGAACGTCGCGCCTTCAAGACCTGCGTGCGCCCGGTAGATGGGCGAGTCAAACAATGCGCGCGTGTGGTTGATGAAGGACGAGATGCTTTTCGCTTGTGCTTCAGGACTATTCCTGTAGCCGACTTCCATACCGTGGTTGAATCCGTAGCGATGACCGCGAATGTTCTCGAAGATGAAAGGCGACATCGTGTCGTGAATAGTGACGCCCTTGACTCCTCGGAACTTCTCGATGATGCACTGGTAGATCAACCAGTCGAAGGTGCGCTGCGCCTGAAACTTCGTTGGCATCTTCTTGTCTTCTGCCATGCGCATGTGGTTGCCCACACTGAACAGCAGAACGACTTCCTCGATCACGCCTGTCTCGATCAGCGTGAGCATGTCTTCGACCATGAATCGAAGCATGTGGTAGGAGAAGTGAATCTGCGCCGGGATGAACAGTTGATTGCTCTTGGGCGCGTCGTGCAGATCGCCGTTGCCAATGTCGCCAAGCATCGGGATGTACAGCTTCTTGATCGGGTACATCGCGCGGTGCAGGCCGAGGATCATCTTGGCCTTCTTTGCGATATAGCCGAAGCGGTTGCCAGCGATTTCCAGATCGTACTCAGGGAATCCGCTGGTGTCGCCGCGCCGGATCACGTCACCGAAGTGAGTGTCCGAGATGACGAGCACAGCGTCTTCGCTATGACCAGCCTTGCAAGGCGGTTCGATTAGCTGCTTCGTCGGTTTGACCTTGGTTACCGGGCCGGAGAAGTCGCCGAGCGTGTCAACGAACTCTTTGATACCATCCAGAAGTTCGTCGTAGCCTGCGTGGTTCTCGGAGAGATGCTTCCGCATACCGCGCTCTGACGACAATTCCATTTTCTGCTTTGCGAGCAGGCGGGTCAGTCGCGCGTTCTCTCGGACGAGGTACTCTTGGTCGGACTTGTAAGGTGACGGATCAACCGCGACCTGTGTGATTGCCTTTGCGGTAGCCTTATCGTGAGCCTTGCCCATCGTGTCAGCCATCTTCGTGATGCCATTGGCGACGATGAAGTGCTGGATGTTCTTGGCTGCCGCGCTAGCGCAGTGAAGGTACTTCTTCAATTCTTCTTGCGTTGGGAAACGCTCTTCGTTGTCATTCACTTCTTGTGCAAAAGGAATGGCGCGGTTGAGCAACGCCTTTTCATACGGCGTTAGGTTGGTCGAGTCGTTCAGAAAACCTCCCAAAAAGATTAGGCAGGGAGACGGTGAATCTCCCTGCCCGGATAAGAGACTGGCTCTCACCCAACACATATAGTGTAACAGGGTATAGTCCAGAAAGCAACTAAAAAATGTGTCAGGTTGTTAAGCGCGGTTTTACTACCGATCCTTGAGGACTTCGAGACTGGTGATGATCTGTCGCTGCGTCTCGGCATCCTTCCTCTGGTATTCCTGCGCCTCCCTCAAGAGGCTGGCTGTTGCCTCTGTGGCGGCTTGGATATGTGCCAGATGGTTGTTCAGTAGTGCATCTGCCCATGCAGTGACTCCGACCTTCGCTGACTTGTATGCTTTTATGACGAGTCCGAAGGCGGTGAGCATTGGCAACCAGAACTTGAGCGCCGCGTAGAATGCAAGTGCGGTCATGTTTGATGATCCAATCGTTAACTAAGATATGAGTGCGGGTTGGTGGTTGAGGTTGAAGGGCAGTCGCTCGCCGCTGCACTGCCCAAGGATTGAGAGGCTAGAATGTGGTCCACCACTGGTGGGAATTGATTCTGAGAATTGCTGTGGATGCTCCGTCGATCTGCGCTTGAGAGTATAACGCCGCTGTGGGAATACCCGTGGTCCCTGCCGCCATCGTCACTTTCAGCACACCGTCAACGTAGAACAGCCATCCACTCGCACCATCGGTCTGGCATTTGAATTGATGGAAGGTGGTCGTGTCCGGTGTTATACCAGTGCTCGTCGCAGTGATGTTTGATCCGTCCGTTACCACTGCCATCCAGTGCGTGTCTACCGCAGCGTCAAAGCGAAACCCTATAAACGATGCCGCCGGAGTTGCCGTTTCCAATGGTGCCCCGGCTGAGGTTGCTCCCATTCCCATCCATACTCGGATGCCAGAAGTCGTGGAGAAAATCATCGCGTAGTACTGGAACGTGTCCAGCATTGCTGGGCTAAGGATTCCTAAGTTGGTTTCCCCTAAGAAGCAGTAGGTACTGGTACCATTCAGTTGAATGAACGGCGGGTCTTGAGTTGAAGCGAAGAACCCGGCAGTTCCACCTTGCTGGAACATGGCAAAGTTATAGTACTGCCCTGCGGTCAGGCCAAACCCTGCTG
>Ga0210406_10004942_pt1 | contig 14098 bp, 10 predicted proteins | sample IncBWC30MmetaG_FD_155454 | JGI IMG/M metagenome (GOLD analysis project Ga0210406, IMG submission 155454) | Forest soil microbial communities from Barre Woods Harvard Forest LTER site, Petersham, Massachusetts, United States - Inc-BW-C-30-M | ecosystem: Environmental > Terrestrial > Soil >... | reverse complement strand
GAGGAGTTGCGAAAGTTCATCGCAGGCAAGAAGCCTCTCCAGGCCGAACTGCGTACACGCCCTGCGAAGAACGTTGCAATGGGTCGACAGAACCGAAACGGTCGGGCTGAATTCCGCATTCTGGACGACGTGGGGAAAGTACGAAAGGCGGGGCGCAACTATGTCACGTGCTGTCCGGCCTGCGCGGACTCCGGGCACGACCGGAGCGGTGACAACCTGGCCATCCTGATCGAAGACCCACGCTTTTACCAATGCTGGGCGGGCTGCACGAAGGAAATGATTCGGGCGGCCCTAGGCCATCCAGTTCGAACTCGGCATTTCGCCTAAAACCGAAAAGGAGAGTGTTGCTGGCATGAAGAAACGAGGATCGTTGGACCAAGTGGGCTTGCAGCTTTCGCGGCAGGCGCTCCAGATGTTGAAAGAACGAGGAATTTTCGCCCAGTCAGCGGTATGTCTGGAACACCAGCATCTGGCAAAGCGTTATGTGGTGCGCGGTTTGGAGTCGGGCGGCGCGGTTGGGGACGTTGGTCGATACGTCACCTTTGCCCAACCAGATGGACGGCCAATACAGTGCCTGCATCCCGTGGAAGCCATCGGTGTCAACGGGCTTCATGCGATCGTGGTGGCGCCTGTGTTGGTGCGGATCGAGATGATGCGCAAGGGACGAACCTACGAACTGCTGATCACCCAGCATCGGCCGAGTGAGCCGCTTGATGGGAAGAGACCTGCACTTGAAACGAAGGCCTTGTTTCGTGGCATTCACGGTCGCTCGGAGTTGGATCTAGCCGGAAAGGATAAGAACCAAGCCGGCGCTGCAACTCCGACGTTCTACTCCCTGGCGGGCGAGGAAGCCCCGATCCCGAGACGGTTTCGTGCGGGGGGCCGAGCAATCACCAAGGCCGTGAATTGTTCGGGATGCTCCCACAACCACTTTGTCAGAACGCGCAATGAAGGAGATGCTCGCGCGGCAGTCAGCACAGCTGCAGCTCAACGAAGCGAGAAAGACGTGTCAGCAGGCAATGTGGCTTGAGAGAGAGAAGTCAGTATGCAGAACAGACTGAAAAACTACGCTCTGGTGATGTGCCTGTTCGTTTTCCTGTTCGTAATCACTGGTGGCGGTCTGCATCTGGTAATCCCAAGCCAGCTCTTCGGATAGGGGTGCTCCCACCCTAATCGCCTGATTTCGACGAAAGGGTGGGAGTCATGTCACCGCAGGATTGGGCGACGGCGGGTAGCCCACTCAGGTCGGCTCCTTGGTGGGAATGTTAAGAACACAGGCGCAGCTTCAGTACGTAGTTTCACGTGCGACTTTCTGCTGCTATCTCACCAGTTGGGCGACCACTACCTGTGTGGCGTCGGCTGGCCGAACCGCCGCCGAATGAGACGGCACCTGCTCGGCTCCGAAGCTGATACCGAAGTCCGGTTCCTGCAACTTCTGCAGCTCGTAGACGTCTTCGTTGTTGGTACGGAAGGTCAGTAGTGTCCGCCCTTTCTTGGAGCCGTCGTTTGGCGATCCAAGGAGAAATGATCCACTACCCTTGTCGTTCTGGAAGATCGCGATGGTGCGGTTCTGCCGGTTAACGGCGAAGGTGTATTCGCCTGCAGGCATCACTTTGCCACTCGCGTAGAAGTTGAAGGGAATGTTGGCGCGAACCCGGTGGTCAAAGCCCTGCGCCAAGGCTAAGGTATCCAGCGCTAACGCGAATAGCATCAGCGCTACCAGTTTGCGAAAGCTTGTTTTCATATCGGCTCCTCTGACCACCATTCGATCTGAATTCACGGCGTTTCGTCGGACCCGTAAGAATTGCAAATGATGGACACAGTGTTTGACTACAAATAGCCTGCTTGGACTCCGCTGGCGTGTAACTTCGTGGTCAAAAGATTGTCTCCAAATGTTTGCAAGCGCCTATTGAACCAGGCTTAGGTTGATTCTTGCGCGAAACTCCGAAACGAAGCTTGACATCGAAAACAGAAGTTCGCGGGAGTGATCCCGCAACCTGCTGTACGCCTCAACCCAACGGGAGCCAACGGCCGACTCGCATTTCCTCAAATCACAACCGAGTTCAACAAAATCTCAGGTACCTGAAGGAGGGTACTTCGCCATGCCAACTGAAGACACAACGACATCGTCCTCGGGACTGGATGTGAACAAGCTTCTTGCGGAGCTTGAAGTCCCGCTTTCACCCGACCAGGTCCGGTGGCGAGTTACCAACACAACCAACGACAAGAAGCGCGGTCAGATCGTGCCCTACGCGGATCCGCGCGCTTACACGGACCGCCTCAACGCCCTGTTCTCTCCCCAAGGCTGGACCCGCGAGTACAAGGTCGAGACGATGAGCAACATCAGCCGTGTCAAGAGGGCGAGAGCCTATTGTCGGGGAAGGTGCTGGTCACCTGCACAGCAACGATCTTTGGCCTTGGGTCGCATTCCGGGACCGGCGAAGAATGGGCCGACGACGACACGGCTTGACGTCAGCCGATGCGCGGACCTTCAAGCGGGCATGCTCGTGCTTTGGCCTTGGCCGGTATTTCTACGATTTCCCCCCGAGCGGGGCCGATCTCGACCAGCACCGTCAGCCCGCGAGAACACCCGCGTTGCCGGCGTTGGCGATCCCGGGGAACCGAGGCAAAGCAATGACGCCCGCGGAAGAACGGTAATGGAAGGGCCAACACGGAGGTTCAAGGCAGCGGTCCGAACGGAGGCAACAGCGGCAGTCACGAAAAGGCAGTTATCAATCGGCTAATGGCAACGGCAGAAGCGGGCACGGACAAGCTGAAAAAGCTAACCGCTCTGCCGACCATCTCGATGACCGCATTCTGGGATTGGAGAGAGCCGCAGGCAGTGCTTTCTACCGAAACACCCTGCGCGAGTACGGACGGGTCAATCAGCCTAAACTAATCCGCGACGCATTCATCAAACGGAAGGTCCTGCAGATGCTGGAATCGGCTCAAACTCGAGCTACATAGCATCTCACCCGAGGAACTCCATGAATTGCTGGTTTCCCGTCAGGATGTATGTCTCGTTGACGTGCGGCAGCCGCTCGACTTGTTCAGATCGCGGCGAAAGGTCTGACGCCAAGTCGCAATACCAGGTATACCTGGCAGAGTCCGACCCTGCTCACAAATTGAAAAAAGAAAAGCTGCTCGAAGGCGTGGGCGGTTTGCGGATTCTCGATGACGTGGGCGTAAAGGTTCACAAGCTGAAGAGGCTCAAACTGCATGCCAAACTGTTGCTGGCGGACAACGTCCGCGGCATCGTAGGTTCGATCAACCTTGCTCCCGGAAGTTTTGACAGTCGACGGGAATGTGCCATCGAAGTGCGGGACGAGGATGTGGTTGGACGCCTCCGCGAGGTAACCCACGCCGACTGGAAAAACTCGCATCCGCTGGACCTGACGGATGAGGGACTACTGGCGGAGTTGGAGGATTACGACGATAGCGCGGCGCAAGATTTGGCCCTCGAAAACCATAAGGGCAAACACGAAAAGCTCTGATCGTTCAGACGCCTCTCGGATAAGTGGCGAGCAAACGTTGATCCCTAATCTTCAATAAAGCCCGTCGGAGGTCCCGCGAGATGTCGACGCGGATCCGAGGTCGACGCTGTCAATGGCATGGCTGAAAGCGGCCGTGAGAACCGGTTTTGATCCGCCACCGAGATTTCTCGCTGGCTAACGCCATTCTCCACTCATGCGACCGCGATACAAGCAGGGTTTTCCCCGCTTGTTTCAGTGGCGTACATAGTCGTTTTTGAATAACTCTGCTAACCTCAAGCCGTATTCCGATTATGTAAACCGGCTGGCACACTTTTCTCGGGCGTGATGCCCGTGCGGCCAGTGTTGCGGTCTTAACGGAGGTGCCGCCATGGCATCTGCTCCAACCCAAAGCCCGATTCTGCCCTGCGTCGATCACGCGCTCCCTTATCAGGTCTACTTCGAAGAACACCGCGCCCGTCGTTCCAAGGACCTGCTTTTCGCCACATTGGAAGCGCTTCCGGAATTCAGCCCTGCCCTTTTTAAGCACACGCGATGGGATGATCTGAAGAAAGAGCGCAACGCCGCGCTCCGGAATCTGGACGAGCGTCGAAAGCAACTGTCCGACGTGGAGCAGCAGAAGCTCGGCGAGATCGACTCCGATGTCCAGGCCCAGCTGGAACGCCTGGCCAAAGCGCAGGATCAGCGGAAGGAAGTCTCTGAGCTTGAGACGACCTGCCGGACTTATGACGACGAGATCTGGGAGAAGTTCAATGGTCCGCTAGTAGAGCCTCGAGAGGCAATTCAGGCGATGGAGGCTGGACTCGAAACCCTGTGGCGCCAACTCACCGGGCTGCGGATCCTGCTGGCCGACCTGAATACGAAGGCCTTTAAGGGCATTGACTTAACTGCTCTGTTCGACGATCTGGATAAGAAGAAAGCGCATGTCGAAAGACAGCGAGACACGCTGCGAAAGGAGTTGGCTCAAAGGCGGCTGGACTGCGAACGGATTGAGCTGCAGCTATGGCTGCCACTGACGAGGCAGGTCAACCTCGTCATTGCTGCTTACTCCAGGCTGAAGCAGAGCAAGGCCGAGCCGTCGAAATTGCTCTTGCCCTTCGAATCGCTGGAGGAATTCGAGTTTCGCGAAAGAGAAAGACAGAAGGCGATCGTCGACATCGAGCTGCAATGCAAGCGAGAGGAGGAGCCATTACGCCGGATCCTTCACCAAATGAACGGCACCGCTCTCTGCCTGTCGGGCGGGGGCATCCGCAGCGCCAGCTTCTCGCTCGGTGTCCTGCAAGGCCTGTCGCGCTTCAGCCTGGGCAGATCTTGGGGACAGCCGCCCACCGACACCGTTCACTCTGACCTTAAGCCTCCTGACAATTCGCTCATGGCCAAGTTGGACTACCTCTCCACTGTCTCCGGCGGCGGCTACATCGGCAGTTGGCTGATAGCCTGGGCGCGACGGGTCACCTATTCCAACGTGATAGCGCAATTAGGGACCCCGGCAATCACTTCAGGAGACCCAGAGCATCGTCCGGTGCGGCACCTGCGGGAGTTCACCAGCTACCTGGCGCCCAAGTACGGATTTTCGCTCGACAGCCTCACCTTAGCCGCCATCGTAATGCGCAACATGTTTCTCAACTGGCTCATGCTGGTTCCGGCGGTAGTCGCTCTGCTGTGCCTGCCCCAGTTCGTCTTGTACTGGTCCTATCGTGTGACCGACCTGGGCACCGCCAAGGGCCGTGGGCCCCTGTACTTCTGGGTGGCGATGGCAACCGCTTGCGCACTGATTGGAATCGCGGCGTGGTTCGCGGCGAAGCACATGGCTTTCCCGCGCGAGCTCGGCTTGAGAGTAACGTCGACGGCAAAAGCGATTGCCGCGCCCCGTAGTGTGAAGTTGTTCGCGCTGCTGCTGTTCATCTCCGCCTGGGTGCTCGGAGAAATATGGCTTCTCAGTCAGGTTCTTAGTCAAGCTTTGAAACACGAGTCTCCTGAGCCGCGAGGATATCTCCTGGTACTGTGGCTTTTGTCCAGCATCCCTCCCTTAATGGTCTCGTGGTACCGCGCCCGCAATGCTCTATCAGGCAGAAACGCCCTGTTCAACCGCGCTCCCGCTTCTGGAACTGACCATACCTCGGGTCAGGTGAAAAGGTTGCGCCTGATGGGATCCTACATCGCACCCTTTGCCGCGGGTTCCGTCGCCATGCTTTTGTTGTGGGGTGTGGGAGAAGTGTTTGCGCATCACCTATTCCGGCCTGACGAGGGGATTTCCGAACCGGTAAGAGACGTCTCCATCCTGGCCATTGTGCCAGCCGTTTTATGGGTGCTGATGATGGCGTCTGCAGTTTTGTCAGGACTGCTCAGCAATATCGAGCGCGAAGAGGAGCGCGAGTGGTGGTCACGCGCCGGGGCCTTGTTAATGGCGCTCGCACTGGGTTGGCTGGGACTCTGCGCGATCGCCTACTTCGGCTACGAGGTCCTGCGCTGGGGAATGAGTGCGGCGCTCGCCGCCGTCGGCCTCTCAACCGGCTTTCTCGGAAGCCTCGGCGGATTGAGCGCTGCTACGGCTTCAGACTTGAAAAGAGTCAACAGGGAGCAACTCACCAGGGCACAGCGATTTCTAGCCGATCACGACTTATTCATTCCTGCTGTCTGCAGCGCGGCTCTGCTTTGCTTGGCTGTACTTCTAGGTGCCTTTACCTTCTGGCTACGCAGAGTTGTTGAGGACATCACCGCGGATCACGCAAGTCTGTCCACGTCATACCCCACTGTGCAGTTTGCCTACCAACATTCAACTTTTTGCGTCTTCGTTGCAGCGCTTCTGCTCGCTGCAGTGGCGAACTTCTTCATCAATGTCAACACGTTCTCCCTGCATGGCATGTACCGGATGCGACTCACACGCGCCTACCTGGGCGCTTCCAACCTCTCCCGTCAGCCGAATCCGTTTACCAATTTCGATCCCACCGACAACCTGTGGGAGGGTTACTTACCAGCAGACGGCAGTGCGCCCTTGCACATTATCAACGCTGCCCTCAACGTCGTTGCCACTCGCAATCTTGCATGGCAGCAACGCAAGGCGGAGCCTTTCTCGTTTAGCCCCCTGCATTGCGGGTGCTGGCGCACCGGGTACCCGCGCCCCCGCCAATACGGAGGCTACCGCGGCGTGCGCCTGGGGACCGCCATGGCCATCAGCGGAGCGGCGGTCAATCCGAATATGGGCTACCACTCGTCAGCCCTGGTCACGCTGCTGATGACTTTCTTTAATACCCGATTGGGTTGGTGGCTTCCCAATCCAGGATTGCCGAGAATTGCGCAAAACCGGATTGACGAAATCATCGCCTCGCCGTCGAGTGCTCCAACAACGCAGAACGCCATTAATGAGGCCATCGATTTTCTTCAGCAAGCCGGGCCAACGTTTGGTTTAGCGCCGCTTATCGCCGAGGCACTTGGGAAAACGGACGACAATTCCCGCTTCATCCAGCTTTCCGATGGCGGCCACTTCGAGAACCTCGGCCTGTACGAGATGGTGATGCGCCGCTGCCGCACGATCATCGTGGTGGATGGCGACGCCGATTCCAAATACGAGTTCGACGATCTCGGCAACGCTGTGCGAAAGATCTACATCGATCTGGGCATTCCCATCCACTTCACGGATTTTCCCGCCGGCCTGCCCATGAAACGAGGTAAAGACGGAGTGTGTGATCCGTCAAGCCTGTATTGTTTCAGCGGCAAAATTAACTACAGCTGCATCGACAGCGGGGCGGAGGACGGCGTCCTGATCATCATCAAACCGGTGCTCAACGGCAGCGAACCCGAAGACGTTCGCGCATATGCCTTGACCCATCCGGCTTTTCCGCACGAGAGTACGGCGAACCAGTTCTTCAACGAGGCGCAGTTCGAAAGCTATCGTCATCTGGGATCATGGATGATGGACAAAATTATGGGTGAACCTGCGGATTCGACGCAAAACACCATGCAGAGATTCGTGGAACTGGCGAAACAGTACAGCTCGAAACGGGCTGCAGCGGCGGAGTAGGCGCAACAACCCTATCCACACTTGCACCACGACCTGACAGGTTTATTAAACCGTTGCTTCTGGCTCTTTTACTGGGTCCGATTCTTGAGGAATTATTTTCCCTGGGATGTCTACTGCCTCTCCTGCAACAGACCACCAGCACGTCTCTGGGCGTGATTCTCACGGCCCTGTTTGCGCTCTTCCACCAGCCGACTCGCGCCGCCTTCGCGATAGCCCTGTGTGTTTGTGGTCTAAAGCCCTATTTCGGGATTGTGGCGAACCGCAACTAAGGTCTTGCGGCCATTTGCAGTAGTTTCATACGCTCCCGCATTTCTTTCATCTGCTGTCCCGAGAAAGGTGTGTCAGTCTGTGGGCTATCGCCATGCTGCAGCAGCGCTGGGGCAAAAAGAACGCTAGCAGGATTCAGCAGCGCTTGACGTGTGCGCGGAACTAGAACGAAGCGATACAAGGTCCGGTCCGCAAGCGAGAGTGTCGTCGCTGTCTCCACTTCCCCAATAATCTCATCCGCGTTGAAGCGCGGATCTTGAGCGCAACGCTTAAAGAACGTGAGGAGCGGTTGCAAGTCGGTTGTGTGTCCCACTTCGACCGGAATAACCGCTGGCACATCTTCAGGCGAGTTGCGTTGCGATACTGCGTGGCACAAAGCGCAATTCCCAGTCACACGAATATAGCCGATTCTCTGTTTCGCGAAGCCGACCGGCATCTCACGGCCCTCCTCCCAAGAAAGGCCGAGGGCTGCGTACCCCCCTGGGGCGGGCATGTATTCAGGGAACATCCGGGGAAGCGCGAGCCAAATCCAGTAAGGCACTCCGCTGACCTGGTCCGCGTCCACCGAACCGTAAAGAAAGGTATCGCGCTGATCGGCGCTGATCCATGCAGGTTGGCGAACGACTCGATAAAACCTGTACCAGATCGTGATGCCAGCTAGCACAGCGAGCAGAACGAGGAGAGTCACCACCTGCAGCGTCTTGCTAAGTCGCTCCGCCATCACGTTGATCCGCCCTCCCTGTTAGAAAGTCTTTAGATATTCCAGCAGTGCCTGCTTTTCTTCGGGCGGCAAACTGGTGCCGTAGAGCGTGCCTTCGTGACCCGCGTTGCTATTGCCTTTCTGTGCCGTGTCAAAGACAAAGAATTTTCGACCATCGTGCTCAGCAACGTTGCTTATGAAACCGACGCTCTTCGGATCGAAAACGTCGTTGCCGCGGTAAAAGACCTTGCTACGCCGGGCTGCAGGCTCGAGCAACTCGCGAAGATTAGGGACCGAGCCGTTATGCAGATAGGGCGCCCGCAGCCAGATACCGTCGAGCGGCGTGTTGGCGTAACCCTGTGTTTTGCGGAAGTGGCTGAAGCGCTGCGGATAAGGTGGATCAAAACCCCAGTCCTTTTCGTATCCGGCGTAGAGTGTACTCTGGTTGACCGCCAGCAACCACGTATAGGAATCGAGCCGCCAGCGATCAGTGCCGATCTTCGCAATTGGAACAACTGTTCCGACGAACTCATTCGCCTGGGGCGGGTTGTTGCGGAAGGGCGGCTCGCGCGTACCGTGGCATCCGACGCAGTACTCCTGGTATACCGGCGCGCCTTTAGCTGCGAGCGCTGCGTCTATCGGATACGGATATGCCGGAGGCGTCGCGCCTTCAAGATACTTTGCCATACGCAGCACGCGGTCGGTGTCTAGATTGGGTGGGAACGCACCCGTGCCGAAGGCGGCCGACAGGTTGCGCTCGTCAACCGAAGTGTTGTTGCCATCCCAATGAAGCTGCATGCCCTTCCGTGCTGCTTGGTTCCACACTGACGGGAAATCGACGTTGCCCATGAGCTCCTTCGGATCGGCATATTGCATTGGGAAGTTCAGCAATGCCTTGGGAGCGTTGAACGTATCCACCCGGCCCGGGCCCCAGGTCGAAGTGTCAATGAAGGCGAGCCGCTGACGCAGAATAAGAAGTCGCTCGCGCATGACATACGCCGCGTAGTACTTCAATATCAAACGGTTGATCAAGTCTGGCTTATCAATGAGCCGATTTGGATTGTCCTGCATCGCGGTGATCTGATCGAGCAGTCGCTGCCCTGTGAACTTCTGATCGAGCGGCACCGATGTAAGGAAGTTACCCCAGGCCCCAAGATCAAACTGATGCGCCGGCATTCCGGGAACTATCCGCGCCGGTGCCCCGGGAGCGTCTCGCACTGTGCCAATGTGGCAGGCGCCGCAGTTGAGGTAGACGACATCAATTCCGCGCACATTCCGCATTGACACGCCGAATGGCAGGGCATATCGCGGATCGGCACCTTGCGCGTAGGCCAGCCCAAACGAGGAGTAACCGCGGCCTGGAGTTTTGTCGGGCAGATATTCGGGAAAGAGTTCAGGCAGCGCTACCCAATACCAGTATGGGATGCCGTTCATCTTTTCGCCGCCTGTGGAACCCCGTTCGAAGTGGAGCACGTCATCGGCGTAATCGACCGGATGGTCCCGCGTGAACCGCTCGAGGAGGTAGAACCCAACAAGCACAAGGACGGCTACGGTGGTGAACCCAGCGATCCGAGCCCAACGAGGTTTGCCAGGTGCTTTGGCGCCTGTTGTGCTGGCGTTCGTGTCGTCATTACCTACGGCCACCGCCGCTACCGGCCTTTGGCTGAAGAACCGCACGAGCCGGCGAATCGGGATTTCGCGATCACGGCGAGCACGCTCCTGTCGACTGGCAGCACGACTGTGCGCGCTTTCCGGGTACACACCCCTTCGCAAGTCTGTGAAGAAGCCATACGGCTGAAACCCCCGCCCTTCAACCGGATTAAAGTGCAGCGCCTCCTGGTCAATCTCAACTTCTTCTTCAAAGCGGATCTCAACGATTGGAATGAACGGCTCACTACGGCTCCCTGTGCGCTGGACCTCAACTCGTACAAGCGCGTGGTTCTCCACGGCATTGGTAAGGGCACGCTCGCGCCCGGCGCCATCGAGAGGCGCTGCAGCCGATGCGGTGGTGCCCGATTCCAGCATCAGGCGAATCCATACATCCGCCTTTCCATCATCTAGCTTGTATGGCACATCGCTGTGGTACGTGTTTCGGAAGTAGTCGAACTGGTGGAGACCGTGCTCCCGTCCGCCTGTGGCCAGATTTACGATCAGCTTCCACAGCCGGTCGCCGCCCGCGGTGCACAGCAAATCCAGGTCTTGCCCTTGGCGACGCTCGAGCCGTACCTCACCCGAATGTGAAGGCGTGAAGAAGCGCGAGGCGATGCTCGGAGCATCGGGTATGTGGTCGGCCAGCCAGCGCGGCATACCTCGCTTCATCATGCCCATGCCGATGCGCATGATCACAGCGCCCTGCAGCTGCTCTGCAGCGCGTGCCAGACTGGGTTCACCCGGTTGGAGCGAGCGAACTGTACCGCGGAATACCCTGCCATCGGGATGAAACGTGCGGGCATTGCGAATCACGCCACTGACAAAACCGAAGAATCCCGCAGCCGACTGGGCAAGGAACGGCATGTTGCCCGAGTTCGCACCGTAACGAACGTCTCTGTGCCAGGCGGCGAGCGTCCACGCAAAGCCGATCGAGTCGGTTGCGACGAAGGCCAAGGCGAGCAAGTCAGGCAAGCCGTTGAGCCACAGAACCAGAATGATGATGACCAGCGCGGGTCGCCCCAGCAATGAAGCGAAAACCAAGCCCTGCGTGTTCAAAGTTCCGCTAACTACGTACAGCACTCCCAGCCCACCCACCAGCAATCCGACTAACCGGAAATAGTTCGGTCCTTGAACAGCAATGGAAGGGAGGTGTAGCAACGACAGCGCCCATGACGGGAAGATGAGTACGGCAGCTCCCAGCGCCATAATCAGCCACCCGAAAAGCTCTACGGAACGGGCGGCGCGAGTCTGTCCCTGTAGGTCGGGTCCGCCTATGTTCTCACCATGGCGTACATCTTCGCGCCAGGCGAACGCGGTCCACAAGAAGCCGGCGAAGTCAGTGCTCGAAAACGCCACGGCAAGCGGGCCGGGAAGTCCCCCCCTTGACCACAGTACGGCCATAATGATCGGCACGAGCGGACGATCCAGCAGAGAGGCGACCACGAATCCGTCGGCGTTCAGGCGTCCACTAACTATATAGAGCATTCCAAGCTCTGCGACGAAACAGCCAACAACTCGCAAAAGGATCGCGTCCGGCACTGAGAGCGCCGGGAGACGAAATAGCGCCGCCATCCAGTAAGGTGCCGCCAGGATTGTGATCCCCAGCACGAAGTCCAGCCAACCGAAGTACTCGACGGAGCGCGCCGCGCGAGTCTGGGATGCTGGCCTCAACAGGCTACGGAACATTTCGCGCAGCGTGGGTGTTGCCCGGGCTTGATAGCCTCGTGCCTCAGCTTTATCGAAAGCCGGTTGGGCGTTAGAGGACACAAGTAGATTCCATTTGTTCTAATCGTGCTCGGGCCAGAGCAAGTGCTTTACTTCTTGCGCGATGATAGGTCGGCAGCCGCTCCGCATCCGCGCCGACCTCAGGCTTACCCGGAACGGCGAGCAGCGCGACGGCGAGCAAACTCAGAACTGCAGAGCAAAATCGATGAGCCGTTTCTTGTCCCAGTACACTTTGCCCAGATACATGCCAGGGCCGATCTGCCGAATCTCATCTCGAATGTAGTAAGCGACCAGCGAAGTCTGTGAGTAGTCGAGCACGATGCACTCTTTGCCATCCAGCCAACTCGGACTCTTATAAATCTTGGCGATAATGGCATTAATGCCGAACGCCGTGATGCGGTTCTTGAGCGTGCCGCTAGCCGCGTCGAAGTTCTTTCCCTGCCAGCCAAAGTGGTTAATGACGGTTGCGATCTCTAGGCTGTAAGTTGTGCCCGGCGCAATGATCGCTGTCCCTTGGGCTTCTCCGTTGGGGATTTCTCCCGGCGGGCTGTTGGTGAAAAGATCGTCGAGTTCCTTCTGTGACATCGCGAAAAGCTGAGGAATCGTGTAAGGCATGGTGACTTGCTCCTCAAGGACGAGATCTGCCGGATTGTGTGTGCATGGCGCAACCTACAGCGAGAATGTCGCCTAATATGAAGGCATTGCCTGCATTTGTCAACATAAAGCCCCGCTTCTTGGACGGGTGCTCATGACTCGCGTTCACCCTCAGCGAGGATTACCTCAGCAGCTTTCTCGCCAATCATGTACACGGAGCTCACGATGAAGAACCCCGGTATGCGTGGGAACACTGAGGCGTCGACCACTCGCAAGCCCGTGGTCCCGTGAACTCGAAAGTCGCTGCTGAGAACGCCGTTTTGCTCCCGCGGGCCGATGGCGCAACTACACGAGGCGTGGTGGCCCCACGCGTTGTACCGGACGTAGTCTCGGAGTTCATCGTCCGTTTGACGACCTTCGCCCGGCAATTCTTCAGCAGCAATGAGGCCCTGCTCTTTCAGGATGGCAGTCATCCTGCGGACGAACTTGATCCCCTCGACTACCGAACCGAGGTCCTCATCATTGTCGAAAGTACCCTCCTGAAAGTAGCGGAAGTTGACCTCCGGAGTGTCGCGCGGATTGGCAGAGCGCAGGGTCACTTCTCCGCCACGATTGTTCGTGTGCGCCTTCAACACCGCCCAAGTGAGGTAATTCAGATTTTTCGCAAACAGGTCCGAGTAGTTCGGAAAATAGCCTTCGAAGCGGCCGAGGAATGCGAGGCAAAATAGGTCAGGGAGCAGGCGTTGGCGTGCAGAGCGCATGAACATGGCGAGCACCGCGCCGTTCGTGATATAGGGCCCGTCGCGCCGCGTGCTCCACTGCTGGAATTGAGGATCACTGGCATCAAACTTGGCGTCTTGAAAAATGTGCCAGCGCTCGAAGTTCATGCGATTGACGACGCCAATTTCATAACGGTCCTGCAGGTTCTTGCCCACGCCGGCAAGATCAACCTTTACCTCTATTCCGTGACGCTCCAGCTCTGCAGGCGGTCCAATGCCCGAGAGCATCAACAATTGCGGCGTGTTGAAGGCGCCTCCGGAGAGGATGACTTCCCGGGAAGCGTGAAGCTGCCGAAGCTCACCCGAACCATTGCTGGGACGCCAATGTGCACGGTAGAGCTTCTCCCCTTTCAGGTATTCGACCCCAACCGCGCGCCGGTTTTCGTTCAGCAGGACACGCGTCACCAGGGCGTTTAGTTCAACTCGCAAGCGGTCGGGGTACGTATTTGCAACCTCCAATACCCGCTCGCGTGACCCGACGCGGGCATGGTTTCGAGTCGTGAGCGGCAGATAACGCATGCCGAAGGAATTCTGCTGCACTGTGCGCCAGTCGTTCGGATCGAGCTCACTTTCCAGCAACCAGCGTGTGCGCTCCTCCAAGTGTCCAATGTCTTTCAGCGCTTCAAGGGCGCATTCGACGATCGTCTCCGGCAGGTCGCGATTGCCGAGGGAGACCATGGGAATGGCTTTCTCCGTATCCAGCCAGCCGTTAAATCCGTGACGCGAAGGGTTGATTCCGATCTTAGCCAGCCAGCGATCCCATTCCCGGTGATGGCAATTCTCAAGCCGCTCGAAGTATCCGCGCATATTGTCTGCGGCCCATGTCGCGTCACCGGTCAGCGCAGCGATTCCGTCCCAGTCGGCATCGTGG
>Ga0210406_10004941_pt1 | contig 14098 bp, 13 predicted proteins | sample IncBWC30MmetaG_FD_155454 | JGI IMG/M metagenome (GOLD analysis project Ga0210406, IMG submission 155454) | Forest soil microbial communities from Barre Woods Harvard Forest LTER site, Petersham, Massachusetts, United States - Inc-BW-C-30-M | ecosystem: Environmental > Terrestrial > Soil >... | reverse complement strand
CGGGGAGGGCATCGGCGTGTTGGGCGGCGTCTTCATTTGCTATCGGCGAGAGGATTCGGCGGGTTTCGCGGGGCGAATCTACGATCGCCTCACGAGGAGTCTCGGGCGCGAGAGTGTCTTCCTTGACGTCGACAATATCCCAGCAGGTCTCGATTTCGTCGAAGTGCTGTCCGACCGCGTCGGACGATGCGACGCGCTGATAGCGGTCATCGGAAGAGATTGGCTTTCGAGCGCCGATGCGGAAAACAGGCGTCGCCTAGACGACCCCCACGATACCGTGCGCATCGAAATCGAGGCGGCTCTGGACCGCAGAATTCGCGTCATTCCCGTCCTTGTCGATGGTGCCGCAATGCCGAGGCTTGACGAACTGCCCGATAGCCTCAAAAAGCTCGCCCGTCGGCAGAAAATCGACATCCTCCACGCCAGTTTCAACGCTGACGTAAAGAATCTGACGCGTGCTCTTTCATTGCTCGACGAGGAACTGCGGGCGGAAGCCGAGCGCGCCGCGCGCGAAGAACGCAAGCGAAGACGAGCGGCGAAGACCAGGCGGCAACGACGGGCGGCGGAGCTTAATGCGAGGGGCAAATCCAAACGACTCCGCGCGCAGGAACTCAAAGGCGAAGGCGCCAGGGCGGAACATGCCCGCGCAGTTCGCAGAAGAAGCGACGGCCTTAAGTACCGAGCCAAAAAGGTCGCTAGCCGAGTCTAGGATAGCGCTACGCGAGCCTCCGCGACGGCGGGCGCGAGTGGCAAAGAAGGCGGGAGCAGCGGAACCTGCTCATGAAAAACCTAAACGACGGACCCGGAAAGCCGAAGTTGAAGCGGCGCGGCTCGAGCAGGCGCGACGACGGGCACGAGGGGTGAGGAAGGCGGGAGCAGCAGAAACAACGGACCCGGAAAGCCGAAGCTAAAGGCCGCGCGACTCGAGCAGGCTCGTCGGCCCGAGAGCCGGCGCCAGCTGCACCGGCCAAATCTACAGGCGACCCTCGAAGGGTCTACCCGGTTGTCCCGGCTTCGGGAACAAACTACGGGCCTCCCCTCAGTAGCGGTAGTGATCCGGCTTGAACGGCCCAGCCTCGGCGACGCCGAGGTATTTCGACTGTTCGGGCGTCATCTTGGTCAGTTTGACGCCGATCTTGGCCAAATGCAGCGAAGCGACCTTTTCGTCGAGGTGCTTGGGCAGGGTGTAGACCTGCTTCTTATAGTCGCTGGGCTTGGTGAAGAGCTCGATCTGGGCCAGGGTCTGGTTGGTGAACGAGGCCGACATCACGAAGGACGGGTGGCCGGTCGCGTTGCCGAGATTGACCAGGCGGCCTTCTGACAGAAGGATGATCTTCTTGCCGTCGGGGAACTCGATTTCGTCGACCTGCGGCTTGACGTTGCTCCATTTGTAATTGCGCAGCGCGCCGACCTGGATCTCCGAGTCGAAGTGGCCGATGTTGCAGACGATGGCGCGGTCGTGCATCGCGCGCATGTGGTCGAGGGTGATGACGTCGACATTGCCGGTGGCGGTGACGAAAATGTCGGCGCGCGGCGCGGCGTCGTCCATGGTGGTGACTTCGTAGCCCTCCATCGCCGCCTGAAGCGCGCAGATCGGATCGACCTCGGAGACCATCACCCGGCAACCGGCGTTGCGCAGGCTCGCGGCCGAGCCTTTGCCGACGTCGCCGAAGCCCGCGACCATCGCCACCTTGCCCGCCATCATGACGTCAGTGCCGCGGCGGATGCCGTCGACCAGCGACTCGCGGCAGCCATAAAGGTTGTCGAACTTCGACTTGGTCACGCTGTCGTTGACGTTGATCGCGGGCCAAAGGAGCTTGCCTTCCTTGGCCATGATGTAGAGGCGATGGACGCCGGTCGTCGTCTCCTCGGTGACGCCGCGGATCGACTTGGCGTTCTGGCCGTACCAGCCGGGCTTGGCCTTGAGCCGCGCTTTGATTGCGGCGTAAAGCACCTCCTCTTCCTCGTTCGACGCGGTGTCGAGGAACTTCGTGTCGCCGTTCTCGGCGCGCTGGCCCAGGTGGATGAGCAGCGTCGCGTCGCCGCCGTCGTCGAGGATCATGTTCGGCGAGCCGCCGTCGGACCACTCGAAGATCCGGTGCGTATAATCCCAATAATCCTTGAGGCTCTCGCCCTTGATCGCGAAGACCGGCGTTCCGGTCGCGGCAATCGCGGCCGCTGCATGATCCTGGGTCGAGTAGATATTGCAGGAGGCCCAGCGGACATCGGCTCCAAGCGACTTCAACGTCTCGATGAGGACGGCGGTCTGGATGGTCATGTGCAGGGAGCCGGCGATGCGCGCGCCCTTGAGGGGCTGGCTCTTGGCGTATTCGGCTCGGGTCGCCATGAGTCCCGGCATTTCGGTCTCGGCGATCGCGATCTCCTTGCGGCCATAGTCCGCAAGCTTGATGTCGACGATGGCACAATCGTGAGCCTTGCTCACGAGCGTCGTGGCGGTCTTGGTCATGGGCGGCGAAAGTCCTTTTTTCCTAACAGGGGTTTCTTATCAGGGAGGGTGGAAACGTGCAATAAACATATAAGCAAATCTTTATATCAATTTTCCACGCATTGCCTTTTTTCGCGCGGTGGTTATTTGCTTAATCCACATGTGCCATACGAGAGCGGCGGCTCTCGCTCTCAATATAAGACCGCCGAGATTGACAACGGGAAAACGGCGCGATTCTTGCATTAGGCAGTCGTTGAGAACGTGCTATGAGACTCCCGCTGTAAGCAAAAAAAACGCCGGGTCTACGAATGCGGCTCGGATGTGATGCGGTGAGGGGCTCGCGGTAAGTATGGCGCTTTCGGCCAAATTGGCGTTGCGGCAGAGTCAGGCGATGGTTCTGACGCCGCAGCTTCTGCAGGCGATCAAGCTGTTGCAGATGCCGAACCTTGAACTCACCCAGTTCATCGAGAACGAATTGGCGAGCAATCCGCTGCTCGAGCGGGCGGAGGAGCGTGATGAGCCGAGCCTCGAGCAGGTGGAGCCGCAAGCCGACGGCTTTGCCGAAGCGCCGGTCGAACCCGGCGATTGGGCGCGTGAGGCGCTGGAGACGGACGCAGGCCATCTTGCCGCCAATCTTGGCACCGAGGTCGAGAACACTTTTGATGCGGACCGTACGTCGCCTGCGATCCAGTCCGCTCCGGCCGACACCCTGAGCGCGAGCGCCTGGACGGGCGTCGGCGCCAGCCCCGACACCGGCGAGGCTCCAGACCTCGAAGCTTATGTCGCGGAGGCGGTGTCGTTTCGCGACCATCTCGAGCGTCAGGCCGCAATTCTGCTTCCCGATCCGGCGGAACGCATCATCGGCGCCGCGCTGATCGACGGGCTGGACGAGGCCGGATATTTCGTCGGCTCGATTGCCGAAATCGCCGAACGGCTCGGGGCCGACATCGAACGCGTCGAGCGCGTGCTCGTGCGCATGCAGACCCTGGAGCCGACGGGGGTGTTTGCGCGCTCGCTCGCCGAGTGCCTGGCCCTTCAGCTCAAGGAGCGCGACCGTTTCGATCCGGCGATGCAGGCTTTCATCGAGAACCTGCCCGCGCTCGCCAGGCGAGATTTTCCGCTGCTGCGCCGCGCCTGCGGCGTCGACGACGAGGATCTGCGCGACATGCTGGCCGAGATCCGGCGCCTCGAGCCGAAGCCCGGGCGCGCCTTCGGCGATCCGCCGGCGGCGCCGGCGATCCCCGATGTCCATGTCACCGCGGCGCGGGATTTCGGGTGGCGGGTCGAGCTCAACACCCGGGCGTTGCCGCGCGTGCTCGTCAACGAGGTCTATGCGGCCGAGATCCGCCGTGGCGCGAAGCGAGACGAGGACCGCCAATACGTCTCCACGAACCTGCAGGCGGCCAACTGGCTGACCAAGAGCCTCGAACAGCGCGCGCGCACCATCCTCAACGTGGCGAGCGAGATCGTGCGGCGGCAGGACACATTCCTTCTGGAGGGGGTCTCGGGCTTAAGGCCGCTCAACCTGAAGATGATCGGCGAAGCGATCGGCGTGCACGAATCGACGGTCTCGCGCGCCACCGCGCATAAGTTTATTCAGACGCCGCGGGGCCTGTTCGAGATGAAATACTTCTTCACCGCGTCGATCGCGTCGAGCGAAACGGGACAGGCCCATTCGGCTGAATCCGTGCGCCAACGCATCCGGCAGATGATCGAGGACGAAAGCCCGGACGACGTGCTGTCCGACGACGTGATCGTCGAACGCCTGCGTAAGGCGCATGTCCTTGTGGCGCGGCGCACGGTCGCTAAATATCGCGACAGCCTGAGAATCCCTTCGTCAGTCGAAAGGCGCAAGATAAAGATGGCGACGGTGCCGGCTCGCGTTCGGCGACACAATTCCCTTTCAGTCGAAGCATAATAGCAATTTTTCTATTAATATGAACCGCTTATCACGACGATTGACATGCGCCGAGCAGGCTCCTAACCCTAGCCGCGACTCGGGCGGAGGGGATCCGATCGAGCCGAAACGGAAGGGGCGGGCAGGAACGCGCGGGGGGCGGTGCGAAGGAGCGGCGGGCCGTAGACCCCTGCGCCTGAATGGTAGGGCTAGCGTTCGATGACCTTGAGGGTATCGGGTAAGAACCTCGACATCGGGGAAGCTTTGCGTCAGCATGTCCTGGAAAAGGTTGAGGCAACGGTCGCTCGCTACGTCAGCGGCTCCGTCGGCGGCCACGTGGTGATGACGCGCGAAGGCTCCGGCTATCGTTCGGACTGCACCTTGCGTTTGAGCTCGGGGTTGAGCTTGCACGCCGAGGGTCGAGCGCAAGAACCCTACCGTTGCTTCGAGCAGGCCGCCGACAAGATTGAAAGCCGCTTGCGCCGCTACAAGACCCGGCTGAAGGGCCATGCTGGCCCCTCCGTGGCGAATGCGCGGGGCAAGGTTGCCAACTATCTTATCGAATCGCCGGCCGAGGAAGCGGAAGAACCCTCTGAGGGCTTCGATCCCGTCGTGGTGGCGGAAGGAACAGAAGACCTCAAATCCCTTTCGGTCGCTTCGGCGGTCGCTGAACTCGATCTCACCGGCGCTCCAGTGATTGTCTTCCAGCATGCCGGCAGCGGCCGGGTGAATGTTGTCTACCGTCGCCGCGACGGCGCGATCGGCTGGCTCGATCCCCAGGCCCCTCGCGAACCGTCGCGCGCTGGATAATCGGGACGAACATGTCGCTATCGCAACTCCTTAGACCGGACGCCGTGCTGGCTGCTCTGAGGGTGAACGGCAAGAAGCAGGTCCTGCAGGAGTTGAGCGAGCGCGCCGCCCTGGTCTCGGGCCTGCCGGCGCGCGAGATCTTCGATGCGATCTTGCAGCGCGAGCGGCTCGGCTCGACCGGGGTCGGCGACGGCGTCGCCATTCCGCATGGCAAACTGGCCAAGTGCCAGCATATTTTCGGCGTCTTCGCCCGGCTCGACCGCCCGATCGATTTCGAAGCCCCGGACGCTCTCCCTGTCGATCTCGTCTTCATGTTGATCGCCCCGGAGGCCGCGGGAGCCGACCACCTCAAGGCGCTCGCGACGATCGCCCGCCTGCTGCGCAACGGCGGGGTCGCCCCCCAATTGCGAGCGACCAAGGATCCAGTGGCGATTTACGCGCTTCTGACCATGGCGCCGACCTCGAATGCGGCCTGACCGGCTGGGAGCCTACGCCCCATGAAAGCGCGCGTGATCGTGACGTTGAAGTCCAGCGTGCTGGATCCGCAGGGCAAGGCGATCGAGGGCGCGCTCAAGGGACTGGCTGTCGACGGCCTCTCAAGCGTGCGTCAAGGCAAGGTCTTCGACATCGAGCTCGACGGCGACGACCACGCGACCGCACGCAGGAAGTTGAGCGAAGCTTGCGAGCGTCTGCTCGCCAACACCATTGTCGAGAATTACGCCATCGAAATTGCGTGAGGGCGCATGCGCGCGGCGATCATCCTGTTTCCCGGAGTCAATCGCGACGGCGACGTCGCGCGCGCTCTTCGACAGGCCACGGGCTCTGAGCCCGCAATCGTCTGGCACGCCGAACACGAGTTGCCGGCGGGCGTCGATCTGGTCGTCTTGCCGGGCGGATTCTCCTACGGCGACTATCTGCGCTGCGGCGCGATCGCGGCGAGAGCGCCGATCATGCGGGCGGTCGGCGATCACGCGGCGCGTGGCGGACTGGTGCTTGGCGTCTGCAATGGCTTCCAGATCCTGTGCGAGGCCGGCCTTTTGCCCGGCGTTTTGATGCGCAACGCGCAGCTGCGCTTCATCTGCAAAATGCAACATGTCCGGGTCGAGAACGCACAAACTCCATTCACGCGTCGTTACGCGCCGGGACAGGTAGTCAAATTCGCCGTCGCGCACGGCGAGGGTAACTTCATCGCCGATGACGACACCATCCGCGGAATCGAGGCGGAAGGCCGGGTCGCGTTTCGCTATTGTGACGCCGAGGGCAGGGTCGGGGACAGTACGAGCCCCAACGGAGCCATCAATTCGATAGCGGGCGTGTTCAACGACCGGTTCAATGTGCTGGGTTTGATGCCGCATCCAGAAAACCTGATCGACCCCTTGGTCGGTGGCACCGACGGACGGGCGCTTTTCGCTTCGCTAGCAGCCTGAACGGGGCTTGTTGGCGGCTAGGCTGGGTCTGATGGCCTGCGCCAAGCCATGCCTTCCACAACTAATCCCCAGGCTTTTGCAAAAAAATTTCTGTTTCCACCGTTTTGTCATACTGCGTGAACTCTCGTTCGGCATTATGTGGTTTGAATAAGGATAATCCGAACGCATGACTGATTCGCTCGAAAAACTGTTCGCCGACGTCCAGGAGGCCCGGGACCGAAGTCCCTCGGTTTCCCGCACCTCCAAGTTATTCCGTGACGGGGTGCAGAAAATGGCCAAGAAGCTGGTCGAGGAGGCGATCGAGGTCGGGCTCGACGCGGTGCAGATGAACCGCGAATCGGTGATCTTGGAGAGCGCTGACGTCCTCTACCATCTGGCCGTCATTTGGGCCGAATGCGGCGTTTCGCCCGCCGAGGTCATGGGGGAAATCGATCGCCGGGAGCGCGTCTACGGCATCGCTGAAAAACTGCCCAAGCAGGCAAGCGTGGCTCAGATCCGGCGCATGGCGCCATGGGCCGCGCGCCGACGCGCATCCTGATCGCTTGGGGCGACTCGTTCAGAAACTGACGTGTCAGCCGGTCGCGGCTGACACTCCGCCAAAGCAATCCGCGGAAATCTAGCGCTCCACTAGAATCCCACCCACGGAAGGGCGGGTTCAACCATTTGGCGCGCACTCGCCACACTGCGCCCGTCCTAGGGCGACGACCGTAAGACAAGCCCGCCTCCCTCTGGCTTACAGCGCCGGAATCTTGTTAAAAGACATGAATTGACCAATGCGCGGCCACGTGGTTAGCGGGGCGCCGCATGCCTAATCTTAGGAAATACATGCTTTTTTTGGCGTTGGCGGTTCCAGCGACGTATCTGTACGCGCGGCCGAGCCTCGAAGAGATAGCGAAGCTTCGATGGCTCGATGAGCGTCATGATTAGCAAGTCCCTGGCTTACGCAAAGCCGAAAGCCGAAGTTTCTCCGGTTGATCCAATCGCCGCGGCGAATGTCGACGAGGATTTGGACTATCGAATCGCCCAACGGACAAAGTCGACAGAAGGATGGCGCGCATTCCTGGCCGCCCATCCGGACGGACCCCACGCGCAATCCGCCCGCGCGGAGCTCGACAAAGTGGCTCCGCCCATGACGCCCGCCACGCCAATGGCCGCGCAGGCGCCGGACACTGGCGCGGCTGATACAACGATTCCGAGCGGGAACGTCCCTCCTCCCCTGCCATCGACCGGGTCCGATGCCGCGACAGTTGCGTCCGATGAGATCTGCAGAGGAGACGAAGACCGTTTGCAACGATTATCCGACAGCCCGACAAGCGACGGCGTCATTCGGCTCTTAATTGAGTTGCGTTGTGAGAAGCTGCGGCCGCAACTGCTCCGCTTGGCCGAGCGGCTGGACGACAAGGCCCCAGCGGCCCCCGCCGACGCTGCACAAGACGCCGCTCAAGATGCGTCTTCAAGCGTCCTTCCGGGACCGGTTGCTTCGACGCCCCCTTTACCGCCGCCGAGAATGCGAACGAACGAACCTTCGAAAAGGCTCCGCTCGACTCTCTCTTCGCGCGGCGTTGAGACGAAACGCCATGCGACTCGGTGGACAGCCCCGAACTTGCCGGAGCTCCTTTTAGCTTTCTTCGGCGGGGGGCCAAGGAATTCGACTGGGGTCCGACGGACCCAAGCCGCCGGCGGCTCAAGCAGCAGCGGTGGGGCGCACTGAGTTAGGTTTCCGGTAGCAGCGGCTGGCAGCGGGGACCATTGACCCAAACTTGCTGTTCACCCCCCGCCGCCGCCAAGAGAGGCGGAGGGACCGCCATCAGACCACAACCGGATTCTGGCCGCCCTCCATGGATAGGGTCACGCCGGTGATGTAGCTCGCCTTCGCCGAGGCGAGGAAGAGAACCGCGTCGGCGATCTCTTCCGGCGAGGCCATGCGGCCGAGTGGGATTCGCGCGACGCTGCGGCGGCGCGCTTCATCTAGCGAGATATTGGCAAGCCGGGCATCGGCCGCGAGCCCCTCGGCCACCCGGTCCGTCTCCGTCAGACTCGGACTGACGCCAACGACGCGAACGCCCTTGCCGGCGTAAGTCGCGCCAAGCCCGGCGGTGGCCAACATCAGGGCGGCGTTGGCCGATCCGCCGGCGAGATGGATCGACGAGGCGACCTTGCCTCCGCCTCCGATGATGCTGACGATGACCCCGCTCCCGCGCTTGGCCATGCGCTTGACGACGGGATCGATGACATTGATGTAAGAGAAGAACTTGGCGTCAAAGGCTTCGCGCCAGACCGCCGGGTTCAAGTCATCTGGCGGCGTTCGCTTCGCAGCGCCGGCCGAATTCACGAGGATGTCGATCGGTCCCAAGCGATCTTCTACGGTTTCGATCACCCTCTCCGCCGCCACGGCGTCCACGAGATCGGCGACGACGCCAAACGCTTCTTTGATCTTGGCGCCGGCTTTGTCGATGCTGTCGCGGGAGCGGGAGCAGATGGCGACCCGCGCACCCTCGGCAGCAAAGCCTGAGGCGCAGGCAAGCCCAATGCCCTTCGAGCCGCCGGTGACGAGCACAACTTTACCTTTGAGGCCAAGCTCCATCGCCTGGCTTAGCCGAGTCGTTTGTTCAAGAACGCGGTCGCCCGGCCCCAGGCCAACTCGGCGGCCTGGCGATCGTGCGCCGCCATTCGCTGCTCGTTGACGAACGCATGATCGGCGTCATAGCGGAAGAACTCGGCATCCTTATTCGCAGCCTTCAGCGCCTTTTCGAAAGCATCGACCGCGGCGGGCGTTATGTGATCGTCCTTGTTGGCGAAGTGGCCCTGAAGCGGAATCTTGACGTCAGCGGCTTTGACGGCCTGCTCGGGCGGAAGTCCGTAAAACGAAACCGCCGCAGTCAGCTCCGGGATTTTCGCAGCGCCGATGATCGCGACCGCCCCGCCCATGCAAAATCCGGCGATTCCGACCTTGGCCTCGTTTCGCTTGAGATATTGGACCGCGCCGCGCACGGTTTGCTCGGTGGCGTCGACGAAGTTCATCGACATCATCTCTTTCGCGGCGCGCTCCGCGTCATGATAAGGCACGACAACGCCGTTGAAGAGGTCGGGCGCGAGCGCGTCGAAACCGGCAAGCGCGAAACGATCAACCAAAGCCTTGATCTGTTCGGCCAGCCCCCACCACTCCTGGATAACAACGACCCCAGGCGCGTCGCCGCGCGCGGCGTTGGTGAGATAGCCCTTGGCGTCGGCGCCGTCGGGACGTTTGAAAGTGATTTCGACGCCCATTGTTTCTCCGCTGCGTTCCGGTCTCGACAAGCGACGCTTCGACAGTACCGACGAACGCGTCCGCTCCGTGTTCAATTGTCCGCGAGCAGCAGCGCTTTAACCGAGCTTCGACCCGTTTGTCATCAGCAGGACCGAGTAGAGCGAGGTCGTGCCGCAAATGTACAACCGGTTGCGCTTTGGACCGCCGAAAGTCAGGTTGGCGACGATTTCCGGGATGAGGATCTTGCCGATCAGCTTCCCGTCCGGTTCGTAGCAATAAACGCCCTTGCCGGTGCTCGTCCAAATTCGGCCCGACCGATCGACCCGAAAGCCATCGTAGAGTCCGTCCTCTGGGACCAATTCGCAGAAAATGTCGCCCGGTCCCTTCACGCTCTTGCCGTCTGCGTTGACCGCGTAGCGGCGAATGGCGCGTGGCGTATTCTCTTTGTGCGTCGCTCCGGTGTCGGCGACATAGAGCAGCTTCTCGTCAGGCGAGAAGGCGATGCCGTTGGGCCGGACCATATTGTCGATAAGCTTTGTGACCGCACCGCTCGGGTCGATGCGATAAACGTAGCAGCCGTCAATCTCAGGCGTCGCCGGCTCGCCCTCGTTGTCGCCGTCGATGCCGTAGGCTGGGTCGGTGAACCAGATCGAATCGTCTGATTTCACGACGGCGTCGTTCGGCGAGTTGAAACGCTTGCCCTCCCACTTGTCCGCCAGCACCTTGATCGAGCCGTCGAACTCGGTGCGGGTCACGCGGCGCGTCAGATGTTCACAGGTGACCAGCCGGCCTTGGTTGTCGACCGTGTTCCCGTTCGAATTGTTGGAGCCCTGCCGGAAGACGGACACTTGGCCCGATTCCTCGACGAAGCGCAGCATCCGGTTGTTGGGAATGTCCGACCAGATAAGATAGCGGCCGGCCGCAAACCAGGCTGGGCCCTCGGCCCAGACCGAACCAGTCCAGTGGCGCGTCACCCGCATATAGCCGGCGAAGAGCTGCCCGAAGCGCTTGTCCAGCACCACGAGGTCCGTGCCCTCGACCTGTCCATGATACATTCTGCTTCCCCCCAATGGCTGTGGCGACTGTTCGGCTGAGGTTGGCGCCTTCGGCGCGCAAGGGCAAGAGCGGTGCCGCCTGCCTCCTGTCAAGGAAAAGTGAGGGCGCGCGTAAGGAGATCCTCGCACTTAAACGAGCGCCAAGGCTTGCGGTGTCGGCCAGCATCCGCCACATTGGCGCTCATGAATCGCTCGCCAGCGCGGGGCGACGCCTCGCGGCTCATCGCCGTTCTGGGCCCGACCAATACGGGCAAGACGCATTTGGCGGTCGAGCGCATGCTGGGACATGCCTCCGGCATGATCGGCCTGCCGCTGAGGCTCCTCGCCCGCGAGATCTACGATCGCGTGGTCAAGGCGCGCGGCGTGGCGGAAGTCGCGCTGATCACCGGGGAAGAAAAGATCGTTCCACTCAGGCCGCGCTATTTCGTCTGCACAGTCGAGGCGATGCCGCTCGACCGCAAGGTTGAATTTCTCGCCGTCGATGAGATCCAGCTTTGCGCCGATCCTGAACGCGGCCACGTGTTCACCCATCGGCTCCTCCATGCGCGTGGGACATCCGAGACGATGCTGATGGGCGCGGCGACCGTCGCCTCGCTCATCCGTCATCTCTGCCCTGACGCCGAGATCCAATTCCGCGAGCGACTGTCTGAGCTCACCTTCGCCGGCCCCAAGAAGCTGACTCGCCTGCCTCGGCGCAGCGCCGTCGTCGCGTTCTCCGCCGAGGCGGTCTACGCCATCGCCGAACTCATCCGCCGCCAGCGCGGGGGCGCGGCCGTGGTCATGGGCTCGCTCAGTCCGCGCACCCGCAACGCCCAGGTCAATCTGTTCCAGTCCGGCGAAGTCGACTTCCTGGTCGCGACCGACGCGATCGGGATGGGATTGAACATGGATGTCGACCATGTCGCGTTCGCCGGATTGCGCAAATTCGACGGGCGTCGGCTGCGCGGGCTCTATTCGCAGGAGATCGCCCAGATCGCCGGGCGCGCTGGCCGGTTTCGCAAGGACGGCGCGTTCGGAGTAACCGGCGATGCGCCTGATCTCGACCCGGACATCGTCGCGGCGGTCGAAGGCCATGTCTTCCCATCCGTCATGGCCGCCGAATGGCGCAATCATCGGCTTGATTTCCAGTCGCTTCACGGACTGATCCGCTCGCTGGCCGCATTGCCGCCCGCGTCGGGACTGCGGCTTTCGGCCGAGAGCCAGGATGAAACGACGCTGCGCCAGCTGTCGACCGATGAAATGATCACCCGGCGCACGCGCGACCGATCCAATCTGATGCGGTTGTGGGAGGTCTGCCAAATCCCTGACTTTCGCAGGACGACGCAGGATGAGCACACGCGCCTCATCGGGACGATGTTCGAGCACCTGACGCAAGGCGACCGGCGGATGCCGGAAGACTGGATGCAGGGGCAGCTCGCTAGCCTCGATCGGACCGACGGCGATATCGACGCTTTGTCGTCTCGGCTCGCCCGGGTGCGGACTCTGGCCTATGTCGCCAATCGCTCGGACTGGCTCGCCGATCCGCAAACCTGGCAGGGCAGGGCGCGCGATCTTGAGGACCGGCTCTCCGACACGCTGCATCAATCCCTGATGCAGCGTTTCGTCGATCGGCGCACGAGCGCGCTTCTGCGCAGCTTGAATCAACGTGCAGGCCCAATTCTTGGCGGCATCGACGGCGACGGGGCGGTGACGGTGGAGGGCCACTTGGTCGGCCGGCTCGCCGGCTTCCACTTTGAGCCTGAACGCGGCGCGACCGCGCTCGAGAATCGCGCCCTGCGCGGCGCGGTCGAGCGGGTCGTCGCCCCGGAGGTCGCCCGCCGGCTTGGCGCGCTGGCGAGCGAGGGCGATGAGGCCTTCGGCCTCGCGTCCGGCGGTGTTGTCAACTGGCGGGGCGAAGCGGCGGGGGAAATCATCGCCGGCGAGCCGTTCGCGCCGCGCGTGAGACTCATCGGCGAGTTTGGCGCGGAGCCGCAACGCGAGCGGGCGGCGCGCCGCCTGGAAGCTTTCGTAGCCGCCGAGGCGAGCCGGCGTCTTTACGCGCTCAAGCATCTCAAGGAGGCAATCGAGGACGGGCGGCTCAGGGGACTCGCGCGTGGCCTCGCCTACCAGCTCGTCGAGCAGTTCGGGGTGTTGGATCGTCGCGCGGCCGACGCGCGCATCAGGCTCCTCAGCCGCAACGAGCGCCGGACGCTCAAGGCGCTCGGCGTGCGCTTTGGCGCCTTCAGCCTTTACCTGCCGTCGCTTCTCGAGCCGCAAGCGCAAGTGCTCGCGTTTGCTTACGCCGAACTTGCGAGCTCTGGGTGGCGGCCGGACGCACGCGCCCTCAATCCACTGCCGCGTCCGGCGCCGCGGCCGCAGGCGCTTGCCCTGCGTGGCTTGCGCGCGGTGGGGCAGCTTGCCGCGCCGATCGCAGAGCTCGAGCGACTTGACGCACTCGCGCGCGTCGCTTGGCCCGAAGGGGCGGGCGCCATCGACGCCACCGATGCGCTGCTTGCGGATCTGGGATGGCGGCGCGACGACGCGCATCACATCCTGCGCGCGCTTGGGTTCGCGCGCGCGCGTGAGGGCGAAGGCGCCGAGCGGGCTTTGTTTCGCCGCCGGGCGACGTCCGAACAATCGACACTCAAAGCGGACCCCGCCGAGACCCCGTTCGCCGCGCTTGCGGCGCTTACGAAACCGGCTGAGCGTCGGACGCGCCGCCGCAAACGCAGACGCGCCCAGACCGCCGGACGCGCAGCCTCGTGACGGAGGACGCTTGCCGCATCGATGTCTGGCTTTGGCGCGCCCGCTTTTTCAAGACGAGAAGCCTAGCCGCGCGCGTCGTCGAGGATGGCGGCGTGCGCCTCCTGCGCGGCCAAGCCCGCGCTCCGGTTGATAAGCCGAGCCGCCCGGTCCGATGCGGCGACGTGCTGAGCTTCGCGCAAGGACCGAGATGGGTCGCGGTCAAGGTTGAAGCGCTCGGCGAGCGGCGCGGTCCGGCGCCAGAGGCGCGCGCGCTCTATAGCGCGCTGACCGACGCTGGCGGTGGCGCCATAGGCGCAGACGTCGCGCCGAAGATAGCCGAAGGCGGTGACTTTAACCACACGCGTGGCTAGACTAAAAGAACGCTCTGCCGACGAGGGTTGTCATGAAACGCACTCTCCTTGCGACGCTTGCCGCGGCCGTTCTCTCCGCTTCCGCCTTCGCACAGAGCGATCATCCGCCCCCCGCACAGAG
>Ga0210406_10004940_pt1 | contig 14100 bp, 9 predicted proteins | sample IncBWC30MmetaG_FD_155454 | JGI IMG/M metagenome (GOLD analysis project Ga0210406, IMG submission 155454) | Forest soil microbial communities from Barre Woods Harvard Forest LTER site, Petersham, Massachusetts, United States - Inc-BW-C-30-M | ecosystem: Environmental > Terrestrial > Soil >... | reverse complement strand
TGGAAAATCGATCAATCATTCCCATTCCACCTAGTTGATCAGTTCACGCTCGGCTCTGACAACTTTTTAGGAAAGGCACCGGCTCTGCTCAACATGCCCGGTACATCCCGTCCCATCGCACCGGCAAGCCATCGCGCGGAGCCGATCAGGCGATCCAGGTCCAATCCCGTGTGATAGCCGGACCGCTGCAGCATGTAGGCCACGTCTTCAGTGGGGACATTCCCGGTGGCGCGCGGCGCAAACGGACAGCCACCGATGCCGCCCATGGACGCGTCCACGATCTTGGCGCCGGCCTGAACCGCGGCCCACACATTGGCGAGGCCGGTATTCCGAGTGTTGTGAAAGTGTACGCGCACCGGCAGGGGCTTGATCACTGCGGCCACGCGAGCGACCAGCGACGCTACCTCTCCAGGAGTCGCGACACCGATGGTATCGGCGATCGCGACCTCCACGGGTCCCACCGCGGCGGCGGCCCGCGCCATTTCCACGACCCGCAAGGGATCCACCTCGCCGTCGAAGGGACAGCCAAAGGCGGTTGAAATGGTTATCTGGGCGCGGCGGCCGTGAGCGCGCGCAAGACGCACCACCTCGCAGCTCATGGCCAGGGACGCATCCGACGTCGTACCTTGATTGCGGGCCGCGAAGCCGTCGGACGCCGCACACACTGCACCGAGCTCATCCATGCCGGCTTCGATGGCGCGCAGCGCTCCGCGCTTGTTCAGCACCAAGCCGATGAAGATCACGCCCTCACGGCGCGGTATACCGGCCGCCACGGCGTCGGCATCGGCCATTTGCGGAACGAGCTTGGGATTCACGAAGCTGGTCGCTTCGATCCGGCGCACCCCCGCATCGAGCGCGCGGCCGATGAGTTCCAACTTCTGCGACGTCGTGAACAGCACCGACTCGTTCTGCAGCCCGTCCCGCGCGCCGACTTCAACCATCTCTATGTCAGGCATATAAGCTCTTTTATATCAATATGTTAATTAGATAACATCATACGAATTCTGCGCCCCTGATTTAGTGCTAGGCACTGCCCTTAGCCGGCGACGGGCCATATCCACCCCCGCCCGGTGTGGCGATGACGAAGACATCGCCCGGCAGCATTTCAACTTCCGCGAGGTGCAAAAGCCGCTCTACCCGCCCGTCCGCCCGCTCGATCCAGTTCTCACCGACGGCACCGGCCTCACCGCCGTTCAAGCCGAACGCACCGTGGCGCCGCCCGTTGCTCAAGATGGAAGCGGTCATCGCTTCCAGGAAACGAATCCGCCGGATTCCACCGTCACCGCCGCGCCAGCGGCCAGCTCCCCCGGAGCCCGGCCGAATCTCATAGGACTCGAGACGCACAGGGAACCGAAACTCCAGCACCTCCGGATCGGTCAGCCGCGAATTGGTCATATGCGTTTGGACCACACTGGTGCCGGCAAATTCAGGACCCGCGCCGGAGCCGCCGGCGACGGTCTCGTAGTACTGGTAATGCGCGTTGCCGAACGTGAAATTATTCATGGTGCATTGGCTCGCCGCCATGACGTGAAGGGCGCCGAACAGGGCGTTGGTGACGCAGGTCGATGTCTCGACATTGCCTGCGACCACGGCAGCCGGGGATCGCGGGTTCAGCATACTCCCCTCGGGCAGAGTGATTTGCAGCGGCTTGAGGCAACCCGCATTCAATGGAATATCGTCATCCACGAGGGTGCGAAACACGTACAGGACGGCGGCCGTGGTGATTGCCCGCGGTGCATTGAAATTATTCGGAAGCGAAGCGCTGGTGCCGCTGAAGTCGATGCGGGCGCTGCGCTGCCGGGCGTCGACCCGCACGCTCACCTTGATCCGCGACCCGTTGTCCAACGGGAGTGTGAACTCTCCATCCTTGAGGGCCGTGATGACGCGGCGCACCGACTCTTCGGCGTTGTCCTGCACATGCCGCATGTAGGCCAGCACGGTATCGCGCCCATGCTGCGCCACCGTGGACTTGAGTTCCAGCACCCCTTTCTCGTTCGCGGCGATTTGCGCGCGCAGATCGGCGAGGTTCTGGTCCGGGTTGCGCGACGGATAGGGGCCGCTGCCGAGCAAATCGCGCAACGCATCCTCACGCAGGGTGCCGTGCTCGATGAGCTTGAAGTTGTCGATCAATACCCCCTCGTCCTCGATGCGGGCCGAGAATGGCGGCATGGAACCCGGCGTGGTGCCGCCGATGTCGGCGTGATGGCCGCGCGACGCCACGAAAAAACTGGGCCGGGCGTCTCCTGCGTCGAGATAGACCGGAGTCACCACCGTCACATCCGGCAGATGGGTCCCGCCGTGGTAGGGGTCGTTCAACACAAACACATCGCCGCTCCGCATCTCGGGATTGCGTGCAATGACGGTGCGGATCGACTCGCTCATCGACCCCAGGTGCACCGGCATGTGCGGCGCGTTGGCGATCAACGAGCCCTCGGCATCGAATAAGGCGCAGCTGAAATCCAGCCGCTCCTTGATGTTCACCGAGTAGGCCGTATTCTGCAGGCGCAATCCCATCTGCTCGGCGATGTTCATGAACACATTGTTGAACAGCTCGAGCACCACCGGGTCGACCCGCGTGCCCGCGGCGTGGCGCGCGGCGCGCGGGTGAACACGCCGCAGGTCGAGGCAGCCCGCGGCCGTCACCGATGCCCGCCAACCCGGCTCGACCACCGTGGTCGCGTTGCGCTCGGCGAGAATGGCGGGGCCGTCGATGTGCGCGCCGGCGCGCAATGCCTCGACGCGGAACAGGCGCGCTTCACGCCAGCCCGCGGGCTCATCGCCGCCGAGGCAGTACATGCGCAATACGGCATCCGCGGCTGCGTCGTAACTCGTCGTCTGACTCGGGAACGCCGCGGGGGTCTGGGGGTCCGACGCGGTTACGCTCGATGCAGCGGCACCGGGCGCAGCAACCCCCGGCGTGTCCGCCCCCGGAGCAATGCATTCGACCGAGACCGATTCGATCACCAAAGATTGCTTCGGCATCAGAAAGGCGAATCGGCGGCGATAGCCATGTTCAAAGGCTTTGCGGATGGACGCCACGGCCTCAGGCAGAGAGCTCGACAGCGGCAGATCTGCGCTCAAGGCGGTGTCGGTTCCCTGGTAGCGGATGCGGACACGGGCAACGGTGCGCTGGACGCTCACGCCCTGCGCCTCGAGCTCCGCGGCGGCGTCGGCCTGCAGGCGCGCTGAGAGCATTCGCGCTTCGCGCAACCCGGGTTCGTCCAGTTCGCGCTCGATGGCGGCGTCTCGAATGACGTTCTGATCCGCGAGTCCCATCCCGTAGGCGGACAACACGCCGGCCAATGGATGGATGAACACCCGGGTCATGCCGAGCGCATCGGCCACCTGGCAGGCGTGCTGGCCGCCCGCGCCGCCGAAACATTGCAGAGTGTAGCCGCTCACATCGTAGCCGCGCATGACCGAGATGCGCTTCACGGCGTTCGCCATGCTGCCCACCGCGATCTGCAGCGCGCCGCCCGCAACCTGTTCGGGACTGATGGGGTTACCCGTGGCAAGCGTCATGCGCTCCGCCAACTCGCCGAAGCGCCGTGCGACGACGCCGGCATCCAGGGATTCATTGGCCGCAGGTCCGAATACGCGCGGAAAGAAATCCGGTTGGATACGGCCCAGCAAGACGTTGGCGTCGGTGACGGTCAGGGGGCCTCCGCGCCGATAGCTCGCAGGTCCGGGACTTGCTCCCGCGGACTCAGGACCCACCCGCAGGCGCGCTCCGTCGAAGCGGATGATGGACCCCCCGCCGGCCGCAATGCTGTGAATGCTCATCATGGGCGCGCGAACCCGCACTCCGCCCACTTCCGTGTCGAAGGCGCGCTCGTACTCGCCCGCAAAGTGGCTCACGTCGGTGGAGGTGCCGCCCATGTCGAAGCCGATGAGCCTGGCGTGCCCGGCCGCCTGCGCGGTGCGCGCCATCCCGACGATCCCGCCGGCCGGACCCGAAAGAATCGCATCCTTGCCCTGGAAATGATGCGCCCGGGTCAACCCGCCCGAGCTCTGCATGAAAAAAAGCGGCACGCCGGGCATCAGGCGGGCGACCTGATCCACATAGCGCCGCAGGATCGGCGACAGATAGGCATCCACCACGGTGGTATCGCCGCGGGGTACCAGCTTCATGAGCGGACTCACGCGGTGCGACACCGAGATCTGCGTGAAGCCGATTTGCCTTGCAATATCCTCCGCGGCGCGCTCGTGCCGGAAGTACCGGTAGCCGTGCAGAAACACGATGGCGCAGGAGCGCAGGCCATCCGCGAACGCGCCTTGCAATCCGGCGCGAAGTGCGGACTCGTCCAATGACTCGACGATCTCGCCGCGGGCGCTCACCCGCTCCGCCGCCTCGATCACCCGTTCGTACAACATTTCAGGGAGGACGATGTGCCGGTCGAATAGCCGCGGCCTGGCCTGGGTCGCGATTCGCAGCGCATCGCGGAAGCCGCGCGTGATGACCAGCACGGTGCGCTCGCCCTTGCGCTCGAGCAGCGCGTTGGTAGCCACGGTGGTCCCCATCTTCACGCAGGCCACGCGTTGCGCCGTGATCGACTCTTCCGGCGCCAGCCCGAGCAGCCGCCGGATGCCTTCCACCGCCGCGTCCGGGTATTGCGATGGGTTCTCCGACAAAAGCTTGTGGGTATGCAGTGCACCGTCCGGCGCGCATCCCACGATGTCGGTGAAAGTGCCGCCCCGATCGATCCAGAACTGCCACCGCGTGCTCATGGCCTAGGTGCCGGCGCCGGGATCGATGCCCCGCATGGCTAGACTTTCCCCTGTTCGGCGGCCGCGTGATTCGCGTCCGGATCCACTGGCTGCTCGACCTCGATCCAGAGCCACGCGATCGCACACGCGGCTGAAAATACCGCGCCAAGGACGAATGCCGTGCGCCACAGATGCTCGCCCGATAAATAGCCGACGATCGGGATACCGATGATGCCGCCGAGATTGCCCCCCGTGTTCATGACGCCGCTCACCGCCATCGTGTCGCCGCGGCCCACGGTCATGGCCCCGCCCCAATACGCGCCCTCATTGAGCTCTACGGCCGCGAAACACACGGCGAGCCCCACCACAGCCCAATAGGGATTCGCCGCATCCACCGAGACCAACAGCAATACGCCGGCGATCGGCATGGCAATCAGCGGCACGAGGCGGTAGCCCCAACGGTCGCCGAATCGGCGGCACAGCGCGGCGGTGATCAAACCACCGACACCCGAGCCCAGGGCCGCGGCCAGGGGCGGCGCGATGGCAAGCCAGCCGCTCTCGAGCACGGAAAATTTTCGCTCCTGCACCAGGTACAGAAAGACCCAATTGGAGAGCAGATAGAACGAATAATTCAAGCATAGATAGGAAACCGCAAGCAGCAGCACATTGCGGTTCTTGAGAATGTTGAGGAGTTGCCTGGCACTGATCCCGCTATCGACCGGCGCCGCACTGACAGTACCGATCTCCTCGAGTTCCGCCGGCGAGACCGCGCGATGCTCGCGCGGCGAGTTGCGCCCATACCAGGCCCAGATCGAAATCAACGCGATGGCCGGCAGACTTGCCCAGAGCAGCGCCCGCTGCCATCCCATCACGGACATGAGATTCGCGATGAGCGGCGGTGTGAGCGCCGCGCCGAGCGACAATCCCATGGTCTGCAGCCCCTGCACAGAGGCCCAGCTGCGGGGAGGAAACCATACCTCGAACACACCGGCGGAGACGGGAAACGTTGCGCCCTGGGAGCAACCCAACAGCAGCTGCGCCGAGAGCAGCGCGACGAACAGCGAGACGCCGGTGAGCCAGTACGGCGCCAGCGGGGTCGCGACGGTGGCCAGGAACGCGGCAAGCCCGATGATGACGAAGGTGCGCCGCGCGCCTTGGCGTTGCCCGAAAATTCCTCCGGGAACTTGGAATAGGCCGTACCCGAGAACGAACGCCCACTCGATCAAACTGATCTGAAACTGGCTGAGACCGAGATCCGGCATCATGCGCTCGGCCGCCACTGTGATGCTTTTCTGCTGTAGATAAGCTAGAAAACCGAAACCGAACAACAGAGAGAAAATTCGCCAGCGGATACGGATGAGAGGTGGGCGTGCAACGGACTTCAACATTCGTTTCGTCTCATACCCTGGCGCTCCGTCATGTTTGTGTCGGCTCTCGATGCATATCGAGGCAGATCTGCACTGCATGACCCAGAGACGACGCCGACTTATCGGCCCCGTGTATGGTGTCGCTCGCGGGCCCCGGTTGCAGCAACATTCCGGGGAGAAACACCGCGACGATGCACGCACGCGGAAATCGCCGGCGCATTTCCTCTGCCGTGGCTTCGCCGCGCCCTCGCTCCTCGCTCGGGAAGGCACTGACGACGTAAATCATGGAGACGGCCTCGGTGGCATTGGGAGGCGGCGCCTCCGGGAGGTCGTCGAGAGACAAGTGGCGGGCATCTATTTTCTGTTCGCGCAGTATGCGCACCAGGAGTTCGGCCGCGAACTCGTCGGCCGTGGATCCCAAGCCCACGCACAGCATAACGGACCCCGGAGGCACGACGAGCGGTCCCTGCCAGCGGCCGCTCACTTGTTCCCGCTGCCGGCGGAGCTCGCGACCCATGCCCGAACTGTCGAGAACCGAGGATTGGCGATAGCGGCGCGGCAGTCTTCGACTCTCCCCGCCGATGGCGGCGATTACGGCGACCATGGTGTTGCGGACCTTGGCCTGCTGATCGGCGCTGATGGTACCGGCCGAGAGATCGATGCGTGCCAGGTGCAGGGCGGGCATCAGCACCATGTCGCAATAAGCCGCGAACGAATTGCGCTTCAGGAACTCGCGCGCGCTGGCGATGAGCTCGGCCGAATCGGCGGACAGAGCGCGCTGGTAGAATCGCTGCGGCATGGTCAGCGCCTGCGTATCCCCCAACAAGACATCGAGCAGGCTGAGCGCCTTGATGTGCCTTCCGGCGACCAACAGACAAAGAGTCAACGGAGTCGAGACGATCAAGCCGATCGGACCCCACAGCCAGCTCCAGAATATCGCCGCCACCACCACCGAAAGCGGCGATAGACCCGTGGTGTGGCCGTACAATTGCGGCTCGACCAGCTGCCCGGCAATCAGCTCCACGAGGGCGAAGAGGCCGAGGGTGGTCAGAGCCAACATCCACCCCGGATCGACGGCGGCCGCCAACAGCGTCGCACACAGCGCCGCAATCCATACCCCGACATAGGGCACGAAGCGCAGAACCGCCGCGAGCGCCGCCCACAGCAGAGGCTGCGGCAGCCCGATGAGGCTGAGCCCGATCCAGACCGCGACCCCCAATCCCAAATTGACCGCAAACTGCGAGACGAAAAACCGCGACAGGCGTTCCCCCGCATCGTTGATCGCGAGCGTCGTCAAGCGAATGTCGGCGCCGCCGGCAATGCGAATGAAACGGTCACGCAAGGTTTCGTGTTCGAGCAGAACGAACACGAGGACGACCAGCACGATGCCGGCGGTCTCGATGGGCACCCAGATCGAGCCGAGTACCCTTTCGATGACCTGCACGGGACTCGGCGGCGGTTGATGCAACTCCACCGGGATCGGACTGTTTGGCCCGGCGGACGCGGACTGCTGCAGGGTACCCTGCGTCTCGAGAGCCACCGGCTGCCGGAGCGTTGCCGACCGCTCCGGTGTTGCCGACCGCTCCGGTGTTGCTGGCCGCTCGGGTGTTGCTGGCCGCTCGGGTGCTTCCGACTCCCCGAGAGTTCCCGGCTGCCGGGTCTCCGCAGGGAGAGGGTTCGTGAAGCGACCGGCCTGTCCGGTCAGCTCATTGAATTTGCCCACCGTAACGTCATTCAGCGTCTTCAGCTTGTGCTCGATGGTCCGCTCATATCGAGGCAGGCTCTGCGCCATATGGACCAATTGCGACCCGATGACGCCGGCGACCGCGGCGAATGAGAAGCCCAGCACGAGCACGGCCGCCAGCACGGACAGAATGTGCCCGAAGCCGATGCGCCGTAGTACCCGCACCAGCGGCGCTATCAACAGGCTCAGGATGACCGCCAAAGTGACCGGAACCAAGACGTCCCGGCCAAAGTACAGCAGCGCCAATAAGGTCCCCGTCGCGATTATTCCAAGGGCTCGTTCGCGGTTGTGTAGCGGCAGCGGATCGGGCGCCGAGACTGGCTGGTCCATGCGATATATTCGCATATTGCCAGGGGAGCTTACTCATTGAAAAACCGTCCCAGCGGGTTCGGAATCGACGAATTGCCGCGGATCGTGCGCGGCCAGGGCAGCTACTTGTTCGACGCCGCGGGAAGGCGCTATCTCGACGGCTCGGGCGGTCCCGCGGTGTTCTGCCTGGGCCATGGCCACCCCGAGGTCAACGCGGCCATCACGCGGCAGCTCCATGAGATCGCCTACGCCTATCGATATCTGTTCACGAGCTCGGCGCTCGAGAGCCTGACCGAGACGGTTCTGCGTCTGTGCGGCGGGGGCTTCCAGGACATCGTGTACACCGGCAGCGGTTCGGAAGCCGTCGAATCGGCGTTGAAAATAGCCCTTCAACATTTTGCCGCCCGCGGTCTAATGCAGAAGCGCCGCTTCATCGCGCGCCGCAGGTCTTGGCACGGCAATACCTTGGGAGCCCTGTCGATTTCGGATTTTGCCGAGCGGCGCCGCGCCTTCGAGGGGAGTCTGCTCGAGGTGAATTTCGTCTCGGCGGCGAACGCCTACCGAATGCCCGACGGGATATCGGGCGAAGCTCTGGTGGGTCATCTTGCCGCGGAACTCGAGCACACCATCGTGTCCATGGGGCCGCAATGCGTTGCCGCATTCGTATTCGAACCCATCGTGGGTGCGGCCGGAGGCGTCGTGCCGGCGCCCGACGGCTACGCGCAAGCCATCCAGGCCGTGTGCAGCAAGTACGACGTCCTCATGATTGCCGACGAAGTCATGTGCGGTTCGGGCCGCAGCGGTACTTGGCGCGCCTTGGAGCATGATGGAGTGGTCCCGGACATCATGTGCATCGCCAAAGGTTTGGCCGGCGGCTACATCCCGTTGGGAGCGGCGCTGGTCACCGCACGCGTCGCCGCGCCCATTCGCGCCGAGCACGGTGCGTTCATGACCGGGCACACCTTCACCGGCCACACCGCCGCCTGCGCAGCGGGACTTGCCGTGCAGCAGATCGTCCAGCGAGATCGCCTGCTCGATCGAGTTCGCACCGTCGGTGCGGCATTTCAGGAGACCATTCGCCGCACCCTGTCGAAATTCGACGAGGTCGGCGATGTCCGCGGGCGGGGATTTTTCATCGGCATCGAACTGGTTCGCGACCGCCGGACCCGGCTGCCGTTTTCTCCGGATCGGGCGCTCAGTTTCGACATCGGAGCGCGCGCTTTTGCCGACGGGCTCGTTTGTTACCCCTGCTCCGGCAACGTCGACGGCACGGCGGGCGACACCATCATCATCGCCCCGCCCTACAATGCCAGCGACGGCGAATTGGAGGAAATCGTGGCGAAGCTCGCGGGCGCGGTGGATGGCGCGTTAAGCGCTTGAACTCGGCTCTTCGGACGCATTGACCGCCACGAACACGCAGCAATTCGCGCGCTCGGCCAATGACACACGCTGCGGGCTACCCCACCAAAAGCCGCCCGAGGGCTGCGGATAGTGACCCAGCACGATGAGATCTACGCTCAACCGCCGGGAGAACGCGACGATCTGCTCGATGACACTGCCGCTCGCCAGATATCCTTCGGCTTGGACCCCGCGCGCCTTCAGCCAATCGATGGACTCATCCAGCAGTCGGCGATAACCGCCCGCCTCATCGACCAGGCATGCGTGGCCGGCGGCACTGGCGACGACCGCGGCACCCGCCACGCTGTTCGGAATGATGGACAACACATAGACCTGCGCGCCGACGAGTATCGCAAGTTCCGCACCGCGCTTCAGGGCCCGGCGGCCCGCCTCGGAACCGTCGTAACAGAGCAGCACTCGCTTGAACATAACGTCACCTCAGTTCGAACTGCAGGTTGGTCCTGCCTATGTCCGTCCCGACGGAGTTCCAGCTCCACTCGTCAAAGTATGCTCGGCCTCGCGCGTCAATGCGAATAATTGTGGAGCAGCGCGTGCCGTAATCCGGCGCGCGCACAAAGGCGCTCGAGAGCAGCCGCTCCCACTCCAGGCTCACGCCGGTGCGCGGTAATTCCGCATCGGATGCCGGCCGGTCGTCCCGCAGCAGGTCGAGCAAGGGGGCCGTGTCGGTCAATCCCAAGAGCGCCGCCTCCAGCCGAGTCTTGGCGTTTTGCACCTTGGGCCAGGGCGTGTCCAGCAAGTGATTCGACAGCCCGTAAATACCCGGTCCGAGTTCGCGGCCTCGCCTAAGCACGCTTTCATAGATGCCGAGGCGCTCGCCATCGGAGAAGATCAGGTTGAAGCCGTTGTAGTTCGCGCCCACGCCGCGCAGGTAAGTCAAACCGTCCGCCACCGAGGCGCCGGACTCGAGGATGGAAGTCACGAGCGCACCTCGGCTGGGCGCCTCCGGGCGCCGCTGCTCCGGATCGCGGTAATTCGTGAGCGCGGCGAATCGACCCGTCCGGGTGACCCCGAGCCAGGTCCCACCGGCCTCAAGGTCCCGTCCCGCGAGAATCTCGGGACGGTCCGGCCACCAGTCGGCGCGGGCCGTCGGCCGCGCGTGAAATTCATCCCGATTCGCCGCCACCAGGCAGGGATAGGTCGGATGCACTCGCCAGACTACAAGAACAAGGCACATCGAAGCTGCTCCTCGCGGCGGCCGATACGGCGGTCAGGCCGGCAGGGCCTGGTCCAACACTTCTACCCAGTGCTTCACCGGAGTGAGCGTTCCCGTCTGCAAGTGCTGGATGCAGCCCATGTTGGCCGATATGATGACTTGCGCTCCGATCTTGTCGAGATTCTCGAGCTTGCGGTCGCGCAATTCCCTGGCAAGATCCGGCTGCAGGATCGAATAGGTGCCCGCGGAGCCGCAGCACCAGTGGCCCTCGCCGCCCGCGACGCTGACGTCGAACCCCAGCGCGCGCAGATGCGCTTCGACGCCGCCGCGCAATTGCTGGCCGTGCTGCAGGGTGCAGGGCGGGTGAAACGCCAGCCGCGTCGGTCCTTCGAGCCGTAGTTTGCCTTTCAGCGCGGGCACCAGCTCCGGCAGCAACTCGCTCAAATCGCACGCCATCGCGCTGATTCGGGCTGCCTTGTCGGCATACTCGACGTCGCCGGAGAGCGCATGGCCATACTCCTTGATGGCGAGGCTGCAGGCCGACGCGGAGGTCACGATCGCTTGGGCGCCGCCCGCAGACACCAACGGCAGCCAGGCATCGACGTTGCGGCGCATGTCGTCGAGGCCTCCATCGACGTCGCCGAGATGGGTGCGCACGGCGCCGCAGCAGCCGGTACCCCCGGCATACACGGCCTGAATGCCGGCTGCATCGAGCACGCGCGCCGCCGCGATGTCGATATTGGGCATCATCGAAGGCTGGACGCAGCCTTTGAGCATCAACACCTTGCGGCTATGCTCGAGCGGCGCAGCGCTCGCTGCGCGCTCTTCGGAACGTTGCGGCACCTTGTTCCTGAGCACGGCCGGCAAGAGCGGCCGCACCGCCCGGCCCACCCGCAGCGCCGGCGCAAACAGCGGCGACGTGAGCCCCTCCCTGAGCAGCCAGCGCACCGCCCGCTCCGGCGCCGGGCGCTCCACCCGCGCATCCACGATCTTTCGGCCGATATCCACCAGATGCCCGTACTCGACGCCGCTCGGACATGTGGTTTGGCAGTTGAGACAGGTCAGGCAGCGATCGAGATGTTGCTGCGTGCTGCGCGTGACTTCGCCGCCCTCGAGCACTTGCTTCATCAGATATATTCGTCCACGCGGCCCATCGAGCTCATCGCCCAGCAATTGATACGTCGGGCAGGTCGCGTTGCAGAACCCGCAATGCACGCATTTGCGGATGATGGCCTGCGCTTCTTCGCCATCCGGAGTGTCCGCGAATTCGGGACTCAAATGCGTTTGCATGGCAGCGTTACAGCTCGGGGTACATGCGCCCGGGATTGAACACGCACTTGGGGTCGAAGGCCTGTTTCAATCCATGGTGAATTCGCATCAGAACATCGCTCAAAGGCGTGAACACTCCGGCGGACTTGTCGGCGCCCCGGATCAGCGTGGCGTGTCCGCCCGCCAGCGCGGCGGCCGCGCGCACCTCTCGGGGCTCCGCGGTGGTGCGCCACCAGCGCTCTGCTCCATGCCACTCGACGAACTGGCGGCCGGGCAATCCGACGGGTGCGGCGGTGGCCGGCACGGACAGCCGCCAGAGACAGTCGCCGCGAGCCTGGTCCGCGTCGCTCACCGAAAAGAAATCGTGGCTCTGATCGCGCAGGCTCCGCCACCAGGACAGTGCCGCATCGGGAGCGACCGCGGCGCCGCCCAGCTTGTCGCAGGCTGCGTTCACGGCCGCGACCGCACCGGCGAGGCGCACATGCAGCTGCCCGTCGTGCCAGGCGCTGGCATTCACGGCCAACGGCTGCGAGGCCCAGAGGTTGAGTTGCTCGAGGGCCTGATTCTCGTCCCAATCGAAGCACAGCGTCGCGGTGGCCCGATGAACCGGCAGCACTTTGAGCGACACCTCGCAGATGACCCCCAGGATTCCCAAGGACCCCACCACCAGCCGCGACACATCGTAGCCGGCAACATTCTTGGCCACCTGACCGCCGAAGGTCAGAACCTCGCCGCGGCCGTTGAGCATCGTCACGCCCAATACATGATCGCGCACCGTTCCGACGCTCGCGCGCGCCGGTCCCGACAGACCCGCCGCCACCATTCCCCCGATCGTGCCGCCGGGAGAAAAACGCGGCGGCTCGAACGGCAGACATTGCCCCTGCTCGTCGAGTGCGGCCTCCAGGTCGGAGAGCAGAGTGCCCGCGCGCACCGTCACCACCAATTCGGTGGGCTCGTAGGAACTGATTCCCGAAAGGCCGGATACGTCCAGAGGCTCGCCCTTGCGCGGTCCGCCGTAGAAAGCTTTGGTGCCGCCGCCGCGGATGTCCACCGGCGATTGATGCGACCGCGCGTGATTCACCTGGTCGACCAAACGTACGAGCACCGGATCGCCTTGATCCATCAAAATCTCGGCAAGTTGGGAAACGGCAGCATGCCGCGGTGTACGTGCATTTTCCCGTACTCGGCGCACCGATGCAGGGTCGGAATCACCTTTCCCGGATTCAGCAGCTCGAGCGGATCGAAGGCACGCTTCACCGCCAGAAACTGCGCGCGCTCGGACGGCGAGAACTGCACGCACATGGAGTTCAACTTCTCGACACCGACTCCATGCTCGCCGGTGACGGTGCCTCCCAGCCGCACGCTGGTTTCCAGGATATCGGCGCCGAACAGCTCGCAGCGGCGCATCTCCTCCGGATCTTCCGCGTCAAACAAGATCAACGGATGCAGATTGCCGTCGCCGGCATGAAAGACATTGACGCAGCGCAGGCCGTACTTGCCCTGCATTGCCTCGATCGCGCGCAGCATCTCCGCCAGCCGCCTCCGGGGTATGGTGGAATCCATGCACATGTAGTCGGGGCTGATGCCTCCCGACGCCGGAAAAGCGTTCTTGCGTCCGCTCCAAAACTTGAGACGCTGCGCTTCATCGCTGCTGACCTCGATTCGCGATGCCCCGGCGGCGACCAGCACCTCCTCCATTCGGACAATCTCCTCGGCCACTTCCTCGGGCGTGCCGTCACTTTCGCACAACAGAATGGCAGCGGCATCGAGGTCGTAGTCGGCGTGCACGAAGGCTTCCACTGCGGCGGTCATGGCCTTGTCCATGAGCTCGAGGCCCGCGGGTATGATGCCGTGCGCGATCACGCTGGCCACGGCGGCGCCGGCCGATTCGATGTCGCCGAAGCTCGCCATGATGCAGCGGGCCAGCTGCGGTTTGGGAGTGAGCTTCACGGTCACCTCGGTGGTAACCGCCAGCATGCCCTCGCTGCCCACGACTACCGATAGGAGATCGAGGCCCGCCGCATCCAAGCCTCCCGAACCGAACTCCACCGGTTCTCCATCCACCATGAAGCCGCGCACCCGCAGCACATTGTGCAGAGTCAGACCGTATTTGAGACAGTGCACGCCGCCGG
>Ga0210406_10004939_pt1 | contig 14103 bp, 9 predicted proteins | sample IncBWC30MmetaG_FD_155454 | JGI IMG/M metagenome (GOLD analysis project Ga0210406, IMG submission 155454) | Forest soil microbial communities from Barre Woods Harvard Forest LTER site, Petersham, Massachusetts, United States - Inc-BW-C-30-M | ecosystem: Environmental > Terrestrial > Soil >... | reverse complement strand
ACATGCTCGTTCGTGCGAATCACCGTCAGGTCCACGTCATTTACGCGCACCACTTTCCGCCCCTCGGTATCGATAATCTGCTGGTCCATCAAATCCTTCTGCACCGCCAGCCAGCCTTCATTCGGCCTGTACGCATCCAGCATCCGCTCGCTCACATTCAAATCAATTCGCCCGGCGGCAACTTTCGCGACCTGGTCATACCGCGCCACCAGCGGCTGAAACCTGCCGCGCGAAATCAAGAAGTGCGAAATCCGGTTCGGCTGCTCCGCCGGCTCCACAAAAAACTCCCGCACCCGCCCCACAAAATGCGCCTGCGAATCATAAGCCGACGCCCCCACCAACTCCGTCGCAAACAACATCTCCGCCCTCCTTTCTCCCGGTAGCACAGCCATTCCTGGCTGTGCTACCGGGTTATTCTTCTCTGTGTCTTCTGTGCTCTTTCTCCGTGCCCTCTGTGTTAAATCTTTTCTTCCTCCAAAAACAAAAAGCCCGCAAACCATTCCGGCCGCGGGCAACCAACTCGAATAATGCGCTCTCTTCAGCCTCTAGCGCACCCTCCCAGCCCGTCACCCTCCGCCCGGACTCCCGGCAAGCTGTATCGTATTGAACCCCGATCAGCCCCGGCGCACCGCGGATCGCTCGCCGGAATAGCGGTCAAGTGGCTGCACCCCTCCCCTAAGCAACTAGGGTGAGGTTCAAGTTCGCTGGACGCGCTCATACGTAAAAAATTCACTCCGAAGTTAGAGATAAGCCGACCGCTTCGCATTGTCAAGAAAAAACGACACTTCCTCAAACTTTTTCCAAAGTTTTCTCTTTCAACTCCACCAGCGCCGTCAAAAACTGCCCAGCCTTTGTAGGGGCGGGGCTCGCCCCGCCCTCTTGGGTTCAAGCCCTATTTCGCCCGCCAAACAACATATCCTTCGGCGACTCCCCCCGCCTCTTGCACTCCTCCAAGTACAACACCAAGTAATTCTTCAACACATAATCCCGCGCCGAATACCCCAACTCTTTCGCCGCCCGATCAATCGCCGCCGCCCCACCCTCCAGTTCCACAAACACCCCAATCGGCGTCTCGTCCACCTCAATCAACAACCCTTTCGCCCACCCATGCCTCCCTGGCAAAACATACGTCGTCCGATACTTCTCATACCGGAACCACCCCCGCAGCCCCAACCCCTCAAAAATCCTCCGTATCGTAGCCCCATCCGTCAACTCAGTCTCAATTTCCTCCCGCACCTTATGGCGCCTGTCCGCAGCAGGCCCAAGATCTCCGATTGCCAGCTCCTCCGGGGGCGACTTAAATGTCAGCAGAGTCCGTCCCGCCACCTTGCTCTTCGAACCTTTCTTCGCAGCAGCCGGCGTCTCCGTCCGAATCCGCAACAACTGCCCGTGCTTCGCCAATCCCCCATCCGGCGTATCAAATATCAAATTCATCTCATGCATCCGCGGCGCTTTCGCGTTCACAGGCTTGGCCCCCAGCCGCTTCAACGCCCGCGCCAGCTTCTTCCCATCCCGAATCGCCAACTTGATCTCAATCTCCGTAGCCATAATCCTCAGCCCAACCTTTGAGTGCGGAAGCAAGCTTCCGCTTTTACGCACAAAACCAGCCCATCAATCAAACAATACCAGCAAGCTGTAATCCCAACCCATCTTCGATTAATATGGCCTAGCAGGGTATTCCACCAGTTCACAAAATCATCGAGTAGCATAGGCTTTAGCCTGTGTTCTTGGGGTGCATTGATCTTTCCCAGGTCGACTTTGTGCCCCGCCGGAAACTGTTTGGTATGGTTCTTAAGGAAATCTGAACACTTTACGCAAATGACCTCCGACTCCAACTCCACCGCGGCCCACCTCTCCCCCGAAGCCGCCGCCCCCGCCAAATCCGGCCCCGCGGGACTCCAGCCCCCTCTCGCCCTCCGCGAGCCCGTCGAGCACGTCATCCACTCCGACCGCCGCGTAGACCACTACGCCTGGCTCCGCGCCAAAAAAGACCCTCGCGTCCTCTCCTATCTCGAATCCGAAAACGCCTACGCCGACGCCTACCTTAAATCCACAGAAGCCTTCCAATCCCGCCTCTACAACGAAATGCTCGGCCGCATTCAACAAACCGATCTCAGCGTCCCCTACACCCTTCGCGGCTTCGAATACTACACCCGCACCGTCGAAGGCCACCAATACTCCATATACTGCCGCACCACAATCCAGGCTCCCCGCGAGCAAGTCCTCCTCGATCTCAATCAACTCGCCGAAGGCCACTCCTTCCTCGGCCTCGGCATCTTCGAAGTCAGCGACAACAATTCTCTCCTCGCCTACGCCACCGATACCACCGGCTTCCGCCAATACATCCTCGAAATCAAAAATCTCGACGACTCTTCCATGCTTCCGCTCCGCGTCGAGCGCGTCACCTCCGCCGCCTGGTCCTCCGACAATCGCACCCTCTTCTACGTTGTCGAAGACGAAGCCACCAAACGCTCCCACCAGCTCTATCTCCACGTAATCGGCTCCAACGGCCCCGACACGCTCCTCTATGAAGAAAAAGACGAGCGTTTCCGCATCGACGTCGAACGCAGCCGCAGTGGCGCCTACATCTTCTTAGTCGCCAACAGCCACACTACCAGTGAAGTCCGCTACCTCCGCGCCGATAGTCCCTCCTTGCCATTTCAGCTGATCCACGAACGTCGCGACGACCACGAATACTACGTCGACCACCATCCCGGCAGCTCCAGCGATCTCGCCGGCGGCGTCTTCTTCATCCGCACCAACGACAATGGCCGCACCTTCCGCCTCATGACTGCACCCGCCGCCGATCCCGTCCGCTCTCGCTGGCACGAAGTCATCCCCAACCGTCCCGGCGTCATGCTCTCCGGCGTAGCCGCCTTCCGTTCCCACCTCGTCCTCGTCGAACGCGAAGCAGGCCTCCCCCACCTCCGCGTCGTCAATCTAACCCGTGAAGCCCCCACCGCTCTCGCCGCTTCCACTCGCATCACTTTTGCCGAACCTGCTTACAACGCCGCTCTCGGCGCCAATCCCGAATTCGACACCACTTTCGTCCGCTTCACCTACGAATCCTTCATCACCCCCCGCTCCGTCTTCGATCTCAACATCCGCACCGGCGAACGCACTTTGCGCAAGCAGCAACCCGTCCTCGGCGGCTACGATCCCACTCTCTACGCCAGCGAACGCCTCCACGCCATCGCGTCCGACGGCACCAAAATTCCCATCTCCATCGTCTATCGCCACGACACTCCCCGCGACGGCAGCGCCCCGCTTCTGCTCTACGGGTACGGCAGCTACGGGCTCTCCATGCCGGTCAGTTTCAGCTCCAATCGCCTCAGCCTTCTCGATCGCGGCGTGATTTTCGCTATCGCCCACATCCGCGGCGGCGGCGAACTCGGCAAGCCCTGGCACGACGCCGGCCGCATGCAACGCAAGATGAACACCTTCACCGATTTCATCGCCTGCGCCGAAGATTTAATCGCTTTGGGGTTCGCCTCGCGAAACAAACTCATCATCGAAGGAGGCAGTGCCGGTGGCCTGCTCATGGGCGCCGTCACCAATCTCCGCCCCGATCTTTTCCGCGCCGTCGTCAGCCACGTCCCCTTCGTCGACGTCCTCAACACCATGCTCGATCCCACTCTCCCGCTCACCGTTGGCGAATACGAAGAGTGGGGCAACCCCCAGCGCGCCGAAGACTACTTCTACATCAAAAACTATTGCCCCTACACGCGCCTCGAACGCAAAGACTATCCCGCCATGCTCATCAAGACCGGCCTCAACGACAGCCAGGTCATGTACTGGGAACCCGCCAAATACGTAGCCAAACTCCGCACCCTGAAAACCGACGGCAACGTCCTCCTCCTCAAAACCAACCTGGGCGCAGGCCACGGCGGCGCCAGTGGCCGCTACGACTACCTGAAAGAAATCGCCTTCGACTACGCCTTCGTCCTCTCCGAACTAGGCATCACCCAATGACCGCTTCCTTTCTATCTCGCTGCCCCCGTAGCGGCGACCTTCAGGTCGCCCAGCCCGCTCTCGGCCCTCGCGCCAACATTGTCATCCTGAGGCTATCCGGCGAGGTCCGCTTTGTGGACTCCGGCGAAACCGGAGATAGCCGAAGGACCTCAACTTCAACCCTGCGCACCAAGTTCAATCGAATCACACTCGCCACCGACCACCGGGCGTTCTTGTGGCACAGCCATTCCTGGCTGTGCTCTTGGGTTTCTCCTCTCTCTTCTCTGCGCTTCCTCTGCGCCCTCAGCGTCTCTGCGCTATCTTTCTCTTCTCTTTCCTTCAACGCTCGACTTTCAACGTTGAACCTTCCCACACTCGCCACCTCTTTCCCCAGTCACCGCTAACCCCATGTCCGAACCCACCACACCCCTGATGCAGCAATACAACGCGGTAAAAACCCGCTATCCCCACGCTCTTCTCCTCTTCCGCCTCGGCGATTTCTACGAACTCTTCTACGAAGACGCCATCATCGCCGCCCGCGAACTCCAGATCACCCTCACCTCCCGCAATCGCGAAAAAGGCCAGCCCATTCCCATGTGCGGCGTCCCCTATCACGCCGCCGACGGCTACATCGCCCGCCTCCTCCGCGCCGGCTTCAAAGTCGCCATCTGCGAACAAATGGAACAACCGGGCCCTGGCAAAAAATTAGTCCGCCGCGAAGTCACCCGCGTTATCACCCCCGGGACCGCCACCGACTTCGCTGTCCTCGACGCCCGCGAAAATAATTTCCTCGCCGCCGTCGCGCAAAACGCTTCCGCCTCAACCATCGGCCTCGCCCTAGTCGATCTTTCCACCGGCGAATTCCAGGCTACGGAATTCTCCGGCCCCGACGCGCAGGAAGCCCTCCGCGACGAATTGCAACTCGTCCGCCCGCGCGAAACCCTTCTCCCCCGTCCGCAACAACTCTTCGAAACCGCGAAAACCTCGCTCCTCGACGGCGCAGGTGGCGTCGAATCCCGCGTCGAAGACTGGGTCTTCCATCCGGATTACGCCGAGCGCATCCTCCACGAACAGTTCGGCGTCGCCGAACTCACCGGCTTCGGCCTCGACGATCATCCCCAAGCCCTCTCCGCCGCCGGCGCCGTCGTCCACTATCTTCGCGAAAATTCCGCCCGCGGCGACGATGCCCCCAGTATTGAGGCCCTCCGCCATCTTGATCGCATCCGCTTCTACCAGCAGCACGACGCGCTCATCCTCGATCCCATCTCCGTCCGCAATCTCGAACTCGTCTCCCCCATCTTTACGGAAGAATCCAAGTCCGCCGGTCCGACCACCTTGATCGCCGCGCTCGATTCCACCGTCACCGGCATGGGCGCCCGCATGCTCCGCGCCTGGATGCTTCGCCCGCTCATCGATCTCGACGCTATCGAAGCCCGCCTCGGCGCAGTAGCTCATCTCCTCCAGCAAACCGTCGTCCGCGGCGAAATCCGCAAGGAACTTCGCGGCATTCAGGACCTCGAACGCCTCACCAGCCGCATCACCCTGGGCCTTGCCACCCCGCGCGAACTCCTCGCCCTTCGCAAATCCCTCGCGCAGCTCCCCGTACTGAAAAACTTCCTCACCCCGCCGCAATCCGGCGGCAGCGACCTCCTCCGCAACCTCCACGAAGAAATCGATGAGCTCACTGACGTCCGCGAAAAACTCGAAAAATCCATCGCCGACGAGCCGCCGGCCTCCGCGGCCGAACCCGGCATGATCCGCGCTGGTTACCACGCCGAACTCGACGAACTCCGCAATCTCAGCCAGCACAGCAAGCAGATCATCGCCTCCATGGAAGAGCGCGAACGCAAGCGCACCGGCATCAACTCGCTCAAAATCCGTTTCAATCAGGTCTTCGGCTACTACATCGAAATCTCGAAACCCAACCTCCCCAATGCTCCCGCCGATTACGAGCGCAAGCAAACCCTCGTAAACGCGGAGCGCTTCACTTCCCCGGAATTAAAAGATTACGAAAGAAAAATTCTCGCCGCCGACGAGCGCATCCTCGAAATCGAGCGCCAGCTCTTCGTCGACGTCCGCTCCAGCATCGCCGCCAAAGCCGCGCGACTCCGCCGCACCGCCGCCGCCGTCGCCAAACTCGACGTCCTCGCCTCTTTCGCGAAACTCGCCGCCGACCGCAGCTACATCCGCCCCGAATTCAACAACGCTGGCGAACTCCTCATCGTCGGTGGCCGCCACCCCGTCATCGAAGAACTTCTCCGCCAGAAAGGCGAGCGCTTCGTTCCCAACGATCTCTGTTTCGAACCCGGCCGCCAGCAACTTCTCCTGATCACCGGCCCCAACATGGGCGGCAAGTCCACCTATCTCCGACAGGCCGCGTTAATCATCCTGATGGCCCAGATGGGTTCGTTCGTTCCCGCTCGCAGCGCCAAGCTCCCCGTCACTGACCGCATCTTCACCCGCATCGGCGCCAGCGATAATCTCGCCCGTGGCCGCTCCACCTTCCTCGTCGAAATGAGCGAAGTCGCCGCCATCCTGCATCACGCCACGCCCGCAAGCCTCGTCCTCCTCGACGAAGTCGGCCGCGGCACCGCCACCTTCGACGGCCTCTCCATCGCCTGGGCCGTAGTCGAGCATCTCCAGAAGCACACCCGCGCCCGCACCCTCTTCGCCACCCACTATCACGAACTAACCGAACTAGCCGAGCTTCTGCCAGCCGTAAAAAACGTCCACGTCAGCGTCAAAGAAACTCCCAACGAAATCATCTTCCTCCGCCGCGTCGAGCCCGGCAGCGCCGACAAAAGCTACGGCATCGAAGTAGCCCGCCTCGCCGGCCTCCCCAAATCCGTAATCGAACGCGCCCGCGAAGTCCTAAAAAAACACGAGCAAAGCGAACACGAGCTAAGCGAAACCCTAACCCCCGGTGCCACCGGTCATTCCCCCAACAATGGCAACCAAGCCGTCCTCTTCACCGCCCTCGACCGCGCCGTCCTCGAAAAACTCCGCAACGCCGACCTAGACAACCTAAAACCCCTAGAAGCCCTAAACCTCCTCTCCGAACTAAAAAAACAAATCGAGTAACAGGTGGCACAGCCATTCCTGGCTGTGCTCTTCTCTTATGTCGGGGACGAGAGTCGCGCGCTAGACCAGGGCCACTCTTCCGGCCTTGCGACTAACCCCGCGGAAACGGGATTCCATCCGATGTATCGAAGGATATTTCCGAATTCCTTTTCCGTTCGAACCCGATGATCAAACGACTCGTCCTGCCAAAACGGCTTGCCAATCCTGCCGAGAATGGTATTTGCGGCATGTGCCGTCGAACCCTTAATCCCATTCATAATCCGGTGCAGCGGAATTCTCGGCATCACCAACAAATGAACGTGATTCGGCATGATTACGAAGGCGTGCAGAGAAAAGTATCCTAGTTCTCTTTCGCCCTTGAGAATCAACTCCGTCACACGATCCGCAACACTTGGTATCCTCAACCAATGAGGCCCAATCGCCGTCCGGTCCAACGCTCTGTCAAATCGTACGAACCGCTCTCCAGGAGTCTCAACCTTCGGTGGACTCCCTGTGGCACAGCCATTCCTGGCTGTGCGCTTTTGCAAAGGCAACGACCCGAACAGTCTCCACGTAACAAAAAAAGTGGTACGCTCCGGCTGCCAATGTGGCAAGTTCCTCTCATAAAATGTCATGCCGCACAGTATACCGAATCGTTATCTAATTCACCATGTATTCAGACTACCTGCGCCCCACCCTCGCCCGGCCTCGGCCATCCTGTGGCACAGCCATTCCTGGCTGTGCGCTTTTACCATAGGCAACAAACCAAAAAGCTCCCGAGCTACAGAAAAGCTCTCAGTTCAATCCCTCACCCTTGCAGCTTCCGTGTCACCCCGCACAGCCAGGAATGGCTGTGCCACCATGTCTGTGTTACAACCAGCTCATGTCCAAAAATTCTCTTTTGGTCCTCGGCCTAATGTCCGGCACCTCCGCCGACGGCATCGAAGCCGCTCTCGTTCGCATTTCCGGCGCCCCTCCAAATTTGAAATCCAAACTCCTCGGCCACGCCTCCCTCCCCATCCCCAAACCCATCCGCGCTGCAATCCTCCAAATCGCCGAAGGCACTCCCCTCCCCGCCGCCGAAATCAGCCAACTAAATTTCCGCCTCGGCCAACTCTTCGCCGAAGCCGCCATCGCCACCTGCAAAGAACTCCGCGTCCCTCTGAAATCCCTAGATCTAATCGCCTCCCACGGCCAAACCATCTTCCATCAAGGCCCACCAGTCCCCTACCTCGGCGCCAAAACCGCTTCCACATTCCAAATCGGCGAACCCTCGATCATCGCCGCCCGCACCGGCGTCACCACCATCGGCGATTTCCGCCCCGCCGACATGGCCGCCGGCGGCCAAGGCGCCCCGCTAGTCCCCTTCGCCGACTACCTCCTTTACCGCCACGAAAAATTCGGCCGCGTCTCCCTCAATCTCGGCGGCATCGCCAACGTCACCGTAATCCCCGCCCACGCCAAACCCGCCGACGTCTTCGCCTTCGACACCGGCCCCGCCAACATCCTCATCGACGCCCTCGTCTCCCATTTCACCAAAGGCCGTCAGCGCTACGATAAGGACGCCGCGTTTGCCAAACAGGGACAAATCAGTCGTGAGCTAATGCGCACGCTTTTACGTGATCGCTACTTGAGACAGAAACCTCCAAAATCCACCGGCCGTGAATACTTCGGCAGGGGGTACGTCAAAGAACTTATCGCACTCGGCCGTCGCTACCGTTTGAGTCCCAGCGACCTCATTTGCACCACAACCATGTTCTCGGCGGCTTCTGTGATAGACGCGCTACACCGCTTTGTGTTTCCGAAACACAAAATAAACGAGATTATTGTCTCCGGAGGGGGAGCGCAGAACCCCGTCATCATGCAAACGCTCTCCGTGTTTGCGATGGCCGGGGCCAATCCGAGAGACCTTTATACGGCGGCCGCTCCGGAAAAAATCAACATAGTGATGACCGGCGCGCTTTCCAGACCGCCCGTAGCCGTTCCAAAACACGCATTGGTTTACATTCGGAACTCCCCGAACCTTGGTGTCCCCACCGAAGCCAAAGAAGCCTACGCCTTCGCCCTCCTCGCCTACGAGACCTTCCACCGCCGTCCCTCCAACCTCCCCTCCGCCACCGGTGCCCGTCGCCCCGCCATCCTCGGTAAAATCTCCTATGCCTGATTTCCTCCTCGAACATCTCAGCCATCGGGTGCCGCACCCTGCCTGCCCTGAGCGAAGCCGAATGGGCGGTTTTCAGGGTGCGGGTTTTCTCTCCTCTGTGTAGGGGCGGCTTTACGCCGCCTTCTTCACCGCGCCCTAAAAGTCAAAAAGTTCAAAAGTCTAAAAGTTCAACCTCTGAACTCTTAAACTTCTGAACTCTTGAATTTCTTAGCTCCTGAACTTCTTAACTCCTGAACTTTCTTCTCACGTCGGCACCGCGTCGTCCCCCTCCAGTGCCTCCTGAATGATCTCTGCGGGAATCGCCCCCTCGCGCCCGATGCACCAATTCTCCCCGCGCAACTCCACAATCGTCGACGGCACCAACTCCCCCGCCTCGCCGGTATCCAATATCAACGGAATCCGATCCCCCAGCTGTAGCAATACCTCTTCCGCGCTAGCGCAGGTATTCGACCCCGTCAAATTCGCGCTCGTCCCCGTCAACGGCGCTCCCAACTCTTCAATCAAACTGCAAACAATCTCGTTCTTCGGCCACCGCAGCGCAATCCGCCGCGTATTCGCCGTCACCTTCAGCGGCAACCGGTTCGACGCCTCCACCACCACCGTCAATGGCCCCGGCCAGCAAGCCTGCGCCAACCGGTAAAAATTTGCCGGCAGATCCCGCGCCAGCGCCCGCGCCTGCGTCAGCGAATTGATCAAAATCGGCAGCGCCCGCGATTCCGGCCGCCCCTTCACGCGAAAAATTTCCTCCACAGCGGCCAGGTTCACCGGATCCGCCGCCAACGCATACAAAGTGTCCGTGGGAATGGCCACCACCGCGCCCCGGCGCAACCACGACGCCGCATACCGAATCGTCTGTTTATCGGGGTTCTGCGGATCGACTTTCAACACTTCGGCAGACAAGGGGGACCGCCATCCTCATTTGGAAAGTACGGCTCGCCACCGACGCAAGGTCCACTCAATGCCCAAACAAGCCGCTCGCACAGGACGCTACCACACGCCGCATACCCGCGCAATGACGCCCAACACGTAGCGTAGGCTTCAGCCTGTGTTCTTCTCTTCTCCAATGGGTGCCGCACCCTGCGTTTTTCAGGGTGCGGGTTTTCTCTTCTCTGCGCACTCCGCACGCTCCGCGAACTCAGCGTTAAGCTTTTCTATTCCTCTTTTCCATTTTCCATTTTCTAATTTCGTGTTCCTATAATTTGCCGCCGCCCAACCCCCAATGCTACGCTCCCTTGAAATGCCCCCCACCCCCAAACCCGGTCGCACGAATCCCACTTCTGCCGTGTCCGATTCCCTCTTAACCAGCCGCGACAACCGCTGGCTAAAACAATTCCGCATCGCCCTCCGCGGCGGCCTCCAAACCGACACCGGCAGCGTCGGCGTCGAAGGCCTCCGCCTGGTCCAGGAAGCCCTCGAATCGGGCTGCGCCATCGAAGCCGTCCTCTTCAGCGAATCCGGCGAGCGCCACCGCGAAAAACTAGCTCATCTAATCTCACGCCCCGAAATGGCCTTCCCCGTTCTAAAAACCACCGACCGCCTCTTCGAAAGCATCGCCGACACCGAGCATCCCCAAGGCGTAGCCTCCCTTGTCATCCCCCGCCAAACGCAACTCGAAGATTTATTCGCCACTCCGCGCGGCTCCTGTTCTCCGTTAATCGTCGTGTTAGCCGGAGTGCAAGATCCCGGCAACGTCGGCACCATTCTCCGCACCGCCGCCGCTTTCGGCGCCACCGGAGCCATAACTTCCGCCACCGGACAGAGCGGCACCGCCAGCCCCTTTTCTCCCAAAGCCCTCCGCGCCTCCGCAGGCGCCGCCCTCCATCTTCCGCTCGTAGCAGGCGCCGCCCTAGGCATCCTCCTGACACAATTCAAACTCAACTCCATCTCCACCATCGCCACCTGCGTCCACCAAAATTCTTCCGCCGGTGATCCTCCCTCCGCCCCTTGGGAACTTGACTGGTGCCAGCCCATCGCCCTCCTCGTCGGCAACGAAGGTGCCGGTCTCCCCGAAGACGTGGTCCACTCCGCCGACGCCCGCATCCAAATCCCCATGCAGCGCCACGTCGAATCCCTCAACGCAGCCGCCGCAGCCGCCGTCCTCTTCTACGAAGCCTTCCGCCAGCGCCAACGCAAATAACCCCCGCGTAGCACAGGCTTCAGCCTGTGTTCTTGGGTTCCTCCTGCATTTGTAGCGGCCGCCGACCGTGGCGGGCCGCTATTCGTTGTTATTTTGGAGTGTGGAAGCTCAGCTTCCGCTTTTGCGAACTCAAATCCACCGACCGAACAACAGTAAGCCGCGATTTCACTCCCGGCAATTATCTTCCCCAATCCACTCTTTTCTAATGCCTCACCGCCGCCGTCGCCCCCGTGGCAATCACCATCGGCGCCGAAATCACCGCCGCTTCCCCATTCGGAATTTTCGCGCGCAAAGGGTTCGTCTCCATCTTCGCCAGTCCGTCCGTCTCGGCTGTAATCAGAAACACATAAGTATTCCCAGCGCTCAAAAACGGCACCTGCACGGACGTCTTCGCCGTACCAAACCGTTCCACACCAATGTATTCCTCGGTTCCGCCGTTACTCAGAGTGCCCAGCTTATAGACGGTCACGTAGTATCCGTAAGGCTGCCCAATTGCGGGCGCACTCCAGGCGAGATTCACAGTCGTCGTGTTCAGCGTCGCTCCTTGAAACGCGCTGCCGCCGTTAATCATCGGATTCTGCACCGCGCTCAAAATGGGCGTTACAGGGCCCGTAGGCGCCCCCGTGATCTGCCGGTTCGAAAGCAAAAACGTGTCCGTGACCGTGGAACTAGGCCGGGGAAGGTTTACCTCCAACACCTGGCAATACTGAAACAGTCGCTGCCACGTGGATGGAAACGGATCCCCGTAAGACAATGCGCCATAGTCCACATCCGCCACGATCGGCGGCAGCGGAAATGTTGGACTTGGAAATCCCGCCGGTTCCACGGAACTTCCACAAAGACCAACTATCGACAATGTGGTTTGCAGACTCGGCGGCGGCACCGCGGGCCGCAGCAGCGGAAAAGAAGGACCACTGCCAACCGCGTAGAAACGCGCTCCCAGCCGGTCCGTTAAGTATGGCTGGGCAAACAAGACATAGTTGCTGGAGACCGGGCCGGTTGTGGAAGGCCCGACGGACGCCGCACTGGACCACTGCGTACCCTTGATGCTCAACGAAATTGACGCTGATGGACTGGGCGAAAGTGTCGCCGTTATGTTGTTCGTGGCTCCATTCGTCAGCGTCAGCCCGGTGAGTGTTTGCGTTGGTCCCAGCGTAAACCCGCTGAACGTACCGCTGGTCGTCGCAAGGTATTGCGAAATAAAAAGCGTGTCAACCTTCGACCAGTCGATGATGCCCGGCTCCGGAATGACCTCATTCAGGGTCGTCGCCCCGTTGGACAGGAACAAAGGAAAAGGCAGTTGGAACAAACCATCGTTTTCCGAGCGCACCGAGATGTAGTCGCCCGGCTGCGCGGGTTGTAAACCGGAAATGGAATAGTTAAATGTCGTCGTCACCGGTGGGTTGAGCCCGGCTATAGGAGCGCCAATAATATCCTCCCCAAAATCAAAGTCGCTCGTGGCGATCCAGAAATATTCATTCAGCGCCACCTGAAGCCACACGTAGCCAGCCGGCACATTGGGAATGCTGAAACTTCCGTCCGGATTCGCTGCGCCGTTAAGACGAGTTAGCGACCCATCGGACTGCGGAACCAACGCCGCGGGATACAACGCGTCCGGCGGCCAGATCCGCGGCACGTTGTTCGCTCCCGCTGGTCCCCAATAAGTGATCACATCCGCGATTTTGATATTCCCGTTCGGCGTAACGTTCCACGTCTGCGTCGCGCTTCCCCCCGCCGCCGTCGTCGCCTTCACCGTAAACGCATTCCCCAAACGCGACTCCGGGTGCGTCGGCGTCCACGTCACCGTATTCCCCGCCAGTGTTGCGCCCGCCGGCCCACTGCTCAGCTCATACGCAATCGCACTCATATCGGATGAAGTCGCCGTCACCTGATACGAATACATCACTCCTTCTTCCGCCCCCGCCGCCGGCGTACTCGTAAACGTCGGCGTTGCAGGCGTAGTAGTCGTGCCGCCGCCTCCTCCGCCGCACCCAACAAAAATATTTGCCGTAAACAACAGAACAATCGGAAGGCATTTCCAGCTTGAGCTGTTCATGAGCGGGTCCTTGGGCTTTCCCTGCGCCGTTAGCCTATCCCACACGTCCCCACAAAAACAAGACCTCTCAATCCGCCTACCACCCTCGCCCGCCGCCTCTCTTCGCTGTCATCCCGACCGGAGGGGCCGGCTTTTTCTTCCGCGCCGTTGTCTGGCGCGCCGGCCACGAAGCGGAGGGACCGTGGCAATCAATTTGCCCCACCACACTTCGATGAGACCAGCGCCCAGCCGACGCACCTATGCTCTTGTTTCTCTTCTCACCGAACTCTGCGCTCTACCTCAGCGAACTCTGCGTTAAGTCCCCTCCTCTCTTCTCCGCAATTCGATTTCTCCTCCCAAAACTCTTACACTGGAATCGCAATGAGCCTCTTCCCCACCCTCCCCGAACCCGAAACCTCCGCGGCCCTCCAGCCTCTCGCCGAGCGCATGCGTCCCCGCACCCTGGACGAATTCATCGGCCAGGAAAAACTCCTCGGCCCCGGCAAACCCCTCCGCGTCCAAATCGAATCCGACAATCTCAGTTCCATGCTCTTCTGGGGCCCGCCCGGCTGCGGCAAAACCACTCTCGCGCGCTTAATCGCCCGCCTCACCAAATCCGAATTCATCCCTTTCAGTGCCGTCACCAGCGGCATCAAGGAAATCAAAGAAGTCATGGCCGAAGCCGAAAAAAAATCCCGCTCCGGCCTCCGCACCATCGTCTTCGTCGACGAAGTCCACCGCTTCAACAAATCCCAG
>Ga0210406_10004938_pt1 | contig 14103 bp, 19 predicted proteins | sample IncBWC30MmetaG_FD_155454 | JGI IMG/M metagenome (GOLD analysis project Ga0210406, IMG submission 155454) | Forest soil microbial communities from Barre Woods Harvard Forest LTER site, Petersham, Massachusetts, United States - Inc-BW-C-30-M | ecosystem: Environmental > Terrestrial > Soil >... | reverse complement strand
GTCCCGCTGTTCTTCGGGAGGGGGGCGACACGAACATAATCTTGGCCGTCGGCCATTTTTCGTGCCGCAGAGGCGCTGCCGCGCAGACCAAATCTGATCGGGGCCTCGCCTCATCTACGCCTCTACCACAAACAAGTCCGCCGAGATCAACGGTAAAATACGGCAAATTGCTACCCCGTTACAACTCCCGAAATCTCAATAACTCTTAACCTGTTCCTTTAACTATCAAATTATAGTCGTTTAAGTATAAATATCGTTGAAGATTTTTCCTTGTTGAGCAAGGTCGGAATCATGCTCGGCGCGGCCGAGAGCTACCGGTTCGATTTGGGAACGTAAACGATGTGTAGTGAAGAATATGAGGCCGCAGTGGCCGCCTTTATCCGCCGCAACGGGATCACCCGTTGCCCGACCGCCTGTGCATTGCCGACCCAGGCCGCTCCCGCCGCCGCCGATCAGGCCGCGCTGCAGCGTTACGCGGTACTGCGCAGCCAGTCCCGCCGGCAGCAGGTCGCGGGGCGCGACCGGTCGTTCTGGGCCGCCAAAGTCTTGGCAGGGCACGGTGAGTAATGCCCTCGAACGGTCGTCGCCGGAAGCCCTCGCAATGAGCGACGACTTGCCGCCGCCGAACACCAGGCGCTGGGTCGTGCGTCGCAAGGCCGCCGTCGTCACCGCCGTGCGCACCGGCCGCATCACCCTCGAAGAGGCGCTGCAGCGCTACCAATTGACCGAGGAGGAGTACCGGTCTTGGGAGCGCGCCTTCGAGCACCACGGGCTGGCCGGCTTGCGCAGCACGCGCCTTCAGCAATATCGCGGTCCGCGGCCGCCGCGCGGCCCGCGGTCGCGCCGCTGACCGGCGGGGTTTCGGGGCGGTCAGCGCGAGCGCACCGCTGCCGGCTGAACCAAGCAGCGGCGCCTTGCAACACCGGCGACTCCCGCAGAAACCGGCGATGACAGCACGATGACGAGCGCTGTGCCGGGGCAAAGCACCGCTCTCCGCTGATGGTCGAGCGCGCCAATGTCAAAGCCCCGGCGTCACCAGAAGCAGGTAGACGCCGCGATACTCGATGGTTGGTCCGCCAACAAAACACCCAGCGATAAGGCCTCTTGGCCCCTCGCCGGCCACGTTAGCCGCACCGGCATGCAGATTTACCCGCGAGCACCCTCGAATCCCGGACACGGGGGGTTCCATCGATCCCCGCGTTCCGTGCCGGGGTCGATCCTTGCGGTATGCGATAGCCTCGGGTTTCTGTTGGCGGTCGCCCTGGGTCTGGACGTATCATACTGCGTAGCCTCGCATTTTTTGTCTGATCTGCGGGATCGCGGCGATCGCAAATGTCGGTGTTGCCTCCTACCCGCTCACCTCGAGCCATACTTGGTGGCTGGCCGGCGGGGCGGGAGCAGTTATCGGCTCGGTCTGGAATTTCGCGATGTCCTCCGTCTTCACCTGGCGCCGGCGCTAGTGCTGAGTCCCACGATGGCGGGTGGCGCAGTCTAGCGGAGACGGCTTATTTGTGATATGGCGCGGTCTGGAGAAACGGGATGCATCTTTTCAAGCAACGGGGAGTTGCGGATCATCACGCGGTCGCCGGTCAGATCCCGGTAATCGATTACGGCCCCTATTTCGCCGATGCGCCGGGAGCGCTCGAACGCGTTGCTGCCGAGGTCGCGCATGCCTGTGAGAAGATCGGCTTCTTTTATGCTCTGAACCACGGCGTCCCGGACGGCGGGCTGATCGACCGGTTTGCCGCCTCACGCCGGTTTCACTCCTTGCCGATCGAGCAAAAGCTCGCCCTGAAGCTGAATGAAAACAATATCGGCTACCTGCCGATCAACGCGTCGGTGCAAGGGGCCTCGACCGTGCACAAGGCGACAAGGCCCAACCAGAACGAAAGCTTTTTTGTCAGCCACGACCGCGGGCCGGAGCATCCCGACGTCTTCGCCGCCAGGCCGTTGCGCGGCCGCAACCAGTGGCCGACGGCACTCCCCGGTATCCGCGCCGATATGATGGCGTATTTCGAGGCGCTCGGGGCCATGTGCGGCCGCATGCTGCCGCCCTTTGCCGTGTCGCTAGGGTTGCCCGGCGATTTCTTTGCACCATTCTTTGCCGACGAGGCCCATGCCGTTGTGCGTTTTCTGCACTATCCGCCGCAGGAGACCACCGAGGACAACACCTTTGGCCAGGCGCCGCATACCGACAACAGCTTTATGACCGCGCTGGCACGCACCGATGTCCCCGGGCTCGCCGTCAGGCTGCCCTCCGGCGAATGGTTCGCCCCGCCGGTCATCCCGGGAACGTTTCTGATAAATCTCGGCAATATCATGCGACGCTGGTCGAACGATCGCTTTCTGTCGACGCCGCATGGCGTCCTCAACGAGTCGGGGACAGACCGCTACTCAATAGCCTACTTTTACAGCCCCAACCCCAATGCGGTGATCGAGTGCGTTCCTACCTGCGTTACGACCGAAAATCCGCCACGATACCCGCCCGCCGTCTATCGTGATTTGGTGCTCGAATTTTATCGCGCGAATTATTTTCATCAAAAGGGCCACCGCTCCGCAGCTGCCGCGCACGCGGCTGGGTAGCCGAAACGAAGGAAAGGCGATGTTCGACCTCGATTGTTTTATCGCCGAGCGCCGCGCTGCAGTGAGCCTCGACCCAACTCACAAATCTGTCCGTGAAATCGTCGCCCGTGCCGTCTCCGAGCCCACCGCCGTAATTGCGGGGCTGGGCGCCCCCGCGCGCGCCGAGGTACAAAAGCTCTATAATCCGCCGGAGTTGACCAATCCTCAACGTGATCTGGGACCCGGGCATGACGATCACGCCACACAATCACCTGATGTGGGCGGTGATCGGGATCTACACGGGGCGCGAGGACAACATCTTCTGGCGCCGCCTACCGGGAAAGGGTGGCGCCCACATCGAGGCCGCCGGGGCGAAGTCGTTGGGGGAACGGGACGTCGAGGCGCTCGGGCGCGACATCATCCACACTGTAACCAACCCGCTGCCGCGATTTACGGGCGCCATCCACGCCTACGGCGGGGATTCTTTTGCCGCTCTCGCAGCGAATGGGATCCGGAAACGCTGCTCGAACAACCGTTCGACATGGAGAAAAACCTGCGATTGTTCGAACCCGTCACGTTTGGAATTGACAGCTCTCCGGTGCCGGGTCCTTGATACAGTACGCACATAATCCTTGGCCAGACTTCACGGGCTTGACAGGCTAGTGATTCCCGTGGACATTTCAGTTATCATTCCGGTTTACAACGAAGTGAAAGCTCTTGCGGCATTATACCGGGAGCTGACGGATGTCTTGGGCGGACTGGAGAAATCGGCGGAGATCTTCTTCATCGATGACGGATCGAGAGATGGTTCGAGCGCTGTGCTCGACGAGCTAGCGCTTTCGGATGCACGCGTACAGGTCCTCCACCTCCGGCGCAATTACGGCCAGACAGCCGCGATGATGGCGGGATTCCAGCACTGCACCGGGGATGTGATCATCCCGATGGACGCCGACGGTCAGAACGATCCGGCCGATATTCCGCGTCTACTGAACAAGGTTTCAGAGGGTTTTGACGTTGTATCTGGTTGGCGCATTAACCGGGACGACAGATTTTCCCGGCGGCTGGCATCAATGGTGGCAAACCGGCTGATCTCATCCTTGCTCGGCGTGCCTCTCCACGATTACGGGTGCACTCTCAAGGCTTACCGGCGCGAGGTGATCGAGGATGTGCGCCTTTATGGCGAGATGCATCGCTTCATCCCGATCTATGCTGCATGGGAGGGCGCGCGAGTCACCGAGTTGCCTGTCACCCACCATCCCCGGCTGCACGGCAAATCGAAATACGGGTTCAGCCGAATTTCGCGAGTCTTTCTCGATCTCGTAATTTTATACTTCATCGATCGTGCGCTTGACCGGCCGATGCAGTTTTTCGGTAAGCTTGGTCTGGCATTTTGGGGATTGGCGCTTCTGACGTTGGGATGGGCGGTGGTGTTGAAGCTGGGCTATGGCGTGACCTTGATCCAGACGCCGCTGCCGCTGCTCGCTGCCACGATCGGACTTTCCGGGGTATTGTTCATCCTGCTCGGGCTCATCGCCGAAGTCCTGACCCGGATCTATTTCGAGACGCGCGGAAAACCGCCCTACAAGATCGAAAGAGTGTCGCAGCATTCCGCTGTTGCGCGACCTACAGTGGCGGCGAGAAGGTGGTAAGCTAATGTGCGGCATTGCTGGGTTCACCAATCCGGGCCCCGATGCGCGCAATATCCTTGGCAGAATGAATGCAGCCTTGAGCCATCGCGGACCCGATGGCAATGGCACCTTTGTCGACCGAGGCATCGCTCTGGGCCATACGCGGCTTGCCATCATCGACATCACCGGTGGCGCGCAGCCGCGCGTCGACGAAAGCTCTGGCGACGCCCTCATCTACAATGGAGAGATATACGGGTATAGGGCCCTCGCCGCCGAACTGAGGGGACGTGGCGCGCCGTTGCGCGACCATTCCGATACCGAAGTCCTTTTCCACCTCATACGTCGCGAAGGGGTACGACGAGCGGTCGAGCGGATCGACGGAATGTTCGCCTTTGCCTATCGCGACGGGGCTAACGGTGCTCTTTTCCTCGTCCGCGACCGGTTCGGCGAAAAGCCGCTCTATTATGGTGTCGCCGGCGAAGACATCGTCTTCGCGTCGGAAGTCCGGGCACTGCAATGTCATCCTGCATTTGCAGAAGCGGCGCCTGACAGGGATGCCGCCTACCGGTTTCTGCTATACGAATACCTGCCCGGATCCGTGTCGGGATGGCATGGCATAGCCAAGCTCGAACCCGGATGCATCCTCACGGCCAACCACGGCGACATTCATATCGAGCGCTATTGGCGGCCTTCGATGCAGTCGGTCGCTCACATCGCTGATCGCGAGGAAGAGGCGATCGATCGGCTGGACCAGCTGCTTACGGCCTCGATTCGCGAGCGCGTCATCGCCGATGTGCCGGTCGGTGTCTTTCTGTCGGGCGGCCTCGATTCCAGCCTGATCACCGCATTGGCGGCAAAAGCCGCGCCCGATCTCACCGCCTTCAGCGTTAGGATCGGCCGGGACAGCTTCGATGAAACCGCTCACGCGGTCGAGGTCGCGCGCCACGTCGGGGTACGGCACGAGGTGGTGCCGCTGGACGACGCGGATCTACTTGCCGCATTCGATGCCGTAACCGACAAACTCGGCGAGCCGCTCGGGGACTCGTCGCTGCTGCCCACTTACCTCGTTTGCCGGGCGGCGCGGGGCCTGATGACGGTCGCACTGGGCGGCGACGGCGCGGACGAACTGTTCCTGGGTTACCCGAATTTCGTGGTCCAGCGCTTCGCTGGAGCAATGGCGCTGATTCCACCGGCGATCGCAAGATCGGTTCAGCGCGCAATTGACGCACTGCCCAGCAATGACGCCTATATGAGCCGCCGCTTTCTTACGGCTCAACTGGCCCAAGGTTTTGGTGCTGAGCCTGCCCACCAGTCTGTCTTGTGGATGGCGCCTTTTGGCCCGAACCGCATGGCCGCGCTATGGCGCCCTTCGGCGCTGCCCAAGGAGGCCGTCCTTGACGATGTGTTCAGCGAAATCGACAGCCGCGCGGCGGAAGCCGGCAATGTCGGCCCGATTGAGCGCTTGGCCTATCAGTTTCTGACAACCTACCTCCCCGATGACCTCCTGACCAAAACCGATCGTGCTTCGATGTTCAATAGCCTCGAGTTGCGCGCTCCCTTTCTGAGCCTTGTTTTGGCTGAATTCGCCTGCGGGCTGCCGATTCAGTTGAAGCTGCGGGGCCACGAAAAGAAATACATTCTGAAGCGGCTCGCGTGCCGCTATCTTCCGAAACGGATCGCGTACCGTAAGAAGCACGGCTTTGCCGTGCCGATCGGGAGCCTGATCCGGACGCTGTTCTGGACGCAATGTCGGGACGTGCTGATGTCGACGAGCAACCCCGTCGCGGAATGGTTCAGCCGCTCGATGATCGAAGATCTGCTCAGCGAGCACGCCTTGGGCCGAAACGATCATGGCAAGAAACTTTGGGCTCTCTACATCTTGTTCAGCGTCGCCGGACGTCAGGCGAGACGGTCCTCCGTGACTCGTGCAGCCGCGGTTGCTGTTGCGCGTTGATCAGCCGCCTTGTTCAATCGTCCGCTGCTAGACGTGTTTTCCGATGGCATTGAGTGCATGCGCGAATTCGTCTCGTGCTCCTGGCGGGATTGCAGGCGAACGGAATAAGCAGCCAGGAAGCCAGGAGATGTCATACCGCTACGATGGTCGCTTCTACGATGCCAACGTAAAGATGAATGCTCCTTCGGCCATGAAGGTGGTCGGCGTATTGCTATTGGCTTGGCCCATCAGAAGTGTCTTGGACGTAGGCTGTGCCCGCGGCATTTGGCTCAGCAAGTGGGCGGAAGCGGGCGTCAATGATTTCCACGGCGTAGATGGTCTTCACGTCGATGACGATCGTTTGTTGATCGAGCGCTCTCATTTCACTCCCGCTGATTTAGGTTCAGGCTTTGATCTAGGGCGCGAGTTCGATCTGGTGCAGAGCCTCGAGGTAGCCGAACATCTGCCTGGCAGCGCTAGCGCCGCATTCGTTGCCTTGCTCGTTCGTCACAGCCGCGGATTGGTATTGTTCTCCGCCGCGCCGCCCGGACAAGGAGGCGAGAACCACATTAATGAGCAGTCCTATGATTTCTGGCGGGGGCATTTCCGCGATTGGGGTTATCATGCGATCGATTGGATTCGCCCACGACTGACGGGTGACAAGGCGGTTTCTTACTGGTATCGCTATAACGTCATTTTGTACGCAAGCGAGCCGATGATGGAGCGTTTGCCTGCCGACGTTCTCCGTAGCAAGGTGCCGGAAGACGAGCCGATCCCTGACGTCTCACCGCGGTTATTTCGAGCACGAAAGCAACTGATGAGAGCGCTGCCCCCGTCGCTGATTGTTGCGCTGGTCCGCATGAAGGCGCAGTTCTACTCACGGTGATTAGAGGAATCTGGTGCTACAAAAAGCGGTAGGACGACAGGCAGGAACGACCAGCACACGACTCCGCTGCTTAGCTTGCTGCAAGGAGACAGAACATCTTTTCCTCTGGAATAAAAACAACAGCTCGGTGTTTCGCTGCATAGAATGCAATTTGGGCAGCGCAACGAAAGGTAATTTCGACCCAGAATTGTTTTACGTGGGCGATTATTTTAATGGCAAAATCAGAGAGGGTTATGCCGATTACCTGGGCAGCGAGCCGGTGCTGCGAGGTGAATTTCGAAGAATCGTTGATTTTGTTCGTCAAATAGCGCCGTCGGGCACCCTAATCGAAATCGGTGCCGCATACGGTTTCTTCCTGCTCGAAGCGAAGGCGCATTACCAAGTTCATGGTGTTGAGATCGCGGAGGAGGCGGCGGAGTTCGCAAGGGCGCGAGGGCTCGATGTTCGGACCGGTGCGCTTACGCGCTCGATCCTGGAAGAGATAGGACCGATCGACATTGCTGTCATGCTCGATGTCATCGAGCATCTGGAAGATCCGAAGGCTGCGCTCGAACTGTGCGGCGAATTCCTCAGACCGAGCGGGGCAGTGATATTAACGACCCCAGATTTTGACTCCGTCCTGGCCAGGATTACCGGGAAAAGCTGGCGCAACATGACGCCGCCCCAACATTTATGGTATTTCACGCGCGACAGCATCACGAGAATGGCAGCGGCAGCAGGCCTCGAAGTCTGCCAAATCAGCCGTCCCTGGAAACGCGTCCCGATGTCGCTGATAGTGCAGTTGATCAGCCGCTACACGGGTCTCGAATTGCCGCGGTCCACGCTTACCTCGCTGAGCAAGGCAGGATTTCCCGTCAATCTTTTCGACGCGATGCGCATTGTGCTGCGTAAGCCTCGAACTGCTCGCTTCGCAATCCCCGCATAGGCTGTACGGTGCCCAAATCCGCTCCGATTAACGAAGACACAGGTCCGCCGCTCGCGACAGGAAGCCGCAATCTCGCGCATTGCAGTGTCCCGACCGGTTTTGTCAAAGTCGGCCACCTCTCCGAACTGGATGGCACCGGCCAATTCTCCCGCTGGGTCGGCAAGCACGATATCCTCGTGTTCCGCCGGAACGGCGTGATCCGGGCCTTCAGCAATATTTGCCCTCATTTCGGCGGACCGGTCGGCTATCACGAATTGACAGACGGACGTTTCACTTGCCTGTGGCATAATCTGCAATATGACGCCGACACCGGGCAATGCCTATCCGTGGCGAAATTCAAGCTGCGCGAATATAAGTTGATGATCAAAGATGCCGATGTTTTCGCGCAGCTAGTAGAGTCGTGATTTAGAATGACAGAGCTGTACTCCAAATTCTCTGAAGAAGTTGCGTTCCCCCGAGGGCTGATCATCTGGAACTACTTTGACCACGACCATGTGGTTGGGACCCATTTTGAACATTATCATCAAGTCCGTATTCTAGCCGAGGATGACAGTTGGTGTTTCTCGCAAAGAAGCGCCACTCTGCCCTTCATCCCGATCAAGATGTGGGCCACCCAATTCTGTTACCTGAAGTCCGACAAGTGGATGAGGTCTTTCCATTTCGGCCCGTTTGGGCTGTTGCTGGAGCAGGATTTTCACTTCGAAGACCTGGGACGACAGGGTTGTCGCGTAACCGTCGAGAGCCGCGTGAAGGTGCCGCGCATTTTGCTGTGGTTGCAGCCGTTCTTTCACAATCTGATGCGCCGCTGGTTCTATTCCGTCTGGGAGGAGGACATGGAAATGCGCGAAAGGCGGCTCAAGGTATGGCAGCTGGGATTTCGGGATTTTGTAGGCCTGAATTACGTCAATAATAAAACAGCCGGTCCGGATCGACCGGATACGGAGCGGCCGTATCCGATAGAATTACCGATCCCGAAAATCACTGAAATCACGCGCGGTGGCGTCAGCCGCCCGTTCAAAAGCAGCAAAAAGCTGGGTTACGGACTCCCCGAGTTGCCAGATTAGTTGAGGTCCGGCCACCCTGAGCCGCGCCGCCTCGGCCATCACCTCGATCGCCTGCGGCTGCGTGGAGCGGATGCCGAGGCCGTGGTGAGGCCACCATCCGCTCAGGAGCGGTAGCGCTGCTTGAATGTCAGGGGCCTCATGCGCCAGCCGAGCTCGCGCGCGTCGCTTTCGACGAAGTTGATATTGTAGGCGCGGTCCGGCGATTGGCGGGCCAATTAATCGAGCCGCTCGGCGTCAGGTCCGACGAGAATAGACCAACGCTCGTCCTTGAGCCCGTCGACGATGATGTTGCGGCCGCCGCGGTCGTCGGAGCTCTTAGTCCAGCTTCGCCGATTCGCGCACTTTTAAGGATCTAAGTGTTTGAGATTGCTGAGGCGGACCCCCGAAGGTCGGCACTACAGCGGGGTGGGTGACGCGGGCGCGATGGCGGTGATTTTGTGTGGTGGTTGGGCGGGCAGCTCCAGTTTCAGCTTCTTCAGCAAGAGGCCGAGCTCGGGTTCGCGCTCGGTATAGCGGGTGAGCACCAGCTCGCGGCCGTCGGTGGTCGGCAGGTGCACGTCGATCATCTGCACGGCGGCGAACTTTTCCAGCACACTGCGCGGCGTCAGCCCTGGCGCCAGCGTATGCAGGCGCCGCGCCAGAGTGACGTGCAGGCAGTAGGCCAGGAAGGCGATGAAGACGTGCGCTTCGATGCGCGCCTCGAGCTGGTGAAACACTGGTCGGATTGCCAGATCGCCCCCTGCTTTCGCAGGGGCAGGCTCTTGAGGTTCTTGAACACCTCCTCGACCGCCACCAGCAGCAGATAATGGCTCCACAGCTTGGCGGGGTCTTCCTCGACGAGATTGGTGCGCAACAGATACCGGCCTTCGCGCAATCGTGTCTGCCGGAGTTTGTTGCGATCGAGCCGACAGCTGAAAGCGGCGTCCTCTGCGGCAACCTCGATCGTGACCAGGCGCCAGGCGGTGCGGGACTGATCGCGCGCGGCGCCGAGTTTCATCAGCAGTTCCTCACGCGTCAGCTGCATCGTCGACAGCTGCTTGAGCCGCGCCCACAACCACTTCAACTGGCGCCGCCGCATTGCCCGCTCCCCGGCCTGCGCCGGGGCAGGCTCTTGGCGACGCGGTCGCGGCTTTGCGCCAGAACGTAGAGTTCGCCTTCTTGCGCCAAGAGCTTGACCCCGGCCTTCGCCGGGGCAGGCTCTGCACGCCGGGTCGCGCCTGCTGCCACGGCTTGCCGATCAGATGCTTCTCCAAGCGCGTCAGGCGGCCCTTCGGCGTGCCCACTAGGTAATGCACCGGCGGATCGGCAGCGCGCATCTCGTGGGCCTTCAGCCCACGGGCTTGACCCGTGGGGAGCACCTCCTCGGTCGGCACGCCGCGGTCCATCAGCCAGACCCGACGCGCCTTGCCGTATTGCCGCTCGATCCGCTCGAGAAAGCCCCGCAACGTCGTCTTGTCGGCGGTGTTGCCGGGCAGCACCTCATAGGCCAGCGGCAGACCTTCGGGGGTCACCACCAGAGCCTGCCCTCGCGGAAGCGGGGGGCGATGATGATCTGCACACAATCCGGTCGGTGATCGCGCGACTACCCAAACCGCCGCTTGTCGCCTTCCGGAAATGGTGGATCCGCCTCGAAATAGGTGCTCGTCAGGTCGTAGAGCAGCACGTCGTGGGTGATATTGAACAGATCGCGCCACCGCTCCACCAGATGATCGAAGACCGCTTGCTTGTGCACCAACAGCCGGTCGTGACAGCGGTACAGCTTGTGGATCTCGGCCAGCCCGGCATCCTCGCCCAAGAGATCGGCCACCGCGCTGCGCTGAAACCACTCGCGATGCAGGCGCCACTCGCTGCCAGGCGCCAGCAGACGGTAGGCGACCAGCACGCACAACACCTGATCCCACCGCGTCCCCCCTGCTTTCGCAGGGGCAGGCTCTTGCGGCTCACGCCCAGCCGCTTCGACCAGAACTGATCGAGCTGCAGCTCGCGCCACAGCATCAGTGTCAGCCAGCACGCGCCCCACTGCCGCGGCCGGCGCAGACGCAATTCCGATAGTCTGACGCCGACGATCGAGGCGTCCGCCAGCAGTCCTTCGCAGCGGTCCTCCGGAAACAGCGACAGCGTGCGGGGTTGCGCGGCGCCGTCCTCCACCACCGCGATCGACCGCCGCCACGCCAATTCCTGCGTGTCGTTGATCTCGCCCAGATACAGCACGTGCCGCTGCACCACGCGCCCGCCGGCGACCCGCGTGTTCTCGACGACGCTCCAGTAGCGGTGTTGCTTGCCATCCTCCGGCGAACCTTGCAGCGCAAGAACATGATGGCCGCCAATTATCAGCACATTGGCGGCCGTGAGAATAGACTTGGTCGGCACTACAGCCGATTTTCGCACATTTAGCCCACGGCGTTCGTTGCCGATCAATCACTTGCTCTGTGAAAATCGCAGAACGGCGGGTCGAATCGGCGAAGACGGGTTAACCCGCATCAACTCTCGTTATCATGGAGCCTGCAATGATCAATTGGCCCGAAATGCTACATCACGCGGAGGACTGGGCCGCCGGCTTTTGGGCCGGAGCTGGCGCTGCTTCGCTAATAATGATCGCCGGGGCCGGGATGGTGCTGCTCGCTCGCGGCATTTGAAGCCCGGTAGCGCGTGATTGCTCGCCGAAGGCGCAGTGAGCGTCTGGCGTTTCGGCTCTGGTTCTGGCGACGGTGTGCGCATGCCAGCGGTGGCGCTACCCCCGCTCGGTGCCAGTCACCACCACATGGTATGGCGGTTCCTGCATTGGGAATAGACGAGCCGCTCGCGCCAATCGAGCACGGGCGTTTCGACGCTATATCGAGCGGCCACCTCGGCGGGATCGGGCTCGATCTGATGCTGGCAGTCCTTGCACCAAACGATCAATCGGACGCGTGCGGCGGCAGCGTTGCCGTGCGTCATCGGCGGGCCGGGTCCGACTTCATCTTAATCACGACAAGGAGCAGGGGATCGAGCCATTCGCGCGCGCCTTCGCGGAAGCCGGCTTCGTGGTGTTGCTGCACGACCACCGCAATTTCGGCGCAAGCGATGGCGCCATACGCCATGATGTCGATCCGTGGCGACAGATCGCCGATTGGCGCCGCGCCATTTCATTCCTCGAAAGTCAGCCGGAGGTGGACGCCACACGTATCGGCATCTGGGGAACGAGCTACGCCGGCGGCCACGTAATCGTCCTCGGCGCCACCGACCGGCGCATCCGGGCCGTCGGCTCTCAGGTGCCGACCATCAGCGGGTTCGAGCAGGGTCTTCGCCGCATTCCCGCTGATGCCATCGCGGGGCTGGAGAACGCCTTTTCAGAGGATGAGCGTGCGCAGCTCCGCGGCGCGCCGTTGCGTCGCCAGTTGATTGTGAGTGCCGATCCGTCGGTCCCTGCACTATATCACTCGAAGGGACGCAATCGACTTTTACCTGCAACCGATCGCGCCGGGCATATGGGAGAACACCGTGACGTCGCGGTCCACGCGGGCCGCGCGTATGTACGAACCCGGCATCTGGGCTCGTCGCGTGTCTCCCACGCCGCTCCTCATGGTCGTAGCCCTCAACGACACGATTACCATGACCGATCTGGCGCTCGCTGCCTATGAGCGCGCGCTCGAGCCGAAGAAGCTGGTCACGATCCAGGGCGGTCATTTCGATCCCTATCTCTGGCAGTTCCTGACTTCGAGCGCGGCGGCCGTCGCTTGGTTCCGCGACCACCTTAGCTGAAGCCGGAGGCTCCAATGGCCCATCTGTCGCATTCCATAAACGGCAATATTGCCCTCATCACCTTGAACAATCCGCCGCAGAACCGCCTCTCGCTGCAAATTCTCGATGAGCTCGACGTCGCACTGACGGCGATCGGCGACAGCGAGACGCGCGCACTGCTGCTGCGCGCCGACGGCGCTGATTTCAGCTTCGGTGCAGACATCGTTCCCTGGCCCGACATGAGCACGCGCGAGCTGCGTACGCTGTTCGAACGCTACATGAATACGTTCAATCGGTTCGAGCGGCTTTCCATACCCACGGTGGCGGCGGTGCAGGGTCTGTGTTTCGGCGGCGGGCTTGAGCTCGCGGTACGGGCCGACGTGATCATCGCCGCGGAAACGGCTCGTTTCGGTCATCCGGAGCAATCTCTGGCAATCGTCACGCTGCTCGAAGGGGTCTACCGTGTTGCAGAACGCGCCGGCCGATCCAAGGCAATCGAGTGGGCGCTTACGGCGGAACAGGTTCCAGCGCGGATGATGGAACAGCACGGTGTCGTAAATCGCGTCGTGCCCGATGACAAGCTGCTCGATGAAGCGATGGCTGTTGTCTTGAAACTCGCGACAGGCCCGACCCGCGCTCATGCCGCTCACAAGGCGCTCCTGTGCATCTGGGCAACGGGAGGGGCGACCGCCGCCGACGAAGCGATGTTCGACATCGCTCTTCCTCTATTCGACTCTGAAGACGTGAAACTGGCATTGCCGGCTTCTGTCGAGGCCTTCAAGGCAAAACAGCCACGCCCCGTATTCCCGTTCAAGGGGAAGTGAGCGTTCAACTGGTGTCGCGTTCGGATTGAGCTTGGGTCCAGTCATCCCGTTTCAGAGGTTACCAAATGAGTGATTTGAGACTGACGCCGTGATAACTCGCCTTCGTCGAGGGCACGACCTAATTCCGGAGAGCGCAGCGAAGTGCATTACCTGAAAGCCGGGGAGACCACGAAACCGATGCGCTGAATGGGCGCCTCCACCACAAGATGTCCTAAAACGACCTTTATATGACGTTTTGGACACCCGTCTGAAAGACTAGAAGCTGACCCGAAAGGAATATCGAAATAACACCGGCTCCAGAGTGTTCCACCAAATCACGGGCGGATGTCGCATGCGGCCGGCTCCAATGAACCAATCCGAGCTGGGCTCGGGACTTTACCAGTCGCGGAATACTATCGCCGGAAACCCCGTCAAGATCGTCTGCGCTGTTTCCTGGCCGCTGGCCAGCGCCGCTTCGACCGTGCCCATATCCGGGCCGGTATAGAGCGCCTCGCCAGAAAAGAATATGCCGTCACCGTTCGGTCTTCTTAGTATCGACTGCGCTTTGCGTGTTCTTGGCGT
>Ga0210406_10004937_pt1 | contig 14104 bp, 13 predicted proteins | sample IncBWC30MmetaG_FD_155454 | JGI IMG/M metagenome (GOLD analysis project Ga0210406, IMG submission 155454) | Forest soil microbial communities from Barre Woods Harvard Forest LTER site, Petersham, Massachusetts, United States - Inc-BW-C-30-M | ecosystem: Environmental > Terrestrial > Soil >... | reverse complement strand
TTGTTAGCAAGATCAAGGATCGGATCCATATCGGCGGTTTGGCCGTAGATATGAACGGGAACGATAGCTGTGACAGGAGCTTGCAGTTTCCGGTGAATGAGCTTGCCCGTGTTCGCATCAACGGAGCAATCTTGTTGAAGGTATTCCTCGAGCTTACGCGGATCCATGCAATAGGTGGGCTCGTCAATATCGACGAAATCGGGGCGCGCTCCGGCTTGACTGATCGCTTCTGTGGTAGCAATGAACGTGTGCGGGACAGTGACAACGATGTCGCCGGGCTTTACGCCGGCAGCCGTCAAGGCGAATCGAACGGCATCCGTACCGCTGGCTACGCCTACGCAATGCGCCGCACCGCAGAATTCTGCAAACTCTCGTTCAAATTCTTCTACTTTCGGACCTCCAACAAATCCGGCTGTACCCAAGGTCTCTCTTAAAATCGACAAAAGCTCTTCTTCTAATTCTTTGTGAGGCGTTACTAAGTCCAGAAACGGGATTTGCACGGTGGTGGACGTGTTCGACATTTACGCGATCCTCTGCTCCTCTGTGATGTAGCGGAAAAGTTTAGCCGGATTACCGGCGACAATTGCATTAGCAGGAACATCTTTCGTAACGACGCTGCCGGCGCCCACGATAGCGTTCTCACCGATCACAACCTTGGAGAGAATCGTGGATCCAGAGCCTATGGATGCGCCCTTTTTTACAACGGTGCGCTCGACGACCCAATCCTGTTCGGTCTGCAGTTCTCCATCGCCGCTGACGGCGCGCGGATAGCTGTCGTTGATGAATGTGACACTGTGGCCTATAAAAACGCCGTCCTCAATGTCTACACCTTCGCAGATGAACGTATGGCTGGAAATCTTGCAGTTCTTTCCGACTCTTGCGTTTTTCTGGATCTCAACGAACGCGCCGATTTTAGTGTTGTCGCCGATCTGGCAGCCGTAGAGATTAATGAATTTCGACAGTTTGACGTTCGCTCCCAATTGCACGTCGGGCGCGATGGAAAGGTGCTCTCCCGCCGCAGGATGGGCTTTGCCGTTGGTCGATTGCAGGTTGACGGTTTGCATTTCGTTCATACCCGTACACGAGCCACGGTGGCCCAGCTTGGCGGCAAGTTTCTGGGGATTTCAATATCCTCAAAAATGCTGCTCTCGCGCGAGCCATGGTCTTTCACCCAGGCAACCATGCCCTGAATCCCCTCTTCCAGAGATACCTTTTGCCGCGCACCGAAGACGCTCTCCGCCCGTGAATGATCGGAAAAAGCAATTTTCACTTCATTGCGGGGATCGAGATGAGTGACCTTGCACTCTTTGCCCATCGCATCCGCCACAATTTGCGCCAGATGATTCACCGTGTGAGGAATGTCAGCGCCAACGTTGAACACTTGGTTGCGCGCCGCAGGGATCTCAACGGAATCCGCAATCAAGGGAGCTACATCATTGATGTGGGTGAAGGCGCGCCGCTGCTCACCATCACCGAAGATAGTCATTGCCTCACCCTTCATGAGTTGGTTCATGAAAATGCCCACGACGTTGCGGTAACGATCGCCGATATTCTGGCGCTCGCCATAAACGTTGTGGGGCCGGAAGATTACGTAGTCGAGCCCGAACATTTCGTGCGTCACCTTCAGCTCTTGTTCGACCGCGAGCTTGGCAATGCCGTAGGAGTCCTCAGGCATCGGCACCATATCTTCCGACATGGGAGACTGTCCGGCGCCATAGACAGCGATGGAGGAAGTGAAGACGAAGCAGCGCACGCCATAGTTGACTGAGGCGTTGATCAGATTGACCGAACCAATCAAGTTATTGTTGTAGTTGAAGCGCTTAATGAAGTGACTCAGCCCCTCAGCGGCATACGCGGCAAGGTGATATACGTGATTGAAATTGTAACGGTCGAAGAGGCGATCGATTAGCTCGATGTCTAATATCGAGCCCTTCACAAAAACTGCGCCCCTTGGAACGTTGTCTTCGAATCCACCGCTGAGATCGTCGAGCACAATTACTTTGTGACCTCGGGCGAGTAGTTCGTCAGCAACGTGCGATCCGATAAAGCCCGCGCCGCCGGTCACTAATGAAGTGGACATCTTTCCGTCATTCCTTTCGTTTGCGCTTGAGGTTTTCAAAGGGGTGGAATCGAAACTAGATCGATACTTGAGGAACAGAGGTTTGTTCCAGGCAAGGCTCTTCCCCACGTTCAACGAAGTCCACGGGGTCGATAGCCTTGTTCCACCGAAGGACTTCACGGTACATGTCTAGCCGGCGCTGAACAGCTTCTTCCGGCTTGATTTTATTTAGCAGGCTATAGCCGAGCTGGCGCACTCGAATTTTGGCGATAGAGAGACGACGGCAACGCCGCGCTGCTCGCGCGCCAAAGTGTTTGTAGAAGTATCGATAACGGCTGCGATGCTTCTCGATCTCAAAACGGACAGGAAAGCGACCGACGGACTGTCCGCCAAGATGAGTAACCACCGCTTCTGGTGTGAAGAGAATCGGACGACCCGCATTCCAAACGCGGCGGCACAAATCCACTTCCTCGAAGTGGTAGAAGAATTGTTCGTCGAATCCGCCCAGGTTCTTTAGGAGGTCTGCGCGAAACATTACGCAACACCCCGATTGCCAATCGATCGAGCGCTCAGTATCGCCGCGCCAGCGCAGATATTCTTCATAGACGAAGAGAGAAGACAATTTAGAAAGGCCAAGCGCAGAAACCCAATAACGCCAAACTGTCGGAAAGAGACGCGCGGAGACCTGATATGTTCCGTCGGGATTCAAGACGCGGCAACCGAAGGCTCCAGCCTTGGGACGGCGATCCGCAAACTCTATCAGCCTATCGAAGGCACCGTCGTGGATGATTGTGTCCGGATTTAAGATGAGGACGTATTCGCCGCGGCTTGCACGGATGCCCGCGTTATTGCCTCGGGCGAACCCAAGATTTTGTTGATTTTCAACTATTCGTACTTGCGGATAGTGCTTGCGAACGAATTCAGCCGAATCATCCACCGAGCCGTTATCCGAGATGATCACTTCAAAGTCGATTGCATGCGTGCCTTCGTAAATGGAACGCAAGCAATCGCGGATAACACGGAGATCATTCCAGCAGATGATTACGACGGAGAGCTTCATCTTTTCGGTTCCCTGTGGCGCGGCGGCTTTGATGTTAAACCTGAACGACTCTTCCCTTGTGCTTCAGCGACTCGTCCGCAGCTTCCAGCATTCGCACTATGCGCAATCCTGCCTCGCCGTCGTTGAAGGGCCGCTTATTATTGCGAATGCAATCAATGAAGTAGGAAGCTTCGACTTTCAAAGCTTCGATCTGCTCGATGTTGGGTGACCACATGTCGCCGGTCCGGTAGCTGACGAGCTGCTGGTACACGGCTTCACCGCTCATCATCTGCACGCCGCGATCATAAACTTTGAGCTTCTCATCGGCTTCCAAGTCATTCCAAACCAGCATTTTTTTCTCGCCACCCAGCAAAGTGGTGCGGACTTTAACGGGAGAAAGCCAATTCACATTGATATGCGCAATTAAGTTATTCGGATAATAGATGGTGAGGAAAGCTACGTCTGCGTGGCCGTTAAGATGGTTGGCGCCGGTTGCGACCACCGCTTCGGGCTTGGCCATGATGAGGTGGTCCATGATGGATAAATCGTGGGGCGCCAGATCCCAAATAACGTTGCAGTCGTGCTGAAAAAGGCCAAGGTTTACGCGTGTGGAATCGTAATAGTAGAGAGCGCCTAAGGTGCCGTCGTCAACTAACTGCTTGATTCTTTTCACTGCTCCGGTGAAAAGGAATGTGTGGTCGACCATAATCTTCAGATTCTTACGGTCAGCCAGCTCAATCAACTGTTCTGCTTGCGCCGTAGTACAAGTGAAGGGCTTCTCGACAAATACGTGCTTGCCGTTCTCCAGCGCGAGTTTGGCAAGCTCAAAGTGGGTCCAAACGGGAGTGACAACAGCAACGAGATCCACTTGCGTGCTGGTGAGCACTTCCATTTGGTCGGAGGTTACGGGAACTTCCGGATGCGCGCGACGCACTCGCGCTAGGGACTTGGGATTTTTGTCGCAGACCGCGACGACGTCAGCCTTTTCGTGACCTTGAAAATTGCGGACGATGTTCGGGCCCCAGTAACCATAGCCAATTACTCCTACGCGGATAACATCCCTACTAAAGCCTGAACCTAACGGTAGATTTGGCGAAGTTCCAACTGTAAAGCTAGTAGCCATCCACATTCACCTTAAACTGCGGGTTTACGTTGCGAAAGCACTGCGGAGGGCATGGGCTCCGTTTTAAGCAGGAAAGTTGAGAACTGCGCGTGTGTTTCAGTACGCGCCGTCTCCCGAAAATACCGCGCGGGGAGTCTGCAGAAGAATCTTCAAATCGGAAACAGGCGAGCACATTCGCGAGTAGCGGAGGTCTAAGCGGACCATGTCGTCGAAAGTGGTCCTGCTGCGACCGTGCACTTGCCAAAGTCCAGTAATGCCAGGCTTGGCTTCCATCAAGCGCCGGCGATGCCAAACGTCATATGCTTCAATTTCGTAGCCAATCGGCGGCCGCGGGCCGACAAGCGACATTTGACCCATCAAAACGTTCCAGAATTGAGGAATCTCATCCAAGCTGGTGCGCCGCATGAACTTGCCGATCCAGGTGACGCGCGGATCGTTGGTCAGCTTGTAGACGCGCGGCTTACCGCCATTGGATGCGTTTGGCTCTGCGCGGCCGGCAATAAAGTTTTTCACGTACTCCCTGTGAACTTCCGCATCTGTAGCCACATGCATCGACCGAAACTTCAGAAATGCAAATGGGACCTGAAATTGACCGAGACGCTGCTGGCGAAAAAAGACCGGGCCCTTCGAAGTAAGCTTGATAAGCACAGCTAGAATGGCAAACACGGGCGCGAGAAAGATCAGCGCAAGAGAGCTGCCAACGATATCGATAAGACGTTTTAGAAGGAGGGACGCTCGTTTGCTATGTTCCAAATCGGCAAGATCCGGATAGAGAATTGGATCGAGAAGTGCGTAGCCACCACCTTTCCAGCTTCGCGGGTACGAGTAGAAGGAAATTTGAAGGGCTTCCACCTGATTGGTACTAAGCACGCGATGAAAAGCCGCAAGGGTCTTGGATTCGATGCTCTCAACCGCGGCACTGAGTTCGGCGTCGCCGAGTTCACTAAAAATGACACCGAGAATACCGTTTGACTCGAACCATCCAAGCGTATCCGTTTCGCGAATCAATCCGAAAAGCGGTTTAACAACGCGCTCCAAGGCAGGCGTTTCATCATGCGGCTTTGGAGTCTTGCGTTGTACGAGCATCAGCACAAAACTTTTCCGCGAGCGCTCGGACCGTTTCCGCTCCTGGCATAAGAGTCGGCGAAACACGCTTTCTGACAGAGGCTTTACGACACCGCTGACGACGTCGCCAACAGCGTCAAGTTTCTCCTCGGCTTTGGATGCTTTTGGTTCCGGGCTTAGGGTTGCGTCTAGCACTCTAGTGAATAAGGACATCGTTGGGGTCTCTGGGTCTGGCTGGGAAGCTTTTTTATGCGCGGGCACTCTGAAGCGCTTGCACGACGCTAACTGCGTCAGAGTCGATCTCAACCGCGACAGAGCGCTGAAGGAGCGTTATCGACAATACGAGCCTTCGCTTGCCCTTCAGGTCCATCAAGACGCCCTCTAGCCCTCGCAGCGCACCGGCCTCAATGCGAACCTTGCTGCCGACTTCAAGATAGGGGCACGGAAAATTCGACACGCCGGAAGCAACGAGCTTGCGAATTGCCTGAATTTCTTGCTCATCCACCGGCACAGGGACATGGTTATACCCGACGATCTGAGTGACCCCCGGTGTCTTCAAAATTGGTAGCCGATCGTGAGGATTAAGCCTGCAAAAAAGATACCCGGGGAAAAGAGGGGAGTGGACTTCCTTTACTCGATCCGACCAACGGCGTTGAGCCCTATGAAGTGGCAGGAACCACTCATAGCCTTTACCCTGGAGGTGATCCGCAACGCCAGTCTCATGGCGCATTCGTACCTGCAGCGCGAACCAAGGATACCGTGCTCCGGTGAATTCTTCGGATGCGTCACCCTCGCCCTGCATGGAACCCGGAATGTCTTGAGTTTGTGCTTGCGACAAGCTACCGCCCTAAAAGTCCCAGAAGGACTTTCCCTATTTCCGTTTTTCACTCGCTACCTAACGCCTGTGGGTCGTTAGGGCTAACGATCTTTCCTCAATCTATGTAGCACGACGCACGGTAAGTACCCATACCGTGCTTCCCGTAAGCCCAACAAGGGAACTGCTGTACCGAATATCTGTTCAACACACACACACCCGGATGGAATCATTTTCAACGAATTAGGCTGGGGAATCTTGCCCTGGGGTTAGTCGAGATGAAATGGTTTTAGTTGGCGACCCCGGTCTTTAACTCTTCGTTATAGTAGGAGCCATATGCGGCAGCGTCGTCGGCGCAATTTAGAGCGACGCCGAGCAAGTTCTTTTCGCGAAGCTGTTGGCAGGACTTCTGCGCACTATCGAATCCTGTTTGCGCCGCGCGAATAACCGTGAGAACGCCATCGCACAATTCCGCTAACATCAGCGCATCCGAAACGGGCAACGTAGGAGGCGAGTCCAAAATCACCCAATCGAAGACGGGACCGATTGTTTGCAACAGAGATCTCAGCCTGCCATTCGCGAGCAATTCTGCGGGATTCTCGGATTTCGTGCCTCCGGGAATAAAGCACAAATATTCCGGCAAACCTCGCTGGATTACCGTCATTTCAGGCGCTTCACCCTTCAGGTAATCAGTGAGGCCAGGGGAGCTCGGTGCGTGGAAACCGGGATGGAGATCAGGCCGGCGCAAATCGGCATCAATCAAGAGGACTCGACAATTCTGCTGCCGCGCCAACGCATGAGCAAGGTTATTAGAGACGAAAGTCTTGCCCTCTCCCGGCAGCGAACTCGTGATCAGGATACTACGCAGCGGCTGCTTGTCGCGAACTTGGTAGAGACGCGAGCGCAGGGTTCGGAATTGCTCTCGGATCGCCGGCGGGGCGGCGGGATCTGCAAAGACATTGCGCTCGAGATCCAAGCGCCAGCCTGGATTCGCACAGTGCGACCATATGTCGTCGAAGCGAAGGAATTCGGCCGCTCTGGTCTTAGTATCAATCTCGGAATGGACCAATGGCTCCGAGTGGACCAGCGGGTCCAGGAGCGCCGGAGGTGGGATCGTGGGCGACTCCGCAACACGGGTCTGGACCTCGGACATTATAGGAGGAGGCACCTCCAGTGGCACGGTCCTTTGTTGTTCAGCGCGCTTTAAAGCTTCGTGAATCCTGCTCATGGCTTCCTTTCGTGTACTCCGCTGGATACTGAATTATTGCGACCCATTTCCTCTAAAAGGTGATTCAAGCTGCGCAAAAGCCCTTCCACCCTGTCCGAGGGGTCCTCACCGTTACGAACGACGGGCCGAGCCATGGGATCGAGCTCATCAAGCTCAAATTCATGCGCAGCTTCATGCACGACGCCCGGCGGAACCGGTTTCACTTGATCGACGAAAGAATTGATAAGCGAATTCTCGCAGAGCAAGTTTGCGACGCGAGGAATGCCCCTGGAGTACTTGAAAACGGCTTCCACAGCCTCCGGGGAGAAAATGGGAGTTCCATTGGCGCCACCGATACGCAACCGTTCGTTTATGTATCCAGTCATTTCTTCAAACGAAAGAGGCTGAGTTCGGCATCGCATGGTTATGCGTTGGCGCAACTGACGAAGCCGCGGATCGCGCAACTTTTCCTCGAGCTCAGGCTGACCGGAAAGGACAATTTGCAGTAGCTTTTCGCTTGATGTTTCGAAATTGGTGAGCAGACGAATTTCCTCAAGCACGTCGAAGGAGAGATTTTGTGCCTCATCGACGATTAAAACAGACGTCTTGCGATCGCGATAGCGTTGCAGAAGCCAGTGGTTAAGGCGCATCAGCACCTGGCTTTTGTCACGGCTCTCACATGGAATGCCAAAGTCAGCCATCATGAAGTCGAAGAGCTGGTTGGTATCGAGCTGAGAATTGAAAATATAGGCGGTTGCCACGCCTTCGAGATTCAGCCAGTCGAGCAAACGGTTAAGCAGCGTCGTCTTGCCCGTGCCCACTTCACCCGTGAGCAGGATGAACCCTTTCCGATTCTTGATGCCATAGGCGAGGCCCGCCAGCGCTTCCTGGATTTCCCGCGTCAGGAACAGATAACGCGGATCTGGATTAGCGTTGAACGGGTTTTCTCGCAGGCCGAAAAACGATTTATACATGATTGGTCTCAGGCACTCGCAACTAGCCTCGGCCCGTCATTTGAGCCTTTTCCTGCAGCCGCATGCCGGCGGGCGCCTTCGACGGAAGGAATGCTGGCGAGTGTAGGTAGTTGTAGGAAGAATTCGACGTCTTCCTCAGTACGCAGAGTTTTGTCACGCAATTCGCTCAGGAGCGTGATCCCGATGCCGAGCGCGAGCCCTGCGGCAAGCCCTCCCAATGAGAAGTACAGCGGATTGGGGAAGGATGGCCCTTCTGGAAGATTTGCAGAGTCAAGGACGCGGAATTCCGCGCTCTCCGCCTGGTGGTTCATGTCCGTGAACATCGCGGATTCGCTGCGCTTCTTAAGCAAGTCATTGTAGAAATTAGCCGCCGTCTCATGATCGCGAGTGAGCACTTTGTACTGCTCTTCGACATTTGGGCTAATTTGTAACCGGCTCTGGTACAAAGCGATCTGCCTTTGAACATCGCGCTGTTGCGCTGTTTTTTCTTTGATCGTAGCGTCGTATTGATGCACCTGCCCGCGCAATTGCTGAATTTCGGGGGTCTCCACGCCGGCTGTGGTTGTGCCTGTGGTTGCCGCGCCCTGAGAGGAAGCCATCTTCTGCTTCAGATCCGCGATGCTTTGCCGAAGTCGGATTACGTCCGGATGATCATCAGTGTATTTGGCGAGGAGTGTTGAGAGCTCGCTCTGCATTTCGGTTAACTGCTTCTGGGCCGACGGATTATCAGCGGATTGCGTGCCTATTTGCTGAGCGAGCATGGACTCGGTGAACGCCTTATCTTGCTGAGCGCGGCCGAGTGCTTGTGTGGCCGCGTCGAGCTGCGTGTTCAAACCAGCAAGTAGACTTAGGTTTGCCTGCTGCTCGTCGGGAAGTGTTCCCGCGTAGCGCGACTTAAACGCCGCGAGCTTCCCGTCCTGGTCGTCCAATTTGGCTTTGGCGTCTTCGAGCTGCTTGCTCAGGAACACCGTCGTTCCTGCCGATTGATCATGCTTCACGCGCTGGTTTTCTTGCAAAAATACAGAGGCGACCTCATTACACATCTTTTGTGCTAGAGCAGGATCCCGGTCCGAGACTTTGATTATGAATCCCGGTAGCTGCGTGCTGTTCGATTCGGCCATGGGCTTCACTGGGGACACTGCGATCTTCTTGCGCAACCGATCGACCAATGCTTCCATCGATGCCTGTTGCCTCCGCTCCTGCGGATAAAGACCAAACTTGTTGATAATCGATTCTAGTCTTGAGCGGCTCAGTATTTGCTCCTGCAACGTTGTGAGACGTTGCTTCAGATCTCCCGTGCTTATGTCCGTCACATAGCTGGGCGAAACGGCAGGCTGTTCGACCAAGATCACCGTTTGCGACGTATATTCCTTCGGCAACGCCAAGCTCACCAGATAACCGGCCGCCGGGCCGAGGATGAGCAAAAGAATTAACGTGCGCTTGTGTCGGCGAAGAATTGCCGAGTAGTCTTCCATTGTTAACTGTCGATGTCCGATCATGTTCTTGTTTTCTCCAGGTGCGTTCATCCAATAGGAACGGGTTTAAGGTGCCAGGCAAATCCAAAATTGAATTGATGTCCTACTAAGCTCGGTCCTGTACAGACTCCCTGCGGGCAGAGGACAACCGACGAAGTTTGGTACCGGCCCAGATATCCGAAGAACAACTCGGAATCCCTCCCAACGCGACGGCGGAACTCCGCGATGCCGTAAATCGAATCAAACGTTGAGTTTGCGGGCGCCGTTAGAGTGGGGCTGAAAAAGGGAATCAAATTCCGATTGCGCGCGTAATTGAAGGTTAGATTCATGGTCCAAGCGCGAGAAAGTTGGCGATTCATCCCCGCGAATGCTCGATCGGTGATTGCCCCGAGGAACACACCGCTGCCGCTGCTCAGAAAGTGATCGTAGCCGGCGCTCACCCCGACGTCTCTCCTCACTTGGTAACGAATCAGGCTGTTAGCAGCCCAGGAAACGCGTGTATCTGAAGCCGTGGTAGGAGAAAGGTTTGGATCGTGAATGAAGGTGATCTCCGGTCCTACGCCTATCTGAAAAAGCAACCGTTCTCCAACCTGCCGCTCGTAGGCGCCCTGCACAACATTGTCGCGAATGCTCACCGGCATACCGCTATACCAGAGATCATTGAACCGATAGACAACGGCGAAGGTGTCTCGCCGAGAGCGCTGATAACCCAAACCCGTTTGAAAACCGGCCGCCGAGCTATTAATCAGACTCGAATTAAAAAAGTGCAGCAATTCGTAGTGCCCCACGAGTGTGAAAAAAGTGCGCCGGCTCAGGTGATTATTTACTTGGGCCACCAAAGTATTGCTCAAGCGAGGCCCGAACACGGTGAAGATACCCTGCCCTGGAAGAAAGGTATTCCGCAGCACTACAGGGCCGGTGTTCGCAAGGCCCGCCACTGTATTCAGTCCGGAGACGTCGAAGGGCGTAGCGCCACCCAAGAAGGCGGCTTGCGAACTGTACAAGAATTTGTCGAGAATGAACCCGTCCCAACGTCCGCGCGACCAAAGCTCTGCAGCAGCGGCTTCTTGCGTCGTGGAATTGAATGCTCCGCTCTGATTGGAAAAGGAACGGCCAGCCAGATAGCCAAGGTCAAATTGCGAAGCCCGTCCGACCTTCTGCACAGCGAGGCTGCCCATTATGGTGTTGATCGATGCGAAGTTACTATTCCCGGAATTGTTTCCGTTGGAATCTAGTTGCCCAAAGAAGTAGACGCTCGGAATCACGTAACTCCGCGAGGCCACAAGTCCGATGATCGGCTGCGAAGCACCTGTAATCGGCGCGTCATTGGACGTGCCCGCTACAAGGGGCGGCGTGGGTAATTGGTCTTGGTTACTTTTATCGTTCTTGTCGTCAGGGGATTTCGCCGGCTGCTGAGGCTGCGTAGGCTGGGCAGGTTCTTGTCCGGACGGGCTCTGACTTTGGGACCCAGAGCTTTGCGCATAAGTCCCGGAGGCTCCGGCGAGTCCCAGCACCACCACCATCAGGTATGCGTTTAGCTTCGGCATTCGCTCCATCACGGCACAACGATCGTGTCGCCAGCTTTGACCGGTAAGTTTTCCCCCGCCTTGCGTCCGTCTAGCACTTCCTTGTAGCTGAACGGGTATTTCGTCTGGATATGGTTTTCATCGCGCATCAAGAAAATTTTCTTTGTGTTAGCGAATTGCGTCAGTCCGCCTGCACTCGTAATAGCCTGCAGAATGGTCATGCCTGGTAGAACGGGGTACGCTCCGGGCCGGGTCACTTCCCCGGTGACGTAAACGCGTTGGCTATTAATTTGAGTGAGGATCACGGTTACTTGGGGTGCCGTGAGAAATTTCTTTAATTTTTCGCTGACCGATTGCCCCAACTGTCCCGGAGTGAGGCCTGCTGCCTGAACGTCACCGAGCAGAGGCATGGAAATCTTGCCGTCTGGGCGGACCTGCAGCGTGCGGGTAAGCTCCTGCTCTTTCCACACGCTGACATCTAAAACATCGTCCGCTCCGATTACGTAGTCTTTGCCCACCTTTGCGGGAGGATTTACTCCCTCTGGACGGTCTCCCGTCGGCTTTGCGGATGCGGTCTGCGTCGTCTGCGACGAGTCCCACGGATTTTGCCCTTGCGAACGAGCACAGACAGCCAGCGCCGCCGTAACCGCTATCGCGAAGAGAATCATGCAGCTTCGTTGCGTTTTCACACTTCTCTCCTTGAAAGACTCCACGTGATTTGATGTCCGCGGAAAGTAAAAATCAATGGACGCGAACAAGCTCACTCTTGTGCTGGCGCTTGACATCGGAGACGAGCCTCTCGGCAACCCGTTGAGTTTCGCTGTCGAATGAGTCGCGGACCTTACATTCGCGCCTACCGACCGCCAGCTCTCGCTTAGTACTCAATCTCCACACGCACTCCAGCGTGGTGCCGTCTTTCCTTGTAGATAGCAGTCTTAGGCACCGCTTGCCGACAACAGCTGACTCAGAAAAGTACAAACTCACAGTCCCCTCTTATCGCTTGAGGCCGCCTAAATGTCGATAAGGCCCTCCTTGTACAGCCCTCAGGATTTTGCTGTATCGATGCACGCAGGGCTGCGGGCCAAACTGGCGTCAGCGCTTCAGCACAGGGGTACCCAGAATTATGTAGGGATATACCGTCTGTCACTTATCGACATTTAGAGCCGATCAGCTAAGGTTGGTGCGTGCATGTGATCACCTGGCTCGATGGCGACCTGCAAGTCATTCAGGAACAAGTTTTTGAGTCTGTGGCTTCATGGGGCCAGGAGGCCGAGACTGAACTTGCGCTAATCCAGGTAAACGGGGCAGACATTACGTAGTCGAATGAGAACCGTCTCTTATTATCTGAAGCAAAATGTGATGGCGGAACCTCTGGTTGATGGCTGGTATGCCTGGGCTCATTTAATTCCGCCGTCAACGCTGTCTCGAAATATTACTGGTCGGCACTTGAAGATTATGGACTCCTATATCGAGTCGCCGGAAACCCATGAAGCCGCTGTCAAAGATCCTCGGCTCCTCGGGGGGCCTTTCGTGGATCTCCAACCACGGCAAGTCGAAGCGGTCGAACAATTGCGCGAGCGCACGTTGCGTGAACGCGGGCATTTACTCGCGTTATCACGCGCCATTGAAGAACTGGATGCCCTATTGAGACAGAAAGCAGCCGGCTTCAGTCTCGAGCCGCTGTATGCCGAAGTGCCGAAAGAGCTCCGAGGATATGTCGAGTTGGTTTACGACCTCAATAATCAGCCTTCCTTCCGACTGATAGAACCCCTTCTGTACAAGAGTCCGTTCTACAACTGCTGGCTGCAGACCGTCGCGCTTTCCGAAATCAGTGGCGACGATAGGCCCTTTGTCCTCAGCACTCCGCGATTGGACGACGGCGACGCTCTTCACTTGCCGATACCCTTCGCGAGTGAACGCCTCGACCGCCTCTTTCAAACCAAGAGCGTGCCCTTAACTGAAGAAGAAATTTGGAATGCGCTCGGCCTGGCAGACCAGGACCAAGCGCGATTTCGCTCATTCCTGACAACGGAGCGCCCGCGGCCTTATTCTCGATACGACGGAGATGGCACACGGTGGCGCTATTTTGGCCACGCGTGCATCCTGCTGGAAACGCGCGGCGTCTGTGTGCTCCTTGATCCTGTTCTTAGCTATACGTACGAGAACGATATTTCGCGTTACACCTACCAAGACCTGCCTGATGTCATCGACTACGTGCTGATTACGCATAATCATCAGGACCACATTTTGTTCGAGACTCTGCTGCAACTTCGACATCGCATCCGGCAAATCGTAGTCCCGAGAAATGGCGCGGGTGCGCTGCAAGATCCATCACTGAAGCTTCTGCTACAGCAGTGCGGTTTTCGAAACGTGATCGAAATTTCCGAAATGGAGGAAATCCCTTTCGAGCAAGGGTCAATCACAGCCGTACCGTTCCTTGGGGAACATGGCGACCTGAATGTGCTGACCAAAGCTGCCTACGTTCTGAGAATGGGTAAGCACAAGCTCATGTTCGCGGCCGATTCCTGCAATATTTCTCCCGAAGTGTACCGACATGTGCATCGCGACGTGGGCGACGTCGACGCACTGTTTGTGGGCATGGAATGTGACGGCGCTCCCGTCTCATGGATTTATGGCCCATTACTAACGCAGAAACTCGAGCGGCAAAAAGATCACTCCCGTCGCTTGTCTGGCTCGAATTACGAACGAGCTCTCGCAATGGTCGAACAGTTTCGCTGCAAGGAAGTCTACGTGTACGCCTTGGGACAAGAGCCTTGGTTGAATTATGTGATGAGCATCAAATACACCGAGAAATCGAATCC
>Ga0210406_10004936_pt1 | contig 14104 bp, 13 predicted proteins | sample IncBWC30MmetaG_FD_155454 | JGI IMG/M metagenome (GOLD analysis project Ga0210406, IMG submission 155454) | Forest soil microbial communities from Barre Woods Harvard Forest LTER site, Petersham, Massachusetts, United States - Inc-BW-C-30-M | ecosystem: Environmental > Terrestrial > Soil >... | reverse complement strand
AGAATGCGGTGAAATTTTGAGGCGGTGTCTTCGCCTCCAGCATCGCCGTGGCCATGATGATTTTGAATACCGATCCGGGGGCCAATTGCGCCTGCGTCACCCGGTTCAGCAACGGCTTGCCGGGATCTTCGTTCAACCTCTGCCACTCTTCTTTCGAAACGCGAATCGCGAAATCGTTCGGGTCCGGCGCCGGGTGGCTCGCGAATGCCAGCACCTCTCCGGTCCGCGGATCCAGCGCCACCACCGCGCCCTTTTTGTCGCCCAGCCCGGCTTCCGCCATTTGCTGCAAATCGTAGTCAATCGTCAGCTGAATCTGCTTGCCGGGAATGGCTTCCTGCTGCGTCAGGCGTCCGACTTCCTTGCCAACGCTGTTGACGATCACGCGGCGCATGCCGTCCGTGCCCACCAGCATATCGTTGTACTGGCGCTCCAAGCCGGACTTGCCCGCCACGTCGCCGGGGCGATACTTGCCGTTGCTGGCCTCGATCTGTTGCTCGCTCACTTCGCCCACATACCCGCTGGCGTGGGCCATAAAGCCGCCGGGCAGATAACGCCGGCGATGGACCATCAACATTTCCAGCAGAGGAATATCCGCGCGATGCGATTCGATGAACGCGACATCGGCTTGCGTGGCTTCGGGCTTGATGACGATGGGCTGAAATTTGGGAAGGGCGCCGGTGTTGTTTAACTGGTCTTTCAGATCGTCCAATGACAGTCCGAGACCGTCGGCGATGGCGGGAAGATTTTTCTCCACCGCGGCCATGTCGTCGCGAAGCAGAAGAACGCTGAACGAAGGATAGTTGTCCACAAGGACGCGGCCATCGCGATCCAGCATGCGCCCGCGCGGCGCGATGATCGGAATCGAACGCACGCGATTGCGCTCCGCCATCACGCCATACTTGTCCGAATCGATGACCTGGAGTTTCCAGAAGCCCAGCAGCAGAAGCGTGATCATTCCCACGATCACGTAGGAGGCGGCGGCCAGCCGTTCTTGCGGCAGTCGATTATCGTTGCGAAACCAGTACGACACGCGAGACCTGCGCGCGAGGCAATATGTTTTTCAGGGCTGAGCGGCGCCCGCTCGCGCAAATTCTTTTCACTGAAGCGTTGAAGTGCGAACTCTCCGGTCGGCGAGGCTCACCATAAACGCCCCGATCCACCTGTGGAAGCTCTCGAAATCGTCGCCCGGCCCCTGAAACCGTCTCTTTTCAGAAGCCTTTCCCAAATTAGCACCCGGTCACAGGCCACGCAACTCGTCCTGAGGTACAGGTAGCGGGCTGATTACTGGGTTTTTGGACGCAAAGGGGAGCCCGGAAATTCGTCGGAACGCACCGGGAGGCGCAAAACCTCCCGGCGCCCGGAAGGGAATAGCGAGATTAGAAGCCGCCAACGGGGCCCACGAGGTCACGCATCGGTCGAACGCTGTCGCGGTCGCACGTATTCGCGAGGCAGCCGAGGTGCCAATTGTCCTCGATGGTCGCCATCATGGAATAGTGATTGAAGGCGTCGCCGGAACTCCGCGCAAAACGCAGCGTCCTCGAGATGACCAGCGTCAGAACGTGACCGCCGCCGGGATTCGCGTTACAGCAGCCGCTGGTATCGCCGAAGCCGCTGGGGCCCGTGCCGGTGAAGTCGCTCTCGTCCCAGGTGATAAAGATTACGGAATTACCCGTCCACGCCTTCGAAGTCATGATCGCGTTGACGGTGTTCAGCAAGAAAGTATCGCCCTTGGAGATCAGAGGTTGGACCTGCGAAAAATCGCAAGTAGCATCCGGTTCCGTGTCTACATGGGCGCGTCCGTGCATATCGTGGCACTGGTCCGGGCTGATCCAGACATAGTTGGGAACGCGGTTGCTCGCAAGATCTGTCGCCAACTGGCTGAAGTCCACGATATTGGCGACCCGCGCCGGATTGCTCTGCACATCCTTATAGCTGATGAACGGATTGTGCTTGCGTTCGTAAAGCTGATTGCCGCACGCGTGATCGAGAGGCGTCGCGCAAAGCGAGTAGGACTGCATATAGCCCTTCCACGATTTTGCGTGTGACTCCAACTGGTCAACGATGTTCGGCACGTCAATCGTGGTGTCGTTGTCATCGGCCACGCCATTGGTGGATCCCGAAGTGGCCGCGATGTAATTGGGCTGGCTTGGGTGGGCGATACCGAAGTAATTTGTGGCCAGACCGCTGGTGGCCGCGACAAAATTAATAAACGGCGCGTTCGGATTTCCGACCAGCGTGTTGTACCCCGTATTCTCCATCATAATGATGAAGACGTGATCGAAATCGGCGTGATCATGCCCGTCAGCGCGGACCGGATTTGCCAGCGGAGTTGATGAGAGTATGAGTGCGAAAATGACCGATCCCCAAATTGCCCAAAAAGCGGTGCGTTTGAGACTCCGAGAGAGGTTGTGAAGTTTCAAGATAGTCCTCCAATTTCACTTTCGGATGGTTACCTGGTTTTTCCGGGAATCACTTCGCTGACCTTGGGAGGTCCCCCTGGAAGTGGGTGGAGCGATTCTAGAGCGAGGCTAATTGAAGTCAAGGGTAATCGTGGAAACGCCGCCGGACGCTTGCCTTCGCAAGCCCTCTGATTTCGTATAAATTAAACTCATCAAGACGCTGCGCTGCTTTTCATTTTCTTTGATGGCTCGGAGTCCATTACACTTTCTGTTTCTCTATGTGGCCTCATTCGAATAAGCCGTTGCGGCTCGCGCTGATTGGAATGTCCGGTGCAGGGAAGTCGTTTTGGACCGCGCGCATTGCCGCCGCCGGCTACCCGTCGGTCTCCTGCGACACGGAAATCGAATTCCGGCTGAAGCACGCGCTCGAAACCGGTGGCTATAGCGGCATCAACGGCGTGGCCGCGTGGATGGGCTGGCCGCATCTGCCCACCTACGCCGAGCGCGAAGCGGCGTATCTATCGGAGGAAATTGCGGTGCTCGACGAAGTTTTGACCGGCCTGGAAAAAAATCCTGAGCGTGACCTGGTTCTCGACACCACAGGCAGCGTGATCTACGTGGGGAATCATCTGCTACATCGATTGCGCAAACAATTGCTGGTGGTTTATCTCGCGGCTTCCCCCGGTGAGCAGCAACTCCTGATTCAGCGTTACCTGGAAGACCCCAAGCCGGTTCTTTGGCGCGGGGCGTTTCAGGCCCGCCCGGGAGAAGACCCGAAGGAGACGGTGGCGCGCTGCTACCCGGTGTTGATCGGCGCGCGCCGCCAGAGTTACGAGGCGCTTGCGCATTGCTCGATACCCGTTTCCGATTTGCGCGCGCCGCTGTTGCGCGAAGAACCCGGCAAAAAGTTAGCGGGCGCCGGTTTTCTTGAAATGGTCCGGCGGCAACTGGAGCGCGCGGACAATCCCGCGAAGGCGGATCCCGGCGAATGAGATATCGAAGCACTGGCGGAAAAGCCCCGCTGACATCTTTGCGCGGTGCGGTGCTGCGCGGCCTTGCGCCCGATGGCGGTCTGTACATGCCCGTCGAAATCGCGCGTCACACGCCGGAAGAATTGGAAGAGTTCCGCCGCTTGCAGTTTACAGAAGTGTGCTTCCGCCTGGTGCGGCCATTCGCGACGCCCGACGTGCCCGAGGAAATGTTGTGGCAGATTGTGGCCGAGGCCATCAATTTCCCTGTGAAGTTGGTTTCGCTTTCGCCGGCGCTGCACGTGCTGGAACTATTTCACGGGCCGACCCTGGCATTCAAGGATTTCGGCGCCCGCTTCATGGCGCGGCTGATGGGATATTTCGTCCGCGGCGAATCGCGGACACTGACCGTGCTGGTGGCCACATCGGGGGATACGGGAAGCGCGGTCGCGCACGGATTTCTGCGCGTGCCGGGAATCCGCGTCGTGATTCTCTATCCCTCGAAGCGCATCAGCGAAGCGCAGGAAAAACAATTCACCACGCTCGGCGAGAACATCACCGCTCTGGAAGTTGCCGGCACGTTTGACGATTGCCAGCGCCTGGTGAAACAGGCATTTTCAGACGAGGCCCTGAATCAACGCGCGTTTCTGACTTCGGCGAACTCCATCAACATTGGACGCCTGCTGCCGCAGATGTTTTATCACGTGGCGGCATACCGGCAGTTGCCGGTGGCCTCCGTGCCGCTGATTGTGTCCGTCCCCAGCGGAAATTTCGGCAATCTGACGGCGGGAATCTTCGCGAAGCGCCTCGGCTTGCCGGTGGCAAGATTTATTGCGGCCACGAATGCCAACGATGCGGTGCCGGAATACTTGCGGAGCGGCGAATATCACCCGCGGCCGGCCGTCGCCACCTATTCGAACGCGATGGATGTGGGAAATCCCAACAATTTTCCGCGGCTACTGGATTTATGCCGCAATCGCCTGGAAAACGTACGCAAGGAAATCTGGGGACACCGAGCCACCGACGAAGAAACCTTGCAGCAGATGAGCGCGGTCTGGGACCGTTACCGGTATATTTCCGACCCGCACACCGCCGTCGGCCTGCTGGCGTGGGAAGCGTATCGCAAGGAGCATCCCGAGCCGTCGCAGGGCCTGGTGTTGGCCACGGCACATCCCGCGAAATTCGCTGAAATCGTGCAAAAGGGAATTGGCGTCGCGCCGCCGCTGCCGTCGCGCCTCGCGGAATACCTGCAGCGCCCGAAACTCTCGCTGCCCATCAGCAGCAACTACGAAGACTTCAAGCAGTTCCTCCTCGCTCACTGATGGAAGCAGTCATCATCTTCGCGCCTGGGCCTACCTACAAAGCTTTCCGGAGGCTTTGCAGGCCCTGGAGATAGTCCTCTTTTTCGATACGGCTTTCCACGCCAAAGTCCGCGAGCACGGTCATCATCTGCCCGATCGGCAGTCCCGCAAGTTCGGCAGCGCGACCCAGAGAAGCTTCCCCGCTGCGATATTTTTCGATGGCCAACAACACTCTCCCGCGGGTGACCAGTTCTCGCACCGTTTTCGACAAGTCGGTTCGCTCTTCCCGGGTGAACTCACTAAGAAACTCGTAGTTGTCCCGATCCATGCGGATACTCATAGTCTTTGTCATGGGTAGTCCTCCAGTCTGATTCGGACGTCATCGATTATCGAATTCTTGTATCGGCCATATTTTGCGAGCATGTCCAACTTGTCCACTGCTTCGTTCTTCCCGACCAGGTTACGCTCTCTGCATACAAGCAGAATGCCCACCGCGGTGGTGAAGGGAAGGCGTAGAAACCTGCACGCGTTGATAGCATTTTTGTCGTCAATTCCGACGAGCCTGGCATCGCTTTGGAGCGCCATGGCAATGACCTCAGATTCGCCGGCTCCCAGACTGAAATCCTCGCGTAATCTGGAAATCGCTTTTCGATCCTTCACTACAGCAACTTCAATTCGAGAATCATCCACCGCCTTCTGAATCATCAAGGAATCAAAAGTTTTCTTCACACCGCAGCATTCGCGGTGAACCGCCACGGGGATGGCCGTGCGCATCGAGAGAGTCCCCAGGAATAGTTCCAGTAAGTCGATTTTTGCGATAAGAATGAGCGTCGAAGCATCAAAGATCAGCATATGACAAAATATTACAAGCGTATTGTAACTGATCCCCCTGAGCGCGGCAACCCCAATATGTCTCACCGACGCCATCCTGGCCAGCTCTGAGAAACATGGGTAAACCATGGCGATTTTCGGAGCCGAGGCTTTTCAGCGCCGCGACTGCCAACAACTATTGGATAAGGCGAAGGTGGTGGCTATGAACTGCGGCGGAGGCGATCGAGGCCGACGAAGAGTACGACGCCAAGGATGGCGTTGACCAGTGCGGCGATGGCCAGGTGCATGTTGAACCATGCTTCGGGTTGGTTCAGGAGCAGCCGCCGCACCACCGTCAGGCTCGCCTGGTGAACTACGTAGAAGACGGCCACCAGGGCAAACCGCGCGAGAGGATGTTCGGTGTCGAGCCGCGAACCAATCGAGGAAGCCAGGTAGCCAATCACGGTCTTGGCGATTCCATATTCACCCAGCGGAACCGTCGGTCCGCTCAGGCTGTCCTGCATCAAGCCCATCATTGTGCCCAGCAGCAATCCCGTGGAAGGATTGCGCCGGCTAAGTCCGAAATAAATGGTCGCGAGCAACGGAAGATCCAGTATCTCCAGTTTGGGCAGATAAACGGGCAGGATGCGTTGCAGCACCAGAGAAAGAACCGCGATCCCAACCACCGCGCCGGGGAAAAATTTGTGGACTTCGATGTGCGATTCGCCGCCGCGGAGCTCGAATGTATCGTTCATGGCTTCTCTGCCACCGGCTTCCCCGCAGCAGCCGGAGCGGAGTTTCCGCCCTCGGGCTGCGCGGATTGCGCGTCGGCGTCGTCCTTGAAATTCACCGGCCCCTGCGTCAACAGTACGATCACCTCTTCCAGGCGGTCCAGCCTCGCGGCGGGCTGCACGCGGATCTGCTTGAAGGGATTGCCCTGTTTCACGTCCAGCACCGTCCCGATGGGAACGTCGCGCGGAAAAATTTTGTCCATGCCGCTGGTAACAATTTTCTCGCCGGGGTTCACCGTTTCCTCTGCCGCGACGTAGCTCATGGAAAGCATCGGCTCGCCCGTGCCTTTCACGGGGCTCTGAATGCGAGAACTCACCAGCATCGCCCCCGCGCCGCCCTCCTTATCACTGAGAAGCAGAACCTGCGCGGTGTCGCGATAGCTCTCGATGATTTTCCCGACCGCGCCATCCGGCGTGATGACAGCCATGTTGCGGCGAATGCCGTCTCGTTCGCCGCGGTCGATCTCGACTGTGTGGCTGGCGGTGCCCGCGCTGGCGCCGATCACTCGAGCCATGACCATGGGCACTTTTTCATGGGATTCCCGGAAATTCAAAAGCGCCGCGAGGCGATCGCCTTCGGCCGCCTTGCTTTGCAGTTGGGAAATCGTCAATTTGAGGGAGTCGTTTTCGTTGCGCAGTTCCTCATTCTGGCGAGTGGTTCCCTGCAGCGCGAAGTAGTGGTCCCACACGCCGCGAACCTTGTCAAATCCCCATGCGCCGCCTTTTTCGAACGGCGTCACCGCGGTCATGCTCCAGACGCGAATCAGCCGGCCGCGCGAATCGCGCTTCACCTGCACCGCCAGCATTAGCACTTGCGCCAGCAGCACGCCGGCCAGCAGCGCGAGCGATTTGTGTCTGGAAGGGACTCCGACCATGAGAAAGTTCTCAGTAAACAGTTCTTAGTTTTGAGTAAAGCCCAAGCTTTTGTCCGACATAGGCTTTCGCGGCTGGGAGAGTGCGAAATTCCAATGACGAACCTTCCAACGGAAAACTTATAACTTACAACTACCGACTCAAAACTCAGTCGATACAAACCTGGCGCAACAGTTTGAAATCGCTCAGCATCTTTCCTGTGCCGAGCACCACCGATGCCAGCGGATCGTCGGCGATGGAAACCGGCAAACCGGTCTCCTCGCGGATGCGCTTGTCGAGATTCTTTAGCAAGGCGCCCCCGCCGGTCAGCACGATGCCTCGGTCGCTGATGTCGGCCGAGAGTTCGGGTGGTGTGCGTTCCAACGCCACGCGCACGGCGTTCAGGATTGTGGCAACGCATTCGCTGAGGGCTTCGCGGATTTCGCTGTCATCGATCGTTACCGTCCGCGGCACGCCTTCGATAAGATTGCGGCCTTTCACTTCCATCGTCAGCGGCTTTTCGAGAGGATAGGCCGAGCCGATCTCCATCTTGATCTGTTCCGCCGTGCGTTCGCCCACCAGCAGGTTGTACTTGCGCTTCAAATACTGCATCACCGCTTCATCCATTTCGTTGCCGGCCACGCGCACCGAACGCGAATAAACGATGCCGCTCATGGAAATCACGGCGATATCCGTGGTGCCGCCGCCGATGTCGACGACCATGTTTCCGGACGGCTCTTCGATCGGCAGGCCGGCGCCGATGGCGGCGGCCATTGCCTGTTCCACCAGGTAAACTTCGCTGGCTCGCGCGCGATAGGCGGAGTCCTGCACGGCGCGTTTTTCCACCGGCGTAATCTCGCTGGGCACGCCGATGACGATGCGCGGGTGCACCAGAACGCGGCGGTTGTGCGCCTTCTGGATGAAATACGTCAGCATTTTTTCGGTGACTTTGAAATCGGCGATGACGCCGTCTTTCATCGGCTTGATGGCGACGACGTTGCCCGGCGTGCGGCCCAGCATGTCTTTCGCTTCGCGGCCGACGGCCACGACTTCGCCGTTCGATTTGTTGATAGCCACGATGGACGGCTCGTTGACCACGATGCCTTTGCCGTGCGCGAACACCAGCGTGTTTGCGGTCCCCAGATCGATTGCCAGGTCGGACGAAAAAAGACTGAACACCGACCTCAGGTTGTAACCATTCTTGTTCATTACTGCTTTCCCCCTGCGGAGAGGATCCTGCCCGGTAGGATCTCCGCGTACGGACTCCCCACGGTGCAACTATCCATTGTCGCCGTATTTCGCGGCCCACGCAAAACCGCGATCCGGTCCCTCCACTCCTACTTTGGTATTACGATCGAAATCTGCTGCTTCGCCGTGCCTCCGCGCCGGTTCGAACCGATCACCACAATGTTGTGCTGGCCGGGCTCAAGCGGTTCGGTGAAATGCCGGAAAGTTCCGTCCGGCGCAATGTTTGCCACGGCCTGGCCATTGATGATCAGCGCCGCGCCGGGTTCCGTCTTCCCAATAAGTTCCGCGGAGTGGCCCTGGATCCTCGGCACTTCGATTTCAAGCATCATTTCCTGGGTCTTGCCTTGCGCAACCAGGCTGAACTTGAAGGTTTCGCTGAATTCGCTGGTTTCCTTCTTGGCGTCGGAGGCGCTGACGTTCCAGAAATAATCTCCGGCGTCGAGTCCCGTAACTTCCGTGCTGGTGCCGGAAACCTTCACCTCTTTCACCAGCCGGGTGAACATCGTGGTCGGGCTGATGCGCAGGGTGTAGCCGATCGCGCCGTCCACCGCCTTCCATTCGAAATGAATGGACGCGGTCCTGGGAATTTCCGAAATTACCGGCGACAGGTTCAACGGAGCAATCAGGCCCGGAGGCGCAAGAATATTTGATTTCTGCGTTGGCCCTCCCGAGGGAAAGCTGACCTTTTCAAATTGTGTTAACTCGATCTTTTCCTGACCTCGCTGCACTTGCGCCGAACCACTCGCCACCACGATTTCGTGCTCGTTTTCCTTCGGATCGTTTTTCACGGTGGCGCGGCTGTTCTGTTTCAAGTAAGCCGTGGCGTCCTCGACGCTCACCGCCGCGCTAGATTCGGGAGACGCGAATTTCGAGGTGGCCAGGTCCACGGAACCTGTGTTGATGCGCACGGCGGTGTTCGAGCGGTCCCGCGTGACGATGTTTTCCTCCACGGTCACCAGCGTTTCCGACTTGATCGTGTACTCGGTGCCGTCGGCAAAGGTGATACGCGCGGCTCCATCGCTCGCCGTCTGGATCAGGTCGCCCTTGTCGAGTGTCGTGTGGTAATCAGCTTCCGCCCAGGTCACCGAATTCACTTTTTTCACCTGAACGCGGCCATCGAGGTTCACGAATTTGGCTTGCGTCAGTGTGGCCGTCGCATTTCCGGTTTCCGGATCACCCAGCGCATTTGAAAGTTTCTTGGTGATCACGGTGGTCCATTCCGGCTTAACGGCAAAAATGCCGGCGACGATGATGACCAGAATGAGTGAGCCGTAGATCACCACGGTTTTGTAGGTGACCGCGTGCCAATACACTTCCACGCGATGGACCTTCGGTCCCTGCTGAGGCGCCGAGGTCGGCCGGCGTGGTTCGATGGGCGTTTGTGTCGTCACGTGAGTAAGTGCCTTCGTTGCTCTAAGTTCGCAATGTAGCACACCGGTTTGTCTGGGACGGAAGTCCCGCGTGGCCGCGTAGTCAATTTACAAATAGCGCTTGCGCCGCTTTTCCGAATGGCAGCCTTTCCTGGTTATTTTTCGGCGGCAGAGCGGCGCTCGCGCTGGAAATAGCGCGGTTTGTCGAGGCGGGAATCCACCGCCACATCGAAGAAGCCGACCATCATTTCATCGTAAGTCTGCTCTCCCCAGCGCACTGCGGCGCCCGGGTCCGGGTTGTGCGGATTGTTCTTCGAATTATCGAACCACGCCACCGCCTGGAGCTCCGCGCCCGCTTGGAGCGGCAAGGGTTCCGAAAGGCGATAGCTCATCTGCCAGTGAAAGTGGTAATGGACGCGAAGGAGCGGCTCAGTCGATTTATCTTTGTGGATGATGTTGTATTCGAATTCTTTCCCGCGCAGGTGCATGTGCGGAAAAAAGCTGAGCAGCAGCGCATCGTTCGGCAGGGTGCCGCGGGCCTCCACGCGATAATCGGGCGCGCCCGGCGGAATCACGAAATGATCGTTGGTCAGTTGCAGCGTGAGGACGCGCTTTTCCGGCGGCTCTTTCGCGAACGTCAGTCCCACGCGTGTGAGATCCTTTCCCGGCTTGCCGTTGGTCGTGTAGTGCATCTGAAAAACCAGGTCGGCGCCGGCAGGGATGAATTTCGCCATACCGCGCGGCCAATTGTCCGGCGCGCTGCCGGGCGCGTAGACCAGCAGGATGTCGCTGTCGGTCCACATCGCGTCTTTTTTGTCTTCGGGGGAACTCAGTGTCTCGGCAGTGAACGGCTTTCCCACGGGCGCATGCCGCAGCCACGGCGAATCGGGCGGGCGCACGTAGACGACGGCGTGATGCACATGTTCCGGCAAGCCAGGCAAGATTTCGGAAGCCTGCACCCAGCGCCCTTCCTTGAAATTCGTGGGCAGAATTTCGTACGTGTAGCCGACGTCGCCGTCCGCCGGGATGCTTACGGGCTCGGCCATTTTTATTTCCAGGTCCGGCGCGGGGATTGTCCAGCGGGCTGCCCATTTCTTTGCTGGCGGCGCATCGGCGGGATTGCCCGCTGGAGCTTTGGCCGCCGTCCACGCGGAAAGCAGAGCAATCTCCTCGTCGGTCAGGGAAGGATTATTCGAAAACCTTCCAATTCCTTTTTCCGCGAACCACGGCGGCATCGAGCGAGCCTGTGTCGCAGCCTGAATCGCGGCCGCAAACCCTCGCGTGCCCTCGTAAGTTTCGAACGCCATCGGCGCGATGCCCGCGCTGCGATGGCACACCTGGCAGTGGTCCTGCAGCAGCGGCAAGACGTCCCGATAAAAAGTCGGTGTTGTCGGAGCGTCAATGTTCTGTTGTGCGCGCAGCGGCATGCAACACGAAAACATGAGGCCGAGAATCGCCACTTGAAAAAAATCTGTGCTTCGAACCATCCTGCGGAAACTCGACTCCCTCATCTGCTCACGTCGTTGCCCTAAAGTGGGCCGGGACTCCCCGGCTGATTTGAGAAACACTTGCGATTATCACCTATAATCGAACTGCATGATCCCCGCTGGGTACAAAGCGAAGAAAAAATTCATGGAGCTTGCCATCGAGGAGGCCAAGCGCGCGGGCGACCGCGGCGACTATCCTATTGGCGCGGTCATCACGCGCGTCTCCGGCAAGACCGAGACGATCATCGCCAGCGCAGGCAACCGCGTAAAAACCTCGGGCTCCAGCATCAAGCACGTCGAACTGGAGATGCTCAAATACGTCTCCAGCGGCTATGGCCGCTACTTGCCCGACTTTGTCCTTTACTCCACCCACGAGCCCTGCGCCATGTGCGCCGGCGCTTGCGTGTGGTCCAAAATTGGCGCCGTCGTCTACGGCGTGTCCCAGGAAGATATCGCCGCCTACGGAAGCAAGCACGGCAACGAATTTTATAAATGGCGCGCGTGCCTCATCTCCTGCCAATTCGTCTTCGAGAAGGGCAATCACCACATCCCCGTCGTCGGCAGTTTCTTGCGCAAGGAATGCCAAGAGCTTTTCAGTTACCGATCGGCGAAAAGCACAAAACCACAACCTCGGTAATTCCGCTGATTCGGGAGCGGTGTAAGCAGCGTGTCTTGACATTGTCGGGCAGTCTGGCTAGACTGGATGGACAAGGAGTGAGTATGCCATCCAGTTCTCTCCGTAGTGAGAAACTTGACCTCCGCCTGACGCGCAAGGCCAAAGCCGCGTTGCGAGCGGCTGCTGCGGTCTCCAATCGTTCGGTAAGCGAGTTTGTTCTGGAGAGCGCGCTTGCCCGCGCCGATGAAGCCCTGGCCGACCGGCGTACCTTTGGGCTGAATGCGACTCAGTGGAAAGCATTCTTGGCCGCGCTTGATGCGCCTCCACGCCCCCTGCCGCGATTGGAAAGCCTGTTCAAAGAGCCTGGCTTTTTTGATGCTGGCACTCGTCCGTGAACGAAGACAGGCGCATCGAAAAACTGCGAGGCGACCATCCGGTTGGAGACTTCGATAGCGGCCGCCCGGAGCTAGACCGATACTTGCAGCGGTTTGCCTGGCAGAACCAACAGGCGGGCGCCGCTCAAACCTACGTGGGTATCGTTGAAGAGGTGCTTGTCGGCTATTACTGCCTCGCTGTTGGCCACGTGACGCTCGAACATGCTCCGGAACGCCTGAAAAAAGGTCTGGCGAAGCATCCGATTCCAATCATGTTGCTTGCCCGCCTTGCCGTTGATCGCCGGTGGCAGGGGCAGGGCGTAGGCAGGGCATTGCTCCGAGACGCGATGCAGCGCACGTTGCAGGCGGCGGATATAGCTGGTATTCGCGCCTTCGCCGTGCACGCAAAAGATGAGGAGGCGAGACACTTTTATGAGCATTTCGATTTCATTCCATCCCCGACGGATCCCATGCACCTGTTCGTACTGCTCAAAGATGTTCGGCGACTCATTGTCGGATAAAGAGATTCTCGAATCGCGGTTTGCCCGAACCAAGAGATAAGAGCGAGACGTTGACGGCCTCGGCCACCGGATTTGCTTCAGTGTCCCGGCTGCCCCCGTAACTTCATTTGGGTGTTTCGCCCGCAATCCTCTATAATCTTAAGTTTGTTCACCACCTCAGGAGACATCTGGAATGGCTGGCGTATTTGACAACCAGAAAACCGGCGTACGAATCCTTTTCGGCGTCTTCATCGCGATTATCGCCCTCAGCATGCTGCTGTACCTGGTGCCGCAAGGCACCAACACCACCGAGGGCTCAACCGACGTCCTCGCCAAAGTCGGCGACCAGAACGTCACGATGGGAGACGTGCGCCAGCAGCTCGACGAAATTCGCCGCCGCAATCCCATCCCGCAGCCGCTCGAGGGTCTCTACGCCAGAAACATCCTGAACCAGCTCGTCTTTCAAAAAGAAGTTGAGTTTGAGGCCAAGCGCCTCGGCATTGCCGTCAGCGACCAGGAACGCGCCGATCGCATCAAGCAGTACGTGCCGACCGCCTTCAACGGCGACACCTTCGTCGGCCTGGATGCTTACGCCCGCGAAGTCCAGTCCCGCTTTCAGTTGACCGTGCCGGTCTTCGAAGATCTCGTGAGGCAAGGCCTCATAGAAGAGAAATTCCGCAAGTTAATCACCGACGGCATCAGCGCCAGCCCGGCCGATATTCAGGGAGAATTCAAGTATCAGAACGAAAAAGTGAAGCTGGACTACGTGGTGATCAAGCCCGAGGACCTGGAACCGAAGATCGCTCCGTCCGAAAGCGACGTCAAGGCATACTACGAGCAGAACAAATCCAGGTTCCAGATCCCCGAAAAGCGCGTGGTGCGCTACGCCCTGCTGGACCTGACGCAGCTCCGCCAGAACACCGCGGCCACCGACGACGAGCTGAAAGTGGTCTACCAGCAAAATATCCAGCAATTTCAGGTGCCCAATCGCGTCCATGCCGAGCATATTCTGTTGATGACCGTGGGCGGCAAGACCGACGCGGAAGTCGCCGAAACCAAGAAAAAGGCCGAAGACATCCTGGCGCAAGCCAAAAAGAAGGGTGCGAATTTCGAGGATCTGGCCAAGAAGTATTCCGAAGACCCCGGCTCAAAGGCCAAGGGCGGCGATCTGGGCTGGTTGGTGCAGGGCCAGACGGTGCCGGAGTTCGAAAAGGCCGCTTTCAGCCTGAATAAGGGCGAGATTTCCGACCTCATCAAGACCCAGTACGGTTTTCACATCATCAAGGTCCTCGACAAGGAGACGGCCCACACCAAGACCTTCGACGAAGTGAAGGATACGCTTCGACCCAATTACCTCCTGAACAAGGTCGACCAGGAAGCTTCGAAGA
>Ga0210406_10004935_pt1 | contig 14105 bp, 11 predicted proteins | sample IncBWC30MmetaG_FD_155454 | JGI IMG/M metagenome (GOLD analysis project Ga0210406, IMG submission 155454) | Forest soil microbial communities from Barre Woods Harvard Forest LTER site, Petersham, Massachusetts, United States - Inc-BW-C-30-M | ecosystem: Environmental > Terrestrial > Soil >... | reverse complement strand
CGGAGCTTTTTCATATCGAGGCCGAGATAGTCGGCCATCGGCATCACGCCGCCCGGAGCATCGCCGGCGCAGAAATAGCCGTCGATATCGGCTTTGGTCAGGCCTGCGTCCTCGATCGCGCCCTTAGCGACCTCGGCATGCAACTGTGAGGTGGATTTGTCGGGTGCGTGCCGGGTCGGATGTTCATAGATCCCGGCAATGTAGGCCTTGCCCTTGATGGTCAAATTGTTCTCCGCTGGCGTTTCTTATTCCCAGCCATTTTCTCGCCTGTTGGGGCGGCCTTGGCAAGCGCGGAAATATTCCGTCAGGCGAGACGGCCTTGCGATCGCGTTCTCGCGGTGCACAGGAAGTAGGCCGGACGGCCTGATACTTCCGCGTTCCCGCCAGGCGTCACGCCTTAGCCCGCGAAACGCACCGCTGTCATCCTGAGGTGCGAGCGTAGCGAGCCTCGAAGGATCGCCGCAACTGCCGTGCAGAACACCATCCTTCGAGGCGCGCTGAAGACAGCGCGCACCTCAGGATGACGACAGTGCGTGAAGCGTTCGAATACGCGACCGCGTTCTCGCGGCAGGATGCGCCCGAGTTTTGCCAATCGTTTCGCCCTGAAAACCGAGGGCGCGGCGCGCCCCTCAAAGAGGGCGCGGGGAATGCCGGGTGCCCGTTGCACCCGCGGCCCGTGTGCAAAGGGTACACGGTAGTCACCACGGTCGCACCGGGATCACCCGGCATTCCCGCACGCAATGGTTTTAACGGTTTCCTTCGTGCTCTCCTTGGTGACCGGCTTGATTGTCACCATCGCTCCCGAGAAGGTTGCTTCTCAGGAACTTGACGCCAGCACCGGGACGTCAGGACCACACGACTTCGCCGTCCGCATTTGTGCTGTTCGTCAATAGCGCATCCGCGTCCACCGCATCCCGCACCAACGTTCGTGACGATCGCGAAACGCCCCTCTTGAAGAGCGCGGGATAGATCGGATTAAGCCGGTGATTTGGGTCAAATGAAAACAAGAATCTTTTTGCGAGAGGGGCTGGACAGCGGTGCGCGGTGGGGCAAATCAGTTGAGCGTTGAGTGCAGACAGCTCCAACATCGCGCGTCATTCCGGGATGCGCCACTCGGCGCAGGCCCGGAATCCATAGCCCCTGTGACAGCGTTCAGCGCTGAACATCGATACAGTGAGTATGGATTCCGGGCTCGCGCAAGAGCGCGCCCCGGAATGACGGGAGAGACTACTCCGCCGCGATCTGCCGCGGCGCCGGTGGCGGGTTGGCGAGATCGGCGATCAGCTGCGCATGCCGCAGTTTCGCATCCTGCGCTGCTTTCTCCTTCACCGGGCCATAGCCCCTGATGCGATCCGGCAACGACAGCAGTTCGATCGCGGTGTCCAGCGTCACCGGCGAAAGTGCGGCGAGTACGGCGGCGACATCCTTCTCGTACGCCGTGATCAGCTCGCGTTCGAGATTGCGGTCGGCGCTGTGACCGAAGATATCGAACGCGGTGCCGCGCAGACCGCGCAGATTGGCGAGCAGCCTGAACACCGGAAGCATCCAGGCGCCGAACGCGCGCTTCTTCGGCCGCCCCAGCGCGTCGGTGCCGCCACCCAATAGCGGTGGCGCGAGGTTGAAGTTGATCTTGAAATCGCCGTCGAACTGATCGCGCAGCTGCTTTTCGAAGCGGCCATCGGTATAGAGCCGCGCCACCTCATACTCGTCCTTGTAGGCGAGCAGCTTGGCGTAGTTGATCGCGACCGCGCGCGGCAGTTCCTCGCCAAAGCCGCGATCGGTTGCGGCGCTGCGGGCCTGCGTCACCAGTTTGCGGTAGCGCTCGGCAAGCTGAGCGTTCTGGTAGTCCGTCAGTAACGCGCTGCGATGGGTGATGATCTCGTCGAGCGTCATCGCATCCAGCGTCTTCGGGGCAACGGTTTCGTCCTGGCCCTTCATCATCGCGACCAGACGCGCGGGATCGAAGGCCGCCAGACGCCCAAGCTGGAACGCTTGCGTGTTCATCTTGACCGCGACGCCGTTGACCTCGATCGCCTGCTCGATGGCCTTGGCCGACAGCGGCAACAGCCCCCTTTGATAGGCGTAGCCCATCATCATCATGTTGGTGGCGATGGAATCACCCAGCAGGGTTTCAGCCGGCTTGGTGAAGTCGAAGAACGAGGAGTCCTTGCGCAGCGCCGTTTCCAGCACGTGATTGACCTTGCGGGCTTGGAAGTTGAAATCACGGTTGAGGATGAAATCGGCGATCGGAATCAGATGCGTGTTGATGACGCCATAGGTGCGGCTCGATTCGCACAGCGTCATGGTTTCCTTGGCGGCGGCCACCACTTCATCGGCCGCCAGCACCAGATCCGCCGTGCCGGTCACGATCCGCGAACAGGTGACGTCGGCGGTGTGTTCCGACAACCGGACATGGCTCAGCACCGCGCCGCCCTTCTGCGCGAGGCCGGACATATCGAGGATCATGCTGGCCTTGCCCTCGATATGGGCGGCCATGCCGAGCAGCGCACCGATCGTCAACACGCCGGTGCCGCCGACGCCGCCGACCGCGACGTTGTAGGGACGATCGAGCGTGGGACGCGAAGCGGGCTCCGGCAGATCGCCGATATTGCCGAGGTCAGCGGGGGCGCGGCGGCGCAGCTTGCCGCCGTCGACCGTGACGAACGACGGGCAAAAGCCTTTGACGCAGGAATAGTCCTTGTTGCAGGTCGACTGGTTGATGGTGCGCTTGCGGCCCATCTCGGTTTCCAGCGGCTCGACCGAGATGCAGTTCGACTGCACCGAACAATCGCCGCAGCCTTCGCACACCGCGGAATTGATCAGCACGCGGCGTTGCGGATCCTCCATGGTGCCGCGTTTGCGGCGGCGGCGCTTCTCGGCCGCACAGGTCTGCACGAACACGATGGCGGAAGCACCCTTGACCTTGCGCAACGCCTTCATGACGGCGTCAAGCTCGTCGCGATGCGCGGTTCTGGTGCCGGGTGCAATCTCGGAAGCCGGATAGGCGTCGGGATTCTCCGACACCAGGTAGATGTCGCGAATGCCCTCGCTGTGGAGCTGGAACGTGATCTGCTGCGGCGAGAGTTCGCCGTCGACATGCTGGCCGCCGGTCATCGCGGTGGCGTCGTTGTACAGGATCTTGTAGGTGATGTTGGCCTTGGAGGCGACCGCCTGACGGATCGCAAGGCTTCCGGAATGGAAGTATGTGCCGTCGCCGAGATTGGCGAACACATGCTCTTCCTTGGTAAAGGGCGCGACGCCGACCCAGGGCACGCCCTCGCCGCCCATATGGGTAAAGGTCTCGGTCGAGCGATCCATCCACAGCGCCATGAAGTGGCAACCGATGCCGGCAAAGGCGCGGCTACCTTCGGGCACCTTGGTCGAGGTGTTGTGCGGGCACCCCGAACAGAAATACGGTGTACGCGAGATCGGGGCCACCGCCTGCATCTGGCTGGCCTGACGGCCGTTGAACCAGTCGGCCTTGGCGCGCAGCATCGAGGCGATCTCGGGATTGAGATTGAGCCGCAGCAGCCGCTCGGTCAGCGAACTCGCCAGCGAGGCGACGCTAAGCTCCTCCGCGAAGGGCAGGAAGCGCTTGTCGTGATCGTCCATCTTGCCGATGATGCGCGGGCGCACGTCGTCGCGCCAGTTGAACAACTCCTGCTTGACCTGGTTCTCGACGATCTCGCGGCGCTCTTCGATGATGAAGATTTCCTCGAGGCCGACGGCGAATTCGCGCACGCCCTGCGGCTCCAGCGGCCACGGCATGCCGATCTTGTAAAGCCTGAGCCCGATCTTGGCGGCGACTTCCTCGGTGATGCCGAGTTCGCGCAGCGCCTGTCGGATGTCCTCGTAGCTCTTGCCCGACGCCATGATGCCGAAGCGGGCGTTGGGCGAATCCATGGTGATGCGGTTGACCTTGTTGGCGCGGGCGAATGCGATCGCGGCAAAGCCCTTGTAGTCCTGCAAACGCCGGTCCTGGTCGTAGCGGTCGTCGGGCCAGCGCAGGTTCAGGCCCCCCGGCGGCATCTCGAAATCGGCCGGAATGATGAAGGGCTTCATCTCGTCGGTAAGATCGACTTCCGCCGTGGTCTCCACGGTCTCGGTGATCACCTTCATGCCGACCCAGCAGCCGGAATAACGCGACATCGCGATACCCAAGAGGCCCATCTCGATCATTTCATGGATGCTGGACGGATAGAGATAGGGCATCAGCGCCGACACGAAGGCGTGGTCCGACTGATGCGGCACGGTGGAGGATTTGGCGCCGTGGTCGTCGCCGGCGAGACACAGCACGCCGCCATTCTTGGCCGAGCCCGCGGCGTTGCCATGGCGGAACACGTCGCCGCAGCGGTCGACGCCGGGACCTTTGCCGTACCAGATGCTGACCACGCCGTCATAATTGGCGCCCGGCGACAGATTGAGCTGCTGCGAGCCCCAGATCGCGGTGGCCGCGAGGTCCTCGTTCACGCCGGGCTGGAACTTGACGTTGTATTGTTCGAGATGTTTTCGCGCGGCGAATAGCTGCTGGTCGTAGCCACCCAGCGGCGAGCCGCGATAGCCGGAGATAAAGCCCGCGGTGTTCAGGCCGGCGGCGCGATCCCGGCGGATTTGCGCCATCGGCAGGCGAACCAGCGCCTGGATTCCGGTCATGAAGACATGGCCGGAGCCCTGGGTGTATTTCTGATCGAGACTGATCGGACCTTGATTGATTCCCATTCCGCCCTCTTCAAAAGCCCGCGCCGCCGTTGGCCGCCGGGCTTTTTTACGTAGTTGTTCAAATCGTTAGAACCAGTCTATGTCGGTTTTCGCAGGCAACGCACCAGAAATCTGGGCAATGGAGACCCGCGCCGGCAGATCGCAATTTCGTGCCGGGAATACCGGGCCGTTATTTCGGTTTGTGTCGTTACGGAGCTTGGGTACGAAATGCCGTGGCGCAATCGTTCTCCCCGGTTTTGCGCTATAAGACGGTTGGGAGATCAGTGGTGCCAGGACGACATTTCGCGATGCGGGCGATTCTGCCGGTGCTGTTTTTGTGCACTGCGTCAGCCGTAGGCCAGGCGCAGAGCCCGCCTTCCCAAACCATCGCGCGCGGCAAGGCACTGACCGAAGCTGCGGATTGCGCCAGTTGCCATACCGCCAATCCGGCGAAACCGTTCGCGGGCGGCAAACGGATCGAGACCCCGTTCGGCGCGATCTACTCAGCCAATCTGACGCCGGACCGCGATACCGGCATCGGCGGCTGGAGCGACGAGGATTTCCGCCGGGCGCTGCACGATGGCGTATCGCCTACGGGAGCGCGCTACTACCCGGCGTTTCCGTATCCCTATTTCACGAAATTCACCCGCCCCGACCTGATGGCGATCAAGGCGTACCTCGCAACGCTGGCACCGGTCAGCAGCCGCCCACAGCCGCCGGATCTGCATTGGCCGCTGAACTATCGCATCCTGATGCGCGGCTGGAATTGGCTGTTCTTCAAGCCGGGCATCCTCCAGCCCGACCAGCAAAAGAGCACGGAATGGAATCGCGGCCGCTATCTGGTCGAAGGCGCCGGCCATTGCGGCGCCTGCCACACGCCCAAGGATGTGTTCGGCGCCGACAAGAACGGCCGCGCGTTCGGCGGCGGACTCGTGCAAGGCCAGTTCGCGCCGCGGCTGGATGCCGCGCCGCGCAGCGGACTGAAATGGTGGAGCGTCGACGACATCGTCGAATATCTGCAGAGCGGCCGCAACGGCCGCAGCCATGCCGGCGGTTTGATGGCCGACGTCGTCGTCAACTCGACCTCGAAGATGAGCGATTCCGATGTTCGCGCCATCGCGGTCTACCTGAAGGACCTGCCTGCGGGCGCGCCGGAGCCCCATGTGGTGCCGCCCGCGGAGACGCAAATGGACGACGGCGCCAGGATCTACAAACGCGCCTGCATCGCCTGCCATGAAATGGATGGCAGCAGCGCGCCACGGATTTATCCGCCGCTGCCCGGCAATGCCAGTTTGCAATCGGCGATCCCTGCGAACACGCTGCGCATCATTCTCGAGGGCGCACAGACCGTGACCACGCCGCGCGCGCCCAACCCTGGATCGATGCCGGCCTACGCCAAGGATGTGTCGGATCAGGAGATCGCCGATGTCGCGACCTATATCCGCAACTCCTGGGGCAACTCCGCATCGGCGGTGACGGCAGAGCAAGTGGAGCGCGCCCGCAAGGCGCCCTGAGCGGCGCGCGATTTCGCTATTTGCTGGCGCCGTCTTCATTGAACACGAATTTCGGCATTTCCCATTTGTAGCGGATCGCCAGCAACCGCAGCGACAGGCCGATGACAAAAGTCAGCGCCGTCCACGTCTCGTCGTTCAGCTTGAGCCCGAAGGCTGTGGCGTAAAACAGCCCGGTGACGACGGAGACGCTGGCGTAGAGTTCGGCGCGAAACAGCAGCGGCACGTCGTTGCAAAGGATGTCGCGCAACACGCCGCCGGCGCATCCGGTGATCATGCCCGACACGATCACGATCGGCAGCGATTCATTCATCTGCCACGCGACGTCGCAGCCGGCCATCGTGAACACCACCAGCCCGATCGCGTCGAGCACGAGAAAAGCGAGATTGAGCCGGTGCACGACGCGCGCCATCAGAATGGTCAGGAATGCCGCAGCTCCGGTCAGCCCGAGATAGGCCGGGTTCTCCACCCACAGCAGCGGATAATGCCCGAGCAGCACGTCGCGGATGGTGCCACCGCCCAAAGCAGTAATGCTCCCGAGCATGCACACCCCGACCCAGTCCATGCTGCGCCGTCCCGCGGCCAGCGCCGCCGTCATCGCCTGGGCTGCAATCGCCACCAGCGATAGCCCGTAGAGAACGATATCGTTCGACGGCAGAGCCCGCATCGCACCCTCATCTCGTCAGTCAGGAATAGGAATCGGGATCTGGAACTTACGTCGCGGGTTCCATCCTGAACAGGCCTTCGAATCCACCCGCCGCTTGGCTGAAATCAGCAGAAACCCGGAACCTCGGCGCGCGCCGGCCATTGTCCTGGACTCATGGAGGAACCGATTCATGGCCAACGAACGCATTCCGAACGATCCGTATCGCCCGCCGGTCACAGACGACGACCTGCGCGGCGATGACCTGCGCAATCCCGCACGTCTCGATAATGAGTTGCAGCCCGATCCTGAACTCGCCGAAGGCCCCGCGAGCAGCGGCCGGGTTACGATGTTCGCGATCGCCATCGCGTTGGTGCTCGGCGTCGTGTTTTATGGTTTGAATAGCTCGTCGATCAACCAGGCCGGCACGTCTTCGACCGCGCAGAACGCAACACCGGCGGCGACGGCGCAGAACAATACGCAGCCGCCGGCGGCGCCTAATACGCAGCCGCCGGCGGCGCCTCCCGGCATGCGTGACGTCACGCCGCGTGCCAACGACACTCCCGGCGTAACCACCGGTGCAGCACCCGCGCGTCCGCAGACCCCGCCGTCTTCGACGCCGACCACCCCGCCGACGAATAACACCCACTAGTAATCGCTCGGCCGCAAAGTACGACCAGTATCGAAAACGCAGCGGGCATGATTGACCCGCTGCGTTTCTGGTGCGCCGGGCGATCGCGCCTCAGCTGAACATCTTGTTCAACTCACCGCCGGAATAACCGTTGGCGAGTTCGGTGAAGGTCCCCTTCTCCACCATCTCGCGTGCCGATCGCATGAATCCGGCCCACGCCGTGCGCGCCAGCGAGCCGCCGACGCTGATCCGGCGCACGCCGAGATCCTCCGCCTGCTTGACCGACAGACCGGAGGCGCCGATCAAAAGATTGACCGGCTTCGGATGCACCGCTTTCACCACCGCCGAGATCTGCTCCCTGGTTTTGATGCCGGGCGCATAGAGGCAATCGGCACCGGCTTGTGAATAGGCCTGCAGCCGCTCGATCACCATGTTCAGATCCTCGCGGCCGACCAGAAAGCCCTCGCAGCGGCCGGTCAGCAGCACGCCGCTGTTGTCGGCATCGATGGCGGCCCGCGCCGCCTGGATGCGCTCGACCCCCAGCTTGGAATCGTACAGCGGATTGGCCGCATCGCCGGTGGAATCCTCGATCGACAGGCCGGCGACGCCGGTCTTGACCGCGCGTGCGACGTTGATGCCGACCTTCTCGGCTTCGTGCGCAAAGCCACCTTCGAAATCGGCGTTGACCGGCAGATCGGTCGCCTCGCACAACGCCGTGAGATGCTGCAAGACGTCCTCCAGCGTCACCCGATTATCGGCCTTGCCGATCGACCACGCAAAACCCGCGCTGGTCGATGCAATGGCCTTGAAGCCAAGATGCTGCAGCGCCCGGGCGCTGCCGGCGTCCCAGGGATTGGGCAGCACGAAACACCCGGCTTCATGCATCCTGCGAAATGTGACTCGTCTGTCGGCTGCTGTGACCGCCATGGTTTCTCTCCCTTGTTATGTTCTGCCTGCAAGATAGCGATACGCACCATCGCGCGCCAGCGCGGCTTGCTCCGATCTATGCAACGACCTTGCGCAGGAATGTGCGTTCTTCCGCGAGAATGAATTGATGTTCCTCGGCGAAGTTGAAATTGGCCATGCCCTCGCTGTCCTTGCGAAGGCCTGCGCGATAGCTTTCGTAAGCCGCGAGGCTTTCGAACGAAATCAGCGCGAACGCGATGTTGTTGGTGCCTTCATGCGGCATCCAGTAGCCCAGCAGATCGCCGCCCATCCTTGGAATGATCGACAGCCAGCGTTTGGAATATTGCTCGAATAGTGTCCGCTTGAACGGATCGATCTGGTAGCGGATGAACACGGTCACGGTCACGGCAAGCCTCCCGATTTTCGAACCTGCGGCATCCTAGCCGCTTGATCGACGCCAATGCTTCGGCTAACATCGAACTATGAAAGCAGGACCCGATATCGCCATGATCGCCTCGCTGGTCGGCGACCCCGCCCGCTCCAACATGCTGACCGCGCTGATGACCGGCCGCGCGTTGACCGCGAGCGAACTGGCGCACCAGGCCGGCGTCACGCCGCAGACTGCGAGTTCGCATCTCGCAAAGCTCGAAGCCGGCGGGCTGGTCGAGCAGGAAAAACAGGGCCGCCACCGCTATTACCGCCTCAGCGATCCCGATGTCGCGGCCGTGCTCGAGGGCCTCGAAGGCCTCGCCGCGCGCGCCGGTCACATGCGGGTGCGGACCGGGCCGAAAGACCCGGCGCTGCGCCACGCGCGGGTCTGCTACGATCACCTCGCCGGCGATCTCGGGGTGCAGATGCTCGACGGCATGAAGACGCAGCGGCTGATCAGGCAGCGCAAGCAGGACATCGAACTGACCGCCGAGGGCGAGCGATTCCTGACCGACACCTTGCAGATCTCGGCCGATGCCCTCACCCACCCGCGCCGGCCGCTGTGCCGGGCCTGCCTCGACTGGAGCGAACGGCGCCATCATCTGGCGGGCACGCTGGGTGCTGCGATCCTGACCCGCTTCACCGAACTGAAATGGGCGAGCCGCGACACCACGCCCGGCAGCCGCGTCGTCAATTTCACCCGCAACGGCGAGAAGCGGTTCGCGGCGCTGTTCGGCGAGAGCGAATAACCCGTCGAGCCTGCTCCAGGCGTCGAGGCGAAGATGCACCGCCTCCCAACGAAGTCTCCGCGTGAGCTGACGTCGGTTTCGATTGTCCGAGTTCGTATCCGGGGTGCGACAACGTGGCTGCCAGGTGCGCTCGGAACGCTCGGGACTTTTTCCCGAATTGGGTCGGGACCTTAGTCACATGACAGGAAATTCAGAATCCTCCAAACTGACCGTGCGATCTTCGAACGATCTTCATGCGGTCTTCGAAACGCGCTTGGGGAGTATGCGTGCGCCGAAAGGCGCTGTAGGGAGCGCCGATGAGCGGGAGCGAGATTTGCCGGTGGGGCGGCCTTAGCTCGGTTGTTGGCTCTGCGATCGCGGTCGGGTTATGCACGGCTCCGCCGATCGCACGCGCCCAGACGGTGCTGCCGGATGTCGAGGTGATCGCTCCAAGTCCGTTGTCCGGCGCGCGGACCACAAAGCCGAAAAGTGTTGCAGGTGGGGCAAGGTCGCGGACCAGAGCGCGAGGTACGCCGGCGGCGACCTCGGCACCGTCGGCGGCGGCGGCCGTCCCGGGACCGCCCACCGCCGATCACGACCCGACCCTGATCTCTCGCGACAAGGTCCCCTCGAATACCGCGGTGATGACGTCGGCTGGTTTTAACCACGAGTACACGATCGACTTCCTCGATGCGGTCAATCGCGGACTGCCCGGCGTTTCGCTCGGCGATCAGACCGGCAATCCATTCCAGCGCGACCTCGACTACCGCGGATTCAAGGCGTCGCCCGTGCAGGGAACGCCGCAGGGTCTCGCGGTCTATCAAAATGGCGTGCGCATCAACGAATCCTGGGGTGACGTGGTCAACTGGGACTTCATCCCGGAAAAAGCCATCGATCGGGTTTCGCTGTTCCCCAGCAATCCGGTGTTCGGCCTCAATGCGATCGGCGGCGCGCTGAGCATCCAGATGAAGAACGGCTTCACCTATCACGGCACTGAACTGGAGATGATGGGTGGCTCGTACGGGCGCGTACAGGGCAGCGCGCAAGTCGGCGCGCAGGACGGAAATGTATCCGCTTACGCGCTGTACGAATCCGCCTATGACAGGGGATGGCGCGACTTCGCAGCGTCCTCGCACGTCAACCGCGTGTATGTGGATGTTGGCGCGCGCAACGACGATACCGAATTGCACGTCAATTTCACCGGTGCCGATAACATATTAGGAAACGTTGCGGCGGCGCCGATCCAGTTGCTCGATCAGAGCTGGTCGAGCGTATACACCTGGCCACAGAGCACTCATCTCCAGCTCGCGTTTGTCAACACGACTCTGAACCACAATTTCTCCGACACTTTGTCGCTCCAGGCCAACGGCTATTTCCGCGGGTTCCGGCAGTCGCACGCGGACGGCAATGGCACCAATGTGGCAACGTGCACCGACGGAGTTAACTTGTGTATCGGTGACGGCCTCCCACTTTCAGGTCCGGCCGATGGCCCCCCGACGCCAAATACCCTGGGCACTGCGTTCCTCGGCGAAATCGATCGAAACCAGACTTCCACCAACAGCTTCGGCGGCACGGCGCAGGTCACCAGCGCAGACAAACTATTCGGCAACGATAACCATTTGGTCGCGGGCGTCAGCGTCGATCATGGTTTCACCAAATTCAACGCGAGCAGCGAACTCGGAACGGTTGATCAGAACCTGTTCGTCACCGGCACCGGGGTCTTTATCAACCAGCCGGACGCCGGGCTCAGCTCGGTGGATCTCCACGCGATCAACACCTACACCGGTGTCTACGTGACGGATACTTTCGATGTCACGAACAGGCTGTCGGTCACGGCAGGAGGCCGGTTCAATCTCGCGAACATTGAGTTGCAGGATCAGACCGGGTTGAATCCGCTTCTCGACAGCATCAACCGGTTCCAACGGTTCAACCCGGTCATCGGCGGAACCTACAAAGTGACTCCGAATCTGACCGTGTACGCCGGTTATTCGGAAGCCAACCGCGCGCCGACACCGCTGGAGCTTGGATGCTCCGATCCGAACCATCCCTGCATGATCGATAGCTTTCTGGTGTCCGATCCACCGCTGAAGCAGGTCGTCTCGCATACGGTCGAAGCGGGAGTACGCGGCAACTACGGAACGGACGCTAGGACTGGCCGGCTGGCCTGGAGCCTCGGGGTCTTCCACACCTTGGCCGACGACGACATCATCGAAGTGGCAAGCCCATTGGGCGTGAACAATTTCGGCTTTTTCCAGAATGCCGGAGAGACGCTGCGGCAAGGCATCGAGGCCAAGATCGATTATCGCTATGACCGCTGGTATGCTTACGCCAACTTCACCTACGTCGATGCCACCTATCAAAGCGCGATTACGCTGTTTTCGCCGAACAATCCGAACGCCCTGACCGACCCGAACAACACCGACGTCCAATTTGTCAACGTCAAGCCGGGCGACCACATCCCGGGCATTCCGGCAAGCCGCTTCAAGGCCGGCTTCGAATATGCCGTCACGGATGCATGGAAGGTCGGAGCCGACCTCAATTTCACAGGCAGTCAATATCTGGTTCACGATGATACTAACCAGAGCCCCAAGGTCCCGGCGTATGCGGTGCTGAACCTCCACACGTCTTATCAAATCACCCCGAATATCGAGGTCTTCGGGCTCATCAACAATGTGCTCAATCAGCAGTACTACCTCGGGGGCACCTTCTTCCAGACCGGCGGCTTTGCAAGCACCACGGCGGGTGTCACCAATCTGTTGGCGTCACTGACCGATCCCCGCACCTTCGTGCCCGGAATGCCGCTGGCGGCCTATGCCGGGCTCAAGGTGAAGTTCTAGGCTGGCGTTGAACGCCCGGCAGCCGCGTCGTCAATCTCAGTCGCGATAGCGAGAAGCGACTCGCGGCGCTGTTCGGCGAGAGCGAATAACAACGCTCTTGCAGCAAAAGGCCGCGTGCCGCGTGGAAGTGATTCTCGATACCGGGCGCCCGGCGTTGTTCGACGTACACCGTTCAGTGCGCCGATGTCGGGATTTCCCCAAAATAACGCGTCCAAAAACATTCATTTTACATTCAGTTCCTCATGGATAGGTTCCCGGCATGCCGCATTGCGGCTCAAAAGCGGGAGAAAACATGAAATACCTTTTCGCAGCAGTTTTGTTAGCCAGTTCAGTCGCCGGTTTTAGCGCGGCCAATGCCGCCGGCGGGTGCGGCCCCGGCATGCATCGTGGTCCCTATGGTGGATGCCGCGTCAACGGCGGCGTCATGGTCGCACCGGGCGCGGTGGTGGTTGAACGTCCGGTCGTGGTCGTGCCGCGCGGTCGCGTCTGCGGCCCCGGCTTCGCCTGGCGATATGGCCGCTGCCGCCCGTTCTGAGCCGAGCCTCATCACCTACGACAAAGCCCCGCTCGCGCGGGGCTTTGTTTTAAGCGGGTAGCGTACCGGCGCTTAGCGCCAGTGGTGACGATGCCAATGGTGGCGATGCCAGCCCCAATGACGGTGGTGCCAACCCCAGTGACGGTGGTGCCAATGATGACCCCAGCGAACCTCCTGCGGCTTGAGCCGGTCGACGTCGGCTTGCGAGATCACCGCCGGCTCTACGCCCTGCATCTGCGGAGCCACGAGTTGCACCGAAGACGCTGGCGCTAGCGGCGCGGCATTGGCAACGCCGACAAGCGCCGTAGCGCCCGCCGCCATTCCGATCGCAAGTTTCAAAACAGAGCGAAGTTCCATCCAGGATTCTCCCTTTTACGAAGTCAGTCAGTAAGGAGAGCTTCGCGGTACGGACATGAATGCGTGCTGAACCAACAACGCTAACGGGTGCGCAGGCGATCACGTTAACGCAATCACGTCAGCGAGAAAGTTTCGACGTGGATGCAAACATCGCGGAGACACGGAACACGCGCCCGTCATTCCGGGGCAGCCCGCAGGGCTGAACCCGGAATCCAGAGCTGTTCAGCGCACAGGAGATTCCGGGTTCGCGCAAACGCGCGCCTAAGATGCGCAATTGCGCATCGGAGAACGACGAACATTCGCGTCGTCCCGACTCTTCCGCGAACACCACCTCTCAACGCCGCGGCGGAATAACCATCAAGCCTCTCTACTTCTGCTTTTGCCGATCGAGAAAATCCTGTCCTTGCTTCTGCATCTGCTCATTGGCCTTGGCGTCGTCGTCATCGTCGGAGTCGGAATCATCCTTCACAGGGTCGGCTTTGCTGGCCGCCGGCGGCGCTGCCGGATCCGGGCAATTCACCTCGGCATCCTTTACCCTCGTGTAGGAATGGCCCTCGGCGGCCGGATGGGTGCACATCACGAAATCCTTCGCGCCCACCGGCACCGGCTTGACACAGACCACGGCTGAAAAGCCGCCGGGTATCGCCATGTTGCAATTCACCTCGCAGGCCATCACCTGCGCGTAGGGATTGCTCGCGGCCACCGTGACCGTCTTCTTGTCCGCGCTGAGCGTGCACGTCGCGACGTCAGCGGCAAACGACGGACAAGCGGCGACCAACATCACCGCTGCGCCAAACCATTTTTTCATGAAGCCCTCCCCTCGCCACCAT